>JAABUH010001518.1_pt1 | contig 25429 bp, 31 predicted proteins | sample 5559121 | NCBI WGS metagenome assembly JAABUH01 (sample SAMN10711871, study PRJNA513364) | rock metagenome | isolation source: Antarctica rocks | place: Antarctica: Victoria Land, Battleship Promontory nord | collected 2015-12-28
CATTGGTAAGCAGGAGGATGAGCGCTACAGGCAATGGAAAGGCTTTGGTGTCTGAGACTTGGAGGGGAACCATGCGGATTTACGAGAGGGTTTGTGCGCATGGTGTTGACTAGAATATTAGAGAACGATGGATTTGATGTAGATTCATGCTTCAACTGAATACGTAGTGGAGGTGAAATATTGTGACGTCATAACATATCTAGATTCCTTCCAATCCCTTGTTGGCCGACAACTATGCATCCGAACGCCTGATTCTTGCCCAATGACGCCCGGTTGGCCCAGGACCAACCGTGGGCGAAGCTTTGGATATAACAATTGGACCGGAAACAATGTTGGAATTACCGAACAGGCTCTAAGTCGACCCGGACCTTGGACATTGGCTTCTCCCACGTGGGATTCACCTCCACATCGCTCAATCAGTAGGAGTGACTTCCTAAAGAAACTCCGTTTACGATTACCTCCTTTAACCCGCACTAGCCGCTAGTATCTGTTTATTTTTATGCTCTACAGTTGATTCTGTCTGACGCATACATGATGATGTTCTTCACTCGAAACAGCCACGTGAAGCCGAGTCCACGTATCATACACGCTCAACCCTCTGGCGCTTCCGATCGTCACACTCTGGTGAGCTGCGAGGACGCTTCCTAGACTCGTGGAGGATTTTCGCTTCTTCTTTCGCTCTAATACACCGCAATGATACGGAGCTTCACTGTGGCCGGTCGACTCACCCACAGCCCACTTCTAACTCATGTGAAAAGTCGAGCCCCTCCAGTTCTTAAACTTCATCTTCTCGTCGAGCACGCTACATGCTTACTGCTGAAGCGCCCATGTATACTTTGGATTGGTTCTTCGACCCATCCTTCTCCAGATCCAGACATCTCTTGCGAAGACTCGATCCTCTTTAGGAACTTGATGCACAGCTCCTCGTTCTTGCTGGTGCGAACGGTCTTGCGGTTTTGGGCTTGGAGACCGTGCTTGAGACATACGAGAAGGAGCATGAGTTGATGTTTGAATAGATGAACAGCCGAAGGTCGCTTTGTGACAGCCGAAGAGCTGGCATCGACGTTCGAGATGAGCCCAGGCAGTACGTCTCGGACTTCGACGCGTGCGTGACCCTTTTCTCCTCGTAAGCAAAGCAAGATATCTCTGATTAAGAGAGAGACACACTGGTCAAATCGCCAAAGAACGGCTTGCCAGGCTGGCAATGATTGAGATGTCCGGTAGCATACTATTCAATCTAAGTGTGGTGGTACGCCTAGAAATTGTCTGACTTACATTGCGGCTAACCAGAAACCACTCGATGAGATGTTCCGAGCTATAGATGATCCCTCCGTGCCCCTAAGAATCCTCGTCGTCTGCGCTGGACTTCGATACGAGTCGATTGTAAGGCGGCAATCGGGAGCCTTTCGCTGTGATATCGCTGGGGTAACCGCAATTTCAAGTCGAAGCATGTTGGCGAGTCGCCTTCTTCTTCTACAGCGCATCGGCCGATCTTCAAGACGTGTGAATAGCTATAATCGTTTGCCAAATGACTCGACCGAGAGGAGGCAAAAGGTAAGGCTTACTACGAGATAATATCCGCAATTTTGATACACTTCTCGAGGTAGTCGTCCTGCATGCTTGCCTCGTTCAAGAACTCGATTAGATCAGAAAATAGGAGTGGCATGGAGAGACCCTTCGCGGCGAGCTCCGTCGCTGACTCAATATTCTTTGCTCATATCGAAGAAAGGGTGGTCCGGACTAACGCCTAAGCTTTTCGTGACCTGTATTAGGGCCATGCATCGTCAGAATCGCATGAGAGATGACTCGCCTTGGCAGCTGACCCCCATCACAAGTGAGACGTTCTGTTGCCATTGCTCGTAAAGACCTCCCTGAGCGCGGGATGTGGTGATAGGATCGATTGATGGGAAGGGTGGTAGGGAGAAAGAAGTCGAAGCAGTCGTGAAGAGATATGAGAACAGAGGAAACATTGAAGAAGAAGGAATAAGCAGGGCACTTTCTGGAGCCCGGTGCTCGGAACGACGCGATTGACGTATAACCCATTCGGAAGTCGTGAACAGTCCTGAGCTCGGACGTACAGCTACATCTCCCGGCGATACCCTCGAGATCAGCAGAGAGCCATAAGTCCGCCGTAAGATCATTGCGCCTGCATAGCTGACGATTGCTACCACACCTGCAGAGCTGTACCTTTCTCCTCTTCCTCATTAAAGATATTGATATCCCACCTACACACGTCATCATCAGTATCTGTCATCCCAAATGGGCAACGAGCTCACTTTGGCTTGTATATAGCGGGGATGTTCACCCTGACCCGGTTAGCCATCCCGAACTTGTTGATCGCCTCGAAGTCCGACTCCTTCAGGTCGAAGTCTTGAAAGTTGGTCTAGAACCGATTATCAATCACTTTTGAGGACTGAAAGGACTGGGAAATGGGAGCGGCAGTGGGCAAAAAGGGGAAGAGCGAGAAGAGCGACGTAGACGGGAGAGAGGAGTTTGAGGGGAATTGGGAGGAGGGATAGAGAGGGACCGGCGAGGGAGTGAGGGGGAAAGGAAGAGAACGCGGTAAAAGTGGTATCTATCCATAGAGCGTAGGTCGACGCGGTAGCAGGGTATCGTCTAGGTGGAGAAGGTGGGAAAGGAATGACTCACCGCTATTCGAGAAGGAGTGATGGATTTAGGGATAACGCAGAACCCCTGATGAGCGCACCAAGCTATGAGGACTTGTGCTGGTTCTTTGCCCATGTTCTTGGCGATGGTCTGGATCTCGGTTGAGTCGATGACACGAGGTTTGCCGGTTGTGTTGTTCCCAAGCGGACTGTATGCGGTAATTACGATACCCTTCTCCTTGCCTGGGCAAGTCAGCTCAGTAGCCTTCTCACATTCGGCCTCATACGTACAGTACTTGAACAGCTCCGGCTGGATCAGACTCGGATGCGCCTCGATCTGATTCATCGCCGGAACCACCCCAGTAGCCTCGATAATCTTCTCCAGATTTTCCACCGAGAAATTCGAAACCCCAATCGCCTTGACCTTCTTTGTCTCCTTGTATATCCTGATCATCTCCTTCCATGTCGCAACGATACCCGGTCCATCCTTGTCTAGCGCCTTATTCCCGTCTTCCGCTACGGGTTGTAGGTTCTCACCCGGCTTGAACGCGACTGGCCAGTGGATCAGGTAGACGTCGAGGTAGGATGTGCGGAGTTGTTTCAGGGTAAGGTCGAGGTCGGCTTCGACGTTTTCTGGCCGGTGGGAGGTATTCCAGAGCTTGGAGACGAGGGTGATATCTTCGCGAGGGAGATTAGCGGCTTCGATCCCGTCGGCGACCTATAGAGCTTAGCGTTGAACGATAATGGAGAGAACCTTACTTCATTCTGGTTGGCTGGAAAAGTGATGCAGCTCAACCGGGGGCTCAGTCAACGAACGAAGACGTACTATACACCTAGAGTCGTGATCAATATTAGCTCTCTCATATTCGTCCTTGCTCTACGCACCAAAGCGCAATCTATGTGTCTATAACCTGTCTTGAGCGCCTCTTCAACCCTGAGTAGTTCAGCTCGGTTTAACATCGCAGTTTCGTCAAACATACGCCCGCTCAACCTCCCCTTTCTTTGCTTGCCTGCACGACTATCAGCTGAGAACGCGGTGGCACACCAGGACGAACCAAGTCCCGAATCCAATCAGGGGAATGATGACCCCATTGTTACTGCAGGCAACGCATGATCAGCCACGATTCCTCAGCAAGAAACAATGCAGATCGTACAGAGTCACAGTGCGTCCGAGAGACATTGTGATGGTTATTTGTGTGTGAAAGTAGGATGGTGGAGATGAAGGGAGATGGGGATTTGCGATATCTCATCAGAATTTTTTTCAAGTCCTGAAGGGCTAGCTGGCGGATATCGCCGACGAATATCACGTCTCATCCGACGATTTTCCGAAACGTTCCCGCAGGAGTCGCAGTCGAGTGAAAAGAAACATATAATTCATCCAATCTTCCCACCCTGCGATCGCTACGTAACAGCTCAAGAGAAGACTTCCTGACGACAGACGACCAATCCAGATACTGTACGAAACTGATCAAATCATTTCAAGCTCCATACTACTTTCCAACCTCGATCTCTTCTTCTCGCCTAGTGCACAAGCCCACAGCCACCGGTCTGTGCAGCATTTCGCTCGGCAGCGGCGAACTCGTCGACTTTGGTGGTCTTGAACTCGCGTGCGGGAATATGGTTGTCAAAGAGGATGTCAAGCTCTCTGAATGTGCGTCCCTTCGGCTCAGGAAGGCGGAAGTAGGTCTATAAGATGTATCAGCGAAGGTGACAGTGCAAACGCGCAGTACTTACCCAGATGATACCCAAGCAGCTCGTACCGAACCACAAGTATCCACTCTTCGGCCCCCAGTTCCATGCGGTTGGCTTAAGCATGTACGGGTTAAGGATACCGACAACGATACCGCCGATATTGTCTGATCATATCGTCAGGACCCCCAGAAAAAAGATTCAAAAAAAGACTTACAAAGATTTCGGGCAAGGACGACCGTCTTGGATCGCAACCTGGTGGAGCCAATCTTGCGACGAGAGAGTAACAGACGGGGCCAACGGAGATGTCATAGACGAAGGTCAAGATGATGAGAAGCGCTCCGATGACCCAACGGAGTCCGGTGGTTTGATGAACCGTTCCGGGGACGGCGGTGAGGAGCATGATGGTGGCGAGAATGATCTCTCCGTAGAGGCCGATGGAGCGTCGACCGAAAGGCTTCATAAGGAACCAGGAGGAGACAGTACCGATACCGCCAACGACGAACATGATAAGGTTGAGGGTGGAGGCCTGGGGAGGGTATCAGATTTCGCCAAAACAGTTCGCGCTCAGGTTACTCACGACGCTGGGAGGAAGACCAGCACTCTCGAAGTAGTATGTGGCCTGATCCATGAGAGGGGAACCGCAAGTGGTCTGAATGAGCCAGACGACGCAAACGATCTCGGTTCGTCGGAGGTTGACGCCCTTGAAGCAGTCAAAGAAGCTGACACCGACCTTGGCGGCCTTCTCGAGCTCATTGGTGTGGTGCATCATAGCGACCTGCTTCCGAGCGTCCGCTTGGGAGAAACCGGTAGTGAGTCGAAGGATCGACTTTTCCGCGTCGTCGAAGCGGCCTTTTCGGGTCAACCACCAAGGACTAGAATCGGGTCAGCTTTCATTCCCGTCTAGGTGATCAAACTTACGATTCCGGAGCCAAGAGGATACCGATGAAGATCGGGACGGGCCAGAACCACTGTACGGCGAATGGAATCAATCCTGTAGGCCCACTCGGTCGTGTTGTTGATAAGGGTACGATTGACACCAGAGCAAATGATCTGGCCAATGACCCAGCAGAGGTTGACGTAGGTGGTGAGGAAAGGACGAATCTGAAGTGGCATGACCTCGGCGGCGTATGAGACGGTCATGGTCTGGAAGGTACCCCAGGGGAAGCCGAGGAGGATGTAACCGACGAGGAGGGTGGGGAGGTCCTTGGCAAAGAATTGGATGAAGAGGAAGCTGGTGAGAGCGACAAGGGCGATCATCATCGTCGGGCGGTATCCCATTCGCTCGGAAGCCCAAACGGTGATCTGGAGCCCGAGGATCTGACCGACTTATACGGAGACCGAAAGACCCGTCTGCCATCGAGCAGGGATCTGATACTCTTTGAGCGTCGCATCGTACTCGCCGAATCGTTTGGCGAAGGACTGGTTCGCGTAGAATTGACCGAGAAGCAAAGTGTCGTAACCCTCCATGATGATGGCGCTAAAAAGATGCCTCAGCTTGACTGCGCAAACTTAATCGTACGGACTCACGAAGAGAAGATGATAGAGTAGATGATACCCTTCCTGTACCTTCTCAAAGCACTCCCGACGGACTGCTCCTTCTGCTGGTCGACAGCATCGGTAGCATCTGCGATGTACGTTCCGAAGTCCTCGGGGATGATCGTACCACGTCGACCACCGGCACCGACATCTGAATCGCCGAGACTCTCGACATGCTCGGCTCCTCCTGGGAAGTTCTTGTAGTCCTTCTCGTCCTCGAGGCTGGTCGACATCCTGATTTGTAGAGTTGAATGTATTGACTACCGATGATGGGGGATGGGACTTTTCGGTAGTGATGGTTATAAAGGTTCCTACTCAGTCCCATCTCCTTACACGCCCGGCGGGATTGAACCGAGCGGGGCCAGTATGGCACCACTGTGCAGAGCAAGAAGCAGAATGTCCTCTTCGATGCATCTGCAGATATCCCCGCGGAATCATCGCGTGCTTCCACAGTTGATGTGCCTTGAGTCGGGGGCTCTGCGGGGGATGGGAACCTAATCCTTGGGGTTTTCAACTAGTACGTCGGCCAGTTGGCGAGAACAAAGTCAGTGGCGGTTACGACCCTTAGGGGCTCCTTGACCATGGTACCCGAATCCAGCATCTTTCCCTCATTTCACCCGGTACAGTTCTTACCGGCGATAGAAGCATGAATGATATCATTGTTGGGTGTTGACCGGACGACTTGTCTCCTCAAAAACGAAAAGTCGACGCAAGTAGGTCATGTGCATGCCTTCTTCGTCGTGACGATACCATCCGTCTAGAAGATCAGGAGAGGTTCTGTCTACTGCCTGGTCGTCCAGCTCGAAGTCCACTTCGTCACCTATACTGCTCGAGTCTCATCGCCCTGGCGACGCTACAGCTCAATAGCGGGTTCCGGATCTCTGCACGGTGTACCTAAGTGTGCAGCAGGTGGATGCCACTCTCCTCCATCATTGACTTGAGCAGCAATTGTGTATTGTAACCTGTCACCATCACTTATTGTGTATTGTAACCTGTCACCATCACTCAGAATGATCATCTGTAATGGCCACTATACGTTCGTCAGACGGCTCGCAGTACCGTCTCCTTGGATTCCCTTGTTTCGCTTCGCTTCAATGACGAACTCGGGAAGACAAGGTGCCGTAGGGTGATGCAAATCGCGATATTCACGTTTGGAGGAATTCTCTTCGCTGCGCAGAAGCAGAGAGATCCACACTGTGAAGCCGTCGTTCTGTTCATCGGCATTTGACATCCTATCCAATCTGCGCAGCGCTGAGTCCGTTGGGTTCAACGAACCGACTGGATCTGACCTGCCCTACATGATGAATCACCAGTTCCGCACGTGTATTCCACCAGGCCGTAGTGGCGGGGTAAAATGGTTCTCATTGCCCAGAGCGCCATCGGGAGTGTTCACGCGGAAGTTTCGGGGTCGGCGAAGAGGGCAGGACCCGGATGTCACCAGTCGGTCTCCTTGATGGTAGACTTGCTGTGTTTGATGGAGCCCTTGGCTGTCTTTCCCTCGAGATAGTCCATGATCGAACACCTCTTCCGTCGACGACCAGGGAGAGGAGATGTTGTTGCATTTTGCGAAAACTTTGCCTGAGAGCGCGATCTCGCAACGCAAGCGGTCATCCCACCGTATAATGATTGTAGAGCCAACGATTGGCCGGGTGAACACCGTAATGTGATCATCACGGTCGCGATCTGACCTGCCGTTGATTATTGCGTGACGATATAGCCTGAAGGCTATTCTCAGTGTACGTATGCCAATGCATTGTATAACCGGACATCTAGTCGTGATAGACCTTATTGAACTTCTCCACCAGCTCTGAATCGTGCTAGGGTGTATCCACGGATTCAGTCAAGCTCAATAGAACATAGGGTTCAAGAGGAGATGCTCACTCGATATCGCGATTGAAACCCCGAGAAACCATCACGAAGTATCAGGATCTCCTGTTTTGGTCGAGCTTCAGGTCGGGAAAGTGTCCGTGCTTCGGAGTAAGTCTTTGCAGCCAATCAGTACATCAGTCATTCTATCTCCCCAAAACCTGGACGCACTCGAGCTGCTTTTGGTCCTCTGATGATATACGACGGGATCAGCGTTTAATCAGGAAGATGGGCTTTGGCTCGAACCTTGCTTGGGACAAAGCACAGTCTGCTGTTGTCACTTTCGTCTTCGTATTCGTATGCTCCAGGACTTACGGAACACGACTTTTGGCACTGTATCCAAGGGCTAACATCAGCGAACCGTTCAAGCCAACGAGCACCGAATCGACTGAGGAAGCCCCGTACCATCTCTCAATCGTTCTACCAAACCGGTAACGTCGTCATGGAAAGTTCCGCTGGGATAGTTAAGGGCTGATACGATGTTGCCTCCCTACGATGTTTCAAACCAAGGTCAGTACGCAGTTTGTCTCGTTGTGAATCAGTAGAAGGTTTGGCCAGGCATCATTCGAAGCGCATATGAACGATCAAAGCAGGAGGACTTCCCATCCGCTTACGACAAAATCGTCATCCCGTACATCGACGACCGCGAATTCCTTCAACCCCGAAGACGGTCTTGACTTGATCATATTAGCCAGTTCCTGCGCCGACTTAGTTCCAGCTCTCGACATCAAGCAAAGAGTAGCGTACATACCTCTGCGCTGATGTACCTGATCGACTGTGGAGAGGACATCCCTCTGGATCGCGCTGTCCGTCGCAATGAGGAGAGTGAACGGAAAACATGCATGGAAATAGTAGGGGGTTCTTAGCAGACCGAGAAATAATACCGGGACCCCAGAAAAGTCACAAAGTTGATTTCCAGCGGCAAAGTCAATAGCGTTTGTCATTCGATATCTTCCACCTTTGTTCAGCATCGCTATGTCTTTCGCTAGACAAGGTCTTCGTGCACTCGTGAGTTCCCTCCTTAACCATACCATGTAGATCAATACTGAGCTTTCACCACTACTCTCAGCGATCCCTTCCTTCATCCCAAATCGCTCGATCGTCCACCCTCCTGGCCCAAAGAAGATTACTATCCCAAGAAGCAAGGAAACTGATCGATGATGTGAGCTGCCCTTTGTCCCTCTCATCGGCTCGACCGTCTTAGTTGGAAGGCGATCGAGAGGAGAACATAGCTGATCCTTTGGTTTTAGGCGGTTCACGCAAACCCCCTCGTAGTGTTTATGAAAGGTACACCCGAGATGCCTCAATGTGGTTTCAGTCGGGCGGTGTGTCAGATCTTAGACGTTCAGGTGCGTGTTCACGCTCGCTGGTCTTTGTCCAATCGGATTATCCAGTTCGAGAGGGGCTAAGAGGCATGAGCTGAATACAGGTGTAGGGTGTCCCGAAGGAGAAGATGAAGACCTTTAACTGCCTTGAGGATCAGGAGCTACGGAGTGGGATCAAGGAGTATAGGTGCACAGATCCTATGAGGGAGGCCTTCGGGTTGATGACAATGTAGCGAGTGGCCTACCATCCCGCAGGTATATGTGAAGGGGGAGTTTGTCGGTGGATGCGATATTGTCCTGTCAAGTGAGTCGGAGCGATGTCGAGGATAGTATTGTCGACTGCTGATGGGCTTCAGTGCACCAGAGTGGAGAGCTGGAGCAACTGTTAGTGAAAGAAGGTCTAGTCAACGAGCTTCCACCTTTACCAGAAGATCAAAAGTAGTCAATCTATGCAACTTCTTGTCATCCTGGGATTTCCGTCTCATGTCGCAAAGACGCGCAGATCAGTCAATGCATCATACTCAACACCCCTCGCCCCTCCCTATCAACGGCCTCTCCTTGCTCCTCTGCGGATCCATCCACATCCCATTCTTCGACCTCATCCTCGGCGCCTTCCTCTTGAACCATTCCCAACCGAGACTCATCAGTTGTCCATCCGCGTCGTAAGGTGTTGGGATCTCGGAATAACCTGGTCGTGCTGTCGGGTGACGGACGTAGACTGCTGAACAGGTCAAGTAGGATGGGAGGAGGTAAGCTGGGACGAAGATGTGTGGAGAGGCGTAAGGGGGGAGGATGAAGTGGGATGTGGCTTCGGGAGGGGATGGTTTGGATTTTGACTTTGATTTGAGGGATGATGTCGATGGCGAGGAAGATGCTTCTGAGGAAGGAGTTCCGGAAGTATCGATTTCGGACGCAGACGTGGTAGATGCTGCTGTTGTTCTGTCGGGTGTGTCTGCCGCCTCGGTTGTCTCGGAAGCCTCTGCTGTTGTCGTTTTTTCCCCCGCCGGCTCATCGATTACGTCTTCCAACTCCTTCGACAACTCCTCTTCCGTCCGTCCAGGCTTCGGCTTGAGCAGCATCGGAATGACAGCGGGATTGACCGTGAAGATATCTCCAGGTTCAAGCAGTGTATTCGGATTCAAGACCTAGGAAAACCCCCCTCAGCGATCTTTGCCTCGAATACTTGGAGGGGTATTCGACTCACCACCTGCGAATTCAACTTCACATGACCATTGACAACATACTGCCTCGCCGCCCAAACGCTCTTGGCAAAACAAGCCCTAAACACCAAGACATCCAACCTCCTCTCAACCTCGGCAAACATCATCGACCCAACGGGCGCCTGACTATCCCATTCCTTCCTCTTCGCTCTCCTAGCATCCTCAGTCCTACCACCAGCTCTCTGCCTACCTTCAACCCATTTACTCACTCCTCCACTCCGATCACGATCTTGAAGGTTGGTCTGCGATTCGTGGATGACAGGGAGAGATGAAGGTAGGAACCACCTCTCGAATTTCTTGGTTCGGATGTGGTCGCCGTGATAACCTCGGATGAGACGTTTCGCTTTCCAGCGTTGTTGAAAAAGTGTTGAACGGGTGTTGGCAAAGTCTGTCTCGCGGCGGAGCGGACCATCAGGGGATGTACGTTGCCAGATGTTGTAGAGGTTTTCAGGGGCCCAACTCTAGGCTCAAATTAGCGGACTCATTGTGAACGAAGGGGTAGACGGACCATGCGGGGAAGAGCTCGTTTGGGGTTGAAGACATCCTGTGATCGGATGGACCGGTGTGAGAGAAAAGAAGTGGGCTTCATCGCGAGAGATTCGGCTGGGTGTAGGTAGTACTATCAAAGGTTTCCACAAAAGTTCGAAAGCTTGGGTCAAACCTCCATCGGATCTTCAGGTCCCGACGCGGGATCAAAATCTCTCTCTGCGCCAACAGCCTTTAACATCGCCATCTTTCACCAAAGAGCTCCTTCTGGGACTCTGCTCATGATCCTTGTCCAACAGGCCGGCAGCCAGATAGCAAACATGTGTATGAAATGCAAAGCAGGTCCCAGAAATGCTACTCCGCCCAACACAAGCTCAGCTCCCACCAAACCATCATCCCACTGAACCACGATCTATTCTCGTCAGCCACACCCCCGAGGGAAAGCTCGCCGCTCCTAACACATTGATAGCAATCTTACTCCGGCCCGCAACAGTCTCAAATGCCTCTACTGTCTTTTCAATGGGATAGACATGCGTGATGAGCTGCCTGACTTCGCCAAAGACGCCTGCGGCTACTAGCCGGATGACGCTCCGCCAGGAGAGGTTATATCGGAAACGAGGTGATGATGTTTACCTACCTAATAAGGGTATCAGCCTGAGCCATTGATGAACGAGGGACGGCTTACCTCTCGGAAACCCATCGACATCAGGGGGATGGTGATCTCGGGATTACCACATCCCACCTGAAGCAGTGTACTGCCGCCTTCCAGCGCCTGCACCATCATCAGCTCGAACCTGCACCACAAGGTGTTTCCTCACGTAGCAAGCCGCGTTGATACTACTCGCCGCGCCCGTACGCTCAAAAGCAATCTGCGGCACACACCCAACACCCATGATATCCCTTATCCTCTGTGCAGTCTCCAACCTATCTCTATACTCGTCTCCACACCCCTTATACTTGCAAAAGCCATGGCTCTTGCTTGGTCTAGTCCATTATGCTCGAGATCGGTGATACAGACCGGGTAGCGCCTGCTGCTCTTGCGCAGAGAGCCATGGCGAGTCCGATAGGTAGGGCACCAGCTATGAGGACGGGTTGACCGAGGTGAGGTCGTGCTCGGACGACTGCGTTGTATGCGACGGACAGGGGTTCGATCGGTGCGCCGATTGCGTAAGTCATGCTGTCTGGCATCCTAGCGACTCATCAGCTGGTTTGGGCCTCTACGCGAGTCGAGGAGCCTACTTATGCAGGAACCACGCAGGATGAGCCATGAACCGTCTCATCGTCCCATCCGAAGGCGGTGTGCCGGAGAACCTGTACTATATCAGCCTTGATTCCTGTTTCAAGGCCCTTGACTCACTAAACCCTCGTACAGAGATTACGTCCCTCTCAAAGACATCTCACATTCCCAACAAGTCACAACCGGCTCAATGGATACCCTATCCCCGCAGCGAAATCATTCACTTCCGACCCGACCTCGATGATCTGTCCTGCCGATGCGTGGCCTAGGATGATATCGTGTGTGACGCAACAATCTCCAATCCGGCCATTCTTCCTGCTCACCGTTAGCACGGCTGAGGGATCGATGAAGGTAGACATTAGACATACCCGAAGTGAATCTCCCTTCACAGCCGTCGGTATAAGCCAGTCAACTTGATTTGTCGGAAAGGGACTCACGATCCGCATATACCTGTGGCTTTCTGCTTCTCGTCAGCTTCGTGCCTACTCTTGGATGTTCAGTATTGACCACATGGATGATAAAAACTATCTGGAGGGCATGTGGGAAAAGGCTCTTCCTTCTGATAGATCCTTCATAACTCAGCAGTACCGTTTGTATGATAGGCTGGGTAGACGAGAACTTACGTGTGATCCTTCGTCACCCATAGGGCCAGGTTGGGACGGCTAACTACTTAGGGGCCAATGACTTTGTTGTTCGTGGGTTTGCTGGCGGAACTGAAGCCGTTGACCTGCTGTTGCGCCTTCGCAGTAGCTGGGTCAAGGGCGCCGGCCACAGGTGCGGATATGACAGCTGTTGGTAACATCCGTGTCTCACATATACGTTTCGACTAGGACGTCAGATTTCACTAAATCAGGCTCTCGCGATGCAGTTCTGGGAATGAGATTGTTTCGCATCGACATCCCAGTAGATCATTGTTGAGGCTGATGTCATCTACCGGGACAACAGGCCCGAGGTTTATCCGCGTTTTCGGTCTTACACCACTTTATCATACGGCGAGATTTGTACGAAGCAGAACGGGCGATTCCCATCTTTAGACTTTCAGCAGGCGAGCGTGAGCGTTCTCTTCGACTCATATCGGAAACCCTCCTTTTGACAACTGCAAACGCTATCTATGTCCATCCTTTCGTATTGCGGACTGATTTGAGACGATCACGCCACATTCCAGCTAGAGTCGCAGTTTCACTCCTTTCAGCGGTGGCGAAATGCCGCCTAAGCAGGAAACATAACTTACTGTATCAAATACTGAGCATCTTCTACTTTTTATTTCGACACTTCACCACACTAACTCCACGCCTTCATTTCCCAATCGAGACCACACAGGTACAGACATACCCTTCACATTCACCAAGCAGACATGCCCGGTCAAGGATCACAGAGTTCGGCAGCCACCAAGTCCACTTCTCCTGCAACTCGAGGTCGATCGGTCCCTCCGAGTGGGGCTCGAAACACCAATATCAACGACCGACTGACCGGGAAACTCCGTGGCGGAGAGAACAGCATATACAAACAAGTCCAAGATCTCGTCCATGAAGTTCCGGACTACTCAGAGGAGGGATCCGATGCAAGGCGTCTGCCGGGCAAGTCCTTTGAGGGAATACACGCCTTCCGATCTCCAAACCTTGAAAGGGCTGAGGGACAAAGCGCGATTTCGTTTGGCCCAGATGACGGACCAAGGCGTGTTTGACATGGACAGCGGATCCGGCGGATCTAGACAATGAAGGTTGAGTACAGGTTGAAAGGGATTTGTTCGAGCGGGTGCTCCAGGGACCTAGTATGATCTACTTTTCTACAGTGACGCATCTGTTTCCGAATGACTGACACCAAAGAAGACATGGAGAAAGCTGATTAGGATCTCCTGGATCGAGTATAAGCATGTTCGGCTGAATTCTGATTCATACCCCCAACCAATGCCACAACCGCTTGACCTCATCCCTTTCCTGCCTATCTGCCAGGATGATAGGATCCGGAAGCCTAGTCATCGGTGTCGAACAGGAGACTAAGGTCAAAGCCAAGCTCGTAGCCAGTGCATCCTGTGACCCGAGCTGATGTAGCACGGCGAGGGAGTACCGGCGGTGTCCGGAAGCCGCGTTGTATTGATAAGATATGGCGGATGCTGCAGAAGCTAACACCTGAAGAAAGCAGATCAGTGTACGAGGTGGAAGTAGCGATATCCACCGACCGCACCCACAAGAGGTCCACTGTCGCGTAAAGGGAGCCCGAGAAAGTCGCCTCGTTCTCTCAGCAATCGACGAGCTACGGGTCGAAACAGTTTCTGTCTCGCTCGGAAATGCTCCGTCTCTGGCCAAAGAGGGACGGGTACAGGCAGCGGATTAAGACGCATATACTCGGCTGAGATCGGCATCAACAAGCGTCTGGCGAGATTTTCGGCCAACTAACCCATATCGGAGCGTAAGGGAATACTCCTTCGTTATATATATTGTAGGTATATCCCTCTCCACTCGAAAGCCGTCGCCAGTCCCGCGTGACGCTCATGCCATCTTTCATGACCATCCACGAAACCCACCAGCGGTCGCTCGTCGATCGGAAGCTCGAGGATCGCTTGATCATACACCTCGCATACGGAGAAAAGCTCTCGCATCGCTAGGTATTCGGGGACGTAGGGGTTGGTGACTCGGGCTTGGCGAAGTACGGTATGTCTTAGCTGATCCGACATATCAGCTCGACCTGCATGATTAAGCCTTGAAACCACCTCCATACTTGGATAATCGAGCACTACGAGAGCAGAGACCGCGTCTTTCCCGTCGTCGTCCTTACGATAGCTGACGGCTACCCCACCAATCCAGCGCAGCCCCTTCACATAGATGGACGTTGGGTCGATGTGCGATACTACCGGATCATCGTAATCGTGTGCTCGTGTATCCAGAGCTGAGACACTGGCGACTCCTAATTCGATAGCCGATTGGACGATGAAGCTGTTCCTGGGATGATCTTCGAAGCACGCCTGTCGAGATAGTTTCTGTTGGTAGCTGAAGGAGACTGGTCATTGAGAAACCCTTTGAAGGAGGGGTAAAGGCGTGCCTGATCCGATTTTTGAGAAACGTGAGATGATCTTCGGATTCCTCGACCAAATTTTTGCATGCAGAGACCGACAGTCGAAAGGAAAGCAAGACGCCGAAAACATGAGTTATGGAAACGATGTGAAGAGATCCAGGCCTCGAATGCTCCGCAGAAAGGGTCCGAGAAGCACGTGATATGGTGGTTCTTGCAAGTATTATTAGCGGGACTGTAGGAGCTGAGGATTGATGTCAATATCCTCATTTCCCCTTTCGCTTTTGATCTCTGAAACAGGGCGACTCGAAGAGCTCTTCCTTTGTCTCAACCCGTGCGACGACAGATCGTCGATTATAACCAAGACTCGCTCGCTTCCCGCTAGGCACTGCACTCGTGGTGGAGGGTGGGGTCACTGAGGGAACTTGAGCTTGGAGAGCGCGCTCTTCGAGTCTCCATCGTTGTGGCCAAGTCTTTCGCCAAGACCGAGGTGGACCAGCGGACAGTAATCGTTACTTTCGAAATTCGCCCAAGTATGAACTCTGTTCCCGGTCTCAGCTTCAACTTTTCCAGCTCCATCTCCCCGGTTTCCGCCGGCAAATCATCAAGATCCGTCATCGGGCCTTCACCAGCTTATCATCGCAATGGCTCCGTTAGTGGAGCAGCGACAAACTACCGCTCCGACGACAACTCCGGCCGGCAACAGGAGGAGGATCTCGAGGCGGATGAAGGTTCCGATGGGAAGCAGAAGAAGCAAAAGTTTACGAGGTCACGTACGGCTTGTCTGCAGGTGACTCAAACCGCTGTACCAACCCCGACTGTTTTGGCTGATATTCGTAACTTCATAGTGCCGATCACGGAAGTCGAAGTGCGGTGCTCTCCCTCCGAACCCATGTCCCAACTGTATCGAAGCGCACCTCACCTGCCATTGGCCAGCAGAAGACGGTCGGTCATCTAGGGCGAGACTCCAGCGCGCAAAGTCAAGAGTCAGCGCGGATGGATTCGATCCAGGCGGCGAGACGAAGCCTGATTTGATAGGTATGGAAGAGGGGACTGGCATCATGGATGAAGGGTGGTTGGATCAGCTTCTAGCAGCGGCAAATCTACCGTCAGGATCGAGTGAGTTGGACTTCATCAAACTCGCAAGTCTGTAAGCTTAGGATGCTTAAGCGCCTTCACAAGCAGCGCACCACATGATACAATCTCAAGCTTTCGCAGCGCCTAATCTGCCATTCTCCAATCTCCCCTCCTCATCGCTCGACAATCCCATGGCCGGGCCTTCCGCCCCTTTCTACGCTCGATCAATGGCTTCTACCTCTCAAACCGCCAATCCCTCTTTCCTTTTGCCCAATCAACCCGGAGATTTCCCATCTCCCTTCCCATCATCCGTCGATCCGGCGCAATTCATCTGGGCTGTCAGCTCGCGATTACCTACTGTCGAAGAGAGCAGTCCGCATGACGAGCAGCGATCTACCTTATCGGGACCATCACCAACTGTCCTCGACCCTAACACACGGACGAAGCGGCCTTTGCGGAAAGCAGCGACATCGAAGGAGAAGATCGTCAAGGTAACTTGGTGGAGACCGCATGGGCAGACCGCCATTGCACCGGGTGAGTACCCCTGATCGCCTAGCTCAATCGTTCTGATGAGAAAGGAATAGGTCTGAAGCGCATCACCCTGAAAGTCCGCGTTGACAGCCCTCAAGATACACGGCAGAACTACTCGCCTCGTCCAGCCGTACAAGGTCCCGGGGAGACCCCCCAAGAAGTGATCTCACCGGATGGCAGGCCGAACGCATCCATCATGCGTCATCTCCTTGACGTCTTCATGGTGCATTTCGGGTGTCAGTTCCCTTTTCTCGATCGGCAGTCGCTGGATGCGAAGATAGAGGCTCGGACGGGATCGGTATTCTTGCTGAATAGCATCGCTGCTATCGCAGCGAGGTAAGCCTTACCTTTCCCAGAGACCTTTGGGTCTGACCTGTCGGAGGTTCTCGATACACCCTGCTATCGCTCTGCCGGAATTACAGCCTTATGCATATGGAAACGTTTTCAATAGCCGGGCAAAGGCAATGCTTGGGTCGATGTTGGCTGTACCGTCAAGGGAGACTGTCGCGACTTTCATCCTCCTTGCACATACCGGCTTTGCGAATGGTAAGATACTCGATATCCTACACACGCTATACCTGATCATCCCTGTAGACTCCGAATCGGAGGTCTGGATGATGACTGGATTGGCGGTTCGAATGAGCATTGATCTTGGCTTACACCTCGTATGTATATCTCGGTCATCGCGCATCCCGCGCTGATCTGTCAGAACCCACCCGAGGAATCCAACATCTCCGCCGACGAGCGAAGGCAGAACCGCCTGGTCTTCTGGTCTGTCCTCTTGATGGATTACGCCTTGTCTTTCGGAGTCGGCCGCCAAACTACCTATCGCGTCGAGGAGATCACCCAGACTCTGTCGACCGAGGAGGACATCCATCCGTCAGGAGTATTGCTAGACACACCTCGATCGCCTTTTTCGTTCGCAGCGAGGATGATGATCTCGTATGGTCCGCTCATCAACATGCTCAATCGGGAGGGAAGCGATGTCATCCGCATGGAAGGAGATATTCAAGCTGCGAGGGCGGCAGCAATCAAGGAGTACAATCAGCTGCCTCAAGATATGCAGTGGAATGTGGGAAAGTCAGTGACAGCTCCGCATATTGAACGCAAGCTGAGAAGTCAGCCTGCAAAAGCATAGTCGGTCGAATCAAGGAGCAATCTTCCTCCATCTCCATCTCTGGATGCACACAATCCTGGTAGATGTTGCCTTTCTGCAGGGGAATCTCAGCTGATTCGACTCAGGCCTCCGGGTATCTCACCGGAACTCATCTTTTGCGGAGAGTATCAGGGAAAGGATCTCTAGCAGGAGCTCGGAGCGGCGCCGCCACACCCAATTCGGCGACCGCTTCGGTCCTTTGGCGTAACTCTGCACGAACGATCGGTGACATCCTCGTCTTAAGCGAGATCATCAGTCCTCATGCGTATTGCGCATTACCCTTTGTCAACCAGGCGTTCTTTGTAGCGGGATGCTGCTATGTGAAAGGTTTGTGCATTTTATCCCGGCCTTACCAGACTGACAGACTGCTTCAGAGATCGAGTGGACACGGAGCTCCCCTTCTTCGCCCAACACGTCGCCCAAACAAGTACCCGCAGGATTGGTGATGGCAGCTGGGGAGCGAAGCAAACCGGACACAGCAACCGAAGGCAAAGACAACAAGCAAGTCGATCTATCTCGCGCTCTCCTCACTTCGGTTGCGACAACCAATATCTCGACACTTCAACAAGGTTTAGCGAAGCAAAACACATACTGGTCAGGGATCGCTTGGATCTCCAGCGCACTGAGTCAGCGGATCGAAGGGATTCAGGACGTCGATCTTGTCGGAGTCACGGAGAAGTTGGCGAGTTTCGTCAGTCTACCTGATGCGGGGCTTGTGGGGAGATCAGCCGAGGAGGAAGGGACCACCACGGGAGTCGCCACTCCGGCTGTCGAGATGAATGGCTTGACACCTGCTTTTGCGGAGAGGCCAACATACGATTTCAGTGAGTTCTCGCCGCAATTGCCAGCTATAGAGGTTGACTCCGGGTAGACGATCTGGAATTCTTGTCATTGCCGTTTGATCTGGGTACCGCGGAAGGCGGATCGCAGGTTACGGAGCAGGAGGTCCCGCTTCCTCAATCGTTCCATTCGGAATGGTTCAAGTCGTAAAAGATTGCATGCACTGCATTGCGGACCTGTAGCAGAATATCATAACCTCTTCTCAACATTGCCCGACACCTCCTTGATCGAACCAGAGTGAAGTGGAGGGGAGAGAAGGAATGCCCGAAGGCATCTCGAACCGGAAGTGAAGGCGTCAATACAGGGTTCGAATAGCGCCGGAAGAGTCACTTCCAAGCGACGAGCTGGAAGGCGATACATGCCGACTACGCGAAGGAAGATATGTCATGCCAAGATCTCCGTCACCACGCCTGAAACCTGTTAGCCAAGCAGCGGATTGCGGAATGTATCGGTGTTACCTGCGGCAATAGTTTCCCCTCCGCGGCGAATCAGCACCCTCCCCATCTCCTTGTTATCCGAAGCCGTCTCGAGCGGTATTGACGGTGTTCGACCGCTATTTCCCGCTGGCGAGCGGATAGTGAGCTCGACTGTCGCTGTCACTCCTTTCTGCAGTACTCTGCAAGATATCAGCTGCGGTCGGGGAATACTTTGCTCGATGAACTGACCTCGGGTTCTTCTTCAGTACTGCACCTTTCTCTGAGATGGTGACAAGCTTGCTGATCGTCGCTGGAAGATTCATGGAATGATGGAACAGCTCAACCTGGTTCTGGGGTCAAAGTCTCCCGAGACACGGCTTGCCCGTGGACTCACAGCGGTACCAGTAATAATGGGACTCGTCACGTCAAAGACCAGGATTTGAGCGGAGAAATGCGTGACGAGGGCAACCGATTTCGAGGTGGGACATAGGACAGTCCCGATGGCGAGGTGTATTGGATCTATCCCTGAGAGGTAGAGCGTGACGTTCTGCCCTGCCACGGCATACGGTGCTGAGTTCTCGTCGACCTCGATTGCTATATTTCGTCAGTACTGACTTTGTGCTCGAGCAGAGAGACATACTTCGCACGCTAGCCACCTCATCCCCTGGTACTGCTCGTATCCGATCGCCGACCTGAATGACTCCGCTGCACAGGCGGCCGGAGACTGCGACTCCCGATGCAATGGCTGTTTGACCTTTGAAGACGTTTGACAAAGGAATTCGGAGAGGACTGTCGTATGGTCGTTGGGGAACTTCTACCTTATCTGCTGGCCGTTAGCATCGGTACCGGCCATGTACGAATGGCGTACCTAAAGCATCTATCAAAGTCGGTCCTTCGTACCAAGATTGCAGGGTAGCTTCCTCGTTGGTCAGGATGTTGACACCGTCCATAGCCGCTATGGGGAGGAAGGTGGTTTTCGATGATGCGAACCCGGCAGAAACCAGGAAAGGCTTGAAAGCGTCGACGATATCGTCATAACGATCTTGTGACCACGACACCTGATGCCGTTCAGCATGATTTACTAGTCTAATGCGCCATACTGACCACGTCCATCTTATTGATTCCCACAATGATCTCCCTCACACCCAGACTCCGCACAAGCCAAGTGTGCTCCCTTGTCTGTCCACCTCGCTCAAAGCCAGCCTCGAACTCTCCTGGGGATCCGTCCACCACCATCAGTGCGACATCCGCTTGTGCAGCACCGGAAATCATTGCTGGAATGAAATCGCGATGTCCGGGTGCGTCGAGCAGCGTGATATTCCGATGGGGTGTGGCGAAGTGAGTGGTGGCAATATCAATGGTTACACCGCTGATCGAGTCAGCGTGGGCAGGATGTCGACGGGGCAGGACCTACCGATCTCGCTCATCTCCCAGAGCGTCTAGACCCCACGCAAAAGCAAAGCTCCCCTTGCCCACCCGCTTACTACCCCGCTCATTTGCAGTCTTCTCCTTCTCCGATAGCTCGCCGAGATCATACAGTAACCGACCCATCAATGTCGATTTCCCCGCATCGACATGGCCTGCAGCAAGATGAGCAAGAACAGGGGGAGTCAGGACAGGACCTACCAACAACGATCAGACTAATGCTTTGCTTGCCCGACTCCGCCTCGTCCTTCTTCACCTTCGCAATCAGTTCCTCCTGCTTCATGCTTAATCCTGGGTTTTCCTTGAACCGTTCTCTCTCTCTTTCCCGCTCCGCCTCGTCGGTCTCATCATCAAGATGCAGACCAGCCAAGTCCTGCTGCGCGACATTGAGAGGCGTCGCTGCTCCCGAACTACCAGCCTTACTCGCCCCTTTACTGCTGCTCTTAGGTGTGCTGGGCTGAGTTTGCGATTGCGTCTTGCTACTGGATGCTGGCGTTGTACGTAGCTTCCCCGGAAGCGAGGCGGATTTCGGTGGTGAGGGTCCAGAGGCTTTGGCGACTGTAAGCATCATCAGGGTCAGCCGTGGTTGCTGAGTAAGACCTGCGCACGACGAGACGGGAACATCGGATGACATCCCCATGGCTATAGCTACTTTCGAGCCAGAGACACCTTTGGAGCCTGCTTGGAGACGCTAGCACGTGCTTGACGAGCTCGCAGGACAACATCATCGGGACTCTCGACGTCCGGTCCGAATGCCTCGCGTATACGCCTTCGGAGCTCTGCCGGATCTCGGACGACGGGAAGGTGCATGCTGGAGAATGGGGACGGATCCGGTGGCTTCGGTCCAACAGTCGATGTGGAAGTAAGGATGTCGAAGAATGGTGAAGGACGATGAGCGGCCTTTGGCGGGTGCGGAGAAGTTTCCTCCATGGAGTAAGGTGCGAAGAGGCCAGACATCGTCCCGTCCATCTCGGCCGCAAGCATATCGACATCCTCCACAGGACCGGCCCCGTTCGTTTGTGCCTCCAAGACCTCTTCATCTTTTATGTTTGATATCTCACTCCTAGTAGCACGTGCAGTAGCCATCTTCTGCGCCAATTTGGATAACGGTTTCGGAGGTATAATGGACGGACCGGCGGATATGGAAGGCTTTGGTGGAGTCGCTGTACCGCTTGGCGTCGCTGAGGAAGTCACGTCTCGAGCTTGCGCCGCCTCCTTTCGCCTCTGAGCGAGTAACGCCAGCTTCGACATCGGCTTCGCAACAGGTTCAGCCGGTATGATGGTACCGCTCGAAGGCATGGATGATGGAGTTGATGTGGGTGGCATGACTGGAGCAGGGGATGACACTCTGGCTTCTTTCCGGGCAAGAGAAACTCGTTGCAGAGCAGTGAGGGGAGGTTGTGGTGATTCATCGCGAGTCGTCCGAGGTGATTTGGTACATCGTCGACGCCGTTGTTGGTCGGGTGTAGGTAGAAGGTAGGCCGGCGGTGTATCGCCTAGGCCAGAACTTAGCCGAGACCTCGACCACCTCCATCCTGCCAATCAAGCACATCGTCTCCCGACTACCCAAGAGCCCACCAAGCCAAAGCAGGGGAATCACGAGAAAATCAAGGAAAGGAAGCAGTCCACTAACCTTTCTTCTCCCAATCCTTTCTCAGGTAGGTCACCGCTTTGTCCACATCGAACCAGTAATGCCATAACGAATCTGCGATCGTGTCGTCCGCTATCGGCGGTTTGACATCTTTCAGTAATGCTTTTGCGATGGGTATCGATGTCGCCATTTGAGCTGTAGGGATTATCGGCATTGGAACGGAGGAAGGAGTGAGATGAGATTGTAAGGCAGCCTCACCTTTCTCTTCTGCGGTCATACCGGTCGGAGTCTGCCCCTCTTCCTCGTCTTCCATCTCGGCTGATCAGGATGATATCAGCTCGCAATGCCTGCGAGTTGGATGCAGAAAAGACTGACCATCGAGATCAAGATTCCGGACGAATCGATGACGAGACATGGTGGAGTAGGCGTAAGAAAGATATACCCCCTGTGGAGAAGGAGTCTAAATATGGCGAGAGGCGATCGGAAGCTGAAGATGCCAAGGAAAGGATGGAGACTTAAAACAGGATGCTCGGCCAAAGTGCAGAAGTGCATGAAAGGGACATCTGTGTTACGTAAGCTGATTTATCGAAGCAGGGCTTTGCGGTCCTGCTTCCTGTTCCGTCTCACTTGAATAGCTCGAAACCCGTTGTTAACGCCTTCATCAATTACAAGAACATCTATAAGCTTCTACGCAAGATGTCGTGGTAAGTGTTTCTCCCTTCATCCTCGCATTTGGTCTAGGTACTTGACTGACATCACCGCTTTAGGGGAGGGTATGTCTATTCCCCATCTTCGCTTTGGATCTGCATTTTGTGCTGGCTTGGGAAGCCACCGACTGACCCCGTGAACCAGATTGAAGAAGGCGACGAACCGGATGGGGACGACATTGATGCAGAAGACGGGTCAGATTGAGCGGACAGTCGACCGGGAATTCGCAGAGGAGGAAGGGCGGTACCGAACGTTAGTCTCCATCGCCGAGCAACCTCCGTCCCGCGCGCAGGATGGTGACAGCGGCAGACATCTTTCCCACTTTCGTTTTGCTGATGAAGCTTTGTGCAGCATGGAGAAGGAGACGAACAATCTTCAGAGAGATGCTAAAACTTACCTGGACGCGATGCGAGGTAAGTGGACGGGTCTCTTGCTGCCGAAGCGGTGCTCGTTCCCCCTTCTTGATGACGTTGGGAGCTGCTGACGACTTCTGTAATTTAAGCAATGGCATCGTCGCAGACTCGTATCGCCGAAACTATCGGCCTCTTCTATTCTACGGACAGGTCGAGCGATGTAAGTCTGGTTGAGACAAACCCTGTTCAACCTAAAGGAGGAAGGATATCATAGTCCTATGTGCTAATGCGAGCTTTCAGGGAGCAATGGCCGGTCATGCATACAAAGCAGCAGTAGACGAACTTGACATCGGGGTCGGGCGGGATATGGATGCGCCTTACCGGGCTACCGTTCTCGAACCTATAGGCAAACTCAACAATTACTACAGCACGATTAACGCGGCCATCGATAAGCGGAATCACAAAGTGGGTGCCGGACCTTGCAGAGCTCCTTCGCATCGCGGTTATGGTTCAACCATTGATCAGCCGCTAATTTGCGGTTCAGATGCTGGACTACGATGCGTCGCGGGCGAAGGTGAAGAAGCTGGTCGAGAAGCCTTCAGACGATACTACAAAGCTACCTCGGGTACGTTCGACACCAACCCAAGCAAAATCAGCTCCATGTTGCATTGGGCGGATGTTGACTATGAGACGTCACAGGCTCAAGCAGAACATGACGAAGCACGAGACATCTTCAACATCCTCAATGAACAGCTCATATCTGAATTACCGATGCTGATGGATTTGCGGATCCGTATGCTCTTTTCTTACGGCCTGAAGCGATTGCTGACGGTTCACAGCTTACCTTGATCCATCATTCGAAGCGATGATACGGTGTCAGCTGAGATTTGCGGAAGAGGGATACGAGAAGCTGTCTGGTGTTCAGCGGTTAGTGATGACTTGCTCTTACTGAGCGATTGCAGACCACAGATCTCCTTTTTGCCTGAACATCGACTGCATTCCGAGGATGAGCCTGCTGACGTCTAGCCATCTCCAGATACTTCGCAGATAACATCCGGGACGAATACGCCAATGGCGCTTTGGATGGACAGGTCGAGGGGGTGTTAGACGAGATGAAGGAGTTGTCGATCTTCGGACCATAGGGTCGAGGAGCTTCCGGGCGGTATGGTCAATGAGCCCGTATCCTCTCTATCCGTACCCTGGCGAATTATCTGTATATGCATGTAGACGGAATTTGGTGTGCCATAGATTTGCGACCCTGAACAGGCCGACCGCTTTCAATTACAAGACCTTTCTGTACCGCTTGTGGGGCGCGCGTAGGGCCATCTCACTAGTGCTCCCGAAGACACCGACTGTAAGATCTTTGGGAACACGACTGACCGACTCATGAGAAAGAAGGGGTCGCCATCCCCACTTAAACCCCGCCCCGGAGGAAAGCATAACACTAGCCACACTTGCAACAACTATATGTATATGAACATAAAACGCCGATTACTTGGAGCCTGTTCCAACATAACCAATATGTTATATCCAAAGCTCTCCGCGTCATTGGGCAAGAATCAGGCCGTTCGGATGCATGGCCAACAAGGGATTGGTGGGAATCTAGATATGTCATGACGTCACAATATTTCACCTCCACTTCATATTCAGTTGAAGCATGAATCTATATCAAGTCCTTCGTTCTCTGATATTCTAGTCAACACCATGCGCACAAACCCACTCGTACATCCGCATGGTTCCCCTACACGTCTCAGACAAGTACAAAGCCTTGCCACTGCCTGTAGCGCTCATCCTCCTGCCTTCGCCAATGTCCTCCCCCTCCTGAATTCAGCAATCGGCGAATACGTCCTACGCCTATACTCAAGTCGCCTGCTGAAGCGACGACTGCACGATTCGATGATGACGGGAGTTATGAAAGTCTCCGAATGGCTACGCCGTCATCCAGCGCCATGCATTCACAACAGGGCGTTTCACCTACAACCTTTCGGCTAGTCTTGCACGACCTAGAAGAATTAGGCGATTTAGCTCCTACACGCTATGTCGCATCCCGGATCGCGCTGGCTATCTTTTTGTACATGTGCAGGGAGGGTCTGGGTGTGCGACATGCAGGAAAATGCTTTCAACAGGGACTTGAAACCGTCGCAAAGTGAGCCATCCCTTCAGACTCTCTGCTTACATGTCAGTTCTTTCAAAGCCGTTGTTAGCGCATTCAATCATTCCAATGCATACCTACAGCATCCACGCCCCCTCCTCAAAGCCTTCTAGACGACAAACGCTTCGATCCATGGTTCAAAAACTGCTTGGGCGCTATCGATGGGACCTTCATCCCCGCTCACGTACCGCGCCTTGACCATG
>JAABUH010001519.1_pt1 | contig 25417 bp, 34 predicted proteins | sample 5559121 | NCBI WGS metagenome assembly JAABUH01 (sample SAMN10711871, study PRJNA513364) | rock metagenome | isolation source: Antarctica rocks | place: Antarctica: Victoria Land, Battleship Promontory nord | collected 2015-12-28
AAGTCCAGCACAACAGAGGACAAGCTGGAGCAACTGCGCATACTCAGCGTCATGCAAGTCAGTCAGGAGCACTTGTTGGAGTCTAAGATTGGGCACCTGGTTAGAAAGATGTGCAAAGATGCAAACACTGAAGAAGCCAGGCTTGCTCAGAGGCTCCTGGACAAGTGGAAGGGTCAAGTGTTGCAAGAAAGACGTGCCAAAGGAAAGGTCAGGAGTGGGAAAGCTAAGAGTGGCAGTACCTCCAGTCAAGTGGCATGTGAAAAAGGCGATATGAAGGCTCAGTGACAAGCACAAGTCTGGCAAGGCTGTCAATACTGCCATTCTTTTGCAACCAGAGGGTACATAGATTTGCAGCTGGACCTCAGAAGAGTGCTTACGTGGTTGCATAATGATGACCCTGTTTCTGAATCAGTATGCATGCCTACTACTGTGCTAAATGATTTTTCAGGGCAGAACGAACCTTGCCGTGACTCCCCTGCCACTTTCAATGAAATCTCATGCGGCATATGTTTGTGACACTTAGGCATGCTCACGAACCACACAGCAGAATGTCATGGTGCGTGGAAGTGTTAGCCATGTTGTCCAATGCCTTTTTGCTCAATGTTGCAGACAGCTCTGCTTTTGTTCAGACCTTCAGCGTTTTTGTTATTTAGCAGGAAAATGTTAGACTGAGAATCACATACACTTGCAGCTCACCATCTTACTAATCAATGACATGTTGGTGAGACATGCTATGTTGTAAGCTCTTTAGAAATTCACTGCAAACCCTGACAGTGATCCACTGAGAGATGGCTTCCAAGCCACAACTTAGATGGGGACAAGGTTGTGAGACTTCTAGATGCCTGCATAAGACATCAAGACCACTTCAATGGATTCAAAATAGCAGGCATCCCCCCCCCTTGGCATGCTAACAAGAAGACAGAAATGCTTTAGCAAAGCCTCTTTTGAGCATCTTACAGGAAGTTGAGGGGGGTCCGGTGGTGAAAAGCAAAGTGTTGCACTTGTTCAGGTAAGCATGTTCATTTCACTCTTGAGCATCACATGTGAACAGGCCAAACTGACAGCTTGACATTGTTGCAGGGACAGTGGTGTTGCTGGGCTGGAGCTGCTGCAAATTTGGGGTAAGCATGCATCTTAAAATGTGTTCAACTATCAGCACAAGGCATCACTGCTTGTGAGTTGCCTGTGATCAGCAGTATGCATTACATCGGGTGTCACTGAGTAGAAACATGCAGGTCACCGGGTAGTTTGGGGCAGGCTTACATCGAGAAGAAGCATATGTTTTGCACAGACTGCCTGCACTTGCAGACATCATAATGACCCAAGATATCTCCACTTTGCACAGCAGGTCATGTCCAGCCATGACAGGGCAAACAAGCAAGCAGAGCTGGGGGCAAGGTGGAGGCAACACAGCTTGTTGGTTGCTGCAATTCTCGTGTAAGACTTCCAGCCTGAATAATAGCGTTGTCCATAATGCTCATATGGGTGGTTTGCACAGAATAAAAGGGCAAATTTGATGAATGTGCATTGTATAATCCATTGCAACTACACTGTGAGACAAAGGACATGACAGATGCAACACTGCTGCATGTGGTATGCAGGACACGCCGGCTTTAATGACAGAATGACGTTACACCCCTGCAGCCCACATGTGATCAATGTAGCCATGCTCAGCTGACAGCTAAAGCCAATTGTAGCTGACTGATTTTGACTTTACGCATGCATGCAACCGACTGCGGTGTTGAGTAATGCAGCAACACATGTGGCATGTGATGCACTAGGCAAACTTTCTGTGGTCTATCAAGGAAACCTTGTGTGGTGTACAAAGCCAAAAATATTGCATGCTTGGTCTCAGTGCGCATGCATGCACTGACAAGTCTGTTGATCCCCATGGATGCATGCAGTCAGTCTGAGACAGCAGCAGCTGAGCCAAAACACTCATATGCATGCTTACATAACAGTATCCACATTGTGTGAGGCGGGAAATTTTTACAAGGCAGAGCAGAATGTAGGTCATTGCGCACGTACTTCACATATGATGCATGGCAAACATGAAAATGCCATTTGCAAGGGATGGTAACATAACAGAATGCACTGTACATCTTGTGTCAGACAGATCAAATGTTAGCAAGGCACTTATAAATCAGTAAGAGTACTCAGTGTCAGTCAGTCGTGTCAGAAAAATGTCATGTGGATCATCAGGGGTTTTATGTCAAGCTTGGCATGGGCTGATCACCATCTTCTGACGACGAAGAGGGTGCCGTTTTTGTCTGTCGTCGCCTGGATGGCTTCCTTGTTGTAGTTCGGACTGGAGTGTATGTGCCATTGCGCGGATCAATGATGCAGATTGCAGCAGCTCCAGCAGCTGCTGTAGCAGCTTCTGCTGCGGCACGTGTTGCTTGTGACACTGCAGCTACCATCTGCATCTCTGATGCGCCTTGTGGTCGCGAGGCTTGAGACTGCAGGTCAGGGAGCACGATGCTGGGAAAAAAAGGACACATGGCTAGACAAATGGCTGGCAAGTGCACAGCCACGCACATGATGATTTGCGGTGAATTGAGCAAGATGTGCACCCCAGCTTGATAGCAGCTGCACATGGAGAACAATGCGTGTATTACCTTCAACTCTTTTGCCAAGATTTTTGCATCATCTCGCTCTGTGGTCAGCACTTCAAGCCTCTGCTCCAATGCCTTGTTTTTAGCATGCTGCATAGCATTAGTCACGGTGCTCAATTGCAACACAAAGCAAAGACGGCATGTAGCTGGGCAGGCTTCCTTGCGAGCTTACAGCATGATCCAATCTTCGCTGCTGTATCCTGAAGACCAGAATGCCTGTGCCGACGCTAGCACCCACATATGGCGCTGCCTGCCGCACTGGCGGTGGCAACTGTAGCCAGACATCTCTTGACGCTTTCTTGACTGACGTCACGAATGGAGTCATAAAATCGACATCCACATGGACTGCGCGGGCATCACAACTTCAAGTATGTTTGAATATAGCAGCTGCTCATTATGCTGCATTTCATCTTGGTAGCACTTCTGTGCACCTGGCATCTCAAATTTGGGCAGTTTGAATCCTTTGGCATTGCCATGAAAGCGTGACAGAAACTCCTGGGCGCCATTTCTGGTTGTATCACTGTGTTTGCTGGCTTCCGAGCCCCACCATTGCCAGAATGGAGCCTGCATGCTAGCATGTATTTGCGTGAACACGCCGTGCAGCAGGAGTTTTGGCTTGGCTTGTTAAACATGGTGCCTTCACCTTGCCGGCAGCAGGAGGCAGTTTTCCAGCTTTTGCAGCAGCTTGTTGTTGCTTTGCAGCTTGCGAGAAGTCACTACCGGATCCTTTAGCCATTACTGGTAAGCATGTAAGGAAAAACCTGATGTGCTCGCAAAGCTGTCAAGCAAGCAGAGCATAAGTGATACCGCTACGCCAGCTACTTGTTTCTTCTCGTATATCTTGCAACTGTCGGGTTGCACAGCACGAAAGGCAGCGGAAACGGTGCTATAGTTGGTCCGCCACGCAAACAAACAACGCCAGGCAGCTGCAAGTATGCAGAACGAAATCTGAAAGGTCGATTATCGGAAGCAAATTCGGTTGGAGAATTTGCATGCCCCTCCTCAAAATTGCAAAACCCTATCGTAGCAACAATCTGTCGGAGCTTCGCATGCATCTCGCGAATGTGGAAGATATACAGCGTCTCTTCTACGCGCACGCAGGGCAATTATGCGCCTTGAGTTATCTGACTCGGGCATGCGCAATCACTTCTCAACGGTAATGCAGTGAGACTCGCATGATCCCACTGTACCTCTACCGTCGCATAAAGCAGGAACAGGAAGCAGCGAGGATGACAGAACCAGAAGAAGCGGAGCAAGAGGAACTCGAGCAGAAGCCGGCATCCCGTTTCTCTCGTTTCCGCGCAATAGCCGGTGCTATAGGTCGAACTGCAGCAAGCGCTGGATCTCTGCTGGCTGACTCCGAGCTGCGCGGGTACGTATGGCCACCTCGGCCTTCTATCTTCCAGCTGTTCTAGTCGCTGTTCCAACACAAGCACTGCTTCCTACAGGCGAGCCGGGGCACTTGTGGGCAAACAGGCTGGTCAAAGTCTGACGAGTTTAAAGGAGGGTGTCCAGCAGGAAACAGAGTACATCACGCAGAGAATCAACAATGGCCTGGGCTACGTTCAGCAGGGCCCTAAACATGTGCAATCTGTCTTGGCCAGGCTGCAAAAGCGGATAGAAGAGACACGCTTGCAGGCTTTGTTAGAGGTCAGCCACCTTAGCTCAAGCTGCATTGCCCTGTACACATTGCGAGGGTCTTTTTGCTATACCTATAGCCATAATTATGAGCTGCAGGCTGAGCGGGATGCCCCAGTAGACGTGCAGATTGGTCCACAGCTGGTTGAAGAGGCTCCACAGGAGCTTCGGTCAAGATTATGGCTGGCCTTGATAGACAATCCTCAGTTATGCCATACTTATGACGATGGCAAGGTACTTTGATATTTGATTGTTGCAGTACATCTGATGTCAGCATGCAATGCAGCACTGGGCGTCATGATGTCATTGTAGGACATGACGTCATAAGAAGCATCATGGGCAACATCATCATCAATGTGATGCCTTGTATGCATGCACCGTGCTACAGCTTGTTGATTGTGCTGAGGACTGTATGGTGCATGCTGTCATGAACCTCAGCAATTACGGGTTTGTTTATAAGCAGCTAATGCTGACAGGAAACGTTTCAATAAAGCTTTTTTCATAGCCAGGTGGAACCAGCACTGGGTTCATCATTAGCTGCAACACAAGGCAGGACGGCACCCAGTGACAGCAGCACCAGATCCAATGATGGGTTTGTCTCTGTTGGCTCAGCCAGATCCTCCAGCAGCAACAATCAAATCAGCAGTCTCCCCTCTAGGCGTCATGCCACATCAGAGTCTGCAGGGCAGCTGCCCAGCTGCCCCTCTGGGCAGTCTCCCACTAGCCCTGAAGCACAGGGCCAGCCTCAGCCTAACTCACCAGCTCAGCTCAAAACAAATGAAGTAGCCAACACTGGTGGAAGCAGTCACATTCCACAGCCTGATACATCTGATCCCTTTCAGCAAAGCTTGGATGCCTTACATGCTGATCAGCAAGACAAGGAACAGCAGGCAGCGCCTAGCTATTCATCAGAAGCCAACACAGTTGCAAAGCAAGAGGTCAGAAGCAGTACTCAGGATAGCAAGGAGCAGGCAAATCGTACTGCAAGCCAGCCTCATGACTCTGAACCCTCACAGGCTCCTGCACAGACCCCCTTACCAAATTGTACAGATGGCAGCCAGCACGGCAAGCATGCAGCAGCTGCCTCATCAGCTGCTGGGGGCGCAGCTGGCACGGAAGGTGGCAGTGAAGCTGTAAATGCATCTCCAGTCGGCAGTGCCAGCACGGACGCATGGGAGATGGTGCAGGATGCAAACAATATCTACAATTGGAAGGCTGGCAGCCTGTTTGGTCGCAGCTTGGGCAGCAATGTGAGGCAAGGGAGTGAGTGCAGCGAGGAGGGAGAGTCATACTCTCAATGTAAGCAGCTGTACGACATCGAACGTTGCATGGCCTGTTCCGGTTTCAGAGAGCTTCGCTGCAGACAAACTTGGCGGATGCTCTTCTGACTGGAGTCTGGTACAGTGCATATTGCATCAGACTCTTGTCAGCTGCACGCTCCAGCTATGATTGTGGCATGTAGGTCTGATGAACGCAGTCATGGCAGTGGAGTGGCCAATCACCTTTGAGTTCTCCGAGGACTCCAGGTACAACACCCTGCTGCAGATCAGCGTGGGCCAAGAAGAGGTGGATGAAGTCATAGGACGTGACATCAACCGCACCTTCCCTGAGCATCCCCAGTTCGGCTTTGAGCAGGGCCAGCAAGCCCTGTATAGGGTGCTGAAGGCTTACTCACTGCACGACTTGGAAGTAGGCTACTGTCAGGTACGCCACAAGCAGGCAGTGCCATTGTCTGGCTTTTTGCAGGAGTGGTGTGTGTGGGTGCATGTATGGGTCAAATCTTGAACCAGCGATGACGGCAGGCCCTATATATGTTGTGAAAACTGTACTTGCTACATGACTGGTAGGCTACATGCAGTTGGGTAAGCTGCATTGACTCCTCTATACAAAAGGGCCTGCTAGCAGCAGCTGAATATGTGCCAAGCAAGGCCTGCTTGCAGGTAGGCTATTCTGCCTATTCTGGTTATGTGAGTATTTTGAGCCTCATCATGACAGGCCTTACAAGCAACACTCTAAGGTCTTCTTCTCTAAACATACCACAGTTCAAAAGCTTGCTTTGCGACTGCAGGAGAAAGGGACTTCTGCCGGGCTATGTGCAAACATCATACCATGTCTCTCATGACTCTCTCTTCACCAATGCACCTGTCAGCTGCCAAAGGCTTGCTGCTGCTGCTGCTGCTGCTGCTGTCATTCCATGGTCTGACACCACAAGAGGTTTATTTGGTGTGTCGTGAATCCACTTTTGTCTGTTCTTGCAGGGCATGGCATTTGTGGCCGGGGTGATCCTGATGTACCTGCCTGAGGAGCCGGCCTTCCGAGTGCTGTGCCAGCTGCTGGATGGGGCGGGGGTGGGGCTACGCTCCATGTACCTTCCCGGCCTGTCAGGCTTGAAGGAAGAGCTGCGCATGTTGGACTGGCTGATGGAACGCCTCATGCCTGAGCTCAAGCAGCATCTGGAGGTCGGTACACTCATTTGGGGTTTTGGGTTCATATGTAGTGTTTAGGGGATAGTCGTGTCATGCAGGCTGCTGCATGCACAGGCAAGTGTACTCAGCAGCTGGGTGCACAGCAAGCAGCACAAGTTGCAGTGGGCGCTTGATGAAGAGGGACTAAAAAGCTTTGCATGTCGCATTTTTAGCAGCACCCCCCATCTGCTTCTTGTAGCTCTATGTCAAACAGTTGCATGGGGACTCCAAGGTTTGTAGTGGTGATCAGGCTCAACTTGTCATGGCCTTGCTCTTATGCCTGTTTGCTCTTGGCCAAGAGCAAGTAGAGAAGTATGGAGCAGCGCCGGTGCTGTAAGCACCCAAGCTACTTCCTGACCATGTACAGCTGCCCTTGCCTTTGTTGCCTCCAATTTACGGTCAAGACATGCTGAAACTGCTTGTACAGGGTCGTGATGCTGTCCCGATTCTGCTTGCTGAAGAGACAAAGTCCTTCCTTGCAACCTGCAGGACTATGGAGCAGTGCCAGTGCTGTATGCTTCCCAGTGGTTCCTGACCATCTACAGCTGTCCCTTCCCAGCCACCTTTGCATGCCGGGTCATTGACGTCATGCTGACAGAGCACAGCTCCAACATCCTCATGCGAGCTGCCCTTGCTGTGCTGGCTGAGTGCGAAGACGATCTGCTCCAGTTGCATGACTTTGAAGACCTCATCACTTACCTGAAGGTGGGAATGATGCAGAGTTTACCATAAGTCGCTTTGGGCAATATTGTTGCAGCACATTCCCAGCTTGAGATGCTTTTTGGTGTAGAATAAACGCTGAATCGCAAGGGATCTTGTGTGAGCAGGGTACAATGCAGTGTGAAGGTTGTTGCACTGAAAATCTGTCCTTCGAATTCTGTAAAACCCAAACAGCATGTACAGAACTTTAGTGCCAGCAACTAACACTCTGCATTGCACACTCAGGCTTGATCCCTGAACCCCTGCTCATATATGGCTTGCTTTGTAGCTGCATGCAATGACCCAGTGTTGGCGATGGGACATGCAGCGGTGCCAGCTCTGCATGCTTGGCAAGACGCTCAGCTGTTGCATGCAAGCTTAAGAGGTGGAAGTCACACTCAGTGGAGTGTAGTCAAACTCTGTCAGTACATTTTCACCGGTTCTGCCCACACTCAGGCTATGCCTGCACTCAATGCATCTTAAATTCCATCTAAGATACAAGGTATCATAATCGTCAGGCTATTGTACAGTTGGCAAAGCGTTGCACCATGTGTGAAGTTATTGCTCTGTGTAACACAGGTAGAACCAGTACAGTGGAGTGCTGACCACACAAGGGTGGTGCTGAGTTCAGCTATCACCAGCCCAACCCCCCTGTGCACCCCCCCCATGATTGAGGCGGCCCGCTTGGCCGTGCAGGAAGGTTATGAGGGCACCATGCACAGGTACGTGTGAGGCTCACAGATTGAGACCCAGAGGTGCCACATGTTTTCAGGGCTCAGACGGATCACACACTTCAATATCAAGCAGCTAGTTGAATTGTTGGCTACAACTGATCACTAATCTGCATGCACGATGCAGGTTTGCAGGCTGCGTTTGCAGATAGTTGCATCCTTTGACTATGTGCAGTAAGTCTTGAGCAGTTTGATGTGACTCATGATGAGTTGCCAGAAGCACTGACATGACGGTGACTGTTAGTGACATAGTGAGCTGCTCTGCTGGCAGGCGCAACTCCAGTGTGAGCGAAGTGGCAGCAGCTGTCACAGAAGCTGCCATGGCCGGTGTCATTTCAGGCACATCTGGACAGACAGACAGTGCCCAGTCTGGTCCTAACAGGCTGACCTCAAACACAGTGGCAGAAGCAAGCTCAGGCACAGCAGAAGAGGACGCTAGCGCAAATGGCCCATCAACAAATGAGAGTCAAGGCAGGAATGACAGCAGCTCACGGCAGGAAGTACAAATGGATGCTGATCAGATGGCAATGAGACTAGCACTGGATGTATTGTGGACGGGTGCTGGATCTGGTGCTGCACAGCAGTCAAGTCAGACGTCCGATGAATCCACAGTACAACAGTAAACCATGCTCAGTGTGAGAGTGAGCAAATGCAGGATGTATGTGTATTTTATTGTACCATTAGTGTTTCCCAAGCTGTGTGTATTGCAATCAGCTGCAGGATTTTGGTCAACTTGCTTTCTTCTGAGCATTTTCATGCTACTGTATACGGACAACCTAGCAAATTTGTCTGTCATTGCTTCTCACTTTTTCCAAATCAATGTAAAAAGCAGTTATTGACTCTCCTTTCATAAAGGGGAGGAATCTTAATTGTCGTGTGCAGTTGTATAGGTGGCACGTACACTGAGATAGTTTGAAAACCACATGCAATTTGTGTTGGTCTCACCACTTTTTGTTGAGTCCGAAGTAGACAAGGAGCACTGTGTGCATTACTCTTGGTATCAGAAACTTATACAAAAACCCAATCAGCTTAAAGAGCCACGCCAGAGTACCCACTGAAAAGCGTGGAGGGGGTCCTCTCTTCCTGCACAGCTTCTTAACAATGACTTCAGCAACATCCTCAGCACTGGCAACATGTCTAAGGCTGTCCTGATATGTCACCATGTCTGACATAATCAGCGATGCCTGACTGTACAGAGAGTCTCCCTCCAGGTATCTGCTGGGGTCAAAGCAGCTGTTGCGCAACTTGCTGGTGAAGAACCCAGGTTCCATGACAGACAGATATGTTGTATGGCGCCAGCTCAAGGCGCAGCGCATCAAATAGGCTAGTGGCTGCAGCCTTTGAAGAGGCATATGCTCCATTGAATGGGGCAGTGTAATCAGCAAAGATGCTGCCAGTCAGTGCCATGATGCCCGATCTCTGTCTGATCATGATGGGAGCGACAGCTCGAGCACAAAGCAAGGCACCCAGACTGAAAGAACCAGCAAATGTCATCAATGCAAATTTGTGATTGCAGGATGCAAATGGAATTACAGCTGCAGCTGGTGCAAACAGCAAAGTGCCAACCTCAAGCAAAGCTTCCAAGTTTGGAACAGCAAAGACGTAACAGAAGCAGTTTCTCACGTGTTGACGTTCCATACAGCCTGAATCTCCGATAAGTCCTCTTCGATGAGAGGCGCTATGGTGACGATGCCAGCGTTGCACACCAGAACATCAAGCCTTCCTGCTTCTTGCTCTACATGGCTGACACCTCTTTGCACGCTTTCAGCAGTTGTCACATCCAAGGCTAAAACTTCAATGCCTTCTAGCCTCAGGTCTTCGATGCTGTCAAGATTCAAGTCGCTGGCAAACACTCTGAACCCGGAAGGCTTTCCAGCAAACGCAGCTTGCTTATGAAACGACCGAGCGAGCGCCTTCCCAAGTCCCGAGCCGCATCCAGTGATGAGCACCACTTGCATATCGTGCGATCCTCTTCGGCAAGCGCCAAGTCACATGTAAGCGGAGACGCGGACATCTTCACTGTTTTTGGTGTCGCTCTGAAACCATACCATACGGCACTATGGTCGAAACGCTCGCAAACTGGAAACGCAGCAAAAACAGACTGTTTGAGGGGAGCCCTTGCCGTGTGTGGGTGATCTTTGACCGCAAGATTCTTACAGACTTGGCACCCATCTAGGCTGGCATCCTGCAGGTAGACTCAAACGCATATGCATGCACAGAGTTCCTGGTGCTTCACCCTGAGCCTTTCTTTAGCTTCATAGTCTTCATCGTATTAAACCCGCCAGTCCGCGCAGAAATGTTGACCAGGCTTACCCAGGTCGAGTTCGTACCTGCTGCACGACGTTTCAGTCAGCTGCAGTCCTTGGCTGCATGGTTCGGCGAAGCGTCGTACACCACCGCGGATAGGTGGAGCGGCGCGGCATTACCTTCGTTACAAGTTTCTCCTACATGTCGCACGAGTTATGCCACGTGGCGTAGTGTACACACCACGCCATATGCTCACGCAGCAACAGGCAAAAACGATGCGCATCCGCCTGTGCCAGCTGAGCACCATGATGATGCAGCAAAACAACCTGTGGCCCCTGCCAGCGCAGGTAAAACACCAAAAACAAACTGATAATAAACAAACAGTACATCCTTTCTGCCTGCCACTGTATGCAATCATGCAGACCACACATATCTTGAGCAAAAAAGTAGTTGCCCTGCATCGAACTGAGGTGACAGGGCACTGTACATGCACACTCAGGCGCTGACAATGGTGATGAGGAAATGGATGAATATGAGAAAGTGCGCCAGATTGAGGAAGCTCACTTGGCAGAATCCATGGAACGTCTGATCATGGAAGCATACAAGCTACTCCAGAAAGGAGACATGGAGCAAGCAGAGTCATTGCTGCAGGAAGGTCGGTCCTATATGACTGCAGCAAATCCCACAGCAGATCTTGCTGTCAAAGCTTGTTGAACAGCTTCCATGGTATTTTCGTTACAAAATCTGCTCTTAGTGACCTAATAGTGACTTGCAGTCCTGCAATCAAGCATTGTTTTGAATGCCTACATTCAGGTACAGGCCAAAGGCCTGACATTTGTGTCATGTAGCTAGTCACATTGTGTAGCAGTATCCTGTGGCAGTATCCTGTAGCGGTATTCTGGGACTTCAGCGAGCACTGATACAGTCACACTAAAAGCTTCAGAGGCTGCATCTTTTGCAAGGATTGATCTCAATAACTGAGTCGCCAGAGCGGCAGGATGAGGGTTGCGTCTGAAGCCTCTCTGTGTCAGCGATTGCCCGTCTGTTACCTTGCAATGCACATCATTTGCCTACCAAAGACTTGGAGCCACTCCAGCGGTCGCGAAGACATGATTTGTCGTGTTTCCATTCAGGTTCAATGGCACTTGAACAAGGCATGGGATCCGAGTCCAGTCATCCCCGTCAGGCTGAAATCCTGGACCAGCTGTCCCTGTTTCAATTCCTGCAGGGGAAGTTGCCAGAGGCTGAGATGCATGCTCGCCGCAGCTTGGCAGTCATTCAGAATCACTTTGAGATTGGGGACCCCGCCGTCTGCATGTGTGAGCTGCGACTTGGCGCCATTCTGTTCAGTAAGCTCCTGTTCTCACGCTTGCATTTTTGCCTAGTCACCATAATAGGCGCGTGCTGCTTAGTCACCATGATGTGCACATGTTACAGGACCTGCCAGGTGGACAGTGTACGCTCATGCACTTTGCAAACCAGTCGCTTATCGCTTGTCATGCAAGGTCTTGCCATTACCAAAGACGTGTCAGCTCACACAGACTCGCATTTGAGACAGAGCACAAACGGCTTGTGTCAATGCCTTGTTACCACATCAATGAAACATAGCTCACTCCTGCTTCTGCAAGCCTGTGCTGCGCTGCAGAATCACTGGCATCAAATTTGCAGGACTGTGTTGCATGCACATGTTGAAAGCATTGACAGTCACCGTGGTAAACTCACTCGGCTTGTTTGACGTAAACATGCACAGGGCTGACAACTGCTCAGGTGTGGCCTCATCAGTCCACCTCTGCAGGTACTCATGCCGTGATGCCAGCACATTATCTTGTGCCTTGAAGGCACAGTCGCCCATGAACTATTGGCTGATCACGTCTTCGCCAGCATCTTGCCCCATCTTGTTGTAGTTTGGCTGTTCTCTGCACAGGAGGCTCTGTGCGAAGAAGAGCCAATCTACCTCAAGATGTGGCAAGTTGCTGGCAGGATTGTGTTTGGGTGACCTTCACCTGGCAAAGCCTTCTACCTGTGCTGCACCCTGTCAGTATTTCTGCACTTTGAGCTGTGAACCTTCATTTGACAGAACATCTGACACAGTCTTTGTGAAGCTCACTCAAAAATGTACACCTCTCAATGCAGGCTGTCTGTGACCAATCCAAAACGCGGTGCACTGTCCTTCAGTCTGGTGCGCAGAGTATCAGGGTCAAGCTGTCACAACTCTGCAGAGCTGCAGACCTCCAAAATCCTGAATTCTCAATAATTGCCACTCACAGAGTGCTCAAACTGGTGCCTGTTGACCTGCTTGCAGCTGAATGCGACCAAAACCCTACATCTAAACCCTACGAGCATGTTCTCTTGCAGGTATGGGACAGTACCAAGAAGCCAAGGAGCTCATAACAGACAGCTATGAGGGGTTGCGCTCAGCTCTTGGGGATGCATCTCAAGTAGCTGGGGAGAGTCAGTACTACTTGGCTTTGATGACTCTTCTGGCAGCCGACTCAGAAGAGGCTGTCACGCAGACAGATCCCATGCTCATGCAGGTTTGAACCCCTAAGCTTGCAGTTGTACTTCCTTTGCAAAGATGTTCTTTCAGCTCTGTGTCTTCATGACATCGCACTTAGTCATGTCTAGACGTGTTGGGGTCTCGTGTAAATAGGCTTGTAGGACAAAACAGATGACAGCTTCTGTTTCTTGAGAGAGGGGATGGATGTAAGGAAATGTGTCTTGAGCACTAGTTGGTATTTTTTATGGACCCGGCAATGGCACTGCAAGGCGTAACTGGCCCGCGTGTAATTCGCTGCAGCTCAGCTCATACAGACAGCTCAGCTTACACAGACAGCTCTCATAGCTGAGCCCTCGTGCCTCGTAGCTCTGTGCAACAGCCCTGTTTCAAAAAATGCTGTGATGCTTGCCTGAGCTGCTGTATGGACGGCACCCAGAATCTCTGTGTTACCTCAATAAGGCGCAGTGAGGACGACATCAGCACAAGCATGCCTCACAAAGTGACATCGTGTGATTGATGGCACATGGTCCTGTCACATGAGCAAATTTGGAACAATGTTGTATTGTCTGATGTTCACAAAACGAATTTAAACTGCTACATTTGTGACGCTCAGAACAAGCCTGTTTGGAGGAAGCTGACTTGCGTCGCACGCACCTGGTGCCTGTTGACTGAGCCCGCATTTTATTCATTATTGTTGTTATTACCCAAGCACACATGTCAGCCCAGTGATGACCCTCATGCCTGCTTCAAGTTTCAGTCAATGTAAGCAATGCTGGAGCATTGCTGTTGCAAAGCAACCCTCAAAAGAGTTGTCTTTCCCTGCTTTTGTTTAACTTACTTTCATCAACGCACCGCTTTACAGTCACTTCAGGACCGCATCTTGCGTCTTGCAGGGCTTGAGGAACATGCGCAGCAATGCTGGGGCAGGGCCGTTGCTGGTGCAAGCAGCCCTAAGAGAACACAACCGCCTGGTGGACAATGAGCTGACCAGTGAAAGCTGGGACAAAGCCGCCTGGCTTTTCAGACAGGAGATCCGGTTGCGCAATGGTGTAGATCCTGGGAGCGAAGATCTGTCGTTACTGCTGTACCAGTTTGCTACTCTGCAGTATACCAGGTGATTGTCCCGTGCGCTGTATAGTGCTCAGGTCGTACACAACATCAAAGTGTTGTCACAGTGAGCAACTTGTTGCAAAAACCTTCTTGCTTCAGTGATACTGCTGAGTGGCAGGTCTAAACGCTGTGCTACCACAAAATTTTGTGGTACTTTTCAATTCGTGGTGCACTGTTGAGTAGGGTCTTCTCTCCTTGTGATGCTGCTCTATGATCAGGATTTCAACCAATCTTGACGATGCAAATTTTTCAAAGAATATTGTGCAACGTGAAGTATAGCACAATGGTACAGTGAAATTTGTCTCATTGTGGCAGATTTCTTTGGTGCGATGTCGGATTCGTTTTCATAATTTGTTTTCGACATTTGCTGTAGGGGCCTGTATGATGAGGCTGAGGCGCTTACTCAGTTCAGCCTGGACATTGCGAGATCTGTGTACAAGCATGATGAAAACCAGACAATGTTGCGACGGCACAGGTGAAAACACAAATAATGCAGTGCAACATGTTGCTTTGTCAGGACTGCATGGCAGCACAATGACGCAAGTTGAAGCATGATGCCCGGTGCTATCATAGTTCATAGTTTAGTGCCAAACTGTCATTGAGTGGTTGCATATGTCAGTGCATTGTTGTCAAGTCCTTGCTTCTTGCAGCTCAACTCAATAAATTGTACAAGGCACATAGTCTGGGCAATGGATGGTAGTCTGTACTGTCAACAATCTAAAACATCCTCAATGTAGAAACGCATTTTTACTGTCCCCAGGCGTTTCTGAGTTTAGAATTCCACTGTTGAATGGACGTTTCTGAATTAAAATAAACGTTTCGGGATGGAAAAGAGCTGGTGTTCAATGCATTGGGTGATGCTGCAGGCTAGGAACTGTTCTGGACTGCAAAGGCAATGCTGAAGAGGCTACTAAGATCCTCACAGAGTCCTTCAACCACTTTGACAAGAGGCTAGGACCCAAGAATCCTCTGACTGGGGAAGCGCAATTTGCTCTAGGTCTGTCTGGCATGCGTCGCATGCTCCAAGCGAGACAAAGCAAGGAAGGGCTGGATCCGTATAGTAAAGTGCTTGCACCCAAACAAGAGCAGAATCTGATGCAGCAGATGCAGAAAGGGTTGCAAGCCATGCAGGCTGGATTTGGTGCTGATCACATGCTGGTCAAGAAAGCTTTGACAGACTATGATCTGACTGCGTCAGCAGTGCGGGGCTTATAGACATCCCGCTGACACAGGGTGCCGTTTCTGTGCAGCAGCAGTGCCACTTTATATTGCTAGTGTGTTGGTAATCATTAGTGTTATGCAACAGTAAGCTGATGCCAGATGCAACGGTGTGCATAAGGCGTTTGCACAACAACACAGTTGTACTGCTTCAACGTCGCACTTACAGGTGCTTATGTCATGGATGCCAAATCATTCAAACAGGCCTTTCAGATGCATTGGGATATCAGTATCACTGGTGCATATGCTGGTTATGCAGGCACCAACCAGCACATCACGCAATGCATCGCAAACCCTCCACAACGAAAACAATGCACCGTCAGATCTGTGTTGACAGCAATGTGTACTGCTTTGCTGATGATGGGCAAAACCCAACAACTGAAGCCCCGAGGTAGAAGGCACAAGGCTGAGACATGGTGCTGTGATGCAACATGCTTCCTGATTCACGAAGTACTCAGGGAATAGCACAGCATGCTATGCTAACAGTCGAGGCCATGGTGAGCCCCACCAAGCATTCCTGTAAAGACAAAAGTCATCAAGGGTCACTGAACTTGCTTGATCAGCCACTCCATACCCTCCTTTAGCCCCTCACCGGTTTTGGCGCAGCAGGGCTGGATCTGCCATGGTCTGTCCCGAATGGCTGGCAAGGACAGGCTGTCAGCAATCTGCACAAAACCGGAAGAAGTCGCAGTTCTGCAAACGTATTGTGCTTGAAGCATTGAGAGGCTGCAGACTCCGCTGTCTATGCATGCATGAATCCATGCATGCAGTGATCTGGCGCATGCCTCATGCATTTTCCTGTCAATGCTGCACATCACGCTGTGGTTGATGACATAGGTTCAAAGCTAAGGTCCCCAGCAGAATGGAAGGGCCCATAGACTTCTTGGTGCATTCTGAGCTCAATTGTGTATGCATTGATGCTTCACAGCATTGCTTGCTGGTTGAAGGCTGTTGAGCTACCCACCTCTGCTGCTCGCAGCGCATTGATCAGATCCTGCTTGTTGGCCAGGACTACAAGAGGTACCCCTTGCATCTTGTCCTCCTGGAAAGAGTGGGAGTGTCAATACCAACCTCCACATGCAACACACTGCCCTCACAGACAGTTCGACAGCTTTCAGACAGTTGCTGTGCGTGTGCCAGCACGGCCAAGGCGCATTTCCTCTGATGCTGGGACAGTCTGTGAGAAACTGTCAGACAATCAGATCATGCCTGAAGTAGCTGTGCCAGCTCATCTGCTGTCTCTTGCAGCCGCTTGCAATCCGAGCTGTCTATGACAAAAACAAAGCCATCTGTGTGATCAAAGTAATTGCGCCTGCAGTTAGGGCAGCGTAACATTTGCACCACAACCTAGCAAGGTATGTGGTCAATCATGGTTGTGTGCATCTTTGAAGATGTGCCACACTGCGTCTCCAGACATGACATACCAGTAGGGCCGTATAGATTTCTGACCTCCAATGTCCCACACGTTAAGCTTGAAGCCCTCATGATTGAGGGACTTGATGTGAAAGCCCTGCACATCTGACCTGGGATTACATGAGCATGCACAAGTACTCTGGAACAACTGAGAGAGCAAGTTTGCAAAGACAGCGCATACCTGAGTGGGTGTCACTGTTGTGATGTCTTCTTCTGACAGCTTCTTCAGAATAGTAGTTTTGCCGGCATTGTCTAAGCCCAAGACGAGTATCCTGGCCTACATCAGAAACCGCATCTGAGCAAGTTATTGCATGTTGAAACTTGCAAACTTGGAGAACTCACTTCTCCTCTTGTTTTACGCAGCTTACGCAACCACCCAAGCAACCCCTGCGACATCAGACAACAGTTTACACTAGCTTAAAGACGTCAAGCCGCACACTCAGATTCACAAGCCCAACATACCATAGGCACCAAAAGCAGGGTCAACCTTTTGGCTGTGCGATACGTGCAGACATTGATTGCTGCCGAATGACAAGCAGAGGGACATCCAAGTCCGTGACAACGGCAGCTTGAATGGCAACTGCTTCTTGAATGCCTGACAGCAATGTGAAGCAGAAGAGGAGGACCAGACGAAACAAGCTCTGGTCTGCGAATCATGCTACAGAAGTCTGCGCAAAGAGACGGTCCAGTTGTCACCCGGAGCTGCAACTGCTGGATAGTGTGACAACCACGCTTGTATTCAAGAAAGCACCTCCCACCAGTGTCTGAAATGTTTGCTGCAGCAACCATTTGGTCTGGCAGTGCCGCCGCTGTCAGATACATCCAGGTATCATACAGCAGATAAGATTAACTCGTCAACACCTTGGCATTCAGTGCTAAAGCAACTTGTTGGCATTTGAGCTAGGCTGTCACAGCAGTACAGGTCTCACAACAATTACCAGGCCAATATCACCACAGTTTGGCATTACGAGTGTGCTGTCATTCACGTACAGGGTTTTGGCTCAGGGTATGTGCTAACAACCTGAACCTCGCTGCTTTCACGCAGCATGCCTGCCTTTGAGGCTTTCGAGTTTGACCTCCAGCTGCACTGTGGTTTTCAGGTTTTTGCTGTATGAGTACTTCCATGACACAGATACGCTCGGCATTGCTTTGACGCAGAGGTCAACAGGGCTGATAGACAATTCTGATGGTGTGACTCCAGGACTTCTTGTTGATTATACGGCCAACGATCGGCTGGTTGGTTTTGATGTCGGAATGGCAAGCTCAAGGACAGGACTGGACACTGCAACACAAAACACAGGCTCTGCAGCTGCGTTTCTTACAAGTTTACATGCACATTATGATGCAGAGGAAGACACACTCAGCATCAGCTTTGTACAGAAACCTTCCAATTGCAGCCAAAGTGTCACGGATGATGACAGGATTTTCGTTTGCGCAGATGCACATGGTTGCTGGGAAGGCATACGTATTTGTGAGCCCAGCAAATGTATTGCAGGCAATCTTGCAGCAAATGGCAAACATCAGGGCAATGAGATGCCTTCAGTACAGTCACATCTTTAGCAGCATGTACTGTAACAAAGCCTGCCAGTGTCAAAGGTGAGCAACAAAAGAACTTCAGCAGGCAATCACCACCACCTAAGTTGCTAGCTGCAAGTTCTATGTATGCATGTCTGCCGATCAAGCTGATTTGAGTTTGGTGGAAATGTGTTAGACAGCAACTTGATGAAATTGTGTGCACGTAAGCCATCCCTTTTGAGGAGGCCTGGCTGCCATTACAGCTGGCCATGCAGATTGATACCAATGCTGTGTGTACAACAACAAATGTCAGCATGTTCGACTTCATAGCATATTTACTTGATTTGTGCTTCTGTTGCTTTAGCTACAGTTGCGACAGTGCTGAAGACTGCAGCCCCACTGTGCTTTTTAATGGGGACGTGTGGTTGTACCACAAATGCGTGGTTGTACTGCGCTTTTAGCGCTGCGACTTTGACTGGTATGTGCATTCAGCACTGAATGGTCTGCTCAGTCATCGCTATGGGACGGTGGGACAACAAATGTGAGATGTTGGCATCCCCAGCCTTTTTGGCACAGATTGCGCCGTCCTGATAGCAACACCTGCTGCCTTGCGCGCAATGCTTCAGGAGTTAAACCCAAATACCAGTTGCAAAGATGCATTGTTAGTCCTGCTTCTTACATTTGGCAGTCCTAATGGGCCTGTTCTATCAGAGCATGCAGGAGGCTCTTCTCTCAGACAGTTTCTTGCAGAATTGCAAAACTGGTTACCAATTTCGGCAATGAGCAATGAAGAAATGTCTATCATGGTGGAAGATTTATCGCATGAAGAAACCAGATACCCTGGACATGCATGGACATATGTCAAGGCTCACATTTGGTCACCCACTGGTGTCAAGTAAAAACATGTAAGTCTTCCAAGGACGGTGGATATTGGATTGCCAAATTGGGCCAATAATGCTAAGGATGTTGGTTTGACTTCTAAACTGCAAGCGCTGATGTAAAAATTTAGGCATTGCACCAGGCTCTGCAGATCTGGACTGTCATAGCATGCTGCTGTGATGCAGAGCCCTGATCAGTCATGGCTGTCCCACCGGGGGGCATTGCGATGCTGTTCTGAAAGCCTCTGAAAGCAGGGAGCCTGGTTCATCTCCAGCTTTCTTGTGCAACAATCAATCACAATGCGCAAGCAGCAGCTCGTTCTGCAGTCGTCTCTGCTTTCCTGAAGCCGGTGTGTCTGGATCAGCCGGATGGACACCTTCGGATTCGAATCACAGTACTTTGACAAAGGTCTTGGTAAAGTGCTGACTGGTCTGGAGAAGCGGGTCGTGTCCGGGTTACAGCAAGCGGCCAGCGTTGTGGATGAGTACCCATCACAGGCCCCGAAAGGTGCTGCATTCTGGGGAGCAAAGCATGTTTCGCAGTCGATCATAATTTGAGCAGCAACCCATACCCCCTTCATTTGTCACATCGCCGGACTATGCAGGACTGACTGATGCTCAAAATACGGTGGCTTTCTGGCGTCTATTTGACCTGCAAAAGCGCAAGGGGTCCTTAGAAGAAGTGAAGCAATCCTTGCAGAACCTGAGGTTGGAGCAGGATGATGCTGAAAGCTTGCAAAGGTGGGCAGCATGCTTGCAGCAGATGTACTGCTAAAGGTAGCAGCAGAATGAAGCACCTGTTCATTGTCATGCAGGCGTGCCCAGCTAGCAGAAGCTGCATTTCTAGATATCGCTGAAATTTTGAGCAGTGCTCCTGATCCAACCCCCCTTCTGAGTGCTGCTGGAGCACTCAAGGCATCTGTTGATGGTATGCAAGCTGCTGCTGTACCCCTGCACTGACTCCTGCGCATGCACGACTCCAAAAACGTTGTGCATGGTGCCATTGTCTAAATTGGCTATGATTAATGATCAATGTCGTGAATGATCAGTCAATCATGGATGTAATCAATTGTCGGCCAATAAATACTGTGATCAATGAACAGCCAGCACCACATCAGCCATTGCTACTTGCCACCACAAAAGTTTGCATGCCCCTGAAGCTGATGTCATTTATATGCAGCTCTTCAGCAGCAGAACAGACAGATCGAGCTTGAAGCTGAGTCTTCAAAGGTTGATGATGCTGAAGTTCAGCAGCTGTCAGGTCGCTTACAGCAAGCTGAGGCAACAGTGTTGGAGATGCAGAACCAAGTAACAATTCAGGCAAGCGCTTTCATGCTGCCATGTCATGCCTTGTGATGTAGGTTCTGCCACCTGCTGTCCTATGCAGTACCGAGCCCATTCAACAATTTGTGGCCACAAATGCGTCATGCTGCAGACATCCTGCAGTACTTGCATGCATGGCAAGTCTATTGACATCGTCGACATGGCTACTGTTGACTGTTTCAGGTGCAAGCCAACACAGATCTGCAGACTTCCTTACAGCATGCTCAACAGCATGAGGCTCAGGCCAACAGACTGCAGGAAGATTTGCAGCGGCTGCAAGCTGAGCTTCAAAAAGCACAGGTATGTAACGCCAGGTCTGGTGGCCTGCATACCTGCTTTGTGCCTCTTTTGCTGCGCTGGCTGGATGCTGTCATGGTGGTTGAGTTGCAATGATACATCAGCTGACGCTTGTGGGTCATGCATCTTCATTCCTGCCATGTGTCATGTCTGATCAATGCTGCTGTACTGCTGCTTGGTATGTTGCTGTCATGCTGTATGCAAAGACACAGACAGAAGTCTGAAGTCCTTGGCAGTGAGTAAGGAGGAGCATACAATGTGGCGTACCTTGAGCATTGCACTGCCGAATGAGCTGTGCATGTCGACGCGCAGGCTGAGCACAACAAAAGCCAGAACACTCTGTTTGAGCTGAGCAGCAAGAAGGAAGAAAGGGAGACTTCCAGGCAGCATGAAGCTGAACAGGCTGCCACTGACTTGGAGGAGGCCCACAAAAAGCTCAGGCAAGTAGGGCCTTGCAAGCAAGCTCTGCGCCACAAACCTGACCAGCGCATGAGCCAAAGCAAGCTTGCTGAAAACCAAAAGGCAATGTGGATCCTATCATGCTATATATTTAGGGTTTAGGTTTTGTGCGTGATATATTCACCAGGGTTTGAGACATGTGTGAATGTACAAGAAACCACACTCCCAAGTCTGGTGAGACTTCAAATGCATTCGCCCCACTCCTATGTTGCAGCGGGGCATAGGAGACATAGCAAGCCGCCTATGTGCCTTTGATGCAAGGCTTGCATTTCCTTCACATGAGGCGCTCTTCAAAATGTTTCTGCAGGTCGCTAAAGCGTGAGAAGGACCAGCTGCAGCAGCGCTTGGATGCGCAGCAGGAAGCCAGTGTTGTCCCACAGGCGTCATCTGCTGGATCTGAGCTTCAAGTGAAAGGTTTGCAGGAGCGGATTTCCCAGAGCGAGGAGCTGCTGCAGGTAGGTACTGCTGGTGGGTGTAGAAACCAGCATTCATGGATGAAATCGTTGCAAGCAGACTCCACACAAGCTTAGGGTGTACTCTGTAGTATGTTACAATGAAGGAACTGCAAATGTCTCCTGTGGTGCTGGTCAAGCTTGTACTTGTGTATTTAACACTCATGCAATGGCGCCCAGAAGAGCATTCCAGTCTGACATGCAATAACCGCAGCAGTGTTCTTGGCGAAGAAGGCTGTGGCTCATACCCACCTGCTTTGTCAACCTCTTTGCAGGCATCATTCTTCTGCTTCTTATGTAAGCTTTTATGCAGCACGACAACATCGGCCATAATTGAAAAGATTGGCATGGAAGTGGCCAACCTGATCCAGTGCCCATCAACTCAGGCTGCAACCAATACGCTGGTTGCCAAAACGGGACCCCGTACAGGGAGCTACTCAGGACTGTACCTGACCCTGGGGGAAGACATGTGTTTGAACAAACGAATGAACAAACAGCATTCCTGCATAAGTCAATGTGCCTGAACCCATCTGTGTGGTGCAGGCCGCCCAGGCGAGCCATGCAGAAGACACTTTGCGATTGCAGCAAGATCTGAAGAGCACTCAACAACAGCTGGATGCCACACAAGAAGAGCTGGCCAGCCGCCCTCAGCCTGAAGAGCTGCAAAGGTATGCTGCAAAGCTTCTGACAGCTTGCACACCCGTGCTCATAGCTGCAGAGACTCAGACCTTTCATGACAACAGCTAACAAGGCAGGACAAGCAAAAGCAGATGTGGTTATTAGCATCACAGTACATAAATCGTCTGTCTGTTTGTCTGTCAGTATGTTTGTCTGTCTGTCTGTCTGTCTCGTTGCCCCTTGATATAGTGCTGACAAATGTTATGATTCATGTCAGCAACCTCCCATGTGTTTAGCAAGCTTGGTGACCGCAGTGCCTTCACACCGCATGATTCCACATGCTGCTTGTGGAAGCATGCGCAGTCAAGACACTGCGTTCAGCAACCTTGCTAAACATATGATAGGTTGCTGACATCAGTGGTAGCATGTCTTAGCACTCTAACAGGAGCAATAAGATCAGACAGCCATACATACCTTCCAGCCAGAGATACAGTTGACATTGCCTTTGTATTGCCTCCCACATGCCTTCCAATCACCTTCCGGTTGGCTTTCCAGTTGTTTGCTGCAGGTTGCGCCAGCGCATCACCATGTTGCAAGCAATGGTGGACAGCCCTGAAGAAGCAGAAGGTTGGGACGCCCCACAAGGGGAGAGGCCAGCAAGTGCAGGGGGCACCATGACTTCTTCCACCCTGCATCGTATCCTGCAGGTAACGTATCTCACCAGTAACTTACCCCACAGGTAACAAAGCCTGCAGGTATCATATCCTACAGGTAACGTATCTTACCCGTAATGTATCTGGCAGGTAATGTATCTTACCGGTAATGTGGTCTACAGTCGCTTTCATCTTGGCAGACATTCCTAGACATGGAGTCTACAGGAGCTTCCTCGGCACACACAATTCCAACATTGACAAGCACACTTTTGCTCGATGGCGTTCGCACCATATCGCTGTGAGCAATGTTACCATGTGGCACTGCTGTCAGTTGCATCATCACAAGACAATGATGCGTGGCTGGGACCACAGCTGTGCGATGCTCTTTGCTCTTCGTCGTAGCAGCACCAGTCCAACCTGTGATGCATCCTGGAATCAGGACATTTGAACGTCACAAGCCAGCTGACAGGCATCTGTTTACTGGATCCTTTCACTTAGGAGTTTCATTCAGTCTTACTACTTGGTCTATTCGTGTACACTTTTCACTTAATCTTCTTATATATAGCCCCTCAGGCACCGCGCATGGCACTGCCTTGCAGGAGCGAAACAGGAAGCTGAATGCAGAGCTGACCAGGCTGAAGAACAGTGCCACAGAGCAGCAGGGTGACATACAAAACCTGCAGCAGCAGCTTCAGAAGGCCCGGTCTCAAGATGCGCATCAGAAGGCACTCATCAAGCAACTCGAAATAGACTTGATGCACAGGTAAGCACTGGCACACCAGCTTCAAAGACAGAATATGTCCTGAGCCCATCACACGTACACCTCAGTGAAGGCTCCACATTCCGTCGCTGTCAGCGTAGGTTGGCTCTGCTTTATAGCTGCACTTATGTGCATAATGCGGCAGATGCACAGAGAAGCGCTTGTGCGAGAAATACATAGCAGAATTGCTACATGCAGCGTAATGCATATGCGACTTGCAGCCCTTTTCTATGCTGAAGCTGCCTACTTGTCATGCAGCTCAGTCGGCACCTCTCTGTCTCCTGAGAGCCATATCACAGAGGGGATTGATGCAGAAGCCAATGGTGTTCAGGGCAGCGACTCTGCAGGCACACCAGGCAGCCAAGCAAAAGGCACACATCTACAGCCTAAGCTTCTGGGAATTGTCACCAGTCAGCGTGATCGCTTTCGTGCACGGTAAATACCAGCCTCTGCTATTAGTTACAGTGTAATTTGTGACTTGACTGGCCCACTTACTGTGCCTTGCAAGGGAGGATAGTCTAAGCAGCACACAAGCAATTGATCTTTGCACAGTTTTGGGTCTTCGTGCCTCTGTATGTCACTGCAGAAGTGTCACTTTGAGCAGGCAGATGGCAGCCTTTGAACCCAATTGCAGCAATGTCAATGCAAGCTGGCCGATCAACAATCATTGCCAAGCAGTGTGGTTCCTGAGTGACCAAAGGGAATACCTGCAAGTCGATAGCTGGCAGCACAACAGGCAGACCAGCACATCAAGCTTCAAACGGCTTCAAGTAGGCATGTGACGCCGTCTCACGACCGTTGCAAGGTGTCACAGCTACAAGAAGGAGAGGTATAACAGGCAGACCAGCACATTCAGCTTCGTAAGCTTTGCTTGGGCATATGACGCCGTTTGACTGCTGTTACAGGGTGTCACAGTTGGAGGAAGAAGTCGCCACATGCAGAACGCAGCTGCAGCAGTGTCAGGGGGAGCTGGCAGGCAAGGAGGCAGACAACGTGAGCCTGTATGAGAAGATCCGGTACCTCCAGCGCTACAGCTCCAACAGACAGGCCAGCAGCAGCGACGGCCTGATCAGTGTTGTTCAGGTTGATGATGCTGGCGTCGCACAACCCAAGGTAGAGATGGCAGAATGCAACTGATAGTGTGTAACAGATACACTACCTACAGTAAATGATGGTGCATCCATTGCAAAGGACCTACAGCTGTAACCACTTCGCGATCAGAGTTATTGTGTCAAACTGTGCCAGATGTGGGTGGGAGTTGATCTGATGATGAAGTAATGAAGAGGACAGCAGCATGGTGTGAGCAGCTTCTGTCAATGACAGGAAGCTGTGTGTAGGACTCTGCTGCAAGTACTGTGATGCATATCAGTCATGCCACCTGCATGAAGACGAACTCAGAGAAGTCTTGGTTTTATGCATCAAGGGCTACTTGCTGCTACTACAGCTTTCTGCCTGATGCTTCTGTTGAGTGCGCAGCTTTCATAATAAAATGGTGACACTAACAACAACATCAACAACAACAATGATAATAAAAATAATGACGATGGTGGTGATAATGATAATGGTTATAGTAGTACCAACGACGTATTCCAGCAAATGCTAAGTGTGTATGGCAAATCTTGACTGACCGGGCTGGCTTGTTTTATGCAGCATCACTGCCGTACTATGTAGTCACTACACACAGCAACTATAATTACTACATTAGGTGCTCCTACGATTCATGTCCAGTCTGCTGTCTGCTGTCAAAGAAGCATGCTATGATCAGTACACGCAATCAGCGTGCTGACAAGCACCACACTTCCTACTGTGCATTCTGTATGCCTACAGAT
>JAABUH010001520.1_pt1 | contig 25371 bp, 24 predicted proteins | sample 5559121 | NCBI WGS metagenome assembly JAABUH01 (sample SAMN10711871, study PRJNA513364) | rock metagenome | isolation source: Antarctica rocks | place: Antarctica: Victoria Land, Battleship Promontory nord | collected 2015-12-28
GTACTTCTACAGTAATCTATAAGCGCCGCCCGAAGGATCAGGCCAAAGACTTTTGGGAAGGTCGTTCTTCTCTTTTCTTTTCAGCCTCATTCTGTTTTGCACCAGAAAAAGACACACCGCACATGCTGAGATCCTGAATACGCATCACTCTTCGAGAAACATACTAAAACATCCTGACTGACAACCCATTTCTGCCTGGGCGTCCCCCGCAACACCAATTGCCCCTCGCGAATAACCAGGTAGACAGCTGCTGAGACACGCGCCACCCTACAAGACACCGTCTACGACCTCCATATGCGCTGCTGATAGCATGATAAAGACAGCGTAGTAGCATTCACTCGTTGCCGTTTTTAGTATACTCTGTTGGTGGCCGCAGTCACTGCGCAGCGTGTGCAACCGTTTGTGGCTACAAACTCATTGTATTTCCAATTTATCTTCTCTCACCGTTTTCGCACGCTTCGCACGCTTCGCAGCTACATCCGAGTCAAGATGGACCAAACTACAAATCACCTCGATGCGGCACGACGAGCTATGCACGAGAAGAAGCCTATTCCAGAGATAGACTTCTCCCTGCACACAATGGAGGATGGCGCACAAGTCAGTACACAAGAGCGGGTCTGCAAAGGTAGGTCAGCAATATTATCTACAGGGGATACAACTAACTGGGTATCTGCGACTCAGAGGTGCAAGCACCGGCGTTTCTTCCCCCAACAGAAGACCAATTCCTGTCTCCCCATGATCGCAGCAAGCCCAACCTACAATTCCTCAAACAGCATTTCTATCGTGAGGGTCGTTTGACCGAGGAGCAGGCGCTCTGGATCATACAGCTGGGAACAGAGGTGCTGAAGAACGAGCCCAACCTGCTAGAGATGGATGCGCCTATCACTGTTTGCGGTGATGTGCATGGCCAGTACTTTGACTTGATGAAACTGTTCGAGGTTGGTGGAGATCCAGCCGAGACTAGATATCTTTTCCTGGGGGACTACGTCGACCGAGGATACTTCAGTATAGAGGTAAGTACCGTCCAGACCAGCTACCTTGAAATTGGCTAACCCCCAAGGAAGTGTGTCTTATACCTCTGGTCACTCAAGATCTGGTACCCAAACACATTCTGGCTCCTCCGAGGAAACCACGAATGCAGACATCTAACAGACTACTTCACGTTCAAATTGGAATGCAAGCATAAATATTCAGAAAGAATTTACGAAGCATGTATGGAGTCGTTCTGCGCTTTGCCACTTGCGGCTATTATGAACAAACAGTTCTTGTGCATACATGGCGGTTTAAGTCCTGAGTTGCACACTCTGGACGATCTCAAAAGCGTAAGTGTTGGGAAAGAGTAGTTCCTGCCGATTTTGGGAATGAAGCTGAACGATGCAGATTGATCGGTTCCGCGAGCCACCTACTCATGGACTGATGTGTGACATACTATGGGCTGATCCACTTGAAGAGTTTGGTCAGGAGAAGACTTCGGAATTCTTTATTCACAACCACGTTCGAGGATGCTCCTACTTCTTCTCTTACCCTGCCGCCTGCGCATTTTTGGAAAAGAACAATCTTCTCTCTGTTATTCGTGCACATGAAGCGCAAGATGCTGGGTACAGAATGTACAGGAAGACGAGAACCACTGGATTTCCTAGTGTCATGACCATTTTTAGCGCACCAAACTACCTCGACGTCTACAACAATAAGGCAGCGGTACTCAAATACGAGAACAACGTCATGAACATCAGACAGTTCAACTGCACGCCGCATCCCTACTGGCTACCAAATTTTATGGATGTGTTTACATGGTCTTTGCCTTTCGTTGGCGAAAAGATTACTGATATGTTGATCGCAATCCTGAACACTTGCTCCAAGGAAGAGCTCGAACCAGAAACACCATCTTCAATGTCATCCGAGCCCGTATCCCCGCCTGTTCCAGCCATGGAATCGCAGATTTCAGATGAGAAGCGGCGAGCAATCAAAAACAAAATTCTGGCCATTGGACGCCTGTCTCGTGTGTTCCAAGTGCTCAGAGAAGAGTCCGAGAGAGTAACGGAGTTGAAAACTGCTGCCGGTGGGCGTTTGCCAGCCGGTACGCTTATGCTGGGTGCAGAAGGTATTAAGCAAGCCATCCATAACTTTGAAGATGCTCGAAAGGTCGATTTACAGAACGAAAGACTTCCGCCAACCCATGATGAGGTGTCCAGGAAAAGCATGGAAGACCGAAAGGTGGCCATACAGCGGGCAAACGTCGAAGCAGAGAACGATACCGGATTAGCGCAGGTCGCACGGAGAATCAGCGTGTAAGTACATTAATGGTAGACCCATGGACCGTTGCTAACGTCTACAGGTCTTCCGGCGCCGGGAGGAGTAGGCCCACTGGCCGCCCTAACAACCTGGGTTAGGTGCGAAGAGAATTTTGCCTGCTTTCGATACAGTAATATCTGTCTATGGGTTCACGAGGCGATGAAGTGGGGCTAATGTTAATGTCTTGGTTAAAATGGCTTAGAGCTGAGGGGACTGAAAGCGTTGGCCAGCATCCTGTGTGAAAAAGGAGGATGCAAGCCTATCTTGACGAACGACTGTAACAGACAATTTGGTAGATAGTCTGATCATCCCCACTGTCATCTATGCTTCACAGAGCAATAGCTAGAAGTACGAGCTTTATAGGAACAGAATAAACGTTGTGATGCCCATGCAACGTAGGAGATCCCTTGGGGTCGAAAAGAACCGCGCTAGTGATGGAAACGCCCAATGTAACGAGCGAACCACAGCGAGACTTCTCAATGCCTCCAAAATCAGCAACTTTCAGTAGAGCCCTGTCTCTTCTACAGTATGATGCCCCATTCATATGCGCTTCTTGCTGCCACCGAAAACCCTTTTCTACTTTCAAAGGCTCGGAAAAGAGCCAATTGCAGCGCCTGGCGCGTCGTAATCCCCCATATGGTAGAAAAGCTTCGACGATAGCATCTGTGACCGCCGTCAACGCCAAAAGAGATATCCCACCTGCTTTTCGGGAGCTTCATGCGTCCTTGAGCGCTCTGGAACATGAAGCGGCCGTATACGTGAATCTAAGCCAATTGAAGCTTGCACTACGAGGGCTCGAATCGGAGAATGCAGTGACGCGGGTAGCTGGTTTGGCCTACTCCTGGAATTGCTCTGATGTATTTGTATGCTGATATTGCTGGGTAGTACTTGGTTTGCACGCTCAATCCGGAGCGCGCAGGCTTGTGAGAGCATTGCTGGCGGATCCCTTGGTTCCAGAGCCAGCGTGGGAGAAGCAGGTCGCGGACAACGAGAATCAAGATGGCAGGGCTTTACTTTTACGGTAGGCTCACCTTAGCTTGAAGCGTGATTTGATGCTGATCATGTTGATAGGTACGGCGAACAGCTGGACCACGATCCGCGGCATCCCCTCGTCAAGACCCTCTTTATTCCCTCTTCAACCCTCCTCAGCCACAACCTAGAGGTTATAATACAACCGCTTAGGCCGAATGGCAATGTTGAATCTACAAGCGTGGATGAATATTTGGTACCACTATTGGAAATGCCCAACTCGACCAGTGGAAGGGTTTCGACACTGACTTATCCAGTGCACAAGGCTCTTGTCTTAGGAGAAGGATTCAAGGACCTGGTTGCCTATATACCCATTGTTCGCGAGAGAAAGCTATTCGAGAAGGCTCATGTGGTAGCAGGGGTCATCAATGGGGATTGGAGTTTTCCACTGCAGAAGCCGGAGTCGGACTCGGAGGAAGCTATGAAACCCGTGAATGTTCATCTCGCCGAAGAAGCCATCCAGCTCTTCCGTCGGTCCCTGGAAAATTCGATAGAATACGAAAAGGCATGGTTTGCGAGTGGACTGCCAGCTATAGCGAACTGGCTACTAGAAGGTACTATAGCAGACCCCTCCACGCTTAAGAAGTCAGTCCGGCGTCTCACTGCGATCATACTATCGAACGCCGAACAAGCAATCCTTCGTGAGGAACAGGAAAAGCAACAGCAACTTCTCCACTCAACCGTTCCATTCCCAATCCGCGAAACCCTCGATCTCGCCATTCAGTCTTGGGCCGAATGCGCACACACCGAACTTCGAGACCAGCTCGACATAGCCTTCTACAGTAGGAGCTGGCGTAAAACCACCTGGTGGAAACTCTTCTGGCGCGTCGACGATATAGGCATGATTGCTACTGATGTCCTCCAACGGTTCTGGCTCGTCGAGGCAGAGAAGGAGCTCCTCTGGCTAGTGGGGCGCATAGAACAGGCCGGCCTCTTGGGCCCCCCAGAACCACACAACCTCCCACCTGCTGAACTCAACCCAGACGATGTGCCAAAACTAGGCGCCTTCCCCCTTTCGCCCCGCATGTCCGACGTTCTGCCTAAAACCTCCGACCTTTCATCCTCCGATACACTCATCCCCGCCCCCACAACGCTAACGTCCTACCCCCAATCCATCTCTGTCGCCCGCTCCTCCCTCTCCCAAACCACCCCCCCTCTGACCGCCACCGCCCAACGTCTCCTGCTAACCGCCATCTCCACTACCGCTCTTACATCCTCCCTCTCCGGCCTCCTCTACCTCTCCCTTCTCGAAACCTCAATATACGAAGCCGGCGGCATTGCAGCCCTCGGGCTCGTGTGGTCGATGCGAAGGCTGCAAAAGCGCTGGGAAGAGGCGAGGGGGCTGTGGGAGGCGGATGTAAGGGAGGAGGGGAGGAGGGCGTTGAGGGGTGTGGAGGAGGAGATGAAAGAGGTTGTTAGGGAGGGCGGGAAGGGAGTTGGTGATGTAGAAGGTGAAGTGGAGAGGCAGAGGGCGAGGGAGCTGCTTGGGATGGCTAGGGAGGTGTTGGGGGAGATGCGGTAACTGATTTGGGTATGCAGAGCTCTAGAACTGCAGTAAGATGGTCTTGTAAGAGATTGGACCGCCGCACCGATATATCCTGTATCAAAGGTAATCACCTTAACAGAGCTCTAGACGCACGGCAGACTCAAATGATCACTACTAGAAGAACCTCTGTGATGGATCTTGGCTGATATAAAATGTCGTGATAGAGCGCCAGATAGGCAAGACCCTGTACGTTCTACGCTGTCACTCTTACTGGCTTCCATCCTGCCGTTCTATCTCCGATGATAAGACTCATATCGCATAAGCGGTCCTTCTCTATCGCTTGTAGCTGCCTAATTTTTCCACGGGTTGTTCATATTCACTGGGTCACTGGAGTCCAGTCCGACTTTTGAAAGCGGTAACAGGGTAACAGTGGTAAGGAAAGGATTGCGTGAGGAGAAGGAGGGAATTGGGGCTTTAGGACCGCGGGGGTGCGGGAGAGGGTAGGGAGTGGAAAGCGGAGTGGGTCGGGGAAATGGGGGAAGCGAGCGAGGGGGTTGCGTTTTGCACACCGAAGCTTAGGAGGGTCAACGGGTATTTGAACCAATGGTGTTGGTATCGCTCCTCCAGTCGAATCTATCCTACGATAACAGTCATAATCCCCCATTTCTTCAAGAGTTCCTCTGTTATCACACCCTTCTTCACCAAATCAGCGAGCTTGTACGCAATCCCTCATTCGAGTCACTGCAATGGATATTCAATGACTAGCTTCGTATTCGCGGCCGCTGCGGGTGTTTGGGTGGCTGTGAGCAGAGGGCTTGACGACTTGTTATATCTGTTTTGCTGATGGTTGGATTTTGATGACTGGAACGGTGGTGTATTGAAGAGGATAGCTCTGTTTCTAGAAAGGGTTGGGTCATGGATACTCGTACGATATGCGTCTCAGACAACCAGAGGCTAAGAGCATTGGAGATGTTACTTCTGTTTTGAGGTTCGGCTTGTTGATGACGGCTCATGCTGTTTCATCTTATTCAGTTTGATGCGGGCGGATTTTAAAGGGTTTATGTTCTTTTGCGTAGAAACATCGTAGAGGAGTGATGATAGCCCGTGGCTGTCGTTGATTTAGGCTCCTGGGGAATGACACTCTAGGAGAGGTATCCTCTGCTTTGAGATTTTGCCTCGTAATGAAGCCCTTAGTTGCTTTGTCTTTAAGTTTACTGTGAATGAATACAGGATTCAGCTACCCATGGGTGGAGACGGTGACAAGTACGAATAGATTGTGGATGTCCCAAGAGCTCGGTTGAGGGTCTAAATCCTTTTGGATCCTTCTGGGTTGTAATTCGGTCGGCGCTGTGCTGCGGATGCGGATGCTGACCTTCATCACCGTCCATGGTTGGCTCTTCAAGTCTTTTTACCGGAGCAGCATAAAGAACTGTTGAAAGTGTACAATGCTCTTATGTTTTTGTGTTATCCAATCTCCACACTACCCTCCGGCACACCCTTCCTACTCCTCATTCTGCTGGCAAGGAATCGCATGATGGGATACATCTCCGCTCTATTCCTCGGCATCCCATCACCAGGTCTCTCCCATTTATGATACCGCACATCCTCAAAGCACTTCTTGATACCATCCAAGGCACTCTTCGTGATGAGTGTATTAGTGGAGCCGCCGAGGACACAGATTGGTGTTTTCGAAGACTGATTCGCTTTGAGCGATGATGTCGGTACTGGGCCACCAATGGAGATGATTCCGCCAAATTCCTCGAGACTATTCATGGAGAGCATGGCAACGATGGCGGCCATGGCACCTTGACGGTAACCGAAAAGGAAGATGTCTCTAGGGTTGTGTCCGCAATTGCCAATCAGAGCATCTTGTATTATGTCTTTCTCGACCATCTTGCCGGCCTTCTCAAAGCCAGCGTCCAATTCCATCTGCCCAGTCGACTGATCAAAAACAATGTCATCACCCCAATGGTATCCTCCGAGATCGAAAGGCAAGGGCGTAGGTGCTTGTAGTGAGATGCAGGTTGTTTCGGGCAAGGCAAGCTGTTTTCCGAGGTTGGTGAAGGAGGCATTGGTGTCACCCAGGCCATGCAGGAGGATGAGTGCGTTTATTGGTTGGGTGGATAATGAAGGTGGTGGAGTGATGGTGAGTTGGATGTTGGAGGGAAAGTCGTTGGTGGTGGGTTGGTGGCCGGGCATGTTTTCGTACTGTTGGTGTTTTGATAGCCGGCCAGAGAGAAACAGAATTATCTATCTAGCTAGATGCCTTAGGACGTGAGTACAAGCATTGGCCAAGAGTTGCCAAGAGGGAATGGCCGCCTTGGCTGCCTTGAGAGCCGCACCATGAGATGAGATGAGATGATATCTCAGTCAGGTCTTGAAGCTTCATCCAAGACTTGAAACGCCTGACGAATCGAGGTGTGACATCATAACAACGCCAGTACATGGCATCACAGCATTTGGCTGTTGTTGTTGTTGTGCTTGTTGTGCTTGTTGTCACAAGAGTGTGACGCAGATGGGAATGTTCATTCAAAAACCAGTTTAGGGAGTCAAGAGATGAGGTAAGGTACTGTAAGGTAACGTATCTGGTTAATTGAACGACTAATGATCACTCGTACTATCTATTCGTCAATCGTCTTGAGCGGGGCACATAAAAGCCCCTCCATCCTCCTTCGAAAGCTCCCTCCCTCTCTTTCTCACACTCACACACACACACACACTCACACACACTCACACACTCACACTCACACACACTCACACATATATCACCGCAATCATCCACCACACCTACACAATCCAATCTCTTTCATCATGTTCGGCTTCGGTTGGTGTTTTACTTTCACTGCCCTGTCCTTGGCAAGACCCGTTGCTGATCCAATTTTATGTCTACCAGGAGAATCCGAAGACGCCCATAACGAGGTCTATGAGCAGAATGGAGGGTACGAGAACCCCAACCACGAGGCCAAATTGTCTCACGAGGTCCTCGGCGGTGCTGCCGCTTTCGAGGGCATGAAGCTGTTCGAAGACCGCCAACGCAAGGAGGGTACGCAGCACTCTCCACATACAGTTCACGAGGCATTTGCTCACACTTTGTCCAGGCAAGCCGGTATCCCATGCCTTTGCGAAGGAGCTCCTCGCTGGGTAATTGACGCATGTGCTTGAATCTCCACAAGCATGGCTGAATACTGCATAGGTTCGTCGGTGGAGAGGTTGACAAGCTTGCTGAGACCCGGGGTCGGTTTTCCCGTCTCTGTCAACACAACTATCTACAACTGCTGATCCTTGCATTAGGAATGGACGAGTACGACAAAATCCGTGCCAAAGACCACGCCGTCGAGTCTGCTCATAACATGTACGATGACCACTACGTTCGCGGCCAAGGTGCCGATCAGTACGACCCCAACCAATACGACCGTCCGCAGCAGTTCGACCGCTTCTAGATCAATCTGGATACGCGGCGGCTTCGGAAGGGACTGACGTTGGCACTGGGTCATGCGGAAAAGTTGTAAGCTGATGGGATGCTCGTGGGCACGTTTCGGTTATTCTAGTCAGCACACAATAAAATAAGAGAATACAACCATCGAGTATGCGATTGCACACATTGTTCCTCGTGACGTTCATTGGCATGTTAAATGGTTCGACGTGATTGCGTACAGAAGCTGAAGATTTAGGTAATTCGGCCTCGAAGCATTCGCGAAACTAGACATGATCCTATAGTGTTGATGCGATTCTTCGACTTCTAGACCCCTCGTGCATCATCGGATCCAATCAAACCTAGCACGGTCTCTCCAGACACGCCTCCATTTCAATGGTCACAAAACCTCCGAGTACACATGGGCGGAAAAGCATCTCCAACACGTGGGGCTGGGAAAGGTTCCATATTGCCATTGGAAGGATTTCTTGATGCGCCACAATCACACCATGCTTTCATTGTTAAGTTGTCCACTGCTAACCAGATCTCCAATTGATCAATTTCCTGTACGGAGTAACTGCTACAGCCTCCTCCTCTTTCCCAGCCCAGCTCAGCATAGACCTTCCTCTCCGGCTTCTCGCTCTGGTTGCCATGCGAGTCTTTGGGAATCTTCGTCCCGCCGCGAAGGTACTGGGAGTCGGTGGTGTTGTTGTTGGTGCATCAGCGCGGTAGCTAAAGCTGTCTTACCGAGCCTATCTCTATCAATTAGGGTTTGGCGGCAGACTATCGATAACGCCACTTCTTCCACAACTCAAAGTAGGACTGCCAGGTACAATGGCGTGAGGGGGACCACGGGGGCGTTGTAGCCAAGCTCGACTGCTGGTTTAGCATTGAAGGGAATTCATACCGGTGGTCCACCGGATTCAACTATTTAAGAAGCAAGTGTGTTCCGCAGAGCATGAGCCCGTAGCACGTCTTCCTAAGTTGAGCAGCTCTCCACATCAAGCACTTTTCACTGTTCCCCGGCCATGTTCGTACAGTACTTGACCTCTGTTGCGTTGTGCTTTGCTCTGCTCAACATCACCTTTGCGCAATCCCCACCAGGACTCCAACCTGGTTCCACGAATCCATTGACAGTGATTTACGGCCAAACTGCCATCTCACCTGCTGGCATTTCGTTGACGCCAGCGCGTATGTATCCTGTCTGGCGGAGCCCACAAGAACAGCGACTTACCAATGGAATACAGAGACACAAAAACCAGCTACGATTGGTACCAATGCCGCCCTCAATGGCTCATATATCCTCATCATGATCGACATCGACGCCCCGTCGCGAACCAACACTAGCCTCGCTCAGGTCATCCACTGGATCCAACCAGGCTACATCTCGGCATCTCTGAAGAATGGATCTTACTTCCCTCTGGTCTCTACCAGTCCGGTGATAGTCCCATATGCTGGTCCAGCTCCACCACCAGGAAGTGCCTCGCACCGATATGTCTTTTCTCTCTTCAAACAGCCCGCAAGTTTCACCAACCCAAAAGCCTACGCCGGATTTAACGCTCAAAACCGAACGCACTTCAACACAACGGATTACGTCAAACAGGCCGGTTTGGGGCCCATTGTCGCGGCAAACCATTTCACCTCGGAGAACAAGAATGTCACCGGCGCTAATGGGACTTCGGGGACTGGCAGCGGGAATGGGACAGCAGCACCGTTCCGTGGCGACGCGATTGAGACGAGTAGCTCGCGCTTGAGCCTGGTACTTGGCTTGACCGTGGCCACCGTGGGGCTGTTGGCGATGTAGGGGGCCCGTGCTATTAGGTAATGAACAATAGACGTTTCCATCGAGCTTCACAGCCACGAGCTCTACTACCTTACTTGTATTAATGCCAATCACGGCGACCATACCGCGCTCAGAGCTTGTAGCTAGATGCAGCAATAATAATGCAGTTCCAGAAAATGGGCCTTACGGCGTCCGAAGCATTACGGAGGTAATCAAGGCTGGCATCAAAGGATAGCCGTAGTTGAATTCCCTGGTGAAAGGAAAGCATGATACTGTAGATCTAGTGAGAAAGGGGAGTTCTGTTCTTACAGTCTATACATAAGTCGGCGCGGCCCAAGCGCCCGGCGCTAAAATATGTAGAGTAGTCGTTGGACGGCAATTCCCGAAGCATTTTCAACGGTAAGGTACCCGTTTTGCCATGCTGCCTTGATCTGCCTTACTGCCCCATCAATCTATAACTTCCTCAAGCACTCAGGGAATGAAAAACGATTCCTATCTCTGCCTCATAGACCATCACACCTTTTGATGGGCATCGCTTAGATCAGTTTGGTCTGCCACGACTTCTGCTTCCGACGCGCCGTTCGGAAGTTTCTTTGTACCTTTAGTTCCTTACCTTAGTCCTTGACGTAGGTTCTTCTTGCGCTCCCGAAATGAGGCCTAGTTACATTCTCCTGACGACGTATGCGGAACAGAATTTCGGCGGGAAAATTCCGGAAAAGTTCCTTTTGACAAGCCCTCAATGTGCTGCCCAGTCTTTGTTTGTTGCCGCCATGTGTACGGTCACACAACATCGTTGCTTCTCAATTGACTATGAAGTTCGCCAAGTAGGTGGCCCCAAGGCGCAATTGCGAATTGGCCCAAGCTAAATAGTACACAGGGAGCTCGAGCAGGACCTGGTGCCGGAGTGGAGGGCAAAATACTTCGACTACAAGGTCAATCGGGTAGTCAACATTTGGGCAAAGACCACGTAGCTGATACATTAACAGACTGGTAAGAAGAAGGTCAAGGCCGTCGCAAGAGCATTGAGGAACATTAACCAGACTCCCAAAACCCCGGGGCGACAGAAACCAGCCAACCTCTTCTCGGGAACGTCCTATCTATCACCCATCCCTGTCCGTCATTCCAGTGAGGGTTCATTAGGCCACACTTCTCCCGACCTGGGGACTCCAGCACTGACTCCTAAGGGCTCCGTCAAGGGTGCTCTACACAATGGAGGATCGCCTCCCAAACAGGCTTCCTTTAGCCCAGGGAGGGTAGATGATGGAGGGTTTCCAAGATCACATGGTCCCACACCGATGACCATACCAGAGCAAACGCCTGTGGATGATTTCCCGGAAGAGTCAAGTGAACCATGGGATAGCGGCGCGGTCACAAATTATGGCAGCATAATGTCTTCACCACCGTTCCGCAACCCTATGCCACCTTCCCTTGAACTGCCTGACCCTGCACTATCACCAAACGAAGAGTCGTTTCCGCGCCACAATCGTGCTTGGCGAAACAGTCGTTTGAACCCTCATGCAACTCCGTTGATTAAAACACCCAAGGATGCCCGGGGCGATGCCTATAAAGTGGGAAAGACCCATTCGCCCTTAAATACTACCTCGTCTCTCTTGCCCAAGCATCGAAGACTTTTTCCACACAGATCGCAATCTACACCTGGTGGAGTCATAGCGCCGAAGCGCCCGCCATTTCTCAAGCGGATATTTTCCACAGCGAATATTGAGTCGTCCCCGATGGGAGACGTGCCTCTGGAAGCATGGAAGGAATTCGATAATCGCCAGGCTGATTTTCGGAATTTCCTTGATAAAGAGCTTGCCAAGATCGAGTCTTTTTACAGATCGAAAGAAGAAGAGGCTGGCGAGCGCCTATCAGTTTTGAGGCAGCAGCTTCATGAGATGCGTGACCGCAGACTTGAAGAGGTTCTTGCCAAAAGACGGGCCCAGGAAAATCAAAGACAAGAGCAAGATCGTCGTCTTGGGTCCGGGCATGCTCAAGGCACTAGCACGAATCTCAACGGAAATCACGACAGGCCCCTCTCTTCCACGGCGCTGAGATTCATACAACCCTTCGAGAGCCGAATCGGGTTGGGAAGTCATCGCTTCGGCAAGAATACAAAGGCGCTCGAGCAACTGGGTTCTCCCACAGGACCGCAACCCCAAGATTCGGCAAATCAACGGAAAACAGATTCTTGGCGAGACTTCACACGACGACCAACCTATGTGGATGATGTGCCTTACCGATCAGCTAAACGAAAATTAAGGCTCGCTCTTCAGGAGTTCTACAGAGGCCTTGAACTCCTCAAGTCATATGCATTACTCAACAGGACGGCTTTTCGTAAGATGAACAAGAAGTACGACAAGGCAATCAGTGCTCGTCCTACCGGCCGCTACATGTCCGAGAAGGTTAATAAAGCCTGGTTTGTGCAGAGTGAAGTTCTTGAGGGACAGATTGTGACCGTTGAGGACCTCTATGCAAGATACTTCGAGCGCGGCAATCACAAATTAGCTGTTGGGAAGCTGAGAAGCAAAAACGCGCGAGCTGGCGATTACAGCGGGAGTGTGTTTCGCAATGGGTTCCTCGTTGCTGCGGGAGCTGTCTTGGCTATCGAAGGTGTCGTTTACGGCGCGGAGCATTTGATGGATTCGGACCCCACCGTGAGACTGAATGCTAGCTACTTGTTACAGGTACCGCGCCAAGGGATGGACTGTATGTGTTTGAGCTGACTTCTTTCAGATTTACGCTGGCTACTTCCTAGGACTGTTGTTATTCCTTCTATTTTGCATTGACTGTAAGATATGGACGCAGGCAAAGATTAATTATGTCTTCATCTTCGAATTCGATACGCGACATAATCTGGATTGGCATCAATTGGCAGAGGTAAGTGATCTGGTATTGAATCCGGAAAGTATATTTAACTCAGGCAATAGCTTCCTTGCCTACTGCTGTTCTTATTGGGGCTGTTCATGTGGCTCAACTTTCAGCAAAGTGGAACTAATACTATGTTTCTTTACTGGCCTGTTATCTTAACTGGGCTTACTGTTATAATATTATTCAACCCGTTCCCGATACTCTACTATAAGAGCCGAGAGTGGTGGGCGTATTCTAATGTAAGTTGGCGGATGGACCTGACTGTTTAACATGGCTAATCGTAGAGTAGTTCCGACTGCTTCTGGGAGGACTATACCCTGTGGAATTCAGGGATTTCTTCTTGGGTGATATGTATTGCTCTGAAACATACGCTATGGGTGTAAGATGGCCTGCATCTCCAGAATGATCTTGGCTAACCTGCTTCGAGAATATCGAACTTTTCTTCTGCCTCTATGCTAGAGACTGGCACAACCCAGTGCAATGCAATTCAACCCATTCGAAACTTCTCGGTTTTTTCTCCACTCTCCCAGGGATCTGGCGGGCTCTTCAATGTTTACGGCGATACTATGATACCCGAAATGCGTTTCCACATCTTGTCAACTGCGGCAAATATATTTTTACCATTCTATTCTACATGTCCCTCAGCCTATACCGGACTAATCAGGTCACACAGCTAAAAGCATTTTTCATCGTTTGCGCTACCACTAATTCAATTTATTGCTCTGTCTGGGATCTTGCTATGGATTGGAGTCTCCTCAATCCCTACGCCGAAAATCCCTTCCTCCGCGACGTCCTCGGCTACAAGCGCCCTAACCTTTACTACCTGGCTATGGTCGTTGATCCCATCCTTCGCTTCAACTGGGTCTTCTATGCCATATTCTCCTCCGAACTCCAACACTCTGCTTTACTCTCTTTCTTTGTTGGCTTATCAGAAGTCTTTCGAAGAGCCATGTGGTCGCTTTTCCGCGTGGAAAATGAACACTGTACCAACGTTGGCCGTTTCCGCGCCTCAAGGGACGTTCCCCTACCGTACGATATTCCTTCTCCAACACCTTCCTCCAGCAACGAGGACTCGTCACGGTACCAGGACGGGCATGAACCCCCGAATTCACCCCAGTCTCAACGTCGCACGTCTACGCAACAACCACCGCAATCTCCCGCCTACACCGCATCAGGTGTCGATGTGGAAACTGCGCAGTCCCCGTCTTTGCGGCGCCGCCCGACCGTGACGGCCTCGACACCTATCCAGCGCGGCATCGCCCGCGTCGCCACGATCATGACCCAAGCGCATGCCCAAGACTTTGAGAGAAAAAGGAGGCCAGGCGTTGTGGACGAAGATGCAAAGTACAGAGAAGGCCGGCAAGGGGAGAGTAGCGAAGAAGAGGATGATGAAGAAGACGGGACCGCTAGGGATAATCGACAGGATGTACTGGATGCAGAAGGGATATTGGAGAGGCATCGGAATGGGACCGATCTATCGTGAAGTGAGATGGGCGCGTGTCTGGCTTGAGCGTGTTCTTCGGGGATTGCACATGTACATGGAAAAAGTTATTCGGGTCATAGCTTCTGCTGATAGAAGCCATACAGTGTGTTTCAAAAACACGACAGATCTTTCTATTTTCCCTAACAGTTGTTCACATCTTGCACCGGGGCAGCTCCACATAATCTGCCAAAACAACTGGACATGCACTACGTCGAGCTCGCAAGCCAGCCTGGTTGTGACAGGGAGCTGCTAGTGAAGCATACTAACCTAGAGATCGAACTCAAAACACGGGTGACGGGTCTCAGAGAAGTTGGAAATTTGAAATGCTAAGCCTCGGTAGCGGACGAACAGGGCGCTTTTGGCTGAACGCAATCGATAAATTTATCATTCTCCGCATTCCTATACTGTCGAGACTCGCCTCTCGACCAGAACTCTATCGTCTTGCTGTAGTAATGGCGTTCCTGATATGTCGCCCCGTCAACTCATACTTCGCCAGCTCATCAATGTGTTCTCAAAGACCTTGAATATCACTGCCCTCGTCATCCACGCCCTCCAGATGCGTGATGAACTTCTCCCAGATCTAACGTCCATTAATAATATCAGGCTTCCTGTACTTTACAGCGAGGTCGATATGCGACTTGAAGCCTTGGTCAAAAATGTCCACGCGACTTGAGGTGAGAATGACAGTGCATTCGTAATGCTCTGGTGTCTCTGATACAACAGTTAACGAAGGGTTGCAACATTCATCTCTCAGCGGTTGCCGCCTGAAGTAGGCGTCGACGCTGTTGAGCAAAATAATACAGTCCCATAATATGCTAAAATATAAGGTCTGCTCAAGATCGCGCTTGAACCGTACTGGGTCTGTGCCGAGTTCTCCATAAGTGAGAGAAAGTAGAGGCTTCTCCGCAACTTCTGCGACGCTTTCGGCAGTGAGCGTTTTACCGGTACCCGGATCACCGTATAGCAGGATAAGCGTATTATTGCCTTTTTTCGCAATAAAATCCCCCCTAAACTCCGCTACTCTTGGGCTAGATACCAAATCCTGGACTAAATGCTTTGAATAGTCTTCGAACATCTAATTCTCGAAGGCTTTCATGTTGCAAGAAACATCCGTGAGTCTGTCCACTGCCAACTCTTCCCAACTTTGGGTCTGCAGATTGGAACCATGGATCACGCTTGGTGATAAAACCAAAAAGGGATCCGCTGGTGGCTCATCAAACAAGTCCGTGCTCGTAGAGCAGAGGTCATCTTGAAGAGTAGACATGTCGCTTGTGTGAAGCTGTCTATGTGTTAAGGGGTCAATCATGTATCGAGGGTTCGAACTCTGCATGTGCTTCTCGTTGGGCTTGAAGCCGTAAACAACATATCTTCGACCTCGCGACTTCCAAACTTGAAGACCTCAGGCACGTAGTTTGGACAAGAGCTGTGGGCTTTCGTACCTAACAGGATAAAGGTCAACCTCCTTGATTGGTATCAAGCCATCTGCACGTCTTGGTACGGTACTTTGAGGAGCATCTGCTCGCTATGTTTTCGAAAATAGCCGTCAAGTTTCCAAGTTTACGTTTTAATATTCCATATTACAGTCTCGCGGTTGCAGTCAGGTGCTCCTGTACGAGGGTATCCAAGCTCAGTGACTTTTTCCCCTGTATTTGGGCCGGTTTGATAGCTTCCCGTTGCATCAAACCGATTTCGTCTTGGTTTCGAGAATGCTGCACAAGCCAAGTGATCGCCGTTGTGTTTATGAACCAGAATATCGTCGCGTTGACGCAATGAAGCGAGGCGATATCATTTCTGTTCCTATCATTTGTGCCACCTCTTTGTGTTCGTTGCCATAAGCTTGGTCGATATAACCCATAAGTAATTCTCATTGCAGACGCATAGTTAGAGCGAGTAGACTGCGTGTTCATCAAGGGTGTCTCGATAATGGTGTGCGAACAGATAGGAAGCCTTGATTTCAAGAAGTTCGTTTAGCACATGTATCTATTGTTGGTGAACCTCTGAAGCTTTGTGAAAAGGCTTTGCAACAACAAGCTGAAGATCTCTTGATATGGTTAGAACCGACATGGAAAACGGTATCGCTGCGTTTTGACTTTGCGTGTCATATACCGCTTGTGTGATTTAGGCGCCCCGAACACAGCTATAATTCTTAAACACAAGGAATACAATGTTGGGATTTCGACATATATAAGAACTAAAATCTGCAACGGGTAAGTTGCCCTGGAATGATGTTGTACCCAAATCTCCATTCAGCCAACGGGGCTTGCCGAGATAGGTCTCCATACCACGAGCGCCACGAAAGACTCTGTGCACAATCTGCCACTGGGCTTGGCTTTTGCCGGCCTGGTTTTCGGGATTCACTTTTCCTCCTTCTGAAGAGCGAACATTGGTATGATTCGGTTCTTTTGGAAAACCCATTGAGACATGATCGTCTTCGCTGCTATCGGCTTCTGCTGGTCCCATCGGTTTCAGAATCTTGATACTAATTCTCATTTTGAGCTCCATCGTAATTGTTGACTTGGTTAGAGCTAGAGCTTTGACGCTTCGTAAATTTAGGAGTTATTGAAATAGGCTATACATACCTGAATAGGATTGTTCCAAAGTGTGTTCACATTTTGGCCGATTCGTAAACCAACAGGAGTTTGGGTTCGAGGGTTACTGCCTTTCATGGTCGCTTTCGCAGATCCTAATTTCGATTGGAGCGATGATTGTGCGCGCTCTTCAGGAGCCGACGAGGTCTTACTGACCTAGAGTATAATTAAAGTAAAGCATGTTGCGCATTGGGAATTTCATAAAAAAGCCATCCAGATATACCTCGGCCGAGTTTTTTAACTTCTTTCGATGAGACGCTTTTTCTTCGTAGCTTGTTCTCGAGTTGCTCAATGATCTCTTCTATATAGGGTATTGCATGCGTGATGAGGTCTTAAGCCTTCCAAAACATCCATCCTTTTTGAGACCATCATGCTTGTTTCGGTATCCCTTGACTTTCCCCCCTTTTTCCTTTGATTTCTTGTTCAAGCTCAAGGATGCGTGTAGTCTCAGGAGTCGTATACCGAGACATCTATGGATATCCAAGTTATATAAATGCTGGTACAATTAAAAAATTAAGCAGAATTGTTCACGAGATATAATGTGATTTGGCTTGCGAAAACCTCATTCAGCCTCGCTGTGAGTAATGTTACACAGAGTAGACCCTTGACCATCGATGTTCTTCACCGTCATCGTCTCTATTCTCGTCTCCATATCTTTCTTCGTTCTTGCGTCACTCACGCTTTGATTGGCCATGAATATATTACTGTATCAGAGCATACGTCTTGACTCCTTTTTCCAAAGATTGTACACCACACAAGGGGTCTCCCTGAAACGCACCAAGTCCATGGCGTACGTCGCTTCCCGGGAGGTGATGGGACAAGGCATATGTTAGAAGGTCCGAGGAGCTCCAGCATGCACTTTCAAGGAGGGTCATGCGTAAGGATACGGCGGTATCGACTAATATCCATTTTAGTTAGTTTACATCTACTACGAATGAACGAGACATCGAGCAAACCACAAAAGATAGACTATTAGCTTCGTCCCGAACATTGGGTAAAGCCGATTTTAGTAATGGTATACGATTGGTCTTGCGGGGTTCTGCATGGGATCAAGAATACAAGTCCCTCGTGACTCTTTCTCAGTGCCAACGTACTAAATATATTGCACAGATCGTAATCGCCTTACCACGTATTTTGTTAGATCAAAAGATCTTCGGGTGCTGTAGAGCTTTATTCATCCGGCATTGTCTTCTTGCAATCCTGCTGGGCCTCAAGAGCCTTGTTCCCACCTGCCTTAGCCTTCGCCGCCCTCTTGCTTTGTCTGTTGCTCATAGGAGCTTCACTTTGGTCGTTGACCCCGTCCTTGGTTGACCATTGTTGTTGAGCTGCAAGCTCGTCGGCCGCCGTCCATTCTCTTGGCAGGATTGCGAACACTAAGTACGAAGTGTGGGTCTTAAGCTCAGCTTCGGCTTTGTGAACCAATCTGCCCTCTTTGTAAAGCTTTCGAGTATCTAGAGCTTCTCGGATATGTCCTAAGCGCTGTTGTTTCGAGATCTGGGTTGTCGTCGTAGGTGAATCCAAAATGGGAAGCTCTTCTGTCTGTTCTTGATCTTGATGATTTGCGCTATGGAAATGCCTTGAACGTCCCTCTACCTCTCTTAATCTAGTAAGTGCTTCGTTTACCGAAGATGGCGAAGCATTGACCCCTCTTAGGCCTTCCTCTTGTAAACCAACCCGCTGTCGTCGAACCTCGATCCGTTTGGCTGCGATTTCCACCATTTCGATGTCTATCCAGCCTAATTGCCTCATGGTAGTAATGGTACGTTGCACTTGTTCGATGCAAGGTGAGAATGTGCACAGATGGATTGACAAGTTTGGATCTAGCAGCGACTGGTATTCCGTTGAGCCCGAGCCCATGCTCAGTCGACCTGGGCCTGAATCTTTATCATGTAATCGTGGTACATTTGACTCTCTATCGTTGCCTGACAGTTTCAGATCCCCACGTTCTATGGTTCCAGTGTCCAAGGTATTTCTAGCGACAGCACTTCTAGTGAGATGCCGCAGAGCAAGCCAAGGAGCTGGCAAGTCTAAGAAAATTGCACTGGCATTCAGACCTTCTGCTCTGACACCATGAGACCTGAAGCCATCTTGGCAGACATCCCTATGTATAATTTCTACAACCCCATCCAGTCCATGATCACTGGTCTCTGTTTTCAGCTTCTCTACTCGCTGCTCATGGAACTCAAAACTCCAGACCTTTCCAAAGAGGTTTCCTTTCCGGATGTGTGCTGGTAATCCTCCCCAAGGTCCCTGAGGATACCCATTGAACACCGCCCTCGCTGCGGCATGTGTGAAAGATCCACTGCCCGCCCCGGCCTCGATGAGAACGGCCCCAGGTCTAGCTCGCAGACGATGCAGAATATAGCTATAATCTGGCGTGTATACCACCTGCGTTCGATGGGGTAACGATGAAGTCCATATCTCAGGAGTCGGCGGCAAAAGGTGCACAAAGCCTGTTGGGGCCGTTATAGCGACCTTTTGGTCCACTTCAACCTCATCCACTTGCTCAACCACTGCAGTATCACCAGGTACCTGTTCTCCCCCATCTACCCCATCTCTTTTTCTTTTCTTCTGCCTCTCGCCTGGAGCACGCCGCCCTCTCGATCCAGTGTCTACTGTGGATGCGCGCACCTGCGAACCCCAAGGCACACCAATCAGCGTGCTATGTGGGAATGAGCCAAAACGGGTATTGGTGACTTTGCCCTCGTCATAACCTTCATTTTGCTCGTCTTGCGAGCGGAGTATGGCGGGAATTTGATGATCGCGTTTTAGGTGAAGAACGGCGAGCGAGTCCTGGAGACTTGTAGAACTGCGGGCGAGGAAGGGAGAAGGTCGATGAGGTTTCTGTCCAACCATTGTTAAGTGTAGCAACAAGTATACCAACTTATCACAGGTGCGTTAATCGCCTAAAAACACATCAAATCTATGTCTTTAAATCAAGATGTACATAGGTATTGACCATCGACCTAGCGTTACAAAATGGAGATCCGCGCTAGCGTACGGTACCTTATAGCAGTCGTGGCCTTTCTCAATAATACAGTACCTTACATGAACGGTATTGTTGATGTGTGTGACTCTTTCATGGCTAATAGCTCTTCTACCTTTGATCCCCCAGTAACGAAGCTATATGAACAAATCTCGACTTTTCCTCAAACCACCAGTTCTCTTGTCGCCATTTACGCCCGTGTCGCCCATTCGGTACGGGTGTTCACGACGAACAATGGCAACGACTAGCCGCCAACAGCCACCTTGGGAGCCTCCTCCACAGCCAGATGCCGATGCACGTTTACCACCGCTCAAAATCTGGAACTCGCTCACCCGGTCGAAGACTCTTTTTATACCAATAGATTGGAAGAATAGGATAGTTACGTGGTACGCCTGCGGTCCGACTGTATATGACGATGCGCATCTAGGCCATGCAAGAAATTACATGAGCACAGATATAATCAGGCGAATAATGCGAGACTATTTCAAGTACAACGTGAAGTTTGTAATGAACATCACGGATGTTGATGACAAGGTGCGTATGAAGGGAGCGGCGGCTCCAGCCTGCTCCAGCTGGAACAAACCACAACTATCAATTGTGGCGCCGTATCCTGTTACGCCTTAAGGGCTATGAATAATTGACACATTGCAGATTATACTTCGTGGAAGACAACAGCATTTACTAGAGCAATACGTTACAGAACGGCAGAAGCAAACAGCGAGAGAAACTGATACTGAGCTTGCGGCTTTGAAGGCTTATATCTTGAAAAACCTTCCAAAAGTACCTCCAGATACCCCCCTAAAAGAAGTTTACTCTCGGGTCCATATTCAGTATGCCGACGTACTAGATGGAAAGTCCTTAGATGGTAGCAATCCCGGAGAAAGAGAAGCCAAACTTAAAATGCACATCAAAACCGTCCTTACTGCATTAGATGCCTTGACTTCTATGAAAAACGTCGACGCAGGTGTTCAAGACATATTATTACCCTATCTTGATTCACAGTCTGGATCGTCAATCGATGCGAATGATCATACGATCTTTACAAAGCTTACAAAGAAATTCGAAGACCGCTTTATGGAGGATGTAAGACTTTTGAATTGTTTGGACCCAGATGAGATCACCCGGGTCACAGAATATAGCACGCAAATTGTCGACTTTGTGCGACAAGTTCAGAAAAATGGGTTTGCTTATGCAACTACCGATGGCTCAGTCTACTTTGATATCGATGCTTTCGAGAAAGCTAACAACAACTATGCGCGACTCGAACCATGGAATCGTAATGATAGGGACTTACAGGCAGATGGAGAAGGCGCGCTAACCAAGAAGACGTCCGAAAAGCGATCCGACGCAGACTTTGCTCTATGGAAGTCGTCTAAGCCTGGTGAGCCAAGCTGGCCGAGTCCATGGGGCAATGGTAGGCCTGGGTGGCATATAGAATGTTCGGCGATGGCTTCTGATAAATTGGGAAGCCATTTGGACATCCATTCTGGCGGTATAGATCTTGCTTTTCCGCATCATGATAACGAATTGGCTCAAAGTGAAGCGTACTGGTCCAGTCACGACCATAAATATCGGCATCAATGGGTCAATTATTTTATGCATATGGGGCATCTCTCAATACAAGGCTCCAAAATGTCGAAATCTTTGAAGAACTTCACCACCATTCGGGAGGCGGTGGACCGAGGTGACTGGACTCCACGGAGTTTGAGGATAGCTTTCCTACTCGGGGGTTGGAAAGAGGGTATTGAAATCACAGAAGACTTGGTGAAGGCAGGGTCAGCATGGGAAGACAAATTGAACGTATAGCGCCCTGTTCCCCGAGAAAGCCACTCGTATGTATGGTGACAGCTGATGATCTCTAGAATTTCTTTATACATGCCAATGACCGTTTGGGGAATACGGGATTGCTAAACACCGCCGAAGATGACCAAAAGTTGAAGGAAACTCTACAAAAGGCGAAAGACGACACTTTTTACGCACTTTGTGACTCTTTCAATACACCTGCCGTCATGGGCATTATCTCAGAATTAGTCTCGAGCTATAATGCCTCGGACAGGATGATGATCGGATCCGATATGATATTTGCGGTGGCCCGCTGGGTGACATCGATGGTCAATACATTTGGACTCAATGGCGCAGCGGCTCCAGGCGACGAAACAACTGGCTGGTCCGGTGTTGACGTGCCTGAAGCCGCGAAGCCATATCTAGAGTCCCTCTCTCGACTGCGTGATGGTTTGCGCCGAATGGCTAGGACCGCAAAGGGTTTAACCACGAGAGATATAGGAAAATTGGGCGATGCGACTATGAATCTATATGCAGACCCACATTCGGGCGCGGTCGCATACAAAGATGTATTGCAGAATTTCAGGAGTGAGGCGGGTACTCTAAGGGAATCACCCACTCTATCCCAAGAAATTCTTCAGCTCTGTGACCGAGTCCGAGATGTTGATCTCTGGAATCTAGGCGTTTACCTCGAAGATCGTGACGGTGATCAACCAGCCCTCATACGGCCCGTCACTAAGGAGCTGCGGGTATCTAGGGTGGAAAAGGAAGAGCGAGAAAATCAAAAGCAAGCGGCGAAAGAACAGCGCGAACGAGAAGTAGCAGCCAAAGCAGACAAAGGCCGCCAAAGTCATCTGGAAATATTCCGAACAGATGAGTACAGTGCTTGGGATGCCGAGGGACTGCCGACCAAGGATAAAGAAGGCAAGGAAATCACCAAGAGCAAAGCTAAGAAATTGAGGAAGGAAAGCGACAAGCAAAAGGAGCGACATGATGCATGGGCGAAGGCAAACAGGGTCTAGAAGCCGTACGATGAAATGATAGTTATACCGCTTGTTTGACTGCTTCTTGCGATCGGCATTCTCCGATCGAGGCTGTCTTGAATAAGCCGACCAAGCTCTCAAACTATATTCTCTCTAAGTCTGTAACTTTTCGGTGCCGTGCTAATGCCACTGTCAAAAACGGCAAGCACCATCTGTATTGGTCTATTCAAGATGTTACGAAGAAGGCACAATGCACAAATCTGTCTCCGCTGTCCTTGTGCCAATCCTACTTCTCTCCTAGTAACACATCCAATCGTGGCTATTTAGGCTTTCGGCCAAAAGTTTTGAGACGAGGCAAGAAACGCATGGTGCACAGCCCATTCGCTTCTCGCCAATCACTTGCACTTGCGTGTTCTGCCTTTTCGTGCTGTGTTTCACATCACATACGAGCACAAGTGTCAAGTTTTGTCGATTTACCGCGCTCGGTGTGCCAATTCATGCGTGCAGTGTCCTTGCCTCGAAACATGTTTAGGGCTAACGAGTTATGAGGATCATTATTCCATCGCACCTAACAGCTCTTCGGAAAGGACACGTCCGCCCCAAATATATTTGGCTTAAGGAACCCATATTATTTCGCTAAGGTACCTTAAGCTGTCGAGGTGTCCACATACCCGTTCTTCGTTCACCGCCGTTACGCCAAAGTCTCAATCTGCCGCAGAAGCTCATCACATGTGGCTTCGAATCAACAAAACTCTAACCTCTCTTCCCGATCATTTGCTGGAACCAATAGATATAACGGAACCTGCCGAGGGGTCGAGGTGAGCTAGCTTTTTTCAATCAAGGGGACACGGTTGTCTTCTATTTCTCTCCTTGTATACGTAGCGGAGATCAAATGATTCATCAGAACATTGGGCTGATTTCTTCGGTAGACTGAATTACTTGGGCCGTTCAAATCTCGGCTAGTTTTTGATTGATGATAATGTTTCGGCTAACAGTCTGTCACAGCACACTGTTCCTAACCATAGTTTCGAATATGCAAAGGTTTATGCGCCTCAAGACAACGAGCGCATTTCAAACTTAGATGAAACCAAATCCCTTGATTCTACCCCACCAACAATCTCAGCACCCCGAAAGAAAACGTGGAAGCAACAACACTCAGGTTGGTATGCTGGAGCACTTGCTAGCTGTCTCACGGCTCTCGTCGTCCTAGTAATCAACAGCAGTATGACCATATACGCAGCTGCGTCATATCCATTTAGCAATGGTATTGGCACACTGTTCCATGGAGACTGTGCACGGAGACTGTGCAAGGGCCAAGACTATCAATACATGGTTACAGCTCGCAGTAAACGTCCTGAGTACGATACTCCTGGGTGCTAGTAACTACTGTATGTAGTGTTTGGGTTCACCAACTCGAGAAGAAGTCGACAAAGCACACTCTAAGGGGCGTTTTTTGCATCTCGGGGTACCTTCAATCCACAACATCAGAGGTATTGGCTTGAGCCGTAAATTGCTCTAGCTAAGTCTTGGACTAAGCGCGTTCCCTTTACATCTGGTGTGCGTAACTATTTCCGCGAGCGCACTCTTTACAACATACTGATATAGCTTGTAGGTACAACTCTGTGGCTTTTTTGACAACGCAGGATAATATCTACACCGTAATGGCTGCATTGGAAGGGTATCATAGAGGCGGAAATTATGTTACCGGTAACATTCGCAACTCCATCCCCGAGAACGATATCTACATCAAAATTATTGAGACTGTGAAAAGTTTCCGAGATAGAATCGACAGAACAGCGAGCTTTGAAAGATTCAGTGCTCAGGATTGCATTCAAGCATACTCAACATAATATGTATCCCGAAGAGGTGATTTATTGCTGGTGCAAATTCGTCTAGGGGTAGGTTACTATCGAGATAGAATTCGTGACTATTTTATGTTTGACAGTTTGGCTAGTATCTCAAATACTTCTACCCAATCGTACGCCGACTCTGCAAGAATTATGGCACTCCCTTACGTCAGTCTCCCTATTTCCTTCCCTTCCTACGAGTGGATGTACCCTTTTGGAGGTCAGATAATATGGAATCCTGATCCTCATCTTTGGAAGCCTTACGGCGGTATAGTCCAGTATTGCTGGAGCGAGAAAGTAAGGAAAATTGCCAAGTTCGTTTCAGTCTGTATATTGCAATTACAGTCATAACATATAATCTTGTCAAGGCTATTGGCATGTTTACGACGCTTAAGACGCACAAGCAGGGGGCGTTGATTACGTTCGGTGATGCGATAGAGAGCTTCCTGGATAAGGAGGATGTCACAACTTGTGGATTAAGCATTTACTCGGCTGATCGCATACACCTCCTTTGGAACTGGGAAGATTTCGAGTCGAAAGTTGTGTCAAAGTTGTCCTTACCTTGTGAAAAGATCCTGATGGAGATGAAATCCAAGCAAGCAATGGGAACCAAAACGTTGGTATTGGGGAAGTGCGGCGACTCGGAAGCGCTGGGCTCTCTGCTTCGCTATGTAAGCTTCCCGCTACCCGATATGTTACTCCACTCTATCGTCAGACCATCATAGTGTAGTGAAGTGAAGCTAAAGCCCCTAAGTACCATCCCATTCTTAATTACATGCATTGCACTTCCGACAGCGGCTATTCCTTCAGAAAGTTGGAAGTCTCTATGGAA
>JAABUH010001521.1_pt1 | contig 25368 bp, 30 predicted proteins | sample 5559121 | NCBI WGS metagenome assembly JAABUH01 (sample SAMN10711871, study PRJNA513364) | rock metagenome | isolation source: Antarctica rocks | place: Antarctica: Victoria Land, Battleship Promontory nord | collected 2015-12-28
CGATGCTGCTGGACCGGGCGGTGGTCTTCGACGTGTCCGGGATCGACACCGCCGAGCAGATCTTGCAGGCCGGGGTGCAGCTGGTGTGCTGGTCCTACGGCCAGTCCGCCGTGTCCGCGGCGAAGGAACTGGCCGACGCCGGCCTGCGGGAACAGACCGTCTACCTGATGATCATGGACGAGTTGTGGCGCACCTTGAAAGCGTCGGTGGAAATGGTGGACCGGGTCGATGAGATCACCCGGCTGAACCGGCAGAAAGTCCTCGGGCAGGTGTTGATCACCCACACCATGGACGACCTGGAGCTGGCCGATGCGGAGGCCACGAAGAAAGCGTGGGGCTTCGTGGAACGCTCGGAGATGGTGTTCCTCGGCGGGCTCGCCGACGGGGAGATGGGCAACCTCCGCAAGGTGTTCGCGATGTCCTCGGCGGAGACCGGGATGATCGCGGAGTGGTCGGTGGAATCGGGTCACACCGCCGAGGACGACGGTGCGGGCGACGTCGGCGGGGAACCCCCACCACCGCCGGGGATGGGCAAGTTCCTGCTCAAGACGGGGAAGAAACCGGGAACCCCGTTCGAGGTGGTCCTGACCGAGGTGGAGAAAGCGGTGAACAACACCAACAAAGGGTGGGAACAAGCCGAAGCCCGCCACCGCGTCGGCCGCCAGCAGGTGGCCTCGTGACCCCGGCGGTTGCGACCGGGTTTGCGGGCGGTGTGCGGTGATGGCGCGGCGGCCGAACCGGCGGGCCGATCCGGGCAGTGGTGTCGGGGAATGGGTGTTCCTGCTCGGGGTTCTGGGGTTGGTGGCGGCGGTGGTCGCGGTGTGGGGGGCCGCCCGCATCGCCGGGGGTGCGGCGGTGGGGAACAACCCACCAGGGGTGGTGGTGCGCCTGGTCACGGGGAAGCTGGGCTGGCCCCCGTCGGCGACGTGGGTGCTGGTCGGGTTCACCCTGATCCTGGCTGTGGCCGCCGCCGCCGCAGGCTGGTGGTGGGTGGTGTCGTCACGGTCGCGGCACTGGATCGACGCCAAAGCAACGTCGATGGCCACCGCCACCGAGTTGCGGGTCTTGACGACGCGGGCGGCGGCCAAGGCCGCGGTCGCGATGCGAGCCGAGAAAGCGGGGCCGGGGGTGCCGTTGGCGACCTCGGTGCGGACCGGGCAGATGCTCGCAGCCCCGTGGAACTTCGTGCAGCTGTGGATCATGGGCCCGCAGTCGGGGAAGACCTCATGTGTGGTCGTGCCGCAGGTCTGCGAGACCAAGGGTCCCGTGTTCGGGACCTCCAACAAACGGGACCTGGTCGACCTCACCCGAGGGGTACGAGGACGGTCGGGGCGGCGGTTGTGGATTTTCGATCCGCAGAAGGTCGTGGCTCAGGACCCGCCGACGTGGTGGTGGAACCCGCTGACCTACGTCACCGACATCGCGAAGGCGTCCGCGATGGCGTCGCTGTTCTCGGCGGCGGTCGGGGCCGGTGACAAGGGCGATGCCTACTTCGAACCGGAAGGGGAGGCCCTGCTGGCCCAGTATTTGTTGGCGGCGGCGGTGGCCGGGGAAACGTTGAACACCGTCTACGCGTGGCTGAACGATCCGGACAACTCCGCCCCGGTCACCGCGCTGACCGCGGCGGGGGAAACCGAAGTGGCCCTCGCGGTGCGGGGCACGTCACGGCTGCCGCAGGATCAGCGCGGCGGGGTGTATGGCACGTCCCGCAAGATGTGCCGGTTCCTCACCGACCGGCACATCTTGAGCTGGGTGTGCCCCACCGGGCCTGATGACAAGCGCCCGCAGCTGAACCCGGACGAGTTCGTCGCCTCCACCGAGACGGTGTACGCGATCAGCAAGGAAGGCTCGGGAACGACCCGGGCGTTGACGGCCGCGTTGACGGTGGCGGTGGCCGAGGCGGCGGAACGCCGGGCGGAGGCCTCACCGCTGGGCCGGTTGTCCCCGCCGCTGCTGATGTGCCTGGATGAGGTCGCGAACATCGTGCGCTGGCCGCAGCTGCCGGACCTGTTGAGCCACTACGGGTCCAAGGGCATCGTGGTGTCGGCGTTCTTGCAGTCCTACTCCCAAGGTGCGCGGGTGTGGGGGCGGGAGGGGATGGACGCCCTGTGGTCGGCGTGCAACGTCCGCGGCATCGGGAAGGGCATCGCCGAGACCGATTTCCTGAAAACGGTGTCCCTGCTGGTCGGGGACCACGACGTGGCCTCCTCCAGCGTGTCCGTCGGCGGAAACGGGGGGTCGCGGTCCCGGCAGTTGTCCAACCGCCGCGAACCGATCCTGGAGGTCGCCGACCTCGCCGCGATCCCCCAAGCCAGGGCGGTGGTCCTCGTCTCCGGGGTCGCCGCCTCCCTGGTCCGGTTGCGGCACTGGTCGGCCCGGCCCTACGCCGACCTCGTCCGCGCCGGCCAGGACGGCACCCTGCCCGCGCGCAACCCGCTGCTGCCCACCCCGGCCTCCGAGCCCACCCCGGCCTCCGAGCCCACCCCCGGTCCCGACCCCCAGAAAGAGGAGGCTGCGTGATGGCCATCCCCACCGTTTTCGACATCACCTTCGGCTGCGGCCACGCCGGGCAGGTGGATGCCGCCGACCGGGCCGCCGACCAACGCGGCCCGTGGATCGCCTACCTGTCGTCCAAGGGCATGTGCCCGGACTGTTTCGAGGCCACCCGCGACAAACGCCGCGAGCTGGCCCGCACCAAGTGGATCGCCGGCCGCCGCACAGAAGAGGAAGCAGCGATCGGTGCGTGGGAAACCGAGGTGGCCGCGATGACCCTGACCGGGTCGGTCAAGCAGGTTGGTTTCGCTCGCCGGGTGCGCTACGAGCAGCTGAAAGCCCTCTACGAGTGGGCCGTCCAAGAAGACGGGGACCGCCACGGGTATCAGCGGGTGGAACCGCTGTGGGCATCGACACCGCCCGCTGGTGGCTGGACCAGCACTCCCTCATCACCCACCCCCCCGACCTCCTCGAACTGTTGGACGCGGCCGCGGCGACGCACGCCGGCCAAGTCTGCGAGAACACCGCCTGAAGATTGCCCCGACACCGAAAGGAAAGGCACGTAAACCATGACCACCCACGATCCGCGACCACCCCAGTGGCCTCCCGCGACCGCGGCCTATGAGTACCTCGCGGCCTACGAATGCACCGACCCCACCACGCCCGGTGCGGACCAGCAGGTGTGGGACCAGGTGCGGGCAGGCGGCCGCGGCGTTCTTGAGGAGCATGCGGCGGGCATCGTGCTGGTCGGACTGTCCCCCGAGGCCACCCAACGCCTGAGCAGTGCCCACACCTTCGACCCCGACCTGACCTCCGCCGACTTCGACCCGGTCAGCACCCTGGTCACCGACCACGGGTGGGCCTGGCCGGAGGACAGCGACGCCATGTGGGAGCTGGTGCGCTCCTGGCCGGGGGTGGTCGGCGGGGCCATCCCGGTGGTGACGGGTCGATGAGCCTGGACGACCAGGTGGGCACCCCACCTACCACCGACGGCAACGGCACTGCCGACCCGGCGGCCATGAATGCGCAGTACGACGCGTTCCAGGCCGGCGTTGCCGACGATGACAGCACAGCGCCCGAGCCGGAAACCGGTGCTGGTCCTGTCGATGACCCCGAGCCCGAACCCGAGGCGGAGCAGGACGAGGAGCTGGGTGCGGACCCGCAGTTCTGGACGGTTCAGCAGTTCGTCGTCGGGTGGGTGATGCCGTTCTACGTCCGGGACACCGCGAACGCCGTGTGGTGCCGGCAGTGGTGGGCACACCCGGAGGCCGCGCTACGCCTGGAGGCGCTGTGGGAAGCCTACGAAGGGGCCCGCGCGTCGAAGGACGGTGGCGCGTTCGCCGCGTGGTGGCGACTGGAAGCCGACCACCACCTGCCGCTGCTGTACTCCCCTGACGAAGGCCCGTTCCGGGGATGCGACGCCCGCGCCGGCACCCACACCCCGCAAACCCCGCAGCCCGTGGACCCCGCCCCGCGGGGCACCTACGTCGCCGACGGCCCCGCCCACGGCGGGCCCGGCCCTACCAGGACGACCCGCACGACCAGCAGCGCACACACCGATGACGACAAGGAGACAGGACATCATGGAGCAACGCGAACTCGAGGAGATGCACGAGGGACTGGACCAAGCACTGCGGGTGGCGTTGCAGGGATTGGGCAGCCTGCGGGAACGCAAAGCCCGCTCCGATCAGGTCAAAGCCGACCAGACGCGGGTGGCCGCCGCCGCTGACCGCCGCCAGTTCGAGGCCTACCAGCAAGCCCAAGACGCGATGCTGCGCGGTCAGCTCGGCAACGTCACCGACGACAAGTGGTGGGACACCACCAGCCCCGCCGACATCGCGGCCACCGTGGACCTCGCCGAGCGGTACGCCGACGTCAGCCCCTACGCCCACGCCACCCTCACCAACCTGCGCAGCGAAGCCGAACGCCGCGGAGTCGACCTCGACGCGGGGCGCGGCCCAGGCGAGCAGGAGGAGCTCGGTGAGGACGGCCGCATCCTGTCCCCCGCCGCCGACCCCTCAAACGACATCGGTGAGGACGGCGCGACGGTGGGGCGCGACGGGGCGGATCGACCGGCAGTCGACCGGCAGGACCTGCTGGACCGCATGAACGGGTCCGCGGACCGCACAAGCGTCGACGAGCCCAGCGCCCAGACCAGCACAGTCGAAGCACCAACCGCCGGACACCAAGTGGTGGACGAGCGTCAAGCGGCACCCGCCGACCATGAGACCACCCCACCGCCGGCCGCGCAGGAGACACCGGCCTACGAACGCTCCCGGGCCTCGGACATGGCAGGTGCCGACCCGGAGCACGTGGCGACCCGGCTGGCCGTGGCGCAGTCGTTCATCCACCCGATCCGCACCTACACCACCAGCCACAGCAAAACCGGCAGCGACGGGGGCGCCGCCCCGTCGCGGCGCCAGCAACTCAAGCGTGGCAAGTGATGGCCTGCACCATCGCCGCTGCCCTCACCGGCCAGCCCTCCGACCTGACCTCAGTGGGGTTCTGGGCGCTGGCCACCACCTGGTGGATGGTGCTGAACCTGTCCCGGATCGCCATGACTGGGACCGTGACGGCGCGGGTGCACCGCTTCGGGCGCCGGACCAGCCTGTTCACCCTCACCTCGGCGCACCGCCTCCACCGCCAGACCGCCTCCCGAAATAACCCCCGCTATGCCTGACGTACCCCCCACCACCACCGGCCCGGGTGGTGTACTCGGCCCGGCCCTACCCGTGGCCGGGCTGCAGGACGCACCCTGGCAACAGGGTGGGCACTTCCGGGCTGGTGATGCCGTCATGCTCGGCCAGGGCACCACCTGGTACCCGGTCACCGTGGAAGCCGACGACTACACCGATGGCCGATACCTGCCCGGTGGCGCCGGGCAGTACCGCCACCGCGGTGGCCGGTGCGCCCGCTGCGCCACCGACGTCACCCGCCAGCAGGTGGGGGCCGCGGCCGCCGAGCGCAGCTACCGGTCGACGTTCATCCCGGCGGCCCGCCACCTCGCCGACACCCTGCGTGCGGACGGGCTTGTGCGGATGCGCAGCGACGGGTGCGGGCCCTACTGCTCTCTCGCCCCGCACGCCCCGTTGCCCGCGTGGCTGCACACCGCCCTGGCCGGCACCCACTTCGGCCAGCCCGAGAGGGGGTGGCCGAACTTCGCGCGCAGCGGGAGCCCCGTGGACTGGCCGGCCCTGATCGAGGAGCACCCGGAGTGGCTTGTGGTGGACCAGAACTCCCTCGACGCCGGCGCCGGCGCGCAGTGGTCCGGCATCGTCGCCGCCTATCGGTCGCTCGCCGTCGATGGCTACCGGCCCTACTTCGATGCGGACCTAGGGGTGAGCGAGGACGGGCGCATCAGTGTGGAGCCGATGGGCTTGTTGGTCGACCATGTTCCGCTGGATATTGTCGTTGAGGTGGACGAGCTGCTCATCGCCGCGGGCCGGCGCCGCGAGGACTTGCACTACCTCAACGAAGACACCGAGCACTGTTGGACCCTCAATCGTTGAGTAGGGGTCTGAGTAGCAGTGGCGCAGGATCGAGGTCCTGCTTGACCGTCGACACCCGTGCGTACCCAAGATCCACCCGCGAACCGTACCGGTTGCCGTGCCCGTACGGCCCTTCCGGGACGTGGTTGTGGCACTGACATGTGGGACGGTGCGTGCTGCGGTGCTACCGCCTTTGACCGACCGGGTGCCCACCGTCCTAAGGAAGCGGGACGGCCGGTGATCATGTGCCGCGTGACGCCCCTGAGCGGGAATCCAAACCGGACGGGTCTATGGACAAGATCGTCCGCGCACCACGGCTGACCTGCGGCGCTCCCGATGGCATCGTTCGGCTTGCGGGCCAGGCGGCTCGTAGCCTGTTGGGATGGTCGAATCAGTGACCGAGGGTGCGGTTCGACGGCCAACCGAGTGTCTACGCCCGTTCATTCGCCGGTACGTGGGTACGCGCTTGGAAGGCATAGAGCCTGGATCGCATCGTGGGCTGCCTTCAGCGTTCCTCACGTTGATCATCAGCCTCGGCGCACCGGTCGATGTTGTGGACATGCCGAGCAGCCGCCAGCTGCCAGGCTCGTTCGGCGCCTTCGTGGGTGGATTGCATGCGTCTCCTGCCACAGTCTCGTACGGGACAAGCCTGTGCTGCATCAACGTCGAACTGTCCCCTCTGGGTGCGCATGCCGTGCTCGGTGTCCGCGCGGGCGAACTCGCCTCGTTGGTCGTCGGGCTTGATGACGTCATGGGCCGTCGAGGGCGAGAGCTGACCGAGCGCCTGAGCTGTGCTGATGGCTGGTCCGAGCGTTTCGACATCCTCGACAACGTGTTCGCGCACCGACTTGCTGATCGATCAGAGTTGCCCGGCCAGCTGGTCGGGGCGTGGCGTCAACTGGTCGCCAGTGGGGGCGCGGCGCGGATCGATGCGGTCGCCGCCGAGGTCGCCTGGAGTCGACGCCACCTGGCCGAGCGGTTCCGGGTCGAATTCGGCCTCACCCCCAAGGTCGCGGCCCGCGTGATCCGATTCGACCGTGCTCGCCGCCTAACAGAACATCCCGGTGCGGTCTCGTGGGCGATGGTGGCAGCGCAATGCGGCTATCACGACCAGGCCCATCTCAGTCGCGAGTGGCAAGATTTGGCCGGCTGCCCGCCCGGTGCGTGGCTCGCCGGCGAGCAGCTCCCAAACGTACAAGACGCCGACGGCTCAGCGAGCGAAGACTGAACCACCATGAACAGCTCCCCCGTCCAAGATCAGATCACCGCATTCTGGGATGCGGTCGCCCCCCGCTACGACTCGCCGGACAACGTCGCGTCCCCCGGCAGCGACGACTACGACCACTGGGTCAACGCGTTGCGCTCGGTGCTGCCCACCTCTTCCAGCCAGGGTTCTCGATGTCGGAACGGGCACTGGCTTCGTGGCTCGAATCTCCGCCGAGCTGGGTCACCACGTGACCGCCATCGACGCCTCCCCAACGATGCTCGACGCCTCACCGGCCCAGAAGCAGGGCTTGGCGATCACCTTCGCCGTCGGCGATGCCGTCGCTCCCGCCTTCCCAGCCGAGAGCTTCGACGTGGTCATCAATCGCAGCCTGCTGTGGACCTTGCGCCAGCCAGAGACGGCCTTCGGTCACTGGTATGAGCTGCTTCGGCCGGGCGGTCGAGTAGTCACTGTCTACGGGCTCTCTCCACGCACGCCGGTCGGTCCCGAATCCAGCGCCGAGGACCGTGGTGACGAGCCAGGCTTCTTCGAGCGCTACTACACGCCCGAGACCCGCGCGGCGCTGCCCGCCATGCACCTATCCGACCACGGCTATCTGCTCGAGGTTGCCACGGCGGTCGGCTTCGTCGACGTCACCGTGACCGCCCTGGAAGTCGTCCGCGGGTGGGAGACCTCTCCCGGCTCCGACCTGCCCTACGCGCTCGTGGGCTACCGGCCTGCAAAGCAGGCAGAAGCTCATGTATGACCCGCGCCGCGGCTACCCGTCCGTCGTCCCCTACGTGCGCTACCGCGACCCCGCAGCAGCCATCGCCTGGTTCTCAGCCGTGCTCGGCGGACACGAGGCGATACGCATGACCCTGCCCGACGGGGGCATCGGTCATGCCGAGCTGGTCGTCGACTCCCACGTCATCGCCGTCGGACTCGCACCCACTGGCAACGGGGGCACCCCTCCGGGCGATCGGAGCTCGGTTCGAGCCATGACCTTGGTGTTCGTGGCCGATGTCGACGCTGCCACCAACACCGCGGTCGAGCTCGGCGGCACGGTCGTGCACCCCCCAACGGACATGCTCTGGGGTCTGCGGCAGTCGATCGCCGCCGACCCCGAAGGACATGTCTGGGAACTCAGCAACCACCACCATGACGTTCCGCTGTCCGACTGGGGAGCCAAACAGACCGGATCCTGGGTCGAGCGCCCAGCAGAGCCATGACCGATCGAGCCGCCCGGACCGCGACGCAGAGCATCGAGGTTGACGCCCCCGTCACTGCTGTCGTCGCCATCCTCGTCGATCCGACCCGCATCCCGCAGTGGGCGCCCGCCTTCGCCGACGAGGTCCGCGGTGATTCCGCGTCGGGGTGGCAGGCCACCAAGGACGGCCGGAACTTCTCCCTCCGAGTCGCCATCAACGGCCAGGCCTGCACCGTGGACTACCTGCGCCAGGTCAGCCCAGGCCACGAGGGCGGCGCCTACCTCCGGGCCATCCCCCGACCCGGGGGCGGCAGCGTCATCACCATGACCCTGCCGCTGCCCCCCGACGTCGACCCGGCGGAAACCGCCACGACACTGGCCAGCGAGCTGGCCACCCTGGCGTCCCTGACCGAGGCCAGCTGAGCGACCCGGTAGCGGATGGCTCACCGGGCGGTCAGGGCGCCGGCCTCCGGGGTGTCTGCGAGACCAGTGAGCGGGCGGCTCCGACTCAACTCTCAGGCCGCGTCGTAGGTGTGGATCGTCTGACCAGTGGTCATCGTGGGCGGGTGGATGCAGCGTTGGTCAAGGGTGGCGGTAGTGCTGGAAGGCGGCCAGGTCGGTGAGCACGCCCGGAACCGCGTCACCGCTGACGATGGCCAGGAAGCTGACGCCGTCATCGAGCTGGATGGTGGTGTAGGACAGGCCAGCGGGCCGGGCGGTGTGCATCTCCTGGTAGACGTCGTCGAGCAGGCGCAGGTTCTCCTCGACCTGGTCCGGCCGCAGCTGGTAGCGGATGAGCACGGTGGGCACGTCAGTTCCTCGCTGCCGCGCCGACGGGCACGGTGGCGGTTCGCATGGTCTTCAGTGCGCTGGCCCACCGCAGCAGGTCGTCGAGCATCGCGGCGACCGCGCCGTCGCGTCCTTCGGCGGGTCTGAACTGCGTGTAGCCCTCGAAGTCGGCGCCGAAGCTAAGCGACACCGCGGCGCGGATGTCGGCGAGTTGGAGTTCGCCGGCGATCTGGCGCAGGTGTTCCACGGCGCGGATACCGCCGTCGATGCCGTAGCTGACGAAGGCCACCGCTTTGTCGTTCCATTCGGCGTAGAGGAAGTCCAGGGCGTTCTTCAGCGCGGCGGACGGGCTGTGGTTGTACTCAGGCGTGACAAGAACGAACGCGTCGAAGCTCCCGATGGTCTCGGCCCATCGGTGGGTGTGCGGACGGTTGTACTGGGCCGCCATGGGCGGCAGGTCTTCGTCGAGCAGCGGCAGGTCGAAGCCGGCGATGTCGACGACCTCGAAGATCGCCCGGTCGCGTCCGGCGGCCAGACCGTGGACCCATCGGGCGACGCTGTCGGCCTGCCGGCCTGGGCGGGTGCTGCCCACGATGATCGCGACGTGCACCGTGTCGATGTGCACCGTGTCGTTGAGAGTCGGGGCGGGTGTCGTCATTGAGTAAGTCCTCTCGGCGGTGCGGCGTTGGGAGATGTAGTAAAACGACCGTGGCATAAACTGTACAACGATCCAACGTGCAGAGTGAAGGGGCGGATGCGTGGCGACGTCACCGAGCAGGGCTGGGGGCCGGCCCGACAAGCGGTCGGACGTGACCCGGGGGGCCCGGGCGGTGTTCGGCCGGCTCGGGTACGCCCAGGCGAGTATGGACGTGATCGCCGCCGAGGCTGCGGTGTCGACCCGAACGATCTATCAGCACTTCCGGACGAAGGAAGGACTGTTCGCGGCGGTCCTGGAGGACAGCGCCTGTGAGGTGGCGGACCACTTCGCCGCCACCGTCGATCGCACCATGTCAGGCGCCGACGTGCGCGAGGACCTGATCGCGCTCGGCGCGGCGTTCGTCGCGCAGACGACCGAACATCCTGAGCATTTCGCGATGGTCCGTCAGATCCGAGCCGCCGCCCTGCAGCTGCCCAGCGAGGTGATCGACCGCTGGCACCAGGCCGGCCCACTGCGGGTGCAGACCGAGGTCGCCAACCGTCTCCGCGCCCTCGCCGACCTCCGCCAGCTGCGAGTGGACTGTTCCGAGCTAGCCGCGCTGCACTTCATCGCCCTGGTCACCGCGCCCACCACGATCCGCTCCTACGCCGCGACCACCCCCGACCCCCGCGAGACAGTCGCCGCGGTCACGGCCGGCGTCACCGCATTCCTCTTCGGCTACGGCACCAGCGCCGCCCCTGCGTGACCACTGCACCCTCAACGTGTGCGATGGCATCGCGGCTCGCGCGCTGCCCTACGGCCGACTCGCCGTGTCACTTGGCCCGATCGTCTTGTGAAACAACCGCTACCACTTCACCGACCCAGGCCCAGCCAACGATGACCTCCGAGCCTTGCGTGACCCCGGCACCGCCGACGTCTGATCGCGAGCTGGGCTAGCGGAGGATCCTGCGCGATTGCTACTCAGACCCCGAGTAGCCGCACGCACAAGGGCTCCCAGGTCGCCGGTGGGTTGTCCTGGTCAAAGCTGCGAGCCCGGATCGCCGAACCCACCCCCGAGGAATTGCGCGAGATGCCGATCATCCAGCAGACCTGGGCGCATTCCCAGGCCACCGCCGGAAGAATGCAGACCCACGGCGTCACCCCCGCCCGGTCCGCGAGCACCCACCCCTCCCGGACTGCGGCCGCCCCCACCCGCCGCCCGGACCGGGGCTACGGCCGCTGACCCCCGACCCCGGGCCGGGAATCCGGGGCGGTGCTGCCGCGCCACCGCTGCGCGCCGGCTTGCCCCCGATCCGGTGGGGGGATCATGTAGTCCGGCACGTCGCCCGACCGCCACTGCCGGGCGACGTGCCTCAGGCGAGTTCGCGTAGCCGCCGAGTTGTGGGGCGTCACGGCGTGAAGACAACCGGCGCGGAGCGGCGAAGCTACCAGGAGGCACACGATGACGACGCAAACTGAGGCCGAAATCGACCAACGGCTGGCCGCGGCCGCCGCCGAATACGTCGAGGAAGAGCAAGCGGCCGCCGAGGAGGAAGCGGCCGAGGCGGCCGCCTCGGCGGTGTTCTCCGTCCGTCTTTCCCCCGCCACCTACGACGCGGTCCGGGCGGCCGCTGCCCGGGCGCATCTGACCCCGTCTGCGCTCATCCGCCAGTGGGTCAGTGAACGCGTCGAGGACACCGGCACCAGCGACCTGAACACCGCGGTCGCGGCCCTGCGCCGCGACGTCGAGCGGGTCGCAGACCTCGTCCGGCCTGCATAACTCTTTGCAGGAGCGGCGGGCATGTTGCTGGTCTTTGCCGATTCGGCATCGACGATGCAAGAGGTGTGACCCAGTTGGGATAGTCGTTGGCACGATTAGCGAGAGGTACCGGGGAATGGGCGGTAGCGTGCGGTCGGGGCGGGGGAAGCGGCGGTGACCTGCGGGTGGTGTGGCAGCGAGGTTGTGATGGCGGCGCAGTTGTGAGCGCAGCTCCGACGCTGACGGGAACACACGTGGTGCTGGTGCCCGTCACTGCCGAACACGTGCCGGAGATGCGGCGCATCCTGGCCATGCCCGAGGTGTGGCGGCGGTGGCGGGATGAGGCCGCGTCGCCGCAGTGGCCCTTCGACGATCCCTCAGCCGTCCGCTTCGCCGTGCTACTTGGCGGGGCGGTGCGGGGGATGGTGCAGTACGGCGAAGAAGACGACTCCGACTATCGGCACGCGTCGATCGACCTGTTCCTCGACCCCGCCGTGCACGGGTGCGGCGTCGGCCGCGACACCGTGGCCGCGCTTGCCCGCTACCTGGTGTACGACCGGGGCCATCACCGGCTGGTGATCAACCCGGCGGTCGACAACGAACCGGCTATCCGTTGCTATGCGGCGGTCGGCTTCCGCCCCGTCGGGATAATGCGCCGCTATGAGCGCGACCCCGACGGGGCCGGGTGGCACGACGGTCTACTCATGGATCTCCTCGCCGAGGAGCTCGACTAGCCCCGCTGAACTCCTCTTGTCGCGGTCCCGCAACGAGACAGGCGGCGTTCTCCCTTTTGTATCGGTTACCGATTCGTCGTCCGGGCACCTCGTTTCGTGGCCGGTGGGGCGGGCGACTGTTGTCGCCCCACCCCACCGGGTGCCTGAGGGTCACAGGATGGTTCTGATGGCGGCTGCCACCTCCTCGCTCATTTCGAAGACCGTTTCGGACCCCTGGTTGTCCGTGGGCTGACCCCACTTCTTCCAGGGCAGCCCACGGCCGTGCCGTCCGGAGGACCGGCGGCCGGCGGCGCCGAGCATTCCGGCGACGCTCTGGGCGCCTTTGGGTAGGTCCTTGCCCGCCTCGGTGGACGTGACGGTGCCGGGTGCCTTGTCGACGAGTACCCGGATGAACGCCCGCATGTTGGGCGACGACTCTTTGTAAAAGCGCCGAACGTTCTCGGCGTCCCAGGGCGGCTCGCTCTTGGCGCCCGTCGAGGGGTGGTTCTGCAGGGTGGTCGTCGTGGCTTCGCTCGCCGGGCGGGAGCGGGCGAGGAGGTTGTAGACCTCCTGGACCCGATTGGTCGGCACCGGGACGCTGATGAATTCGCTGCTGGTCATCTATCGTTCTCCTTAGTAGTCTTCGCTTAGCGAATCTCGCCTACAGCCAGCATAACATACATTCGGAGCTACCTGACAGAGCACAGATAACTAGCACCGGTTATTGTCAACGTGAAGCTAGCTTTTACTCAGCTTAGCCCAGATAACCCTACTCCCGCCGGGTAACGATCGGTCAGTGTGCGGGCCATCGAGGACGTGCTTGCATGAGAATGAGCAGTGTGATCGACCTAGAACGCGCCGAAGCCGGGGATGTAGAGGCGCTACTGGCGTTGAGGGAGGCTGCTGCTGTTTGGTTGGCAGCGCGGGGGGTGCGCCAATGGGTTCCCGGGGAGGTGTCCTTGCTGCAAGTCAGCGGTCAGGTGACAGATGGGGAGTGGTACGTGGCTCGCGAGGGCTCGTCGGTGGCTGGCGCACTACGGATGCTGTGGCAGGACGAAGAGATGTGGGGTCCTCAGCCGGCGGTGGCCGCCTACGTTCACGGTCTGGTCATCGATCGTCGCCACGCTGGCACGGGCCTCGGAGTGGCGCTGTTGGACTGGGCTGGGCAGCAGGCTCGGCGCGCTGGGCGGGAATGGCCGCGGTTGGACTGCGGGGAGGGCAACCCCGCGTTACGGGGCTACTACGAGCGGGAGGGGTTCACCGTGGTAGGTCGCCGCGATTTCGAGGCGCGCGGGTACGCGGTGGTACTGCTGGAGAAGCGGGTGTTCGAGCAGTGAGAGCAAGCCCGGCTGTGGCCCTCTTGGTGATCCACTAACCGATCAACGCCTTGGCGGTGGTGTTGCCGGGCGAGCTGTTGATCATCCTCGTCATGCCCACGGCACTAGGGAGGAAGCCATGACCAACTACCGGGTCCTTCCCGACGTTGACCTCGCTGTCGAGGATGTGCGCGACAGCAAGGGCCGGCGGATCACCGAGGAGTACGCCGAGCAGGCCGCGGCGGATGCGTTGGCCTCGGTGGGGCGGGGTCGACCGTCGCTGACCAGGGCACCGACGCATTCGCCGCAGGTCACCTTTCGGGTGACACCGGAGTTGCGGGCAAAAGCCAACGCCGAAGCTGCCCGGCAGGGTCGACGCGTCTCCGACGTCGCCCGCGCCGCCCTGGAGCGCTACCTCGCGTCCTGACCCACACCAGAACACTCGGTGGTGCGGTTAGCCCCCGATCACCGGGCATTAAATCGGGCGGGACTACTGCGAATGCGCAGGTCCAGGCCGTGATGTGTCGACGAGTGGCGATCGGTGTGTGCGGTGGGGGTTCGGCATACGGGACGACGTCCAGTACCACCTGGCTAAGGAAGCAGTGGTGCCGCGGAGTGGCTGTGTCGTGGGAGCGTCTGCCTCAGGTCAGGAGCACCGCCCGCGCGCGGATGCTGCCAGACTTCAGCCGACCGAGAGCCTCGGTGGCCTGATCCAGCGAAAAAGTTTCCACCACCGAGCGCAGGCGCCCGGCGGCAGCGAGGTCCAGCACCTCGCGCATCTGCTGCCGGTTACCGAGTAGGGAACCGACGATCGTTTTCTCCTCGGCGAACGGCAGGCCGCCGACCTCGACGTTGACACCGACGACCACGGTGCCGCCGGGTTTGGTGGCTTGCAGTGCCTGACGCATCGAGGTGCTCGAGGGGGCGAAGACGATGCTCGCGTCGACACCGCCCTCCGCCGCAAGCACCTGTCCCGGGTCCTCCGCGGTCGCGTCCAGCCCGCGGCTTGCCCCGAGCTCGCTCGCGAGATCCAGGTGTTCTTTGCCGCGGCTCACCGCGGTGACGTTCGCACCCTGTAGTACCGCCATCTGCAGCACCATGTGGCCGACCCCACCGACCCCGAACAGGGCGACAGTGCGGCCTGGCCCTAGCCCTGCCTTGGCGACCGCCCCATACGCGGTGATTCCGGGGCAGAACAAGGGCGCGGCCTCGGCGTCGTCGAGACCGTCGGGCAGCAGGTATGTATGGTCGGCGACCGACAGGACGTATTCCGCATAACCGCCGTGGACTGTCTCACCAGTGATCTCCTTCGTCCGGCAGAGTGGGTCGCGACCGGTGAGGCAGTATTCGCAGCGGCCGCAGGTTGACCACAGCGGCTGCATACCGACCCGGTCGCCCTCGGCGAATGAGGTCACGCCCTCGCCGACTCCTGCGACGCGTCCGACCAACTCGTGTCCGGGAACGATTGGGGTGAACGTCGGGACTCCTGGCCATTCGCCTTCGATCATGTGCAGGTTCGAGCGGCACACTCCGCAGGCGCTGACCCGGATGAGCACCTGGCCGGGCCCGGGCTCCGGCGTAGGCATGTCGGTGATGCGCAGCGGGTTCTGGTCAAGGGGGGCAGGGGCGTCCAGCAGTACGGCCTTCATGGGATGTGCCTCTCATCGTGGGGGGTGTGGGACGGAACAGTGGGTAAGCGCGGCGACTGCGGTTGGCCGTAGGAGCGCAGCTTTAGGGCAACGCGCGCAACTTCCGCGGAGGGCAGCAGTGATGGATCTCCGGCTGTGCGTGCGGTGAGCCACACCCGACACAACCACTCTAGTTGGAGCGCGCGGTCGTAGGCGGACGCAAGGTCGACGCCCGTCGTGACTGTGCCGTGGTTCGCGAGCAGGCAGCCGGTGCGCCCCGCCATGGCGGCGAGCATCCCGTCGGCGAGGGCACGGGTGCCATAGGTGGCGTACGGCGCGACGCGCACGGACCCACCGAACAACCCGAGCAAGTAATGAACGGGAGGCACCGCGTCGACGAGTGTCGACACGGCGGTGGCGTGAACGGCGTGGGTGTGCACGACGGCAGTGGCACCGGCAGCGCACGCCGCGAGGTGAAGCGGAAGCTCACTCGTCGCTCGCAGTGCACCCTCCACGTGCTCACCCGACAAGGTGACGACCGTGACGTCCTCTGGCCGCATGAGCGCGTAGTTGACTCCGGTTGGGGTGACCACGAGGTAGTTACCGGCGCGTATCGAGACGTTGCCGGAGGTGCCCACAACCAGCCCGTCCCGGGTCATCTGCTTTGCGGTCTCGCAGACCGCGGTGCGCTCACCCTCAAGCACGGGTGGCCTCCTGAAGCACGCGCATGACGTCTTCGGTCGTCGGCATCGCAGCCTGTGCCCCCGGTGTCATCGTCGTGAGAGCAGCGGCCGCGCAACAGAACCGCACCGCATCCTCGAGTGGCTGTCCCTGCCCGAGGGCTACAGCGAGGGCACCAGCGAACGTGTCACCCGCGCCGACGGCGTCGACAGCGTGGACCGGCAAGGCCGGCACCGTCCCCGACCCACCGTTATCGGTCCAGCGGGCACCCCGCGCTCCAAGCGTGACAATTCGCGTTTGCTGCGCTTGCGCAAGGAGCCCATCTGTGTCGAGCGATTGGGCTTCCCCTTCGTTGAGGACGACCACGTGCACGGTGTCCAGGAGGAGAGCGAGCAGTGGTGGCGACGGCCTTGGTGGCACCGGTGCAGCACTTAGCACCACCAGGCCGCCGGCCTCGCGAACCATTGATGCGGCGGCGAGAGACGCCTCCAGGGGCACCTCGAGTTGCAGCAGCAGCACGTCCGTATTCTCGAGGAGAGCTTGGTGTCGACGTACTATCTGTTCGTCGAGCCTGCGGTTCGCGCCACTGGCGACCGCAATGGTGTTCTCGCCGCCCGGTTCGACCGTGATCAACGCGGTCCCTGTCGGGAGTTCGGTCAGTATGGCGACGCCGCTAACATCTACACCTTCTTTGCGTTGGTCGTCGACCAGCAGCCGTCCTAGGTCGTCGTCGCCCACGGTGGCCACAACCAGGACGTCGGCGCCGAGCCGGGCGGCTGCGACAGCCTGGTTACCACCCTTGCCACCCGGCGATCGGCGTATGTCGCCACCGAGGACGGTTTCACCGGGCAGGGGCAGGCGCGGTACCTCTACGACGAGGTCGGCGTTGAGGCTGCCGACGACGGCGACGCGCGTCACGCCGCCCACGCGTCGCGCAGGGCTTGCAGGAGACGTACGTAAGCTGTTGCACCTGGATCCGGTGTGCCCGCACTGCGCTCGCCGATCCAGGCGGCCCGCCCGCGCTGGGAGATCTTCCCCGCGGTGTCGCGGACGCCGGCTTCGGCGGCCTCCACGGCAGCCGTGAGGGCTGCGGTGGACGCCGACTCAGTGGACGCTGCGAGTGCCTCAATGCTGGGCAGCAGTGCATCCAGCACGGTTTTGTCGCCGCGGACGGCCTTTCCGCGGTCGGCGATCCGTCCGGCAGCGGCCTGACACAGCCGCAGGACCAAAGCGCGGTCGACGTCGGTCGCGTCGCCGACCTCCTTCGCTGCAGCGAGCAGGGCCCCCCCTGTGAGCGCTGCCATGGTAGAGGGGTTCGCGGAGGCGAAGACTTGGCCGGCGGCACGCAGGACCGCTGCGGGGGCCGAGCCGTCGGGCAGCGCCTCTACCGCGGTTTGCACGGCTGCAGCCCCTTTTGACACCGTGATACCTAGGTCACCGTCGCCGAGCGCGGCGTCGAGCGCGCGCAGTTCCTCTTGGGCGGTGGCGAGCGTCGGCATCGCGCGCGCAATGAGGGCGGCGAGCTGGTCGCCGGTCACTGGCGGAAGAACGGCGACGTCGCCGGCTCGTCGAGCAGGGACAGTAGGCGGTCGTCGAGCTTCATGATGGTCACTGAGGCGCCAGCCATCTCCAGGCTCGTCGCAAACTCGCCGACAAAGGGGCGCTCGATGATCACGCCGCGTTGACCGAGGAGCCGGTGCACGGCTCGGTAGAGGATATACAGCTCCTCCAGTGGCGTGGCCCCCAGCCCGTTGATCATGACCGCCGTCCGGTCACCTTCGGTGAGGCCTAGATCGTCGGCGGTCGCGGTGACGAGTTGCTCGGCGACATCGTCGGCGGCCTCGAGCTGGCCGCGTCGTACACCGGGTTCGCCGTGAATACCGATGCCGATTTCCATTTCGCCCTCGTCGAGCTCGAACGTCGGCTGTCCGGCGGCAGGCAGGATCGTCGGTGATAGACCCACCCCCATCGTGCGTGTGGAGGCGACGGCGGCGCGGGCGGCGGCTGCCACCTCCTGCAGTGTGTGGCCCCGCTCGGCCGCTGCGCCGGCGCACTTGAAGGCAAACACCATGCCGGCCACTCCCCGGCGCGTGTCGGCCTTCTCCAGTGGCGCGGAGGCGACGTCGTCGGTGACGAGGACTGTCTCCGTCTCGATGTCCTCGGCGTCGGCAAGGTCGCCCGCCAGGTCAAAGTTGAGCACGTCACCGCCATAGTTGCCAAAGAGGTAGAGGACCCCTGCGCCACCTGAGCTCTCGCGGGTGGCCGCCAGGACTTGCTCGGGGGACGGCGAGGAGAAAACGTTGCCGACGGCTACGCCGCTGCACAGCCCCTTACCGACGTAGCCGAGGAATAGGGGCAGGTGACCCGAGCCGCCACCGGTCACGATCCCGACCCGGCCCGGTGTGGGGGAGTCGGCGCGCACGAACGCTCGGCGGTCGGGGCTCGCGACTCGCAGCGTGCCGGCGTGGGCGAGCAGCAGACCGTCGAGTACCTCGTCAACGAAGGCCTCGGGGTTGTTGATGAGTTTCTTCATCTCAGGTCTCCTCACCGGCGCAGCGCGCCCAAACGTCGTCGAAAGTGTGTACGGCCGACTCGGACTGCAGGGATCGCGCGCCACGGACGGCGGCAGTTTGTGCGCGCAGTCGGGCCCCATCGGGGAGCTGGTCAATGTCAGTCACGTGGGCCAGACCGACGATGCGGCGCACCATTTCGGTGGCCGCGTAGCGCGCGGTGTCGACGAGCAGGCCAGCAAGAAAGCGGTCCCGCCAAGGCTCGTCGGGCGGCCACAACCGATCCACCTCGTCGCTCAGGGCCGACCAGTACGCGTTGGCGTCACGGTCCAATGCGTTGGCGTCGCCAGGACCGCCGTTCTGCCGGGCAATCCGGGCAAGGGCCAGGTTGGCGATCACGTTGCCAGTGTCATAACCCATGGGGCCCCAGGTCGCGAACTCGACGTCGATGACCCGCAGATCGTCGTCGCGCACCATCACAGACCCCGTGTGTAGGTCTCCGTGGATGAGCGATTCCTGGCGGCCGCGGAACTCCCACCGCAGCTGAGCCGCTATCGTGCGCATTCTTTCGTCGACCCGAAGCTCCGCCGCCAGGTCGGCCGCGTCCTCGTCGTACCTGTTGGTCGGGGCGTCGACGTAGGGCGCGGTGAAGACGAGGTCCTCGGAGATGGCCGAAAGTTCTGGATTCTCAAACCGTGGTAGCAGCGTGCGTCGCTCCTCGGCAGACATGACGAGTCGGCTCGTGCCGAGCAGCGTGCGGGCGCAGTAGCGACCGAGCGCGTCGGCCACGCCGGAAACGTCGCGGCCGGCAACCATGGCGCTGCGCCAGACCACGTGCTGGTGCAGGTCCTCCATCACCACCGCGGCCGCAGTCTCGTCCAGGTGCAGCACCCGGGGCGCTAGTCCAGGAGCATGGCGGGCGTGGATGCGCATCGCCTCGGCCTCGAGGCGGGTCCGGTCGAGGGTGAGGGGCCAGCCTTCGCCGGCGACGCGCAGGTAGGGCACCGCCTGCTTGACGATGACCGACCCTGTGGCTGACCGCACCCGGAAGACAAGGTTGAGGTTGCCGTCGCCGATCTCCACAGCCTCGAGCGGCTCACCGTCCAGGTGCGCTGCAGCGAAGGGCAGGACACTGTCGAGATCGAGCGGGGCGTACTTCGACGGCATCGTCACGTCGCCCTCTCCAGGCGGCGGGTGTTCAGAGCGTCGAGCAGCACCGCGATGAAGATGACGGCGCCTTGCACGAACTGCTGAAGGAACGGGTTCACGTTCAGGAGCGTCAACCCGTTGTTGATGACACCGATGAGCAGCACGCCGATGAATGTGCCAGCCAGGCTGCCGCGACCACCGAACAGCGACGTGCCGCCAATGACGACTGCCGCGATCACCTGTAACTCCAGGCCGGTGGCGCCAGACGCGAGGGCGGCGTCTAGCCGCCCGGTGAGCACGACGGCTGCCAGCCCCGCGCACAACCCAGCCAGCACATACACGCTGAACTCGATGCGCTTGACGGGTATTCCGGCCAGGCGAGCCGCCTCGCGGTTTCCGCCGAGCGCGTAGACCTGGTGGCCGAACAGCGTTCGGGTCAGCAGGAGATGCCCGATGAGAAAGACCAGTACTGTGACAATGACGGGTGCCTGCAGGCCAAGGATTGCCCCGTTGCCGAGAAAGGTGTACGAGCGGGGAAACCCGAAGATCGTCTGCCCCTTAGAGACTTCCTGCGTCAGCCCTCGGACCATGGCCAGGGCTGCGAGCGTGGCGATAAAGGGCGTGAGGCGCAGGGCCGTCGTCGACAGGCCGTTGAATGCGCCCACAAGCATCCCCACGACAAGCGCGACCAGCACGCCCGTCACGCCGCCGCCAGGCAGGTTATGGGTCATGAAGTACGCGGCAACCATGCCACTCAGGGCGACGTTGGATCCGACGCTCAGGTCAATGCCGCTTGTGATGATGACAAAGGTGCCGCCCACTGCGGCGATCCCGACCACGGAGGTCTGAACGATGATGTTGGTGAGGTTCGACGTCGATAGGAACGTATCGGTCGTCAGGCTCAGCACCACGCACAGAAGAATGAGCGCGAGCAAGATCGGGCCGATCCCCGTCAGCAAGTCATTCGCTCGCCGGCGCGTCGAAACACCACCGCTGTTGCCTCCGTCGCCGGAACTGCGGTCGCCACCGGACACTGCGTTGCCGCGCCCCGCCCGCTCGCTCGCCGTATTCTCCGTCATTGTCCTCCTGTCCATGCGTTCATTTAGCCGGCCGTTGCTGACTGCATGACGCTCTCCTGGTCGGCCTGGTCGCGTGGGAGCTCCCGCACGACACGCCCCTGCCGCATGACTAGCACTCGGTCCGACATCCCGAGCACCTCGGGGAGCTCGGAGCTGACGAGCAGAACAGCTGTCCCCTGCTCGGCGAGCTGCAGCGCGTGTTCATAGACCTCGGCTTTGGCGCCCACGTCGACGCCTCGCGTCGGCTCGTCGAGAAGGACGACGCGCGGGCCGACCTGCGTCACGCGAGCAAGCACCACCTTTTGCTGGTTCCCGCCCGACAGCGTGCTCGCGGTGGTCCGCACGCTGGGCGCGCGAATAGCGAAGCGCTTGCTGGCCTGCTCGGCCAACTGGCGTTGCTTGCGCCGGTTGATCCAACCTGCGCGGGTGAGGATGCGGAACGACGACAGGGCGATGTTCTCCTCGATGCTGGCTCCTAACACCAAGCCTTCGAGCTTGCGATCCTCCGGGGCGTAGACGATTCCGAGGCCGATGGCTGCCCGGGGTGAGCGGATCCGTACTGGCTTGCCGTCAAGAAGAACTTGTCCAGAGACGGGCGGCTCGGCGCCGCACAGCGCCTTGAGCAGGTCGGTGCGCCCGGCGCCCGCGATCCCTACGACACCGACAATCTCGCCTGCACGCACTTGGAGGCTGACACCATGCAGCCGTGGCGGCCGGACGAGGTCGCGGGCCTCGAGCACGACCTCGCCGAGCTCTCGCGGCCGCCACGGGTAGAGCAGGTCGAGGTCGCGCGCGACCATGGCGCGAACCAGCGCCGGCTCGGTCCAATCGGCGAGCGGACGGCTCTCCACCACCGAGCCGTCACGCAGCACCATCACGCTGTCGGCGAGGGCGAACACCTCGTCGAGGTGGTGCGAGATGTACACGATACCCAAGCCCTCATCGCGTAAGCCGCGTACGACGGTGAACAGCTCCTCGATATCGTGCGCCTGCAGGGCGGCGGTCGGCTCGTCCATGACGAGGATCCGGGCGTCTTTCGCGAGTGCCTTGGCGACTTCGACGAGTTGGCGGACGTTCAGCCCCAGCGTCGCCACCCTAGTGTCAGGGTCGAGGTCGCGGAGCCCGACTCGCGCGAGGACCTCACGGGCGCGACGCCGGGCAGAGCGCCGGTCGAGCAGCCCGGCGCGCTGCGGCATGCGTCCGAGCAGCAGGTTCTCCGCTACCGACATCTCCGGCACCAGACTCAACTCTTGATAGATGACGGCGACACCGGCGGCAAGAGCGGCGGCGGGGCCAGCACCCAGCCGTCGCCCCTCGACGACGACTTGGCCTGTGTCGGCTGTGTAAGCCCCGGCGACGATCTTCATGAGGGTGCTCTTGCCGGCACCGTTCTCCCCTACCACAGCTAACACATGCGAGGAGGGCAACTCGAGGTCCACACCGCGCAGTGCCTTGACGCCCGGGAACGACTTAGTGATGTCGGTCATTTGCAGCAGCGGCGGGGGCACGACAGCTCCTGGGGTCTCAGTCTGGCTAGACATGGCGGCTACTTGACCTCCTGGGACCATAAGCCGTAGTTCTTGACCGCTTGCGAGTCGATGTTCGCCTTGTCGATGAGGATTGAGGGCCAAAAGTCGTGTGCAGGCACGGGTTGGCCATCAACTAAGAGCTGCTTGACGAACCCCATTGAGCGCTCAGCCATCTTGATCGGGTTCTGACTGATCGTGGCGTCCTGCTTGCCTTGACGGATCGCGTCAAGAGCCTGAGCGGTGCCGTCCACGCCGATGATGAGAATGTGATCGTTGCTGCCAGGCGGAACGAAGCGCTTCGCCGAGTCGATGGCGCGCAAAGCCCCGACGGTGTTGTCGTCGTTGGCTCCGAAGACTGCGTCGATCTTCGGCTGCGCCTGCAAGATGTTGGTCATCGCGTTGAGCGACTTCTCTTGGTCGAAGCCACCTTCCTGGTTCGCGACGATCTTGATACCCGGCAGCGCTTTGAGGCCCTCCTGAAAGCCGTCCTCGCGTGATTTCGCGGCAGTGGTGCCGATGAGTCCCTGCAGGTCAACCACATTGCCCTTGGCGGACCCATAACGCTTCGTCAGCTGATCACCGATCCAGGCTGCAGCCTGCTTGCCAGCGCTGACGTTATCGGTCTCTACGAATGATGTGATCTTGCCGCCGCTTGACCCTCGATCGAGTGTGAAGACCGGCACGCCCTTGGAGTTGGCTTGCTGGACGACCGGTGTGATGCCGTTGCTGTCGATCGGCGTCAGGACAAGTACGTTGACCCCCTGGCTCAACAGATTGACTGCGTCGTTGAACTGCTGTTGGGCGTCGCCGTTGGCGTTGGTCTCTTTGAGCTTGAAGCCCTGCTTTGCCGTGCCATCCTTGACGCCCTTCTCTAGGCCGACAAAGAAGGCGTTAGTCAGGGTTGGACCGGCGTAGCCGACCGTGATATCGCTGGCCTTCTGTGTTTTCGGAGCGCTGGACGAAGCGCTGCCGGAGTTACCTTGCGAGCACGCTGAAAGCGCGAGGCCGCAAAGTGCGGCCGCCGCGATGATGCGGGTGAACCGGATCATGCCAAACCTCCGTTGATGAGATGAGATGTGCGGGGGGCGAGCGGGACAGGGCGCTCTCCGAGGGTCGCCCGGATGGTGCGGCACTCGGTCACGATGGCAGTGATGAGTTCGGCCGGTGTCACGTCGAAGGCCGGGTTGTAGGCGCGGCTGCCCGGCGCAGCGACCCGCCTTCCGCCGAAGTCGAGCACCTCGCACTCATCGCGCTCCTCGATTTCGATATCGGCGCCAGTCGGAGTGTCCGGGTCGATGGTCGACTCCGGGGCCGCCACGACGAAAGGGATGCCACGTCGGGCTGCGGCAAGGGCGTGCCCCAGGGTGCCAATCTTGTTGGCCGTATCGCCGTTGGCCGCAATGCGGTCCGCGCCGACGATGACGGCCTGCACCCCCTCACCGCGCAAGATGAGCCCTGCGCTCGCGCTGTCGACCACGATGCGGTGCGGGATACCGGCCCGACCGAGTTCCCAGGCGGTGAGCCGACTGCCTTGCATGAGTGGACGAGTCTCGCAGGTGTAGACCATGTCGAGCGGTAAGTGCTGGTGCAGTTGGCTGATTACCGAAACCGCCGTGCCCCACTCGGTACCCGCGAGAGCGCCTGCATTGCAGTGCGTTAGTACTCGCTGAGTCCCCGCCAGCAATTTGGCGCCGCGGCGCCCGATCTCCTTGTTCGCGGCGCTATCGAGATCGCGCACCTGCAGGGCTGCTGACAGGAGCGCGTCGGCACCTTCCGTCCGTGCGGCGAGAGCCGTCCGCACCCCCCAGCTGAGGTTGACGGCGGTCGGCCGTGCCTGTTCGAGCATCCTCGCCGCCGCGTTCACCGCGGCCTGTACGTCCTCGCCGGAGTCCTCCGCACAGCGAGCAGCCAGAGCGACACCCATCGCACCCGCCACCCCGAGAGCCATGGCGCCCCGAACTGCGAGCATCCGGATCGCCTGAACTAGCTGGTCCACGGTTGTGAGCCGCAGAATCCGCTCCTCGTGGGGGAGCGCGGTCTGGTCGATGATAACCACCGCGCCGTTGTCCCAGTCGATCGTTCGCATGTTTAGGACAGTCGTCTGACGTCTGACGTCTGTCAAGTGTTGGTTTTCGTGACCTTGCGTGGTTCTATCTCCATGTGCGTGCCATCCCCGTTCGACGGCAGTTGCCCGACGTGCTTGCCGGTGAACTCGAACTAAGAATCAGGGCCGGTGAGTGGGAAGTGGGCGCCCGGCTTCCCACGGAAGTCGAACTGGTGTCGCAGTACGGCATGTCGCGCAGCACTGTCCGCGCTGCCGTGAAATCGATGGAGAGGCAGGGGCTGGTAAGCATCCATCAGGGACGCGGCACATTTCTCGCCGACATGTCGACGATCCGCACCGGTATGCAGAAGCTCAGCTCGATCACTGCCACTATCGCAGAAACTGGTCACGACCCGGATATGGTGTACCACCATCGCCGATTGCGCCGAGCGCGCCCGGACGAGCAGGTGCGCTTCGAGTTAGGTCCTGACGACGAAGTGCTCGACATCCAGCGACGTATCTTGGCAGACGGCGTGACAGTGGCCTACTCCTACGATGTGCTTCCCCGATGGGTTCTGCCCACCGAATTTCGCCCCCGCGACCTCAGCGGATCGGTCTTCGCCTTCCTCGCCGAGAACGGCGGCCCGGAACCGGTGAGGGCGGTCTCAGAGGTCCACGCCGTGGACCGCCCCGATGTCGGCTGGGGAGAGGAACTGGGCGAGCACCGACTGTTCGTCTTGTTGGACCAACTGCACCGCGACCGCGCCAGCCTGCCCGTCATGCATTCGCGGTCCTACTTCATCGAGGGCCGCTTCACCTTCACGGTCGTCCGCACCACTTGACGATCGGCGGATGCCCCGGCGATCGGCGGGCAGATGGGCAGCGCGGCGAACATGGAGGAGCACGAGAGCCGTCCGGTTCTATGAAGATGCCTGTGGAACTGCCGCAAAATTGGCATCGGGTACGACCACGAAGTCGACACCGCGTTGACCACTGCCCGGGGTGCTGTCAGTTGGGGATGGCTGACCGGAGCAAGGTCGACGTAGCAGGGCTGCTCACAGATTGGAGATGCCGCGCCGCCAGAAAGCGACGACCTCACCGGCACAGACAACACACCACCAGCACAGCCGATCGCCACGTTT
>JAABUH010001522.1_pt1 | contig 25356 bp, 30 predicted proteins | sample 5559121 | NCBI WGS metagenome assembly JAABUH01 (sample SAMN10711871, study PRJNA513364) | rock metagenome | isolation source: Antarctica rocks | place: Antarctica: Victoria Land, Battleship Promontory nord | collected 2015-12-28
AATCATATGTTGGCAGCCTATCAACTCTGCATTCTTGCAGCCATGCTTACTCAGCAGGGCCATTGTCCATCATCAGTGTTACTGATCGAATTAATCGCAACTTGCCAGCTTGTTGCTGCAACTCTTCATGTGTTGTTGACAGCAGTGGCCACTGCCAACTCTTCTGTGCTGGCTTTCTTCATGTTCTTCATGGAATACTCACTGTCAGCGAAAAACTCTCATTCACGGCTATCCAACTCTGCATGGTTTCAGCCGCTGTTGGGTGTGGGTGGGCTCTCTGCAGGTGGGCTCTCACTTGAGGGCTCAGGGGGGGCGTTCAAGGCACCCTCCCCAAAAGGCGCAGACCCCAAACCCAGGCCGGAGGGCGTAGTAGGGGTGCCCACAAAGCTGCTGCTGCTGGTCTGAATGATGCCAGTTGGTCCATTCACAATGTAAGGTCGTGCTGGGTTGAAACGCCCTGCACGTATAATTTTCAGTCTTCATCAGGAGGTGCTCATCGCACAAACAAGCTGTCATAGCTGTTTTGGCCTAAGCTTGTAAGGGGTGCACAGGCACATCACAGACATGTTGCAGGTCAGTGTATGCAAGCTGTCACAGCTGTCTTTGGCGCAGGCTTGTAGGAGGTGCACAGACACATGCCATTACAAGGTGCTGCAGGCTGATAGTTGGCCTGTGGTTGGTGACTGTTCACTGCAATGCAGCATGCAATCAATGCAAACATTGTATTTGTATAACACAAGTTGGATGGGAGCACAACATTCAGTGATGCAGCCAGGTTTGTCAGCTAGTACAGCATGCTTGGCACAGCGCACACAGCACAGCATGCACAGCATAGCATGCACATCACAGCACGAGAACGCTCACCAGCAGAGCCCAAGCCAGGTGACAGAATGTAAGCCGGCTGCACATACTCATTGTTGTCCACCGCACTTGAGTATCCAAACTGGCAAGTGGAGGCAGTATGTGATCCTGCATATGGGCTTATGGACTCTCCGGTAGTGCCGTTTGGAAAAGTGTAGTTGCAGATGCCGGTGGCGCAGAAGTTCCATACATTGGCTGGCGGGCTGCCGTCGACGTTGGCCGTATTTAAGGTGTAGTTCTTTGCGAGCAGTAGGCACTCTGATTCTGTCACATTCAGTGCTGGATCTAGAATCTGGTGATCTACCTGCACCATCACACACTCGATTGTCAGACACGGCACTGTCAAGTTGCATTTGTTGTGCATTCAAGAAGCATCACGCTGCCGTGAACTGCAAACAGGTCGAATGCAATGTCACATGGACTGCTCCTGTGGTCCTCAATGCAACACAAGGTTTGATGTTATGTCTTTGAATGCCATGTGACAAGTTTTGGTTTGGACCGCAAGTGCAAATGGTGGTGACAAAATCACCAAAGTGTTGGCTCCTGAGTGTTCGACCTAACACACAACATATGTGCATGGGACTGGGAGCAAACGCCATGCAGCACAAAACAGTCTTGACAGTGTGAAATGTGCCCAACGACGTCACACACTGCAAAAGGTGTCCTCAAGACTCACCGGCAAGTACTGCCCTGAGTACCTCAGTGTTGCATAGATGTCATATGACAGGTCTGAGTTGGACTGGACATAGGTGGCATTCAACTGGCCCAGATGCTCATTGCTGTACGTGGAGCTGTCATCACTGACCACATCTTGGAGGATGTCTGTCAGGTAGTCCAGCAAAGGCGCTAGCTGATAGAAGCCCCTGCGTCACATAAGACACATCAGTCATACATTAGTAACGCTTTTGCAAAGTAGTCCAGTTCAGACACCAGCTGATAAAAACCTCTGTATCACACCATAAATATCAGTCAGACATGTGCATCACATCAGACACACCAGTCTGACATCTGCATCACAAAAGCATGTCCAATTCAGCCTGAATGACAGCATCCTCCTAAGCACAGAAGAACACCCACACTGACAGACACAGACGGACACAGACACGTGGAGACAGGCACACACACACACACACACACACACACACACACACACACACACACACACACACACACACACACACACACACACACACACACACACACACACACACACACACACACACACACACAGGTTGCTGGGTAGTAGAATCACTCAAGCACTGGGCAGACTGACAGACAAACAGACAGATGTGCCTGCATGTGCATGCAGAGACATGTGGACAGACAAGAAGAAAGTCGCGCGGTGTAGGCTTGCAGGGGCAGTCCAGGGTGCACAGATGAGTGGACAGACATGTGGACGGACATGTGCACAGACAAAAGCTTACGCAGTGTTGGCATTGCAGGAGGATCCCAGGGTTGACTGCATGGCAATGAAGCCGCCATAGAATTGCAGCTGCTCCACATTCGTCACCCAGTACAGCTCATTCTGCAGTTGCCTGCCTGAAGAGAGACACAAAACAAGGTTTACCAACGGTTGCAAACTGGCTACATCAACTGTTGTTAGGAAAAACAGAAAAGCCTATGCCTTTTGGCAATGGTGATGAGGGCCTCCTGAGGCGGCAGTCCAAAGCAAGGCTTGAATGCTTTACATCTCCAGCACGTTTCACACAGCATACTGTATAGTCAAGTAGCTATGACAGAGTTTTGAGAAATGCATCCAGCATACAATGCTGCAGAAGTTTATGGTGCACCCCGGTGTAAGAGACTAGTATGCTCAGCAGCTCACAGCTGTTAGCACTGAGTGCAGGAAAACTCTCACAGGTAAAACACATTGAGAACCCACATAGAGCTCAAGGCTATAAACACTTGCAGCCTAAACTTAGCATGGCATTTGATGATTGTACCCAATCTCGCAAGCTGCAGCTGTACTTACTACACCAGCAAAGCAGCTGTGAAGGTCAGGATGGCTTGCACTACAGCTGTGAAAGTGAGGCAAGAGAAGACAAAACCACGCCTTACAGCGTTCATAAGAAAACAGCGCCAGGGTGAGGTATATTGGGCTGACCTGTGGAGTAGTGCAGGTGATCTCACCTGTGTCGTTTGCACCCACTGAGCTAAGTGCTGGGGGCGGGTACAGGTAGTAGCTCAGGGGACTTTCGCCATTGCCATCACTGTTCACCCCATAGAAGGTGTCCGGGTTGATGTAGTGTACCTGTCATCATGGTAATTGCGACAGTAGACATACTGTTACACACAGTCGTGACAGTCGTAAGCAGTACATGAGCCTTGCAGGTACTCAAGCACCTGCTCAGGTAGTGCATAGAATTGTCACACAAGAAGGTATCTGGGAGTAAGTGATGAAGTCACATCATTCATGCATTCGCTGGACACAATGTCTTCTCCTGGGGGCACATACTCACAGTCCTGACCCCCATGGGGCCAGTGCCCTGTGCAGGGTCCAATATTGGCAGTCAGCATCATATCAGTGACTACAGAACGGTGCCATGAAATAGGGTAAGATAGGGAGAGAGTCTCTCCTTGAGCTACGACACACAGCAAGAGCCGCAAACCACATCAAAAGATGCTGAGAAAGCAACAATGCAAGCAAGCTGAGCCAGCTATGATGTGAATGTGCTCTCAACACCGGGCGTGCACATGTTTGCCAATATCATCATGCGCACAATATCCACTGCAAGTTGAGCATTCACTGACATTCAGGCTGCCTACACACTGACCATATGACAGCAAGTTGTAGGGCGGGGGGTCAGACTGTGGCAAACAGTAACACGCTTATCATGCTACTGAGACTGAACAAGAAAGCACGCTCTCAAATGAGGCTCACTGTGAGGTAGACAGTCGCGTCAGCTCTGCCAGTCAGCTCTTGAGCAACCTGTCCATCGTAGCTTAGATTGAAGGTGTAGACAGCAGCAGTCTGGGAGTAGTTGAGGGCAGAAACAATGCCTGTCCTCAGGTTCAGCCAGGCATCTACTTCCACCTGAAAGATCTCCTGATGGGTATCAGTGCTTCCGCCTACATTAACCAGATCAATTAAACAGATCAGGGCCCTTGTCATGATTGTTGGGTGGTAGTTGTTGACTGATGACTGCTGAGTTCTATCAGCTTCAGGACATGTAGGATTGCTTGAGAGAGAACAGAGCGCAAGGGCTACATTTGTGCAGTGGTACGCAGCAATGGGCCTCTGGTGGGGTAGTGAAGCAAGTATATATATATATATATATATGTGAATGGGCTTTTGCATAATATTGCTTGCAGTAAGCCAGTGTGTTACTTTTACTTGCTGGTAGCTGCATGTACATCATGCATACTAGCCTTTGACAGCACAAGCAGCACAAACATGACTCCTCTGATCAACAAAGCAGCTGCAAAAGCGCTCAGAAGAAAGTGCTGTAGACGACTTGGCACCTGTGATGTTGTTGGGAAATGGGGTCAGTATGCTCAGATGGACAGCATAGTCTTGAGTGGAATCCTCAGGGACTACATTTGGAGTGTACAGGAAGCCAAAGGAGATGTTGAAGGACTCGCTGCTGCTGCCACAGGAGACAGCAGGAAACCCCTGGAGGTAGGTGGCAAGGGGCTGCTGTACTTCAGCATGATTATAGTCGGAAAGTGGAATTGGCTGGACTCCCTTGCTGGAACGATTGTGGCACCTTGGCCATTGTAAGTTGAAGGGAATGGGGTGTCAAAGAGCTGCGCCGGTGTCTGAGCCATGCAGGCAGAAGCTGCATGTACGCGACATTACGTCATACACGACGCTCAAATAGCGAGCGTTCCCGATGGTAAGGTGAACGAAAACGACGCAAAATATCAGAGTGCCTCCACGTTTTAGCAAGCACAGTCAAAGTAAGCCGACAAACGATTGATCAGTCTGATCACCTGCGCAGAGAAGCCCGACTACCGACAGAGCAAACATTGAGAGAAGACTCATCGTACAGTCACGGCCAAGACGCTGCTGTATCGGGAAAGTAGAGGCTGGTGGGGTCACTGAGAATCGGGACATGCTTTATACCTATCTCGGTCGAAGTACGCAGAAGCGATATCGTAACCTCAGTTTAGTCATAGCGATGACGGTCTATACTGTGTCAACACCTGGCACTCCATGTCAGACTTGTATCAGCGGGAAAGTCGGTCATCAAATTGCTTCAAGCAAAGCACAACACTTTGAACCACAAGCAAAACCGTAAACAGTTCATACGTAGCTACCTGTAATGTACGCAAAATAACAGTCAAACAGGCGCATTTGGCAGGGTGAACAGGTTGTACAACAACTAAATGACTTAACAATCTCACGTGGAGCAATAACATTGTCAATGCTGCAGTGCCTGGTGGTACAGTGCCGTCCCGTGCACCTGCAACACCACACAATCAAGGAAACAAGCAGTACTTTGCTATACATTTTACATCACTCCAACACATAAGGCACATTGCAGCCACGCAGCAAGCTTGCAAGGCCTTAAGGCTAGAAGAGTGATGTGCCTGAGACAACTGGAAAGAGGCCCCATTCGCCTCAACAATTGCCTTAGCAAATGCTGCAGGCATGTGACAACTGCGTGGCCAGTGGCACCGCCAACACCACTGCCAATATCACCGCCCAGCATACCAGCACCAGCAACACTGCAGTTGCCGGCAGGAACATCAGCAGCCACATCCCAGCAGCAGCACCAAAAACACATGATGCAGCCGTGCCAGCAACATCAGGCACAACAGCAAGCGCAGCAGGAGAAGCAGCAGCATCAGGTACCACAAGATGTACAACATCTGCTGCTGCAACAGTACTGGCCATTGGGATGTCCTCAATCCCTATGCAGATGGCACCTTTCCAGCTTTGGCTGCTGGTGTCAGGCATCGTGCCTTGTATATCACCTCTTACTCAATCTCTGAAATAGATGTGATACAAGGCACGATGCCTGACACCAGCAGCCAAAGCTGGAAAGGTGCCATCTGCAAAGGACATAAGCGTATTCACACCCAACAGCTGGGCAAGCTCGCCTTCTGCCTTCTGCAGCCTTCTGTAGAGGACATTGTTGGTGACATTTGCAATGTGTGCACACACCTTGGTAGCTTGATGTCTTGCTGTTGTTTGCAGGTGATGTGCTATATGAGAACAGCCTCACCACAAACAACTGCACCCGCACATGCTCTTCAGTGTACCTTGAGGTTGTGGGTGTGGTTGTTTGTGGTGAGGCTGTTCTCATATAGCACATCACCTGCAAAAACCAGCAAAACATCTTACTACCACTAGCAAAGGGAGTGCCAAATGCCAACAACAATCTTCACAGGAAACAGCAATTGTAGTACATTGCCACAGTAATCCTAATAACTTTGAACACCTTTAATGAAAATCAGCATAACCACCAAACACCAATGACTGAAAGTGGTGTTTGCTACAAATCCAGAGCATGCTAGAGGCATGACAACATGTCACAGCCTGAATGCTTTCAAGCCAGTGCACAACAAACACAAAATACACATCACATGCACAACAAAGTACAATCGCTATATGAGAGCAGCCTCACCACAAACAACCGCACCACCCACAACCTCAAGGTACATTGGAGAGCACACATTGCAAATGCCATCGACATTGTCCTCTCCAGAAGGCTGCAGAACACACAGCCCAACTCCAAACACGGGCTTGCCTAGATCACCGAAGTGGACATCTAGATATTCCTCCAACACAGCAAAGGGAGCCGCTTGGATGACAGTGTGAGGCCTAGCGGCGTAACCCGTATGCGCAAAGGTAAATTGCCGTACGTCTAAATACTCTGACACCTGCACAGAACACAACATCAGGGAATGCAATAGTATGCAGCCAAACACCACCTTACAGTTCAAACAATTGATGACAGCACAGCCAATCATTGTAACAGCCCAAATTTACAACAGCCAATAAGTCTAATATAAAGCAATTCCGCAATGAACAGAACACCATTCTACAGAAAGTACTCAGCAAAATTTGGCACAACTCACCAACACATCCATGTAAGCAAGAACCTGCTGAGAGCCTGTCGCCTCCACGTTGCACAAAAGCTCACGAGCAGGCTCAGACTCTTGCCAAGTGCCCTACATGCAGCAAAGCATGATTAACTGCACACCTACATACATGTGACAGACCCATAAACAGCCTTGCAGAAGTGTCACTGAAAGAACAATCTATATGAAGCCAATCACACCAAACAAGTGCCTAAAGAGCCCAGCACCTTCACATCCCTTCCATATTTGACCTAACTCGGCCCGCAAAACGTCTTGGCCACTTGCGCTGCCCTGCGACGTACGCAGCAGCCCGAGCAAGCAGCAAACTTGAGGCTTGTCGAGCCAGCCGTAAACAGATTCACACTCGTCAACAGACAACATCTGCGATAGCAAACAAAAACACAGTGAATATGTTCGCTCATCGCGAACGCAAACTGTTTTTGCGTCCGTGAACAGAGCACAGGGAGGGTGCTAGTACTGCAGCTGCGGCGCCCCAAGTCCAAACATCTATGACTAAACGCCCTGCATGTCAAATTTTGCAGCGACCACACAAGTGTGCACAAGCGCACGCCTGCGGCATGTCTTGCTTTTGATTGTCAGCATCAATGCTTGCAATAAATACCACGCTGCATGGCGCAGGTGTGTCTTTACATTGTTGCCAAGCGAGTAGAATGTCTTGCGCGCTTTATATACACGTTGCGGAAAGGAAACAGTTTCGTACGACGGCTTTTCCAGCAAACCAGACTTCAGCACAAGCATCAGCCGCTGTTCATCATCGCGACCGCCAGCAGCGCAGCATAAAGGCCAAAGCTGCCAACAAGGCACAAATACAGCAGAGATCAAGCCCAATCACCGGCCCAAACGGCTCTAATGGCTGGGCGTGGATCCTGGGCTGCTGCACGCTCACCATTGGCACGGCACTGCCTGCTTCATACCTGGCAGCCCATTGGCAACAGGTGTCTATCTCCCTTCTTGTCTCTTAGCTTGTTATTTCCAGCAGGTTGTGACCAGCTTTCAAAACACCATTGAACCTCATGCATGACATGCTGCAGATTTTGGAGATGGCACCAGAACAGCGGACCACAGGGATCCTGGCAGCTGACGGCATCTTCATCCTGACAGCCACCCTCTTCTTCTACTGCGGGCACCAATTTGGTCTACAACGAAATGGCCCAACCGTACCCTTTCCCGGTACTAATGTGCAAACTTCACAGGACTTGTTCTTTATGGCATTAGATCAATGCATGCCTACCAAGTCTTTTGCATTTTGGACCTGGCTTAGCAAAGCTGCTCTGCATGACCGCTAGCAGCACAACATGGGTATGTGCAAGCTCTCAGGTGAAGCTAGATGAGAACGGCAAGAAGCCAGCATTTTTCACTGCAGGTACCGTACAGTTGATGTTATAATGGTTGTGTCAGTCCTTCCAATCCATTCCCCATCAGAAACAGCCGTTCTGAGCTACATTCTGGGCTGTCTGTTTGAACTCTAGCTTCCATGCATGCAGATTAGAGGCATGCCAGCAGAGCATGCATGCCACCGTTCTGCTACCTGGTTGCAATATCTGCTGCAGCAGTTCTTTGTCCAGCGATATATGCAGTTTTGCCTGATCCATGTATCTGCATATGCTGTATTTTCTTGAACGCGCCCACATATGCACATACTACATGCAGCACCTACAGAGCGATGGCTGCTGAATGCCAATCATGCCATGGCTCAATGCTGTACATGACATGTGATCTTCACACAGACAAATGGTCAACCATGAACATGACTACGTGTCACCACTAAAGCTTTTGCATGTGGCTTAGGCCGCCTTTTGTCAGCCAGGTCTGCAATTGTGACACGTCCAGGCATCATGATTGAGCTTGACAGCATTTGCAGTCAGATTTTTTTTCTCAACACGCAATACTATTCTGGGACCTGACATCACTTTTTTATGTATGCAGGGCAACTTTGTCCTTTGCACAGGTCCGGGTAAGTAAACCCCAAACTGATCTTGGTCTATGCAACCCTACTGTGGAGCTAAACAGCGGCTCTGGAATGCCCCTCTCATTTCACAAAACCCAGGATAATCCTAGCCCAATTTGATTCAAATTGGCTTGAACCCAAAGTTTGCCCTATGCAGGCCATATGGTGGACCTGATAGCGCCAGCAGAAGGCATGAGTCTGTGATGATAAGAAAAGGTCAACAAGTGAATCACCTAATCAAAGGATTTCAGGCCCAACTGACTGAAGTTACCCTGACACAGAATGTGACCTATGCAGGCCCTAAGGTGGCACAAAGTCAGTGTTGGCATATTAGCCTTCATTCGTTATATCCGTATCTTTTCAGAGAACCTAGGATAACCTAAACCAGACCGACCAATTTGGCCTGAACCCTATGCAGGCCCTATGGTGGAGCTAGACGGCACACGCAGAACCCCTGACCTCTTTGTGCCGTATGTCTCCTTTATTATATTGGCCTCGATCCTGACCCCCCTGGCCGGCTTGGGGTACCTGGTGTGGGAGGGGCAGGCAGACCTGGGGATCAGCACACTTGGAGTGTACGTGTTGTGCCTGGTTGTGCAAATTGCATCTGAGAGCGTGAGTCTTAGACTAGGTGAGGCTTCCTGCTGCAATATTTATGACCGTTGTTTGTTTTGCCACACAATGTGTGTAGATCATGCACTGGGGTTCAAAGAGCTGCAGGTTTATTAGTGTTTGGCGCAGCTGTTTTGCTGCCCCACCTGCTGCATGTGATGTGGCTCAGCATATGCAGTGGCAATATCAATCAGTCAGAAGCTTTTGTTTGGTGAAGTCAAGGGGCTTCGTCCACCTAGCCGCCCTGGGTCTAGTTTCAATAGTGTTGCATTATGTGACTGTCAACACTGTCGTATTAGTAAGCCTTACAGGGATGCGCAAGACAGACTGCTCTGGAGAGACAAGACTTGTCCTGCACATACCTAGCTCACCATGAGCCGGAAAGCGTTCAATTATTATTATAATTGTCATCATTAACATTCAGTTGCCATTCTTATGCTCACAACATCCAGCAGACTACCTCTGAGAGAGAATCGAGTGACAGAACAGATGTCGAAATGGTCTTCAGTAACAGAAAATGGTGTGCTCTTGACAAATGAGTGAAAGTGAGCGATAGCTATGGTGTGCAGGGCAACAAGATAACAAAACACCAATGGCAGAGGCAAGGACTTTAGCCTCTTATTACATGCACCTCACACACCTCACATGTTAGTGAATTAATCAGTCAACTTCTGTAAACGTCTTTTTCCTTAGTGAACACAAAAGACTTCAGAACCCAGCATGTGCGCAGATGCAAGAGCTTTCAGGCTCAAGCCATGATCCTATTGCAGGTGGCAGTGCATTTATGAATAAGTACATAATCATGACGGTCTAAAATGAATACAAGTACTATGCTTGACTGCTGCCATTGCTGCTTACAACACACACTGCACTGGCAAGGTCATCAGGACAGAAGGCTGTGCATTTGCCTGCAGGAACGCCCATGTGGGTGCAAGTGCCCCAAGCCTACCAGCCCTACAGGTTGTGGCAGTTAGCAAGAGGGTTGTGCCTGGGTTCTGCCCTTGGAGGGCCTGAGTGGCTGCAGACACTCCTGGGGCTGCTGATCGTGTTGTGGGTCTTCAACTATGGAGCGCAGATGCAGTTTTCACCCTGGCTATATAGATGGCATCTGCAGCCAACTGACACAGAATCCTAAGTGTGCCTGTGGGCTTGGCAGAGGCAGTTTTTTGATGTCAAGATGTCCATGCACATACACATGTCATGGCCTTATTTGAGCAGATAATGTGGAAGTCAGGGGCACAATTTGGCTCAGGTTGCTGGGCGCAGCCCTTCAGTGTAAGTTTGAGAGATTGCTGTAAGGGGCAGGCTCAGCCTTGCTCTTGACAAACAGCTTTGGTACTGGCAGGCCAGCAATGTGGTTTCATGTGTTAGTCCTGTTTGTGGTGGTGTCTTGTTGGATGACAAGAGGGTTGTTTTGGACCCGAGTGGGCTGAGTTGGAAGCTTGAGTGATGTTGTTGATGCCAGACGGAAGCAACTGTTCTTGGTTTTGCACTTCCACCAGACTTGCATGAAGGCTGGCAGTATGTATACAACTCACTGCCCACGAGTTTCAAACTTTTCCCAAGTGGATAGGAACATCTCAAATTGTTCTGTTGTCAATCCCTAAACGCTTTAGGAAGCCAGCTGGACTTCCTAAACTTTAGGATTGCAAGCATAGGCTTCCTTGAAACCTCGCATGTTCGAAGAAGATCTTTTGTGCGTCTCAACGCCGTCTCAAAACTTGCTGAGAAACTTTGCATGTTGTCCTTTTGCTTTAGGAAACCTCCCTTACGGGTGGCAGGCTTCCGAATATGTTTCCATGATAGCCTCCCAAATATCAATACATGTTGCTGCCTGCACTTTGATGCCTGTTCAAAGTGGCATTGAGCACAATGGACTGTGCCCTGATGACAATCTGCAGCTGCACAGCAGGATATGGCATCCATATACGATCAGTGATATCGATACATAGCATTATAAATATGGAGGACTGAGCTACTATAGAATTTAAACTGTTGACAGCCTCAAGCTTGTGAGTGCAGGGTGGGGCAGAGAGAATACTTCAGGTTTATGCCAGGCAGCTCCAGCTGAACGTTTCATGTGGTGGCGTTTTTACGCCGTAACGCCCACCCGTCCCAGATCTTTGAACGAGTCCAGCGCCAGCTGGCCGCAAATCAATTGACCGCAGAGACAGCACTGACGCAAGGGTACTAACGCCGCTAGCTGTGCAGACAGATTTGCGTCGCTCTGTGTAGCAGCTTGACGCTGCAGTGCAAATTGGCGGCTTTGGGTACTCTCGCCTGCCTTTCAAGTGAGCTGTCGCTCTCCATCTTATCACTATCGTCATGCTATCCTCACTGTTGCGTCAGTACCGCAGCTTCGGCTTTTGGCTATTGGCAGTCACGGTTGGTCTGCCGTTAAGCGGTGCACAGGTGAACGCTGCGGCAGTGCTCCGTCATGCTTTGACACAGCTTCAAACAGTTAACAGCTTTTGATTGCCTGCGTGCAGGACGGGCCATGCTCATATCTCTCGCACACCCTGCCGCTGACGTTTCCCATGTCCACCGGCTGCATCGCGGCGCTCGGGCAGTGCTCAACCACCCTGACCGTTACTTTGCCCGCTAATTGCACGCAGGTCCCGCAGCTAGGCGGCAGCCCGACGGTGTTGATGTTCGCAGGATATCAGGTGCCGACGAGGTACTATCACAGCTTGGCCGAGAGTCTTGCCGCGAACGGCTATGCCGTCATACAGGTGACAGCCGATCTCATGTCAGACCTTGTCTGCAAGCCAATAGCATCTGCTGTCACAAACCATTCGAAAATGCTACAAGCAATGACTGGAGCCAAACTTTCCTGCAGCAGCATGGACACATCAGCAGCTGCTGCAACACAACTTGGTTGAACCCACTGTGACTCATGTCAGATTGCAGAGACCAGCTCAACAGAGCTGCATGCAATACTGCAAGATTCAAGTCTAGAACAGATCTATCAGCCTACCTAGAGATCCTACCTAGAGGTTTATGTCTAGACCAGCGTGAGTTATGGCATGCAAGTGGTTGAAGATGAGCAACACTTTCTGTTGACTGCTCTTTCCACAGCATCATGAGAGGACAGCACAAACATTGGGACGTTAGGCTTGTTTTGGAGCAAAGTTCTCACCAGCTTGCTTTTTGTCGCGCACTTCACATTGATCCGTGCTTTTACACCAGGATATCTGATGAGTCACAATCGGCTCCACATGCCAGACTCCAGAATACTCACCAAGAGTATGACAGTACAGCCTGTGTGGCATGCAGTATGAACGAGCAACAATCATGCCAGCAGCTGATGTTGAGAGTGCCTACTTTGAGCCATTGATGCAGTGGAGGAGCAGTGTCAACACCACTGCAAGCAGTCCTTTTCATGGCATGTTTTCAGAAACCTTGGCAGTGGCAGGTATGTCTTCAAAGTGTCTGTCACATATATGCCTTTGAACACCAGCACATCCTGACTCATGTACCCAGACAACCCTCTCCCTCTCCCTCTCCCTCTCCCTCTCCCTCTCCCTCTCCCTCTCCCTCAGACTACATTCAGACTTGTCATGCCACTCCTATGCTCTTCTTTTGTCCTAGCATGTCCAGTCTTACCAAGCTGTGCATGACTAACACACTGTCATCTGACTTACAGTCAGGTAATTCAGGTAACAGCATCCTGCCAGAGATGGACTCATGCGATAGGCTATGATGTGCTGAGCATAAATCAGCCAGCTCAACTTGCGCACCTTGCTGCACGCATTGCACTGTTCATTGGAAGCTTCTATAGAAACGCTTCAGACAAGCCATCCCTTTGCTGTGCAGCTCATGGGGTTTCTGCTCACAGCAGTCACAGCGTGCTTGCATACAGCTGCAAGCACACCTGCCGCTTTGGCATGCTGTACAGCAAGCTGCAGACATCACATCATGAGACCAACACTCTCAGGCTTTAGGCTACAAGTGTCACTCATTATTCATTCGTTCGTTTGCTTGCCGAACACATGTGTTCCCTGAAGTATGATCAGTCCTGAGTAGCTCACACAGGGAGCTACATGTATGCGTTGTGCAGCTCCCTGTATGGGAAAGTCATGACAACAGCAGTCACAGCATGCTGGCATGCAGCTGCTAGCACCACTGCTGCTGTGGATTACCGTACATGAGACAAGATGAGACCGACTCTTCAGGCTTCAGACGACTTGTATGCATTGTGCAGGGCATTCCATGGGTGGTGGCATGGCAGCAGTAGCAGCAGGCTCCCACTCTACTGCAGTCTCAACTGCCTTCCTGATGGACCCTGTGGATTGGAACCTGGAGTCCAACAGGGTGGACAGTCAGTATCTCACCAGGTGTGCATGCTTTCATGTCTGTGTCGGCTCTGCAGTTCTCATGATCATGACAACTATGGCCATACCCTTTGACTATACAGGTCTTTTGTGTCCACATGTATGTGAGTGGCCTGCCTTGACGCGCCTGTCTAGCTGCAAGCAGTGACATGTCAGTGCTGGGTTTCACGGCCTGACAGTAATGATGTGTCATATTAGTCGTCAGTAGTGGAGGCTGCACTACTGTGAGAGCACCTGTCTACTGATCCTGTAACTCTGGGAGAAGTGGACAGCGGCAGTTGCATGATGCATACTCTTGCTGTCAGTTGCACTGTTGACTAACAGGCAATCAGTCATTCATTCAAAGTGTCTTTCCCTGGGATCAGGATAGTTTAGTCCTAGTCAGCTACCTGTATCAGGTCCTGTATTTGCAGTCAGCGTATAAACACTGATGTGTAACAGTGTGGTCCAAATCAGGCAAGTCACAATGTGCCAGTCAGTCATTGCTACCAATTTGCTGGGAACTCATGACCATTTGCTGTTGACTTGCATTGCCTGGGTTTTATTCTGCACAGACATGGCGCACGGGCCACTGCGGCAAGCTGAAATTTTGTTACTGAGCTCTGTTGCGCACTAAATATATCTTGCTGATTGCAGTTTGCCTAATTTACATTGCAATTGCGCTCTTTTGCAGAGCGCAATTAAATTGCAATTGCGGCTTCTCTTTTCAGGTTTGCCAAGCCTGTGGCAATTGTTTCTGTGGGGGTGCATTGCCTTGACAGAAGTGGCTGCTATGCCCCAACCAACTGCACTGTGCCTATCAGCACCAGCCCCAGGGCAGATGGGTGCAGCCCCACATGGTGGTGCTGTGACTGGGACCATGGAGTAGCATCTGCCAGTGGCAGAATCACACAAAGTATACCGTAACTTTACTTACGTAAAGCAGATTTCTTAACTTTCAACCGAAGCTCTGTGCTCCAGTCTGGCAGGGCCAGGCCTGTTGAGTGTCAGCAGTCAGCATCAGCCCAAGACAGGACAGCATTCAGTTCTCTGAAGATCTGCTTACTTGTCATTGTGCCGTTAGCCAACCATTGTCTAGTTCCAGCACTTTGGCTGCAGCTCTGCAGACGTACTGAACATAAAGTTGTGCTGAGTTCAAGCATTTCCTGAGGACGCGAGCCATTGGCTGATGCTCAGCCAAGATTAGTCATGCATGGTTTCACCTTTTAAGTGACAGATTGTGCATGCAATGCAGGGGCAAAGGCAGCCCCCAACGGGGCACAATCATTCTGGGCAACAGCCTCAGAGGGCTCTTGGCAGATCAACCTGCCCTATGCAGGTCATATGTCCTTCCTTGACTATGATCCAGCCACTGATCCAGGTAATCATCAGGCTTACTAGCTTATAATGACTGTGCAGTAGCTGCCATTGTCTTGGCCTGCCCTTGTGCTGTATTCAAGTCAAGTACCTGTGCTCCTGATCAGTGAGTGCACATGGGAATCAGACCCAGACCACCAGCTGCATACGAGACAAAAAGCACACTTCTGGACAAAGACCCATCATACATGAGCTGCTGAGCAGTAGCGCTACTATAGCAGTCCAACATTATAGCTAGATTGTACACACTTAGGCCATCAGAGCACACTATTGCGGCTCTTTATGCACTTATGACTGCCAATCGTGCTTGGCAATGGTGCAGAACAATTGCTGTAAATGAAACATGCACATTATACATGATCTGTTATAGCTATCACATCTACTGTAGTAATGGATGTACAGCATCTGTAAAAGATGCACACATGGTCCTTTTGTCAGACAGAATGTTTGATGCTGCAGATCAGCTGCTCAGCTGTCCGTATACACATCCACACACAGACATCCAACCAACGGTGGAGTCAATGCTGGTGACGTGGATGAACCATGTAATGCTGGGCCAGCCGTTGGGTGATGACTGGGAAGCTGCTGAAGGAGGCTTCCTTGAAAGCAAAACAGGCGCCAATACACAGTGAAAGTGACACTTTCATTGTGTATTGGCGCCTTGTTGAACAAGTGAACAAACAAGGAGGAAACAGGGCAGATGTGTATAGTACTGATACAAAGACGTCAACTGTTGAGTTAGACCTTCAGGCCATGTGTCATGATGTTGGCATGTTGCCCATGGAAGCAGTCTTGAAGATGAGCTAACTGCTGCATTGTGACCACAAGGAAAATGTGCAATAAAATAATAGAGAAGTAAATGCCACCATTGTAGCACCAGCATTGGTAATCAGCAACAGCTGGCAAGCTGATGAAGAAGAAAGCCAGTGTCTGTCAGAAAGCTGTCTTTGGCACTGCACCCTTGAGATCTACCTCAAATCAAGGTTGCTGACTTTGGTGCTCACATTGACATCAGCATCATGCTGTTTGCACCAAGTGAGACCTGATCAGATTCAAGTGAGTTCAGTCAACACTCAACACAGCGTTGCTAGTGCTGTGAGACTTGTTCACAGTCTTAGGCCAGATACCAACAGCCTGGTCCACCTTGAAGGAGACGTCTGTCGATCAATCGACATTCAGTGTCCCAATTCAGCAAATCTCCGTCACATGTTTCTGACAAATCTGGGACTGCAAAAGCAATTTGGGCTTTGAGCTTTGCATGCCTCTCAGCCTGACTCAGATGGTTGACCAGCACACAAGGCAATCACTCCCCCACCAGGGCAACCACATCACCTTCTGCACTCATCGGTACATCAGTAAGTATACGGCAAGTTTGCTCGGCACACGTAAAGATGTATGGCGCACTAGACCAATTACCCTAGGTCTTGCTGATTGCAGAGCACCGTGGAACGTCATCCACTACTTCAAGTTTGCATTACTGTCATCCGTCAGGGCTTCAACCCGAGACTGCAAACCCATGTTCGATCAACACCATCTTAGCTTCCATAACCTGCAAACAGCACAAGACTATGTTGCATACCATGCTTCATTCCTATGCTGCCTCAAGGTGCTATCACGACACACTGCTTCCCGATGTACGTTGCAGATGGAATGGCAGCCTTTGTATGTTGCCCAGGCAGCCAATTACATGCAAGCAGCATGTCAGTTGGGTGCAGACACAGACGCTCTGACAGTGCATGGACCACAGCATGCGCTGGCAACGCATTTCACGAAACCATGGTGCCACGCTATGCGAAGATGTATGGTCACAGTGGGCATGATCTATATACACGGCCATCGCGCAAACAAGGTAGTGAAATGCTTGCATCTGTACTGTATCAGGTGTGTACCTTGTCCTGGCAGGCTAGCTGGTCCTCAAGCAAGGCGATGATTTCACTCTCAGCCATCTCCAACAACATGCTGGTGATTTTGCTGGCCAATGCAGGCTCTAGGCTCTGCACATGAGGGTACAGATGTTCCCCTGCATTCATTCATTCGTGCACTCAATCACTTGTTCATTCATCCAAGCATTCATCCGTGCATCCATTCATTTATGCATTCATTCATTCACTCGCTCGTGCAATCATTCTTGCGCTCGTTTGTTCGTTTGTTTGTTCGTTTGTTCATTCATTCATTCAGAAGTTCTCTCACTCACTGGCTCACTCACTCGCTCAGTCATTCATGCAATCCATGCTTTCCCCTAGGGTCAGGTATGTATAGTCCTCGGTAGCTCCCCATAGCAGGTCCTGTTTTGGCAGTCAACTTACCAGCAACAATGTAAATTGATGTGGCCTAAAATCAGACTGACCAGCCATGCCAGCCTTTGCAAACTTTTCCCTTTGCATCACCTGAAGATGTCCTATCAGCAGCAATTGCAAAGTGAAAGCCAACAACACATCTGCAGGAATATTTTCAAATTGCAGAAGAGGATGTAGGGTTGAACCCTAGAATGGCAGCTTGCCTCTTCATCAATGCAGCACTCTGAAGTGCAAATAGAATGAGTAGCCTTGCTGCACATTGTCAAAATTCGCTTCACCAAACATGCTTGCTGATAATAATAATACTAATAATTAAAACGCTTTCCAGCTCATGATGAGCTAGGTACGTGCAGGACAGGTCTTGTCTCTCCATGCTTGCTGATGCTATTCTGTATCTGCCCTGTATCTCCTCAAGCCAAAGCATACAAGCTACGCCGTTCATGGAGTGGGGTCTATAATTTGGGCTTCGCCCTACCCCCCAAATTGCAGTCACAGTCATTTCTTCTCATCACCACAAGCACCACATGGTATCAAGCATATTGCAGCAATGCATTGCCACAACATGCCAGGCATCTGGACAGACTTACCAAGCATATAGCGGCGTATGTCAGCAGTGTGAGCCACAGCCAGGTCCTGGATCAATGCTGATTCATCCTGGATCAATGTCGATTCATCCTGGATCAATGATGATTCGTCCTGGATCAACGCTGACCCATTCTGGCTTGGCATGGAAGCGCCACACGTGTGGATGGTCTCGACGTGTGTGGCGCTCATTTGCAGCCCCAGGGGTGCCTACTAGCGGGGGGCTCCCTTCTGGCTGGGGATTTACTACCAGTTGGGGTTAATCTCGGCCCAGGGATAGTCACATCCACGATTGCATCACAGGGTGTATTCTGAATCACCATACAACTCTGTGGACTGGTTCAAGACCATCTTTCAGAGACACACAAACGGTTAGAGACCTTAGAGACCAAACGGCATCTGACACAAGGCTTGCAAAGACAAGAAGCTCCACTGTGTAAATGGGGCGAACACCGATCACGAGGGCCCATCTGCCCCTTTAAGTGGATATCATACAGTACTGCCACACATGTAGGTATGATGTACGCAATGCAAAGCTTGCAAATGCTGGGCAGACAGACAGGCCGACAGACCGACAGACAGACAGACAGACAGCTTGATGTTTGTCGGTGGACAGTGTAGATTTGGCAACAGGCTAATCCAGCAAGCTAGCAGGAGGGCAGAGAATTGGCAGCTGCAGCAAGTCAATGGTGTGCACCTTGTCCTGGCAGGCCAGCTGGTCCTCAATTAAGGCAATGATTTCACTTTCGGGCATCTCCAGCAGCATGCCAGGTGTTTTTGGTGCCAACTCAGGCTCCAATTTTTGTACATGGGGGTACAGCTCCTCACCTGTGCATCACACCAACACTGCACAACCTCCCCAGCAAACACACACCATGGGCAATTATACCACATGCGAATCGGCTGTCACACTGCAGACCTCTGCTCAGGCGACCTTTTGTGATGTGGTGACCAGTGGGATGCAGGTCATCTATGACTGCTGTGTCAACATGCTTGTAAAGCTGTGTCAAATGTAGACCAAATTTGCCACCTAAAGCTGCCGGCCATATCTTTGCCTCTGCATCGGACATCTGATGTATGAGCAACGCTAGCATGTGACGACAGGCATTTTGCTCAAGTGTAGAGGCAAGTACATGACAGCATATGGGCAGCCTAGGCCTTACCAAGCATATTGCGGTGGTCACAAACTTGAGTAGCAGCTAGTCTCCAAGCAAGTATGGAGGCAGGATCTCCAGGAAAGCAACGCGACAAGGCATCAATATCAGTGGCACTTGTGGCATTCATTTGCAGCTGGGGCTCCACTGCTGTCTGGGGGGTCTCTAGCAAGGGGCCAGCACCCATCAGGAGAATGTTGGGGACAGACAGGTCCCCTCCTGAGGCTGCATAGATCTGTTGGTATTGCGCATCATCAGCAGACTGCAGCTGTGTAGCTGAGCTGCTGCAGCTTTGAGGAGGAGTCTACAGGCAGCACGTGACCCAGATCCAGCAGTTGCAAAGATGGTTTCAAGACGTGCCTGCTGTATGTATGTATGCAGGCACAATGGCCTCCAAAAGCACCACTGATGTTGCGGGTGAACAGCGTGTAGACGTCAAGTTGGCCCTAAACCCTAAAACCCTTGAGGTCTGCCAGACAGCCATGCCCACACTGCCAAAAGGCCGACTGCAGGTGCCAAAAGGCAGACTGAGGCTGTCAGAAGGATGACTGGTGCTGTCAGAAGGAGGGCTGGTGCAGCTGAAGGGCAGACTAGGCGGCTGATGGGTAGACTGGCTGTCAAGACTGGGATTGCTGATGGAGGAAGAAGGCTGGGGCTGAGTGACCATGGTTGGGATAGTATGGCTGGAACAGCGCACTCTGCTGATAGTCCACAGGAACAGGCTGTGCTGGCAGGATGGCTTGCTGGTAGGGGAGCCTTGACTGCTCAAAAGGCAGGTTTGGTTGGTGGAGAGGCAAGTCAGGTTGCTGTAAAGGCAGATTTGGATCGTGAAAGGCAACCGGTAGTGGCTGTTGTGGATAGCTTGGGTAGCCCTGCTGAGCCTGACTGCCATGCTGTGCATGCTGGGGATGCAATGATTCCCGCCTGTCTTCAAACACACCAGTGGAAGGACTCTGATAAGGTCCGTCCTGCTGATGCAGAGCACCATTGGGATAGCTCTGTTGCTGAATGTGCTCATGGTAGGGCTGCTGGGGATATGGCCCAGCATGTGATCTGTGTGAGAAGGGCTGCTCGGCATAGCCCTGTTGGGGGTAGCCCTCACCATGTGAATAAACACCACCCTGACCATTTTGGTATCCTGCCACATGCTGAGCATTTGTGACTGGTCCCACGGTTGCACTCCCGCCAAAACTGAGGCGGGTGTGCTTGATGATGGTTAGTATCCCTGGCCAGCTCAGAATGATGACAGCAAGGATCTCAGGCAGGGCTGAGAGCGGGTAGAAGAGGGAGGGGTTGACCCAGGCAGCTGTGTAGGTTTGACATGCCAGCTGGAAGCACACCTGAAGTATCATACATGTTCACGGTTGACATGCAAGACAAGGAAAATATAACAACATTTCTGCGCCTTTCTGCAGTCATGTAGATAGCCTCCTAAGGCAGCACCCAGCGACATTATGGTTAAATGGGAGCCGCAAAAAAAGCGCCATTGGATGTTTCCATCAGGCTAGAGCTGCTGATCTCTTGTGAGGTCTTTGCAAACCTGCACTCTTGTGCACTACCACACCGCCGCATGCCTATCAGCTGGTGAATGGAGGCAAACGATTATACGTATGACTTATGCAATCAGCATGACAAAGGATGACATTGTCTAAAAGCCATGGCATCTTGACAAAGAATGCAAACGCTTGCAATGGAGCAGCATGCATATAGAGCAGCCGCAGAAGCCAGTACTGCGCTCTGTTAGGGCACCTCATTCTGACACACAGAGCCAATCATGCCTGGCAGACAAAAGGCAGTATAGAAGGCAAACAGGAGCCAGCAAAGAAGGCAAAAATTACCTTCAGTAGGAGCAGAAAGGCGACCAAGGCCAGCGGGGTCAGCTCCTGCAGTAGAGACATGATGCTTCATTGACATTGTACACAGTGAATGTAATATCATTGTACGGTACTCAACAGGCACAACATGCAATGGCTAAAGGCCAAAACCAGCAGAGTTTTGATATGCTGCTAGACTTGACTCAAGCTGCCAACAAAAGTGGAGCCACCGAGCCACAGGGCTCACAAAGTTTGTTGCAGTCAAGTCAGGAGTGGATTACCTGAATGCAGTAAGATGTGACGGCCATCTTGCTTCTCGCCACATTGACTATGACCACCGCTATGGCTCCAATGTAGACGGCCAACACACCCAGAAAACCCTGCAGCGACAATAGCATCAAAGTCCATCATATGCTAAAAATTTGTACCACCTTTTCGAAGTACTTTTTGTTTGTCATTTTTTTGTTTTACTGCATAAAAAGGGTACCCAAAACGTCAGCAGTTGCAGGGGCGGGCAAGACCTGTGTGCATGCATGATGTTACATGGTTGATGCAAGAACATCCCTCAAGATGTCTGAACAGCACATTTGCCATACATGTCAGCCAATCCAGCCCCTCTACCATCCCACTGCTGCCATGAAGCATGGTATAGTCTGAAGGTATGGTCCTCCACAACGCCAGATGTAACTGCTCCTGTGTCGTTGTCATTGTTGTGCTGAGCCAAACATGCCTGTACTTCTGTCTCTTGAACACAGCACAGTGCAGTGCAGAAGCTATTGTTAGTGCTTCTTGTGTTCAGTGACAGGAACATCTCTTGCCACTCAACTTATGCACAGCATCAGACCCTTGTTTTGTCGTGTTGATGTAGGCGCGACGTTCAAGCTTTACCATGATCATTCGGAGTTCTGTCTGGAGCACATACTGCCGCCCCATCATTGGCATTGCGATGTACAGTCTGAGCTCACAGCCATTTTTGTATTTAAGCAAATGCCCATGCACAGACACAACCCAGCTAAATTGCTTCAGCTGACTAAGCATGAATGATGACTCACCGCTCCAGATGTGTCATGCAGAGCATCACTTGCCCCGCCATCTCTGTCATTGCTGTGCCCACTCAGGCTTGCAGCTGCGGCTCCAATACCCAGAGCTGAGAAGACAGGCATGAGCCAACATAGGATGGTGTACCCCAGCTGGATTCTGCCCTTTGCTGTGTCGCTGAGGTCTGCAAATGGGAGGTAAGTGTGATTGTGTGCCTCTTCAAGCCTGCAGGCCAAGCAAAAGATTCCCAGTGTTGCACAGACATCACTCTGACGCAAAATGACACCTGCAGTACTGGACCGCTGTTATTTGAGTTTCACGATTTTGCATGCTCGTGGATTATTGAGCATGAGGTACAACCTCAGCTTTGCATGCAGTACTCTTGTGTCCTAGAAGGGAACTCACCATTTCTTGAAGATACCATACAGAACCACCAAAACCAGGAAGAAAGCTCCGTCGTAAAAGCCTTCAAACAAGGCGTTGCGGAGTCTGTCAGGATGGTGTGCTGCTGCTGCCTCACACGCGAAGGCGATAACTCTCACTGCGCGGAACAGTCAGCAGGTCAAAGACGGGGTAAGATGTCAACATCCAGTTCTGTGGCGTGTAATACCAACTCATGCGGATTAATATCCTCAGAAGGCCAAACATGGCTGCGTCAAATCTCACCCCAACAAAATGTCGAAAGCTCGGCATAGTCCCAGCCCGGGTGACGCTTTAGGCTTACGTTGTTGACCACAGCCAGTCCGGCCCAGCCGAACGCGAAAATGACAGCCGCCAAGATGGGGCCGTGGCTTTGCATTTGAGCCTGCAGAAGAGACCAGTCAAATTGTCTAGCACAGACTCAAGCTCGCTGCGCATGAATTGGCAGTTGGGCGCTGCCTTGGGTCTGCATGCAGCATGCTCGTCATCTGACGGCGTAAGGATTTTACTAATGAAACTGCTTTCAAACTTATCCTTGGGCTGGCCGAGCGCTGATTGCACAATATGCCGAAGAAAGGTCCCTTTTGTGACTGAATCTCTTCCGTCGGCAGCTCGTCAGCTCGAAAGATGTCAGCCGAGGTGCTGTTAAGCCGACCGAAGATGAAAGCATACTCCACAGCCAGGCTTGCACTTGCCCAGGCGGATCAGAACCTTGCTGCAGGTTTTGCAGTGTCAGACGAAGCTTTCGCAGGATATCTGTCTGGGGGCCATCATGTTGTAGCAGTCGCTGCCTTCCGCTGGTTGTGCGCCGTACTCCATGGCCACAGCGGAGCTTCAGATTTCTCAGTTGTGTCAGCAACGCAGCTGCCTCTGGGAAAATCTACACCGCACGCTTTTTCCTTGGCTTTGGCTGATGGCTCATGTGTTGAGTGTCGGTTGCATCCTCAGCGGACTGGCAAAGCAGCTGGTGGCAGGACGTGCATTGACAAGGTTTCTCCAGCCATTGAGAAGAAAGGTCCCGACTCTTGGAAAGTCGTTGTGCAGGTGTTGAACGGCTTGCATGCACATCGCGACAATCGTAACCCGTCGCACAGCAGCCATCGCTTCATTCCTGAAACTTGCTGCAGATGTGCACACCCTCTGTTGGTACACTGTGTGCTAGGTGTGCTGCTGGACATCTTTTGGCGAGTCAGCGACCCAGTCAAACATCATAACCAGTTCAGAATCACACAGTGCAGTGATCTAGATGGACTGCAACAATGGTGCAGATCAGCTGTTTTTGCAGCAGCTACATTGGCCACAGCGCCTGCAGCGGAAGCAGCAGACCCTCCTCTGACTGCTGCCACAGGCTGGGATTGTCACTCAGGATCACTGGAGTGCGCAGGCTCTGCTGTTCCAGAGGCATGCATGCACACATCCGATGTAGACCCAGGCCTCAGTGGGAACTTTGCATCAGTGGATGCAGCGCAACATGTGGATGAGTTAGCGGATCTTGCAATCATGATGTTTGATATCATGCCAGATGATGGTGAAGCCTCTGCATCACTCAGTCATGAAGGTGCATCAGTCACAGTCCAGTCAGCACCATCACGCTCAGCACCAACAGCCAAGCGCGTCAGAAGCGACTGCTCTGATCCAGACTCCTCAAGCCAGCCAACAGTAAGCTTGGCCTGTCACACTGATTTGCTGAGATGCTTTAAGAATATCATCATGCAGTCTTTGGGCATGCAGGTACACTACTCCACCGTCAGCACTGAAGATCTGACCCAAAGGCTTCAAAGCTTGGAGCTGAATGTCTCAGGCATGCACGTGACGCTGCAAGCACATGATGACAAGCTAGATAGACTTCACGGTCAGGTATGCATGCCAACTGTGGACGTAAAACAACTTGTGATGTACAGGGCACCATGCTTATGACCCCTTCAGCAGTTGCAATGTTGTCTTCCTGAACAAGCAGTGCTGAGTCGCCAGAAAGAGATCAAAGCATTTGTTCTCATGCACCGGCAACACCTTACCCTCACTGACTTGACACTGCAACACTCCCATCCGAGCTTATTGCAGCTGTGCACTTCTACTGTATTGTTTTTCTGTGTTGCATGCAGATGGGAGAGCATACAGAGGATCTGGTACATGTGCAAGTGGAGCTTGCTACAAGGCAAGCCCTACATAGTGCACTTGAGCTCTGGGATGCTGCATCAAGAGGCTTTCGTCAGCATAAGGCACATGGGGATCTTTGCTGCAGCGCAACTTCACCACAGTCATTTGTAGCGTGTATGTTTGGCACGCCAGGCTTGTCTGCAAATGTATCATGACACAAAATCTGGATCTGGGTTCAATCACTCAATGGCGCATGATCAGCTTGGGTTGTCACAGCAGCGTTCACTGGTGTTGGTGTATGCACAGTTACAGAGAAGCCCAATGTATCTCATCCTTGGGCTTTTCTTTGATCACCGCCGACAGGCGTAGTGTTTTCTTTTCTTTTCTTGTATGCACAGTTCCAGCCTGAGTTTTGTATCACAGCACACATCTTGCTTGTGGCATGCAGGACATCGCCAGGTGCTGCAGACAATTTACAGTCATGCAGCAGCGACATACATCATCCAGTGGGCAATTCATCACTTACTTCTGCATATGATCAGAGTGCAAGCAATAAAGGTGAGCAGAAGAGCACCTTGAGTACATACACTACAAGGAAAGGCAATTTACACAGCATAGCAGCAGTGCGATTCTTGATAGCATGAGCCTTGATGTGAGGGGCAGATGCGTCATGCATAATGCTAGCTTGCTATGTAACACGATGACTTGTCAGCCAATGAGCTTACTTTTTGGCCTGACAATGAAAGCTTGTTGCTGTGCGTTTCATCAATGTTGTGACATCGCCAGGCTTGC
>JAABUH010001523.1_pt1 | contig 25354 bp, 30 predicted proteins | sample 5559121 | NCBI WGS metagenome assembly JAABUH01 (sample SAMN10711871, study PRJNA513364) | rock metagenome | isolation source: Antarctica rocks | place: Antarctica: Victoria Land, Battleship Promontory nord | collected 2015-12-28
AAGATGTACGGCGGCGGGGTGTCCGACGAGCCGTGGTTGCGGGAGCTGTCCAACCTGATCGGTGTCCACGACGTGTCCCGGTGGTCACAGAGCAGCGGTCGGGGTGGGGCGTCGAGGTCGCAGACCTGGTCCAGCGAGCCGATCCTGGATGTGGCCGAGCTGATGGGCCTGCCCCGTGGCCGGGCGGTGTTGCTGTCCTCGGGGAACAAGGCGGCCATGCTGCGGCTGGTGCCGTGGATGGAGGGTCCGCACGCGCTGGCCGTGCAGGCGTCGCTGTCGCGGTGGGAACCGGCCGATCGCCGGGCGGAGCGGCTGCGGGCAGCCCACGAGTTCTCCGCCGATGCCAGTCCTGCCGAGGAGGACGATGACGGTGTTCTGGTGGCGAAGGCGGCCCCACGGGGACGCAACCCCCTGCTGCCCCCGGCGCAATGAGCGCCACCGAACCCGCACCGGGAGGGGTCGCAGCCCAGGAAACAGGGGCACCTGCCGATCCTGCGCCCCCGGTGTACGCCGACGTCGAGGGGTTCGTGGTCGGGTTCCTGGCCCCCACCATCGCCCGCAAGCTCGTGGCCGGCGGTCGGGGGCTGACGTGGTGCCCGCAGTGGTGGATGCACGCCGAAGCCATCGCCCGGTTGATGGCCCTGTGGGAGGCGTGGGAAGCGCTGCGTCTGGATGGTGGCACCGCGATGGGCACTTGGTGGCGTGATCACTGCGGCCCCCAGCTGGGGGTGCTGATGAACGGCGAGGAAGGCCCGCTGCACCTGTGCAAACCCGATCACCACGGCGGGATTCCGGCACCGCTGAAATCCACCCCCGCCCCACCAGAGTGGTGGGGAACAGCCCGGCGCTGATCCTGGCGCGCGGTCAGCCCTGCTGCTCGGGTTGAGTCAGCGTCGTCAGGGCCGTATCGATCGCTTGGTGGACATCACTCGGAGGGGTACCGAAGGGTCGGGTTTCCATCCGGGGAGAGCTCGCCGGGAGTTTCGCTCGGGGCCGGTGCTGTTCGGTCCGTACTCGAAGAGTCACCGCACGTTGCGCCGTGAGCGGCCGGGTACGTCGAGGGTCGGGCACAAGACGAGGTCGGCGTGCGTTGAGTCCCAACACCGCTGCGCGCAGCACATCTGGCCGCACACCGGCGATCGCCACGACCGCACGAAGGGAAATGCACGATGGCAACCGACTACGACGCACCACGCCGCACCGAATCCGACGATGTCGCCGAGGACTCCTTGGATGAGCTCAAAGAGCGACGCAACGACGCCGCGGCCTCCATCATCGACGTCGACGAGACCGACACCACCGAGTCCTTCGAGCTGCCCGGGGCGGACCTGTCCGGGGAGGAACTCTCGGTGCGCGTGGTGCCCAAACAAGCCGACGAGTTCACCTGCTCGACCTGCTTCCTGGTCCACCACCGCCACCGCTACGCCGGGGAACGCGCAGGTCTACCGATCTGCCGCGACTGCGCGGCATAACCCGGGCTGTCCTCGCCACGACCGGTCGAAGTTCGCCTCTGCCTCTTCTCCGCACTACTTCCGGGCTGGATCACGTTCGGGAGTCATCTACAGCAGGCCGGCGTCGTCCAGGACACCGATCAGCGCGGAGGAGGCGACGGTGGTGTAGATGGCGGTGGTGCGCGGGTCGGCGTGTCCCATCAGCTGGCTGATGGCGGCCTGGGGCACACCCCGCAGCGCCAGGGTGACCCCGTAATGGTGGCGGAAGGCGTGCGCCGCGGCCCGACCGGCAGACTCACCCCTGCACGTAGGGCAATCGAGCGGAGCAGCCGGTCCAGGGTGCGGGGGGTCAGCGGGCTGGTGTCGGTGCGCACGAACAGCAGGCTGGACCGCGACGGCGTGGGTCCGCCGCCGTGTGTCCTGCGGCCATCCAACCAGGTGTCGAGGGCCGCGACAGGACTTTCCCTGCGACGAAGGGGTGGACCGAACTGCGAGCCCAGTCGATCATCGTATGATTGGTCAGTCAATCAAATCGAGTGATCCTGACCCGCGGGCACCTCAGGAGGCAGAGCGATGCAATCGTCCGGTTCAGGCGCGGCCGCCGACGGCGAGACCGCGTGGGACCACAAGCGGCGCCGGATTCTCGACGGTGCGGCCGCGGTCTTCTCTACATCCGGATACACCAAGGGGACGACGAAGGAGATCGCCGCTCACATCGGCCTGAGTCAGCCGGCGATCTACCACTACGTGGGCTCGAAGGCGGATCTGCTCCGCGAGATCGCGCTCCAGGTCGACCACGACATGGTCATTGCCTTGCAGAAGGGCCTCAACAGGGGCACAGATCCGCTGACCCAACTGCGCGGGATCATCCTGGAGTTCACCCTCGCGGTGGTCGCGAACCGGCTCACCTTCGCCGTCTACCGAAGCGAGCGCCGCTGGCTGGAAGCAGACATTGCCGCGCAGGTGCAGCAGGACGAGGACGAGTTCGTCAGAGCCGTACGCCAAGTGGTAGAGGCTGCACAGAAGACCGGCAGATTGCCGGCTGCGCCGCCGGCCGTTCTGACCTACGCGATCTTGAACATGGTCAGTGAGAGCAATCGCTGGTATCGCGCAGAGGGTCCGATGAGCCCCGAGCAGGTTGCGGCGGCGTACTGCTCCCTGATCGGACTACCGGCCGAGGACTGATCCCCGCACTAACTACTGGGCTTGGGCGCGAGCTCCGGCCACTGCGCGCAGTGCCTTCCGGTCCACCTTGTTCGCCGCAGTCCGCGGCAGTTGGTCGACGATGACGATCTCGCTGGGGCACTTGTACTTGGTCAAGTTCTTGGCGCAGTAGCTGAGCAACTCATCGGCACCGATGCTGGAGGACGCCGCGGGCACCACGAAGCTGACCGGGCGCTCACCCTTGCGGTCACTGGCCACGCCCACCGTCGCTGCATCGACGACCCCCTTGTGGCTGGTCAGGATCTCGTCGATCTCCCGGGGATAGACATTGAAACCTCCAACGATGATCATGTCTTTCTTCCGGTCCACGATGTACAGGTATCCGTCCTCGTCCAAATGCCCGATGTCCCCCGTCCTGAGCCACTCCGGTGCCTGGAGTTGATGCGTGGATTCGGGCTCGCGGTCGCTGTAACCGACCGTTAAGTGCGGTGCCCACACCCGGATCTCCCCGACTTCCCCCACTGGGAGCGCCCGATCATCGCCATCGGACAGTCTGACCACCTCGATCTCCACGAGAGGCGCGGGCAGCCCGACAGACCCGGCTCTGGGTGGCAGTCCTGAGGGATTGCACGAGATCGGCGCGAGTTCCGTCATGCCAAACGCCTCGTAGATCACCGCGCCCGTGGCCGCGAACCATCGCTGATGTAGAGCCGCGGAGAAACGCGACCCACCACCGGGGCAGACCCGCAGCGAGCTCAGGTCACTCTCGGTGATGTTGGTCGCCGAGAGCAGTCCGCCATAGATCTCGGCTGGTCCGCCGCCGAAGACGGTCACGGCGTGACTGTGCAGTGCCGATACGACCTTCTCGGGCACGAAGCCCGGTGCGGTGACCAGGGTCGCCTGTCCGTAGACCGGATTTAGAATGCCCATTAAGAGCCCCCAGATGTGGAAGCACGGGGCGACGTTCAACCACACCTCTTCACCGAGACGTGTGGGCCAGCACGCTTCCATCCCTCTCACCGTCAGCACCAGGCTGCGGTGTGTGTGGTTGACGCCCTTGGGTATGCCGGTGGTTCCCCCGGTGTACATCAGAGTAGCCAGACTGGCCGGCTCGGGCAGGTCCTCGTCCCCAATCACCAGGGTCTCGTCACGGAGCCATTTCTCCAGGCTCGCGCCCCCGGCGTCGAGGCTCACCACGGGTACGCCTAACTCCGCCGCCAGGCGTTCCGGAACCTCGCGAGACGTGTGCAGTGTGACGACCGCCGACGGCCCGGCGCCGGCGAGGAGGGGCCGGAGTTCACGTGCGGTGTAGTTCGGGTTGAGAAGGGCCACCTGCGCACCGGCTACCCAGGCTGCGAAGGTGGCGATCGACATCTCTGGCGAGTTCGGCATCACGATCGCAACGGGACCGTCCGTTCCCCGCACCCGACGCAGCCGTTCGGCGAGTCCGGCCACCGACCGGCCGTACTCCGCATAGCTCAGGATCCGGCCTCGATAGATGATCGCGGTGCGGTCTGGCGCATCGGAGACGGCGTGACGCAACGACTCGACGACACTTCGTGCCGGCAGTCGGCCGGAGCCGACGGGCATCTCTTCCGAAACGGGCAAGCTAATCACGTCCTCGAACGAGCGGAATGAGTGTGGCAATAGTTTGATCGGTCAATCAATCAACGTCAAGAGTGTGGTCGTTCGCAATATCGGGCGCGGGCGGCTCCGTACTCTCGGGCGAGCACGTCGACCGCCTCACCCAAGGATTCGGTGGACCGCACCGCACCGACTGCCTGGCCGGCCGACCACACGTCTCGCCAGGCCTTTGATTCTCCGATGTCGCCGGAGAAGTCGATCGCCTCCATCGGAACACCATTGGTTGCGTGGCGCTCCAGGCTCGAACGTAGCCAGCTGGCAGGGACCCCGGTCACCGAGTCGCTGGTGACGATGTCCTCGATGTCCGACCCGATGACCAGTTCCTGATGCCCCACGCACGCCCGGCTTTCGGAAGTTGCCAGGAAGCGTGTGCCCACGGTTACCAGGTCGGCTCCCAGCACCTGCATCGCGAGAACCCCGGCCCCGGCGCCGACTCCGCCGCCGGCGACGAGCGGGCCGTCCCAGAAGCCGCGGATCTCGGAAAGGAGTGCGAACGGGCTGTATTGTCCGGTGTGCCCCCCTGCGCCCGCACAGACGACCACCAGGCCGTCGGCACCGGCGTTCAACGCCCGCCGGGCCTGGTCCGGGCTGCTCACGTCGGCCAGGACCAGGCCGCCCCACGCATGTGTCTCGTCGACGACGCGGCGCGGGTTGCCCAACGCCGCGATCACCAGGGGTGGAGCCGCATCGGCAAGCAGCGCCAGCTCACGGTCGAGACGGTCATAAGTGCGGTGCACGATCATATTGACCGCCCAGGTCCCGCTCGCTCCGCCGACCTGCGACACGATTTCGCCGAGCCACTCTTCGAGATCATCCATGGTCCGCGCGTTCGGAGTCGGGAAGGCCCCCACAATTCCCGCCCGGCACGCTGCGACCACCATCTCGGGACCCGAGACCAGGAACATCGGGGCAGCGACGACCGGAGCCCGGAGGCTGGCCACCAACTCGGCGAACCGGGCCCGCGCACCGCTGTCCGCCCTCATCCCGCGGGCTCCCGCGCAGGCTCCAGGAGGCCGCGCCGAGCACGGCGTACAACCTGAGGCGCGTCCACGGCCAGGACCGCGGTGGTCCGCCCGGCGCGGGACCAGGTCACCGAGCTGCCCCGCGAGGATTCCGGGTGAAATTCCACCGCGTCGTCCGGGCGGTGCCTCCCGATGTAATGGAGGGTGTGGCTCAGCTGGTGCGACCAGAAGTAGGGAAGCGGGTCATACCGGGTGTCGGCACCCAGGACACTCTCGGCCGCAGCTCGGCCCGACTCCGCCGCGTGCTGCCAGTGCTCGAGGCTCACCCGTTCGCCGTATCTGGCCGAAGGCCAGGTGATCACGTCACCGGCGCCGTACACGCTGGGCAGGCTGGTGCCGAGGGATTCGTCGACAACGAGCCGTCCCCGGTCATCGCGGACCATCCCGCTGCCGGCGAGCCATGCCGTGTCCGGTGCGCCGCCGATCGCGACGACCACGACGTCGGCCGGGAGTTCCTCACCTCCGGCCAGCCGGATGCCGTGTGGTGTGATGCCCGCGACCGGGACTCCGATGGTCAGTGCGATCCCGCACTCGGCGTACCAGCCGGCGATGTCGTCCAGCAGGCTGTCCGGAAGGGCCGTCAGTCCGGACATGAGGACAGGCGACACGACCGAGACCTGGCACCCCAGTCGGGCGGCGGCAGTACCCACTTCGGCGCCGATGAGCCCGGCTCCCACCACGACCACCCGCCGGCCTGGCGTGAGGGACTCGCGCAGCCTCAGTGCGTCCTCATGCGTTCGCAGGACGTGCGCTCTCGGCGATGCTGCCTGGCCCGGCAGGCTCCGCGGGCTAAGGCCGGGTGCCACGATCGCGGCGTCGAACGGCAACCTGCCCACCGACGTACAGACCTCCGTCGGCCGCAGTTCGGTGGCGGTGGCACCCAGCTCGACCCGGACCTCCAGCTCGGCGAGATCCCGGTCCAGCCGGGTGTCGGTGACCGCACCGACCAGGAACTCCTTCGACAACGGCGGACGGTCGTATGGCGGGCGGGCCTCACGCGTGACCAGGGTGAGGTCCCCGTCGAAGCCTGATTCCCGCAGCGTGGTGGCTGCGGTGTGTCCGGAGAGGCCGCCGCCGACGATCACCACACGCCTCGGTGGGTGGTTCATCGTCGCCGCTTCCTCGGGGGGCCACCCCGCACCTCGAGTCCGCCATCGCTGGGCATCACTGCCCCGGTGACGAACCGCGACTCCGTAGGGTCCGCCAGGAGGGCATACAGGCCGGCGTGGTCGCGGGGCTCGCTGACGAATCCCAGCGGGATCCCGGCTGCCATGCCGGCGAGCAACCGCTCCTCGTTGCGAAGGCTGCGATCGGGACCGAGAGCGTCGGTCCCGGAGAGGCCGGTGCACGTTGCCCCGGGCGCGACCGCGTTCACCCGGACGTCCGGGGCCAGCTCGAAGGCCAGTTGTCGCACGAGGCCGACCACGGCGTGCTTCGACGCGACGTACAGGGCTCCCCCGCCACCGGCGTAGCTGCCGCTGGAGGAACACGTCAGGATCACCGCGCCCGCCGACTCCCGCAGCGCAGGCAATGCGGCCTGGACGCCGAGCAGGTAGCCGAGGACGTTCGTGGTGAAGAGCTCCTCGAACCCAGCGCAGATCTCCGCCGGCCCGAGGCCGGACAACCGGACGCCGTAGTCGTAGATCCCGGCGTTCCCTACATAGGTGTCGAGACTGCCGAAGGTGTCCAGCACCCGGTCGGTCGCCTGCTGGTGCGCTTCGGCATCCCGCACGTCACCGACTATGGCGAGCACTCGGCCGGTATGATCGCGCTCGACTGACGACGCCAGTTGCGGGTCGCGCTCAAGGACGCCAACGCACGCGCCGTCGGCAACGAAGCGGTCCACGACTGCGCGCCCGATTCCGTCGCCGCCCCCTGTCACGAGTGCGACGCGTCCGCGTAGGTCGGCCATCAGAAGAAGGTGTTGATGTTCTTCGCCGGCAGCACCGCATGACGCAGCACGACCGTGCGGGAGGCGATCCGCAGCTCCCCGTCGACCCGGCGCAACAGATCGGACCGGCGACCGTAGAGCGTGGTGGAGTTCAGCTCCCCCTGACCGCGGTAGTTCACGAATACAGAGCGCACCAGATAGTCGTTGGGAGGGTCACCCGACTCCACCTCGATGTTCGAGATCACGTGCAGATGGCGGGTCGGCGGGTCCTCCGCCCATGCCGTCGGTGCGGTGAACCTGTCTATGCGATGTTTCAGGTCCTCTACGGTGTCGTCGAAGTAGGCCATCCGATCCGGTGCGTACTCGCCGGACCGATCCCGGCGGGCGCGGTTCTCGATGCCAGGCACCCAGTACCTCGCATCGTCTGTGAACAGCGCAAGCCAGTCTGGGTAAAGCTCCTCGTCGAGCAGACGCGCCTCATGCGCCAAGAACTCGTGGACCTCCAGGACCAGATCGTGGTGCCTCTCGCCCTGGCTTGGCAGCAGGCCGGCCATCAGTTCTCCTCCCCGAGGACGCCATCCCAGCCGTCGATACGCATCATCCGTGACCACTGCCGGTAGAAGGCGCGTTGGTTGGCGTCGTTGATCTGGCCGCGGAACACCTGGCCGGGAAGTTCCGGATGCTCGATCCGGCTGTCCAGGCCCAGTCCGTAATGGAGTTTCTGGCGGCGCGTCACCACTCCGGCGTTGCTGCGGGTGGACCCTTCCCAGTTCTCGCCGTCGTCCATCTCGAACACACCGGCGGGCGAGAACGTCATCATCGCTCCCTTCTTCCAAGCCTGCTTCACCTCGTCGGGAGCGCTCCGATTGACCAGCACCCAAGTGCGCAGCTCGGTCCGCTGCGGACCCATCGGCCGCCAGGTCCGGAACGTGTTCTGCCCCGGCAGGAAGGAGAAGTTGGGGAACACGTTGACCGAACTGATCGACCCCACCATCCGGGCACGAAGTGGGCCGAGGCGTGCGACGAAGGCGGCTTCATTCCCCCGGAGATAAGCCAGGATCCGACGATCGCCCAGAGTGGCAGCATTGCCCAGACCGTCCAGGTTGAACTCCCAGCAGTGACCGTTGACGTTCACGTGATAGCTCTCGGAGTCCTGACCGCCCAGCGCCGGGACGTCGCTGCCCAGCATGGCTTGGGCGCCCGACGCATGGGTCCAGCCTGCATGCAGCGCATCGCCGGCGAAGTTCTCGGCAGCGATCTTCCAGTTGCAGTCAAGGATCGAGGTGATTGAGCCGCCGAAGAACTCGGTGCCGTTCTCGTCGTTGTCCAGGATCACGTCCAGGTAGTAGCTGAATGACCCGAGATAGTCACGCAGGGACGGAGCGCTCGGATCGAAGGTCGCAAAGACCAGACCTTTGTAGGTGTCGACCTGTGCAACCGAGGTCAGCCCGAGGCTTGATCGGTCGAAGCCCGGCTCTCGCTCATAGCTGGCTGACTCGTGCATGCCGAGGAGGGCACCGTCGAGGCCGAACGACCACCCGTGGTAGTTGCAGACGAATCCGCGCGCCTTGCCGACCTGGGCACCGCACACCTGGTTACCCCGATGCGGGCAACTGTTGAGGAACGCACCGATGCCGCCATCCGAGTGTCGGACCACGATGATCTCGTCCTGCCCGACCGTGGTGGTGAGGAACGATCCCGCGGACGGCAGCTGGCTCTCGTGTGCGATGAAGGACCAGCTCCTGGCGAAGACTTGCTCGAGTTCACGTTGGTAGATCTCCTCAGACCAGAAGATCTCCCGGCTCAGCCACCCGTCATCGAGGTCGCACAAGGCAAGGACGTCGTCACGCTGGGCAGTCATGCCGTCTCCTCCGTCTGTTCGCCGTCGATGGCCGTCACGACGATCTCGCCGTCCTCGACCCTGGCCCCGTAGACCCGGATCGACTCCGAGACCGGGAAGCACAACGCTTCCCCGGTTCGCACGTCGAACTCCCCCCAGTGGACCGGGCAGACAATGGTGTGCCCCTCCAAGGTCCCTTCGGACAGTGAGGCGGTCGCATGCGTGCAGGTGTCCGCCGTCACGTGAATGGTTCCGTCGACGTTCGACACCGCGAGTGCCTCCATGCCGGCCGGACAAACCTGGACCATCTCGCCGGGGGCCACCATGTCCACGGGACCGATGGCGGTCCTCAGCCGACAGTCACGGACCTCCATCTCAGACACTTCCCACGGAGTGACCAAGCGGCAGCAACTCGACGAACCCCAGCCCGGTAATCCATTCTTCCACCGGTTCATAGGCGATGACTTCCCCACCCACCGCACCAACAGCGGTCATTGCGGCCAGGAAATTCCGTAGTTCCAGCGCACCGTTTCCGCCTTGCGCCACGATCTCCTCGTCGGTGTACCTGCTCAACGCGTCGACGTCACCGTCGCAGACCAGGCCGAGGACGCGCCGGTCGAAGCTTTCGCTGACCCGGCCCATCTCGGCGGTGCCGACCCAGTGGCTGATGCCACCGCTCCCAATCACCACGACCCGCTCGCTGTCGTCCCACGACTCGACCGCATCCCTGATGCTGGTACCGATGGCCGCCGCACGACGAAGCGGGATCAGGGGTTCGACGCCACAGGCAAGGTAGACCGGCACGAGCGGCAACCCGGCTTCGGCACCGACCATGAAATAGGGAATCGCCACCGAGTGATCGACCGTCAGGGAATGCGCCACCGCCCAGTCGACACCATTCATGTGTCCGTGGTGTGCGAGGTGGCGAGCCAGGGGACCGTTGTCGGGGAGCGTCTGCCGCGGCATACCGGGTAGGCGTTCCAATGGGCCCTCGAGGTCACCGGTGGCGATCAGCGCCTGAGGTAGGCACCCGGGACCGAAGAGGACGTAGTGATCGGTTCCGATGATGATCAGCGTGGTCGGATCGAGTGCGACGATTCGCCGAGACGCCTCCGCGTACGCACCCAGCACGCGCTCACGCACCTGTGAGTCCGCGGCTTCTGGGTTGGTGAAAATCATCGGATCATGGGGCATCAGGAACCCACCGACGACGGCACCCATCACTGTTCTCCTTTCTGGAGTCGGGTGGACTCGTGATCGCGCAACTGGTTTAGATAGGCGCCAGTACTGCGACCGCTGCAGGTCATCCAGAAGCCCCACACCAGCATCGGGTTCGCTCCCGCCCGGTGCAGGGCATTAACGTTGAACGACCGCAGCGCCTCGTGCTCGTCGGGGTCGAGTCCGTAGCGGCTGAGGAGTCGCTCGGGCTCCGCCGCGAAGAGTTCACGTGCCCGACGGTCCCCGCCGAGGTCGTACATCGCCTTCTCCACGCCGAACAGAGTCATCACAGCCTCCCAACGAAGTCGCGAACGAGGGTGAGGAACTCGTCTCGGCGCTCCAGCTGGACCCAGTGCCCACATCCGGAGAACACGTGCAGGTCGGCGTGCTCGATGCTCCGGGCCGTGCGCCAGGCGAGCTCGACTGGGATGACGCGGTCCTCGCGGCCGTGCAGCACTAGCGTCGGCTTGTCGATGGTCCGCAAGGACGCCTCCGGAACTCCCTTGACCTGGGTGCCAGCCGGCCCGGGCTCGGGGATCAGTTTGCGGTAGCTCTCCTGAGCTCCGGTCCGCGCACTTGCCCGGTATCGCTCCCGGATCATGTCTTCGGTGACGTGGGAGGGGTCATGCGGAAAGAGCCGAAGGAGGCGTCCCATCGCCTCCTCGTTCGGCTCGTAGTGCCAGCCTGCTCGGAGCCCCTCGGTCATTTCGAAACTCCCCGATGGGGTGCCCATCAGCACGAGCCCGTCCACACGAGCGGGGTCCTTCAGCGCCGCGGCCAGGGCCAGGCCACCCCCGAAGCTGTTGCCGACCAGCGTTGCCGACCCGAGACCAAGTGCGTCGAGAAGTCCGAAGAGCTGTCCGACCCAGAGTTTGATCCCGTAGTTCGTTCCTGCGCGACCCAGGGAGCGGCCGAATCCGGCCATGTCGGGTGCGATCACGTGGTACTCACTAGCCAGGTCCGGCAGGAGTCCGCCCCAGTTCGCCGCACCTGACACTCCGGGGCCCGATCCATGCAGCAGAACGACCGGACGACCGGAGCCCGCAGAGAGCACGTGCGTGTCAACACCCGCCGCTCGGATCTCGCTCGTGTGCGTTACCAATGACTGCACGAGAGTTCCTCGAGTCATGCGCACCTCACTGCGATTGATTGATTGATTGATTGATTCCACAGTAAGCCAGCAGGCCGCGATGGTCAAGTACGCGATGAGACTCACGAATAGTGCTCGCGAAGTGGGGTGCATGCCGACAGCGGTTCGGCGATCGGAACGTGGCCAATCCCGACCTGGTCGAACGCTGCACCCACGCGAACCCGCTCGCCGCCCCCGACCCCTTCACCCTCCACGGCGGCGGAGCCGCCGGATACACCGACTACCCCGCCGCCCGTTCGGCGGCCCGGGCTTGACCGAAAGGGCTCCTGGCCGCCAACCTGGCGTGGCAGGAACGCCTTCGGTCCAGGGATTGCCTGAGCAGCGGCGCGCTTTTCGTTTGTTAGGTCGGGTCGCGGAGAGGTCGGAGATCGGTGCGGCCAAGTTCTCGTTCGATGTCGAAGCTGTAGCTGCCGTAGGGGTTGATGTGCTCGTGGAGGGCGGGTGAGAGGTGCACGGCGGCGTGGCCGTCGACGTTGTGTCCGCGCTGGCGGAGGGCGTCGAGCGCGTGTTGCAGGTAGACGGTGTTGAACAGCACGACGGCGTCGGTGACCACGGTCAGGCATAGGGCTTGGTCGGTCTGTTCGCGGCTCTGCTCACCACCCCCGCGCACCAGTTCCCCAACGGTGCCGTGCTCGCCCCCAACGGCGAGACGAATTGCTGGCCTGGGCCGGGCGGACGGGCGGACGGGCGCCGTCATGATCGAAGACGACTACGACGGATGCTGGTGGCCCACACCGTGTAGCCCCATCTCAGCGCCGCCAACTTCAGAAACGGCCCTTCCTGCTCACTCACCTAGGGTGCCGGCCAGCTAGCGGTGTCGGTGATCTGCACCAGCTCGCGCACTCGGCCCCCATCGATGCGCAGAACGTGAGCGAAGGCGGCGTCCATGGGCGCGCCGGTGGCCCGGACCGTCCCCCGGTAAGCGCCGACGGCGACGACTCGCTCTGACCCGGATGACAGCAGCTCGTCGGCCTCGGGCACGACGTCGTAGACGCTGAATACGGGGGACCACACCTCGGCGAGCATCGCCTCAGGTCCCTCGTGGCGTCCACCGACCCCCAGCGGCATCCCAGCACTCACCACGCCCCCAAACGACGGGTGCAGCGCCGCAAGCAGCGCACCCGCGTCGCGGGCGGCGAAGGCGTCGTAGAGGCGGCGGGCGGCGTCGGTATTAGCGGTCATCCTCCAAAACATATCAGAGGAGGCTCTCTAGTATCATTCCCGGCGAGAATGGGACGCCCACGCCGCTACGACGCCGACTCACTACTCGACGCCGCGGTCGCGCTCGCTGCGGCAGGCGGTCCGACAGCGGTGACCATGACCGCAGTCGCTGGGGCTGCCAACGCCCCCAGCGGAAGCGTCTACCACCGCTTCCCCAGCCGCTCCGCGCTGCTCGCGGCTCTCTGGCTGCGCACGCTGGAGCGCTTCCACGAGGGCCTGTTCCAGGCCATCGCCGCAGGCGACCCGGTGGCCGTCGCGCGGCACACAATCATCTGGAGCCGCGCCCACCCCGACGAGGCATACATCTTGCTCTACGGCGCGGCGGACTTCGGCCGCAGCGAATGGCCGCCGGCAGAGCAGCAACGGATGCAGCACGCCCAGGAGCGCGTCACCGAGGCGTTCGAGCGCCTGGGTCACCGGCTGGGGCTGCGCGACCAGGCGGGACGCGAACGGGTGATCTTCGCCGTTGCCGACCTCCCCCTCGCTCTCGTACGCCGCTATCTCGAGACGTCGAAGCCCCTATCGGCAACCGCCGAGGAGCTAGTCGCGACGGCGGCGCGCGCCGTGCTCGCTGCGCCGTAGACCCGGCGAAATCGCGCTCACCGCGGGCCTGAGCGCCCCCACCTGAGCCAGCCTGGTGATCTTGGACCCAGCGCTTACCCCGGCCATCCTCGCCCGACGCAACGCGATTCCCCCCGCCAGAGCACAAGTTCCCCGGCGGGCAGACCGCCTGGGTGGCGCCGGTGCGCTCTGCTGGCGGCCAGGACCTGGTACTGAAGGTCGCCTGGCGCCATCCCGAGGGGCTGCACGAAGCCGATGGGTTACGAGCCTGGGACGGCCAAGCCGCCGTCCAGCTTCACCGGGCGGCCGACATCGACGCCGTCACCACCGCCTTGCTCCTTGAGCGCTGCACACCGGGGAACACCCTGGCCGATCGCCCCGAGCTCGAACAGGACGTGGTCATCACCGGCCTCCTCAGCAGGATCTGGCGCCCACCCCCAGAGAAGACGTCCTTCCGTCCTCTGAGCGTCATGTGCGACCAGTGGGCCGATGAGTTCGAGCTGAAGGCGGACACCGGCCGCGGCCGGCTCGATCCTGGCCTGGCCCGGGAGGGCACGGCCGCGCTTCGGTCCCTGCCCCGCTCGGCCCAACAACGCGTCCTTCTCTGCACCGATCTGCACGCAAGCAATGTGCTGGCAGCCGAGCGGGAGCCCTGGCTGGTGATCGACCCCAAGCCCTACATCGGCGACCCCACCTACGACGTACTCCAGCACATGCTCAACTGCGATGAGCGCCTACGGGCCGACCCCGACGACTTCATCGCCCGGATAGCAACGCTCGCCGACCTGGATGTTCGCCGCCTCCGCCTCTGACTCTTCGCCCGTTGCGTGCAAGAGTCCCTGGAATGGCCCGCTCTTGGAGACATCGCAACCCTCCTCGCTTCCTGACCAGCCGGCCCGACCGCGACACCGCGAACCCCTCATCGCTGCTATCAACGGAAATCGCGCCGCTACTCAGGGAGGCCCGTCCAGGGCGGAAAGGGTACTGGGCGAGCGGGCCGTAGACGTGGGCCGCGGTGTCCCAGGTGCCCTTCGGCGGCCGAAACGAGGGCACGCTGACGTTCGTCGCGAAGTGCGGGTAATCCTGCTGATCCTGTCCCGTTGCAGCGTCGGTCATTTTACCGGCACCGTGCTCAGGCTGGTCCAGTTGCCGTCGTTGTAGCGGACGACCGCGATGCTGTTCCACGGGTTCATGCTGGTCTTGGTCGTGCTGCCCGTGACCCCGTCGGGCAGCAGCGGCAGCGTCACGTTCTTTAGGCTCTGCGCCGCCTCGATCAGCGAGTTCTGGGTGAGCTTCCCACTGGCGATCGCATTCTTGATGACGGCAGCCGTGCCGGCGCCGTTAATCCACCCGACGGCGGCGAAACCACAGGTGTCGACGCTCGTCGACTGCGGGCCGGCCGCCTGCAGGTAGGTCTTCACATCCGGGCGGTCGGCGTAGGCCGGACTACACGGGTCGATCAGATAGGTCACACTGCGCACGTTATTCGCGTTGGCTCCGGCCGGCTTCAACGCCGATGGGAACGCGCACTGGTCAATCACATAGGTGGTGGTGGGCTTCCAGCCCGACTGCGCCAGCGCGTTCAGACCGACCGAGCACTGATTGGGTGAGGTCGCCAGCTCAAGGAAATCGGCCTTGTCGGCAAGTGCCTGCAGCTGCGTCGCCGGAAACGTTGTCTGCGCCGAGGGCAACGTCTGGATCGGCAGCACCTTGATGCCCGCGGCCTCGGCCGCGGCCTTCAACAGGCTGGACACACCAGTACCCGTGTCGGTCTGCACCGCGACGATGCCGAGCGTGGCCCCGCTCGGCTTCTGCTTGAGGATGTCCGCGGTCACCGCCTTCGCTTCCGCGGCGAAAGTCGTAGTCGCCGGCAGCACGCCCGGATACTTACCGCTTGCCAGGGTCGCGTCGCCCGCGGCCAGGAAGATGTCCGGCACGCACGACTGAACGGCGATCGGGGCGATCGCGAGGTTCTGCGGGGTCGAAGAAGTGCCGGCGAGCAGGTCCACGCCGTCCGAGATTAGCTTCTGAGCGTTGGCGACTGCCTGGCTCGGGTCGCCCTTGTCGTCTAAGACAGTCACGTCCAGCTTGTGCCCGTCGACCCCGCCCTGACTATTGATGTAGTCCGCGTACTTATTGAGGCCGACGCTTAACTGACCGAGGGCGGCTAGCTGGCCCGACAGGGGCGATGAGATACCGATCTTGATGTCACCGGTGATCATCTTGCTGGCGCTCGACGGACAGTTCGAGGACGCACTGTCGCTGCCGCCGGCCTTGGGGGTTTGGCCCTTCTGCGGCCCGCCGCAGGCGGCCAACACGGTCACGATCGCGCACATGCTGATTGCCGCTGAAGCGGCCTTGCGTAGATGGTTCACTGACGATCCTCTCTAGGGCTAAACGTGAGTGAGCATGGATGGACCGGCGAGATCGACGGTCCAGATAGATGGTTCGGACGTGTGGTGCTGGGTGGCACGGGATTTCCGATCGACCGGAGAAGCCGTCCTCAAGTGACGGTTGCGGCCGGTTCGATATCGCTCGACTCGGGTTGTGTGGCTCGCGGGCTGGGCAGCACGAGATGCGCGGACGTGACCGCGCGGACGAGTAGGCCGTCGATTCCGTTCGGTGTAAGGAAGACTGCGACGATGATGGCGGCGCCGAACAAGACGCCGGACACAGGCCCGGAGAAGACCTGCGACGTGTAGTAGGGCACGTAGACGTACACGGCGCCGCCGATGATCGAGCCACGCAGGGTCGCGGCTCCCCCGATGACCATCGCGACAAGCAACTCGATGCTCTGCTCGAGTCCGAACTGGCCGGGTGTGATCACGCCGATGGACGCCGTGGCGAGGGCGCCACCAAGTGCCCCGAGTGCGCCCGCGACCGCGAAGCTCAGCGCTTTGACCGTCGTGACGCGTACTCCCGTCGCAGCCGCGGCTACCTCGTGGTCGCGTACTGCGAGCAAGGACCGGCCGACTCGGCTGGAGATCAGGTTATGCGCCACCAGACAGGCGACGACTAGGCAGCCGCCAGACACCCAGAAGCCCCAGATCTGCTGGCCATCCAAACCGTAGAGCCCGGTCCACGACGGCGGCTGCCACTGCAGGTTGAAGACCCCGTTGTCGCCGTTGGTGAGCGAGCTGAACCGACGCAGCAGTCCCGGGAAGACCGCGCCGACCGCGATGGTGACCAACGCCAGGTACAGCCCCTTCAGCCGGGACGCGGGAATGCTGACGATCAGGCCCACGACGAACGCCATGACCATCGACGCCAAGATCGACAGTGGGTACGGCCAGCCGAAACGCGACACCAAAATCCCGGCGCCGTAGGCACCGAGGCCAAAGAACGCGGCGTGTCCCACCGAAATCTGTCCGGTGTAGCCGAAGAGGATGTTCAGTCCCAGGATGGCGACCGCAGCAGCTGCCGCGCTGGCGAGCAGCGCCAGTTGGTAGGCGGGCACGACATACGGAACGTAATAGACCACCACGAGCCCGATCACAGCCGCACCGACCGACCACGGTGCAGTGCGGCGAACCCGGGCGAGCCAGGATGAGCGGATCGGCAGATTCTCAGACACGTTGCACCTGCGCTGTTCCAAAGATGCCGCTCGGCTTCAGCACGAGCACGACCACGATTAGCACCATCGCGGCGGATTCCTGCAGGGCCGGCCCGATCCACGAGACGTAGACCGATAGCAGGGTCGTCACGATCGCGACACCGAGCCCGCCCAGTGCCGCGCCGAGCAGGCTGTCCAGCCCGCCAAGGGTGGCCGCGGCCAGGCCGTAGAGCAGCACGTCGAGCATCATCTGGGTCGACAGCGTCGACACCGGCGCGATGAGCAATCCGGCAACCGACCCCATCGCGCCGGCCAGGCCCCAGGAGAATAGCCGCACCTTAGTAGTCGAGATGCCGAGCAGGTCGGCCGAGCCGGGATTGGCCGCCACTGCGCGCATCTGCAGCCCGATCGAGGTCTTGCTGATCAGCAGCGACACGGCGATCGTCAGTACGACCAGGGCACCCACGTCGCCGACGACGTAGTAGTAAACGCGGGCACCGGCGAGGGTGAAGTAATCGCCCACGGCGTTGGGGAAGATGCTGGGGAAGCCGTGCGGGTTCGTGCCCCAGATGCTGCCTGTCAGGGCGTTGATGCCGAGATATAGACCGGCGCCGATGAGCACGACGGTCCATTCCGGCCGATTGCGCAACGGGCGGATGAGTAGCAGGTACACCCCTCCGCAGATCGCGATGCCCGCAAGCACGACGATCACGGCCGCCAGGCCGAGCGGCCAGCCACGGTTGAGGATCGTGAATGCAATGAAGGTCGTGAAGGTGCCGATCTCGCCCTGGGCGAAGTTGAGGGTGCGGTTCGACCGGTACACCACGACCAGCGCGATCGCCAGTAGTGAATAGATCGCCCCGACGCTGATCGCGGCGACAAGGGTCTGCACGAAGTGGGTCATTGTTCGATGTCCTGCTGTCCGAGGTAGGCGGCGGCGAGCGCGGAGTCCGCGTCCAGTGACGTCGGCACGCCCTCCCACACGATGCGGCCGGTCTCCAGCACGTAGGCGTAGCTCGCCACCGACAAAGCAAGGCGTGCATTCTGTTCGACGATCAGAACGGACAGATCCAGCGTCTCGTTGAGCTCGCGGAACGCATCGAAGATCTGGTGGGTCATCGCCGGCGATAGGCCGAGACTGGGCTCGTCGCAGAGAAGCACCAACGGCTCGGTGATGCAGGCCCGCGCGATGGCCAGCAATTGCTGCTCGCCGCCGGATAGCAGGCCGGCCGAGATGTGGCGCCGCTCTGCCAGCCGCGGGAACCGCTCGAGCCAGTTCTCGACCGCCTCCTGTCGTCGGCCCGACGGCAACAGCAAGGCACCCAGTCGAAGGTTATCCAGCACGCTGAGCTCGTTGAAGGTTCCCCGGCCTTGAGGTACGGACGCAACGCCGAGCCGCGCGACTTGGCTGGGCGAGCCGCCCCGCAGCTCGGTGTCGCTGACCAGGCGGCGGCCGCGCGATTTCAGCGCACCCACCACGCTGCGCATCAAGGTGGTCTTGCCGGCCCCGTTGGCGCCGAGCAGCACGACGATCTCGCCGCGGCAGACCTTGAGCGTCACCCCGTGCAGCACCGAGGACGGCCCATAGCCCGCGTCGAGACCCTCGACGGCAAGCACCGTCGGCACCTCCGCGCGGCGGTTCTCGAGCGCGGCGGGCATCACGGTCTGCCTGCGCTCCTCGGGAGCGGAGGCCGAGACGTTCGGTTGAACGGTCACGCTGCGTCTCCCAGAAACACCCGCACGACCTGCGGATGATTGCGAACCTCGGCGGGTGCACCGTGCGTCAGCATGATTCCCGAGGCCATCGCGGCAACGGAGTCACTCAGCCGCATTACCAGCCGGACGTGATGCTCGACCACGACCATCGTCAGGCCCTGATCGGCGCGAATCCGGAGGATGAGGTCGCCGAGATCGTCGACCTCAGACTCACGCAAACCGTTGGCCGGCTCGTCCAGCAGCAGCAGCTTCGGCTGGGATACGAGGGCTCGGGCGAGCTCGACCCGCTTAAGGGTGCCGAACGGGAGCTCATTGACGTTGCTGCGTGCGACCTGCGACAGGCCGACCAGCTCGAGCGCGCGGTCGGTAACCTCGCGCAGGCGCTGCTCCTCACGCCGCACCCCGATGTGGGCGAGTGCCCGCAGCCATCCCGCCCGGCCCTGGGTATATGCGCCGCTCAGCACATTGGTGCGCACGTCCATGCTGTGGAAGAGCGCCAGGTTCTGGAACGTACGGCGGATACCCAGTGCGGCGAGATCACTGCCACTGTGGGCCAGTAGCGGGATGCCGTCGTAGGTGATCGTGCCCTTGCTCGGCTGAACCGTGCGCGTGATGCAGTTGAACAGCGTCGTCTTGCCCGCTCCGTTCGGGCCGATGAGCCCGCAGATCTTTCCCTCGGCGACGTCCAGGTTCAGGTCGTTGAGGGCGCGGACGCCGCCGAACTCGACGCTCAGATCGGCGACGCTGAGCAGCGGCCCGTCGTTCATGAGGGCTCCGCCAGGAAGTCGAGTACGACCTTGTTGAACTCCTCGGTCTGCTCCCACTGCGGCCAGTGCCCGGCGCCGTCGACGAACTGGAACCGGCCGTTCGGGATCGTCTCGGCAATGTGCATGCCCTGCGCGGCCGGCCCGAACGGATCGTCGCTCGTCCAGATGAACATCGCCGGGGCCTGGACCGCGGCGAGCTCCCCGTCGGTGACCATGTTGCTCCGACGGATATCCGGATCCTGAAGGCACATGATGTGTCGGATCGACTCGGCGAAGCCGGGCCGGCTGTCCACCTGCCTCCTGGCCTCGACCAGCTCGTTGGTGACTGTCGCCTTATCCGCCATCAACCATTCCAGCCGGGTCCGGATCCTTTCCGCGGTCGGGTCGCCGGCACCCGCCGCTCGGATCTCGCTCGTGTGCGTTCCCAATGACTGCACGAGAGTTCCTCGAGTCATGTGCACCTCATTGCGATTGATTGATTGATTGATTGATTGATTGAGGGCACGGTAAGCCAGCAGGCCGCGATGGTCAAGTACGCGATGAGAGTCACGAATAGTGCTCGCGAAGTGGGGTGCATGCCGACAGCGGTTCGGCAATCGGAACGTGCACCATGCTTGATACGAGGGTGATCATCGGCTGCGGTGCAAGATCAAGGCAAGGACGCGCAGGCCGAGAGGTTTACTCACGACCGGCTAGTGACCGCGGGCCGCCAGGCCCGTGTGTCAGCGCTCATGAAATTCCCCAGGTCTGACGGGTTTGCGCTCACGCAATTCCCCAGGGTGCCGCTCACGTATTCCCCACCGAGAGGGTGCCGCCAACCTGGCGATCCGCGCCACCTGGGTCGCGTCGGAGGTTGGTCCTGCAGGGCCTTGTCGAGGCCTTAACGTCGGTGGGCAACCTCCACACTGGTCACCCAGTCTTCGCCGGCAGGCCAGCACGTAGCACTCGGGACACTCCTAGTGCGGCGGTGTGGACGGCCGGGGCGAACCGCGCCGGGTCCAACCGGTTCACCCAGCCCGTGATCGACACCGCCGCCACCGGGACACCTGCGGCGTCCAGCACGGGCGCGGCGACACAGGTGATACCCACCGTCGACTCCTCGTGTTCCATCGCGACCCCGCGCTCGCGGATCGCGGCCAACTCCTGGTGCAGCAGCCCGGGCGCCACCACGGTGCGCGGCGTGCGGCGGCACAGGCCGGTCGACAGCACCGCGTTCACCCGCTCCGGCGCGGCGAACGCCAGCATCGCCTTGCCCACTCCGGTGCAGTACGCCGGCATCCGGCCGCCCACCCGGGACGGCACCTTCGGTCCACCGCGCCGGTCCAGTTTCTGCACGTAAACGACCTCGACACCGTCCAGGACGGCGAGGTGCACGGTCTCGTGGGTAGCCTCGAACAGGTCCGCCAGGAAAGGTGCGGCGGCCTCGCGCAGCCCGCGCTGGCGTGGCACCAGGGACCCGAGCTCGAATAGCCGCATGCCCAGCCGGACCCCACCGGGCGTGCGCTCCACCAGGTCCCAGCTCTCCAGCTCGCGCAGCAGCCGGTGCGCGGTCGACTTGGCCAGCCCGGTCCGTCGGGCCAACTCGGCCAGGCTCAGTTCGACCTCGTCAGGCCGGAACGCGGTCAGCAGGGTCAGGGACCGGCCGAGCACCGAATTCGGGCCGCCGTTCCATTCAGTGGCACGCACGGCTTCATTGTGCGCCGTGGTGATGCGACAGTCCATCTCATGTCATCGGAGAAGGTAACCGCCGCGATCGTCGGTCCTGGCAACATCGGCACGGACCTGTTGGAGAAACTGCGCCGCAGCCGGTGCATCGAGGTCGGCTACGTGGTGGGCGTGGTGGAATCCGACGGTCTGGCCCGCGCGCGTGACCGTGGCGTCGCCGCCAGCGCCGATGGCGTCGACTGGCTGCTGCGCCAGGATCCGTCGCCGCAGCTGGTTTTCGAGGCCACCTCGGCGAAGGCACACATCGCTCACGCGCCACGGTATGCCGAGGCCGGCATCCAGGCCGTCGACCTGACCCCGGCCCACCTCGGTCCGATGGTCTCCCCGCCGGTCAACGGCGCCGCCCATCTTGCCGCGCCAAACGTCTCCATGATCACCTGTGGCGGCCAGGCCACCATCCCGATCGTGCACGCGGTGTCCCGAGTGACCCCGGTCCCCTACGCCGAGATCGTCGCCTCTGTCGCGTCCCACGGCGCGGGTCCGGGCACCCGCGCCAACATCGACGAGTTCACCGAGACCACATCCCGGGCAATCGAGGAGGTCGGTGGCGCGCAGCGTGGCAAGGCGATCATCATCCTCAACCCGGTCGAACCGCCGATGATCATGCGGGACACGATCTTCTGCGCGATCACCCCGGACGCCGACCGAGACGCCATCACCGGCTCGATCCACGAGATGATCGCGCAGGTCCAGGAGTACGTGCCGGGGTACACGCTGCGCGCCGAACCGCAGTTCGATGATCCACGTGAGGATTGGCAGGGCAACGGCCGGGTCGCGGTCTTCCTGGAAGTGACGGGCAACGGCGACTACCTACCCACCTACGCCGGCAACCTGGACATCATGACGGCCGCGGCCGCCCAGGTCGGCGAGCTGATGGCCCAGGCGAAACTGGCGATGGCAGCGTGATGACCACGTCGGGCAAGCCCGCGATCACCCACGACGTGCGGATCATCGACACCACCCTGCGGGACGGCAGTCACGCCATGGCCCACGAGTTCACCGAGGCGCAGGTGCGCGACACCGTCCGCGCGCTGGACCGGGCCGGGGTCGGCACCATCGAGGTGTCCCACGGCGACGGCATCGGCGGCTCCTCGTTCAACTACGGTTTCTCCCGCACCGACGAGATGCGGCTGATCGCCGCCGCCCGCGAGGAAGCCACACACGCCAGGATCGCCGTGCTGCTGGTGCCCGGCATCGGCACCGTGGAGCACCTGAAGCAGGCCCGGGACGCCGGCGCTGACATGGTGCGGGTTGCCACCCACTGCACCGAGGCAGATGTATCCCTGCAGCACTTCGCCGCAGCCAGGGACCTGGGCATGGAAACCGCCGGCTTCCTGATGATGGCGCACCGCACCCCCCCGGAGGAGCTGGCCAAGCAAGCCCGGATCATGGTCGACGCCGGCTGCCAGTGCCCGTATGTCACCGACTCGGCCGGCGCGCTGCTGATGCACGAGGCCAAGGCCCGATTCGAGGCGCTGGTCGCCGAGGTCGGCGACGAGGCGTGGGTCGGTTACCACGGCCACCAGAACATGAGCCTCGGCGTGGCCAACTCGGTGCTCGCCTACGAGGCCGGCGTCCGTTACGTCGACGGCTCGCTGTGCGCGCTGGGCGCAGGCTCGGGTAACTCGCCGACCGAGGTGCTGGCCGCGGTCTTCGACCGGCTTGGCGTGGACACCGGCCTGGACGTGCTCGGCCTGCTCGACGCGGCCGAGGAAGTGGTCCGACCATACCTGCATCGGTGGCCGAAGATGGACCGCAACGCGATCGTGCAGGGCTGGGTGGGTGTGTACTCATCGTTCCTGCTGCACGCCGAACGCGCCGCCGAGCGCTACAAGGTACCCGCGCACGACATCCTGCGCCGCTGCGGTGAGCTCGGTTATGTCGGCGGCCAGGAGGACATGATCCTGGACATGGCCATCCAGCTCGCCGCCGAGCGCGACCAGGCCTGATGCGAAAGAGGAGAACCGATCATGTCGTTGACCGACGCGTCAGACAAGGCGAAAACGCTGTACCAGGCCCGAAGCACTCGGGTACCGATCGCCCCGTTCACCGATGCCGAGCCGACCATGGGTATGGCCGAAGGATACGCGGTGCAGCAGGAACTCGTGCGACTGCTGCTGGCCGACGGAGACCGGATCGTCGGCTACAAGGTCGGCCTGACCTCCACGGCGATGCAGTGGATGGTCGGCGTCGACTCGCCGGACTACGGCCCGGTCTTCGCGTCCACTGTGTACATTGATGGCGACACGATTCCGTTGACGGAGTTCATCTCCCCCAAGCTGGAGGCGGAGATCGTGTTCGTACTCGGCGCCCCGCTGCGCGGTCCCGGTGTCACGCTTGACCAGGCACGGGCGGCCATCTCCGGGGCGGTGGCCGGGATCGAGATCGTGGACTCCCGCATCGCAGACTGGCGGATCAAGCTCGCCGACACCGTCGCCGACCTTGCCTCCAACGGCGCCATGGCCACCTCCAGCCGGGTCGTGCCCATCGACGAGTTCGATCCGCGCCTGGTCGGCATGGTCCTCACCCGTAATGGCGAACTGGTCGACACCGGGGCCGGCGCGGCCGCGCTGGGCGATCCAGTGGCCGTGGTCGCCTGGCTGGCCAATGTGCTGGGCGAGCACGGGATCACGCTCGAACCGGGGCACCTGATCATGACCGGGGCGCTGCACGCCGCTGTGCCACTGGCCCCCGGAGACGTGTTCCTCGCCGAGTTCGACCACCTCGGCCCCATCACTGTGCGGGTCTCCGGCTCTGCGAGGGAGCGTTAGGCACGCAACACCGTCGGCAAGGTCAACACACAGGACCTGGTCGGCCACATCGCGTACCACCTCGCCGAGCAGGGCGTCGACATCGGCTTCCACTGCGCCGAAGCCATCGCCCGGCTGATGGCCCTGTGGGAGGCGTGGGAAGCACTGCGTCTGGATGGGTGCACCGCGATGGGCACTAGGTGGCGTGATCACTGCGGCCCCCAGCTGGGGGTGCTGATGAACGGTGAGGAAGGCCCGCTGCACCTGTGCAAACCCGATCACCACGGCGGCATCCCGGCACCGCTGAAATCCACCCCCACGCCACCGGACTGGTGGGGGCGGGCCCGGAGCTGACCCCTGTGCCCGGGTCTGTGTCCGCGCTCACCGTGAGCGGTCGCGGTGTCGGATCGGGTCGTTTTCGCGTCCGCGAGCGGCCGGTGTTTCCTGCCCACCGGGTTTGCGGGTCGCGAGCTGTTCGGCGACGCTGCGCGGATGCGACAAGCCCGCCAGGCGGGCCGCCTCGGCACCGTCGGAGAACATGGTGCGCGGCGGAGCAGGTGCCTGCGCCGCCGCGGGGCGCTCTGCGGCGGTGTCGCCCTCGCGGAGCTGGGCCCGGGCGGTGTCGGGGTCGATGCCGTCACGGGCCAGCGCCGACAGGTAGTCCTCCGCGAAGCTGTCCCTTGAGGAATCGTCGACAGTGTCGAGGTCCTGGTCGGTGCCGGGGTGGTCGGTGCTCGCGTTGTCGCGGTGGGCGGCGGCGTCGTCCCGGACCCGTTGGGGGTCGATGTTCTCGGCGCGCAGCGCTTCGTCCCACGACTGCGCCGCCGCCGGGTGGGTGTCTCGGTGGGCTTCGGCGTCGGCGTAGGCCGCAGCCGTGCCCACCGGGTCCTCGGCCAGGGCACGCAGCACCGAGCCCGTATCCCGGTCCCGGGTGTCGGCCGGCACCGCCGCTGTGCCGTTCGCATGGTCGTGCTCGGCGCTTCGGGTGGCCAGACGCCACCGCAGCACCCGGGCGGCGCTGTCCGCGCCGCGTAACGGCCGGGTCGCCGCGGCCGCGGCCAGCTCGGCCCGCGGGTCGCCACCGTTGTTCTCGAGGTGGCGCAGACCCGCGCGCAGGGCGGGCCATGCCGGGTCGGTGAGCACCGCTTGGGCCGTGGCCGGGATCGCCGCGGACACCACGTCCCGCAGCCGGGCGTCGTGCTCAGCACTTCCCGGGGTCGCGGCCATCGTGTCCGCGCGCTGCTGAATGTCGCGGCGGCTGAACCCGCCAGGGTCCGGGACCGTGCCGTCCGGCCGCGATTGTTCGGTCTGCTGCTGTCCGGTGGCGGCGGTGTCGAGGGCACGCTCCGGGGCCGGGCCGCTCGTGCGGTCTGCTGCGGGCTCGGTGCGCGGCGCCTGCGGCAGTGCCCGCTCCGCGTCGCGGGCGGCCCGCAGTTGTCGTTGTCGGCGCCCGTCGGCCACCGCCAGGCCGGCGGACAGCATGGCCCGCGCGACGGTGGCGACCTCGTTGTGCATCTCGTGGGTCTCATCGTGGGGTGCGCTCATCGTGGTGGTCCTTCCTGAGTGGTGGGCCCGGTGCCCGCCGAGGGGGATTCAGCGTTCCCGGCCCGGTTCCTGGGTCGGGGGCGGTGGCCGGTAGGTCCCCGGCTCCCCGCCGCGGGTGCGGTTGCGGGTCTCGGCC
>JAABUH010001524.1_pt1 | contig 25238 bp, 37 predicted proteins | sample 5559121 | NCBI WGS metagenome assembly JAABUH01 (sample SAMN10711871, study PRJNA513364) | rock metagenome | isolation source: Antarctica rocks | place: Antarctica: Victoria Land, Battleship Promontory nord | collected 2015-12-28
CGGCCGTCCGACCTGGCCACGCTCGTGTACACCTCCGGCACGACCGGCAAGCCCAAGGTGGGGACCGGGGTATCCTGTGTGTCCCTGCGCATGCATGCACATTGGGTCTAGCGTAGGGACAGGGATGGGTGATTGGGGCAGGGGCACTGACCACGGGCTGGAAGCGCCGGCCGGGGCTGCTCCCTGAGTGCAGGCAACCGTGGCAGGCTACCACCTGTGGCCACCGAAGGCCCCCTGGCATGTTTGTGTGAATCAAGCCTGGCAGGCGCACTGTGGGCGCCAAAGCGGAGGGCGCGAGCGGGCGAAGCAGGGCGTGGTGTTGACCCACAGCAACGTCATGTACCAGGCGTTCTTTGCGTAAAGCGAGCCTGGCAGGCTCTGCGTGGGCGCTGACGCGGGAGGCTGCGGCGCGCGCGCAGGGCGTGATGCTGACGCACGCCAACCTCATGTATCAAGTGACCAACCTCAGCTTCTTCCTGCGACCGGCGCCCGGCGAGCGCACGCTGAGCCTGCTGCCGCCCTGGCACATCTACGAGCGCGCGGCCGGCTACTTCTGCTTCGCCTGCGGCGTCACGCAGGCGCGCGCCGCTTCGCCGCCTTCGTCAGTGGTGTGCAGCGACACAAAGCGCGCGCTCTGTTGAGTACAAGAGAAGACGCGAAACAAAAGCGGCGCTTTCATTGTGTGACGGCCCGCAGGCCCGTGTGATGGCCCGCAGGCCCAGAAGGCATGTGCCTGGGGCGAGCGGGCGCAGCGTGGGGCGCGCAGGTGTACACCAACATCCGGCGCTTCAAGGAGGACCTGACGGCCTACCCGCCGCACTTCTTCATCTGCGTGCCGCTCGTGCTGGACACGCTGTACAACCGGGTGCGCCGCGCCCGCCTCGCCGCACTCGCCGCGCCGCTCCTGCACCGGCTGTCGAGTGCGCTTGCGCGAGGCGCGGGCGCTTGCTGGCTGGGTCGCCGCCGCGCGCGCCCAGCAGCACGGCCGGTGCCAGGCGTCCACCCCTGCTGTGCAGCCGGGGCTCTCAGGATCATGGCAGCCGGGTTGCACTAGGCATGTGCCGATTGTTTTCAGCGGCGTCAGGTGGCGCGGGGGTTGGTCATAGCCTCCCGTTGCACGTGCGCAGCACGCCTCCTGTGCAGCCGGAGGGTGTTGCTCGTGAGGAAAAGCGTCTCGGCGCACCGCAGGTGCGCGCGACCATCAAGGCGGGCAGCCGCAGCAAGCGCGCGGTGGCGGGCGCGCTGCTGGGCGCCAGCCTGGCACACGTGCGCGCGCGGCGCCTGACGGGTGGCGTGGACCTGCGCTATGCGCGGCAGCCGCCGCCCGCGCTGGCCTTGATGTGGGCGGTCGCGGTCGCCGCGGCGACCTACCCACTGCACAGGTGGGCGGTGGGGCAGGGGTGGGTCACGCAATAGGGGTGGGTCATGCAATGGGCTGCTGCGGCCTGTCTGCTGCACAGGCGGTGCCGCGTAGCGGGGTGGGTCGTGTGGGCGGGCCGGCCAGCGCGCTGCAAGCGCTAGAGGCCTGCTTGCCGCTGCGAGGCGGCTGAGAGCAGCAAGGGCTGCTGGGGGTCGTATGAGATGCAGATGTGCAGGTGCCTGCCAGAGCGCGCGCTGCGTTGCAACCGCACAGTCAGCAGGGCGGCTCGGGGGCTGGCACGCCTTCTTGTCAGGAGCCTGAGGCTGTGCTGCGCTTCCCGCAGGCTGGCGCAGATCCTGGTCTTCCACAAAATCCGGTGCGCGCGCGCCGCGAGGCACTCGCAGCGCCTCCCAGGCCACCCGTGAAAGGCTGCCTTGATGCTTCTAGTTGCCATCGCGCGGCTCGCGCGCCGCATGCGCGCGCCGCATGCGTGCAGTCCCAACAGCAGCCGCGCGAGGCGCGTGTGGGCTGGTGACAGGAGGCTGGCCTGCCAATGGCAAGCCCGCTGCAGGTGAAGGGTGGGGTAGGGGGTTGCCTGCACAGCGTGCAAGCTCGGCAGGTAGGTGCGCATCTCGCCTGTGAGCAGGCTGAGTGGTGCTTAACTGGGCGGCGGCGCGCGGCGCAGGGAGGCGCTGGGCATCATGAAGTGCGTGATTAGCGGCGGCGGATCTTTGGCTGGCGCCTTGGACGATTTCTACGAGGCCGCCGGGCTGCCTGTGCTGGTGCGCCTCATCAGGCACAACTGCTCTGCTGTTCAGGCACAGCACCATGACTGTCAGGACACTGTTCTACATGCCTGCCTGACCGCATGCCTCTTGACGCCAGCGCGCGCGCTGCATAAGCTCGCACGATCCGCTGCGCGCCGCCCCATGGCGCGGGGCCTGGCAGCTTGACGACAGCGGGTTTAGCTGATCACACACAAGTGTGAGCTTGTCTCGTGCGGCACTTACAGCAGGTGCGCCCCTCAGCCAGATGCTGGCAGTGGCGGTTTCGCGCCGGAGGGCGCGGAAGATATGTCAGGCTGGGTGGGCGGAGCTAGTTTGTGCGGCAAGGGAGTTGTGCCCTGACGCGCGGCTGTTCGGGCGCGCAGAACGGCTGGGGCCTGACAGAGACGTCGCCGGTGCTGGCGTGCCGGCGGCTGCGCGAGCGCGAGAACGTGCGCGGCACGGTGGGCTTGCCCATGCCGGGCACGCAGGTGCGCGTGGTCGACGCTGAGACGCGCGCCGACCTGCCCGATGGCCAGCAGGCGCGCCGCCATACTGATGTGTCTCAACGGCATCCTTGTATCCTTGTAACTGTATACCAGCTCCCAGCTGGCCTGGGACCAGCAGAGCAGGCAGCCGCTGTGGCTTCAGCCGTGTGGCAAGGGCGGTGTGCACTTTGGCATCCGATTTGCATGCAGCGCTGCGTGCTGACCAGCAGGCCCATGTCCCAGCGGTGCTTATCGTATGTCACCCCACGGGATGCATGCCGCTTGGGGATGCAGAGGAGCGGCTGCAAACATGCGCCGACACGTTGCAACCACTGCAAGATCAAACGCCCTGCGAAGCTCTGCGACAAGGCTCGCAGGGGGCGGGAGGAAGCGTTCCCACTACCTTTCAATGCAGCCTCTGACGCCCCCTGTAACGCCGCAGGGCGTGCTGCTGGTGCGCGGGCCCGGCGTAATGAAGGGCTACTACGGGGACGACGCGGCGACCGCCGCCGCGTTCTTGGGCGACGGGTGGTTCGACACTGGCGACCTGGGCTGGCGGGCGCCCAGTGCGGTCCCTGACCCTAACCTTTGCTTGCCGACATATCCGCGTATCGCGCCCTGGTTTGAGCCAGTGCATGAGATCCCAGCCAACGCTCCGGCGTTCGCTGAGTGCCAGGGGCTCGTAAGCGTGCTGGGCATGCTCTCAATACCCCAATGGTGCACAATTGCAGTTGACCAGATGGGTTGGGATGCAAACCTGCCTGCTAGCAGATTCGGCCTGCTCCCCCCAGAGAGGCGCGCCTGCGCGCATGCATATGTCGGGTGCCGCGCTGCGCCCGCCGCGCTGTGCCTGACGCCGGCTGCGCGCGGCGCGCAGCGGGCGTGCCGGGCTCGGCCATGGCGGGGCACCTGGTTCTGGCCGGACGCGCCAAAGACACCATCGTGCTCGCCAGCGGCGAGAACGTGGAGCCGGCGCCGCTGGAGGACGCGGTGGGCGCGTCGCCGTTCATCGCGCACGCGGTCATCGTCGGCCAGGACCGCCGCGCGCTCGGCGCGCTCGTGGTGCCGGCCGAGGACGCGTTCGCCGAGCTGGCGGCCGTGCGCGGCGGTGCGCGCCCCGCGCCTCTGCAGGGGTGGCGGCGCGGCGCCGCATGCGCGCGCGGCGCGAGCGGCAAGCTGTGCGCGGCCGCTTGGTTGTGACTCCTCACGATGAGGAGCTCGCGGCTTTGCCCGCTCATGCACAGGTGCTCCGGTGGAGATGAATGTGGTGATGCGTGCAATGCCCGTTTTGTGACTCGCACTCGTGGCGCATGCTGCACAATGCCTCTGCATGCTGCTTCTTCATCGCAGTGATGCATCAGAATGATGCGCATAGGAACGAGATTGAGGAAACAATAACATAGCGGGCGGCCGTCGCAGGCGAGCTGAGCGAGGCGGACCAGCGCGGCGTCATCCGCGCAGAGATCTCCAAGGCGCTCGCGGGCCGGCCGCGGCAGGACGGCGTGGCCACGTTCGCGCTGCTGCGCCGGCCGTTCAGCGCGGATGACGGCACGCTCACGCGCACGCTTAAGCCGCGCCGCGCGGCCATCTTCGCGCGCTACAAGCGCGAGCTGGACCAGCTGCTGGCCGAGCTGCGCTGAGCGGGCGAGAGCGCAACAACATCGCTATCTTGCATTGTGGCAGTACTTAGGCTGCATGCCTGCAGCGCCCGGGGCTCTCCAGCACGCTCGCATGCTGGGCGCGCGCTGCTGGCTGCCTCGCGCGCTCCCAGCGCGCTCTGGAGCAGCTGAAGCTGTGCTGCGCTCGTCATGATCCGATGAAAGCGCGCTCTCTGCGCTGCGTTGGGGCCGCACGCGTGCTGCTGTCGCATGCTGCTCAGATGCGGCTGCCTCAGGCGGCAATACGCGCGCGCGTAAAAAAACCATGCAGTGCAGGCTCGCTCCCGCAGTGCTGCGGCCTGGAGTGGCTGCTCATGCAGATGCGCTGGGCTGTTGACTGCGTGCTGTGCAGCGCCTCGCCCAGCAGCAGAGGTTTTGCTGCTTAAAAGCGGGGCAGCTTTCAACGGCGCTGTGCCAAAAGCCAGTGATACGTTTTGTCTTAGCTATGTGAAGGGTACCCTGTGTTAGGGCAGGGTGCCAATAGCTTAGGACATGTGGCAAACAGAGCGCTCTCCTGTGGGACGGAGGACCTGCGCGCCCGTGCACCACTACCAGGCTGAGGGACTTTTGAGGGGCGTCTATGTTTAGGCTGCTGACAGTGCACCACCGCGTGCTGTATCACCGGTCACCTGCCGGACGGAAGCTTGCGCGTGAACCAGCACACATGCTTGTGCAGGCAGTGGGCTGCGTGTGACCGGGAGGGTGATGGCGCTTTGGCGCTTTGGCGCTCACACGGTGCGGGTGTACCGAGCGCTGTGCGCTGTGTTGGCTGGCGTTGTCCGCCGACACGTGCGTGAGTACCTTGCGGCAGCAATGTGATGGCCGTGCTGGGTCATCATTACTTCAGGGGCAGCAAGTTTTGCGGGGGTAGCAAAAGCGGACAGACACATGACTCCGGAACATAGTCAGGATGCTGCTACCAGTTTTGGTTGTTGCCAGTGGATGTTTTTATCCTTTCAGGGTGTGGGTCTCATTTGTTCCAGAGCAAAGGGGCCTATGCTCTGTACGCTCTGTATTCACGTGGCAATTTTGGCCTGTGACCTGTTAGAAGGCACGGTATTAGTAACAGCTGTAGCGACAGAACAAGGCTGTGAATAACAGCAACGTGGGTAACACAACGCGTGCAATTGTGAGATCCAGTGTTAGACCAGTGCACGGGTCACTATAGAGTGTGATGGCACACAGATGTTGCAAAGGCAAGTCCGGCATAACCTTAAAAATGTATTTTACAGAGATCTTTAGGTAGAAAGGAACACTGAACTGCGCAAGCTGAGTGATAGCCTTCTAGATCCCACAGAAGCGCCAGTACAATGAGACAGTGCCTGCCAAAAAAATGCCCGCATACCTGCCGGTAAAACATCAGGAAGCCCCGGCGCGCATATTCATACATCCAAAAAAAAACAAGGCAGGAGACCCAGTGCCCCAGCACGCACTGCATTGAAGCATCCATGTGCCCGCTCTATGCTCCTCATATTCGCATGCCACAAGCAAATCATGCAAAGACATCTCCTGACTCGATCGGGTGCATGCACCCTGCATGTGCCAGCTCCGCCGCAAAAAGCATGAAAACACGTTGCATGCCAAATACCGAGCTAGTAGCCTGTGCAACAGACATGTTCAAGTGCAGCATGCGCAGTGGTTCACACCGTGCATCCAGCGCAGACAATTCCTAGTTGGTGCCAGCGGGAAACCTCACTCTCAGTGCCAGCGGCCGCAGGGTGACCCGGGTCCTGCAACGAGCAGAATTATAGGAATGCAGCAGCCCAGCCAGCAGACAATACACCAAAGCAGCATCAGCCCCAAGCCTCAGCACAAGAGTGTCAACGGGCGCTTGAGGCCCGGGTAGGATACATTGCGGGCATATTGCACACAGTCACATGACAGCAGCAACACCACGCTGTATACACTTTTGTTCACCAGCACCATCCACCCACAGTGACGTTGAAGACAGCATGGTTAAAGACCTAGATATCAGCGGTCAAGTCTGACTCCCGAAAGAAAGATTGCACCAACATATCAAACAGCATCATAACAAACAGATAACATGCGCAAGAATGCCAGTATGGACTGCTCTGCCTGGCATAGGGGCGCAGGCTGCCCAGGGCAAGAGACAAACTCCTCCAACCTACGAAAGTCGTCCAGACTGGATGACAACCTTGCAGAGTGGGGAAGAGGGGGAGGGTTGGGGGGGGAAAGACTTTCTGCCTGCGGACTGCATACCAGCCAGATGAGTGACAGGAGGCAGACATGATCGCACAACGGGATTTGCACAGCAGCAACTGCCCTTGGTTCCTAGCCCCCCGCGCTGCCGTTGCGGCATGCGCGCTCTGACGCGGCACGCATGCCCGCACTGGCCGCACGTCGTCAAGCTGACGCGCCAGTGATGAAGGCATTCTGAGACATGCAGCAGCAGACTGGAGGCTGTGCCCTCCAACAGACTACCCACGGACTGTGATGCCCAAAATGTGATGCTCCCACAATGCCTGCTATGTTTCACCCATTTCACAGCTGAACCCCTTCGCCAAAGCTCAACAGAGCCGCACTGCCGTGCAGTGCACCCACCCTTGCCCAACCGCTAGCTCTCCCCAGTGCTGCAGCAGCGTGCTGCGCAGGGCAGGGGGCCACAGTGCAGGGCATGGAGAGTGTGCACACAGCGCTTTCGCTCACGCGAAGGGGAACTTGCGCTCATGTCGCCCGCACAGCATGGGGCATGGAGTGCGGCACTGGTTGCGTTGGGGCAGCCCAGGTTGCTATAGGTCTGTCCTACTTGCATACCAGGGCAACGCTCTCGACAGGCAACCAGCTGCCAGGGAGTTGCCACCACCCGCCGTGTGTCGGGGCAGGGCCCCACGGACGTCGCGCGGCAAGCCGGGACAGGCTCTTGCACGCAGCCACCTCGCGCAGGTAGGCTCAAGGCAGGCCTGCCTGCGGAAAAGAACAGCGCGCGGGGCAGACGAAATAGCCTACGACGCCAGACTGTAGCGGACCTGGCGCGGCGCCCCGCCAGAAGGCGCGGTGCCGAAAGGCGCGGCGCCGAAAGGCGCGGCAGCGCCCCTGGCAGGGTGCGCCAAAGCTCGCGCGGCGGTCAGCGCCTGCGGGCGGTGAAGTCGTTCATGGGCTGGTCCTGGTACGTCGCGGACGTTGCTGAGGCAGAGCGCGGCCCGGCGGGCGGTGCCTGTGTGCCCTGGGCGGCCTCGGCGGCATCCATGGCGCCAAAGTCGAGGAAGAAATTCATGTTGAAGAGGTCGCAGGGCACATCCGGCGGCGCCTGCACGTGATGACGAGCGTCAGACCAGCTTTTGCAGGTGCGACCACAGGCAGGGCTTGCCCGTGCACAGGCGCAGGCAGCTGCGCATGCCGCGCGGCACTGCACTGCAGCTGGCCTAGCGCGGTGTGGCCGCTAGCCAGCTTGAGCTGGGCGCTCGCCGAGCAGGCCGCGCGATGGTGGTGCGCGCCAGCTGCACATGAAGGCATGGCGCTTCCACCAGAACAACACATGCTTTTCAGATATGGCGGGCGCACGCCTGCAACGTGACCAGCGCGGTGTGCAGGTCAGGCCCGAGCAGCATTGTTGTGTCCTCTGATGCGTTGCTGCCAAAGGTGGCAGCCCTGGCGCCCGGCCCCGCTCCTGGCATCAGCCGCGGCGTCGGCCACAAGCCGCCGCTGCCCGCGCCTCCGCCGGCCACGGACGCGCCCAAGCCAGGCGTGTCACAGCGCCACGCGGCCGCGCCCACAACCGCGCCCTGCATCTCGAACGCCGCTGCCACACTGAAGAGACTCGCAAGCGAGCTGGGCAGCGTCGCGGCCGGTGTCAGGCTGGGCGCCATCGGCGCCGCGAATGCGGCCTCCTGGTCCATGCCGTATGGGTAGCCGGAGCCCCCGCCGCCCGCCCAGGCCAGCTCACGGCCGGCGAGCACGACGCCGGAGGAGCCGGCGGGTGCGCTGCTGCACGTGTGGGTAGGCGACTGCGCGAGCTCCGGCCACGGGTAGGCCTGGACGTGCGGCAGAGGCGCCTGGCGCCCGCCAAGGGCGCCGGGGGCGCTGCCGCGGGAGGACAGGCAGGGCAGGCGAGAGCCAGCCGAGCCGGGGCCGAGCCTGCCGCGTGCAGCGGCCACAGGTGCCCATTTGTGCGCAGCAGCGGCCGGCTCACACTGCAGCGACGCCCGCAGGCCAGGCCTGTGCAGGCTGCCCGGCATAGCCCAGTCCTGCAGCGGTCGCAGCTCCAGCGGCACCAGGCAGGACGGGGCGGAGCTGCGGCCGATGCCCCGGGACAGCGCTGAGTCGCTGCTGAGCAGGCCCGGCGCGACCAGGCTGCCCGGCGCGGAAGGGTCCCGCAGCGGCGCGAGCAGTGCCGGCGCCGCACTCGACGTGGCAGCGCCGCTGCAGGCGCCCCGGGCTGGGCTGGGGGTGCCGCTGAAGAGGCTCAAGGACTCGCCCGCACAGGGCGGCGCGCCGCAGGCGCCCTGCGCGCCCGCGTCCAGCCCGCCAGTCAGCGCGCCCATGCAGCTTATGAGCGCCAGAGTGGCCGCGCAGGTAACCAGGCTCTGGCGCAGGCAATTCATGGGCGGCGGGCACGCGCACAGCGCCGCGCGCCCGGCCTCAGCACCGCCGCCGCTGCCCCGTCTGCTCATGCAGACAGGCTCCAGCCTGACCACAATCAGTGCTCCCTCCAGCACCTAAAGGTGAGGCCAATCAACCGCGCACCTTGCCGGCCAGGAGCTGCGCGCCAAGCTCCAACTGCGTGCACGCCAGACGCAGCTGCTGCTGCCGCTTGTACACTGGGTGCCAGGAGCGCTTGGTGGCCGGGCAGGCGCAGTTACCGTCGCTCTCAGCCTGCGCCTCTCGCTTGAGCGAGCTGTGCCAGCGGTTCTTCACCGCGTTGTCCGTCCTGCAAGCGTGCCCAGGCTCAGGCTGCGCCCGAGCGAGCGCGCAGAGGGCGCGCGGGTCCAGCGGCGGTGCTCGGAGACGCACCTGCCAGGCAGGAGCTTGGCAATGTCGGCCCAGCGGTTGCCATATGCCTGGTGGGCCTGCGGCGCGCGGGCGAGCCTCTGGCGTGCCTCTAGGTGCATGCATCAGGGGCGCTGGGGATCCCTCAACAAGACTGCAGGTTAACGGCCCCTCGGGTGGTCACCTTGACAAGGATCGCGTCCTCCTCCTCGCTGAAGGCAATCTTCTTGACGTCCGGGGAGAGCTGGTTGCACCTGGGCCCGGCACAGCCCGACTCAGTCAAAGCGATGCGTCGGTAACTTACAGTATAGCACCCTGACCTGGAGGCGATCCCGCACCAGCGCGACCTGCAGCTCTTCCCCAACCGCCCGCCGCCCAGTGTCTTTGCGACAAGAGACCACGAAAACCCCGGACTGTTGCAGCCTCCAAGCTCGTGCAAGATCGCACACAGGCGCTGGTCCTCCTGCCCACGGAGGACGCGTGAGCATTGCTCGACAATGCTTTTTCACACAGCGAGCGCTTCAAACGTCTGCATAAGCTGGGCAGCATGACAACGCAGCAAAAGCATAAGGGAAGCAGACTGCTTACCTTTGGGTCCCAAGCCCCTCTCATCGCGTCGCCGCGGGCGTTGAAAGTGTCGCCTGCTTCGTATGTTTGATATCATCGCATGTACTACAGCTGTAGCTTCGCAACTGAAGTTGCATGCTACCATTGCCTTAGCAGGCCACGGTGGCCCATGCATGCTGTCCCGTGCTAACCCTTGCCCCATGCATGCTGTCCCGTGCTAACCCTTGCCCCAAGTTCACCCGAGTTCTTGTTCCAGACCCCGGGTTCATGTACCAGCCAGGTCATGATGCGCTCTCGGAGCACTCCCTGGGTGTGCAAGAGCCTGGCGCTGGTTGAAGACGCACATGACCAGCCGGACGAGCTGTTGCACCTGAGCGCTGTTGTTAAAAGGCAGCATTTTGCCAAGCTGCATAGCTGCGCAGCAACGGCTGCGCTATATACCGCACACACTACTCAGTCGGCCACGCCGCAAGCCGGCCTGCACCAGCCACAGGAAGGAACAGCTAGGTAGGCCATAGCTGGTGAGCTTCTAATCAGGTTGTGCTGCACGGTTGCCAGCTTCTGGATGGTGCCACTGAGCAGTGCCTGGTTGCTCGAGGGAATCTGCAAGGAGTACAGGACCGAGCTATCACAACAGCCACCTGGTCCACATAGTTACAAATTTACATACATAGGCGCTCCTGCTCTCTAGCCATAACATCTGTATGCGCATCCTACGCTGCGGCAGCGCCGCTGCCGCAGGGCACGGCTACGCGACGTGCGCTCGCACAGGTTTCTGCTGGCCCCAAGCAGCCGTCAGCCCAAACAGCAAGGGCCGCATGGCAGCACAGAGCGGCGCGAGTGCATCGTGCTTGCGCTGCTCTGCATCGGCATGTGTGGGGTGGCAGCGTCAGGTGCACTTCACACGCCTTCGCTGCCACTGCTGCTGCCACCTGCACGCTCGCCGGCTGCTGGGACCTTCTGCGGTCTGCAGCGGCGTCAGCTGCGCTGCCAGGTCCACGCTGGCCAGGCTGTCTGCCTACGCACGCGCCACGCACTCCATGCGGTGCGCAAGCAAGTAGTCTGCCCGGCGCGTCTTGCACCCGCCCGGCACCGCACCGCCCTGCGCTGGCCCAGCTTGATGTGGCACGCGGCGTGCGCCGCCGCGCCCCCGTGCTCGTCCCCACGACCTCGCTTCTGCCAGCTTCGCCGCCTGCACGCGCGTTGCCACCGCAGCACGCGCTGCCGCGCGGCGGCATCTATGGCGGCGGAGATGCGACGAGCCTCGGTCACGACCTGGCTGGGCACGGACAAGATAAACGCGAGATCGTGCGATGCTGCAGCAGTCCGTCCGCGCAGCAGCAGGCGGTGGGTGGGTGATGGTCAGGCGCGTGCGGGTGGCGCCGCCCGACGCGGCCGCCTTTCAGGTGCCAGGGGCGGAGGGTGGGGCGGTGGTGCGCCGCCAGCTGCGCCTGCTGCGCAAAGTGGGTCGCGAACAGCGTGGCCGCGTCCAGGCTGACCGTGTACTTTCAGCCGGCCACTCGGCCCAGGGCGACCCCATCTGCAGTGCGCGGCGCACTGGAACTCAGGCAGTGAGAAAGCACCTAGTAACTGCCACGTATCAGCCAACTTTGGGACGCAGCTGCTCCCAGACGTGCTGACAAAGTGGAGTTCCCTGCGCCGAGCGGGCTTGCAGTGCAAGACATGCGAGGGCAGACAGCAGCGGCGGGGGGCGCCTGCAGTGGAGGTCATGCGGCCTAACTCGTCGGAGCTAGGATCAGGCTTGGTAGCATGGAGGATGAAGTATGAGTCTGCTGCCACATGTTGGAACAGGTCCAGTGCCCTGCTGCGGCCATGCATTGCGCAGCAGGCTGCTCACACGCCGCCGCACCGTCGTCTCCAGCGTGGAGGTCCGGGAGTCCGCCAGCGCCGGCGGCGCGGGGCCCGCAGCCAGAGGGCCTGCGCATGAGGACACAGGGCCTCGAGGAGGCGCCGAGGTAGGACACGCAGGTGCGCAGGCGGCCCTCTGGCCCAAAACATCTGCGCACGCATGTCCAACGCATGTCCATTGCGCTCCATAAGCGTTGCCTGTGTAGCCAGCGCTTGGACCTGTGCGCATCTCTTTCCGTGAGGTGTCGCTTCTGTGAGGTGACGCTTCTGTGAGATTTTGCTTTTGGTGATGGTTGTCACAAGGCAGGCGCATGGACATGCAGCAGGCGGTAGACACACCACTGACGCAGCGCACTCATGCGTGCGCCAGCATTGATGCCTTGGGCAGGGCAGGAGAGCCGCTCCCAACCGTATGCGCTGAGCACCATGCGCATGGCCTGCCGCAATGGCACTTGGGAGAAAGAGGCGCGGTTGCAGCACAAGCAGCGCGCCCACCCGCGCGCAGCAGAGCGGCCGCTTGACGATTACGCTGTGCGTACTCAGGTGAGGCCGCGCTGGTGGGGGAGCAGGGCAGCAGCAGCGGCAGGGGCGCCGGTTCGCTGCTGGCCATTCTCAACCGGCAGGTTCACCGTCTCTGGATGTGGAAGGGCGCGCTTTGTGAGCCGTGCACGGTCAGCCCCTGGGCCCCGCACGACCTGTGTGGGAACGCAGCTCGCTGTGCACCCCACCTCTCTGCCCAGCGCCCTGTACCTGCGGCTGGCACAGCTTACCTGCCGAACATGCATTGGGCAGCCTGCTGTGTTTGCGAGGGCCAGCACAAGACTCGTCATGGAGTGGCGTGGCTGCGTCAGCGATCCCGTGCAGGCACGGGCGTGCACCAGCATACGTGCTTGTGCCTGCAGTGGCTGTGTGATTGGCGGGCTCATGCCGCGCTCCACTTTTTGTCATCGGCGGCGAACTTGTTTTAATCTTTCACTGTGTGCATCCCACTTGTTTGAGCAGAGGAGCCCATGCCAGATGTAAGCTCTGATGCTCACAATAGCACGTTTTCTGTGTAACATGTTAGAAGGCACGGTGTTAGTAAAAAATCAGCGCAGCGACAGTATGTCAACAAGGCCATGAGAACGACGGTGAAGTGCTTTGGGCAATACACAACGTGTGCATCATGTATGCAATTCTAGGCCAGTGCACTGGGCCTCTACAGAGTATAGGGTGATGGCACACAGATGTTGCAAGGGCAAGCCATGGCTTACAGGTAACCATCAGGGATGTTGGCTTAACTACCCAAACTCAATGATAGCCTGTCAGACCCCCAACAGCGCCAGTGCAATGAGAGTCTCGTTGTAAAATTGTGCGCTTACGCCTGCAGCCAGAGATGCCCACGCATACTTTGCCGGTAAAGCACGAAACACCCGGCACGCATGGCATGCCCGGAACGCAGGCAAAAGAGCCACGGAGGGCACATGGACGCTCTACTGCAGTGCGTGCTGAGGCACTGGCAAAAGACCCAGTGCCCCAGGACGCACTGCGTCAAAGCGCCCATGTGCCCGCTCTCTGCTCCTCAAATTGCATGGCACAAACAAATCATGCAAAGACATCAGCTAACTCGATCGGGTATACCCAAGCTGCATGTGCCAGCACCGTCGTGAAAAGCATGAAAGTATGCAGCATGCTTGATAATACCGAGCTAGTAGCCTGTGCAACAGGAACAGGCTGAAATGCAGCATGCGAGAGCTGTCCACAACAAGCATCCAGCACAGGCAAGTTCCCTGTCGGTATCAGCGGGCCACCCCACTCTTAGTGCGGCCGCAGGGGATCTGCGTCCGGGTCTGCCCGAATTCTGCATCGAGCGGGCGCATAGGAAAGCAGCAGCCCAGCCAACAGACAGCCCCAAAAAAATCAGCATCAGCCCCAAGCCTCAGCGCGGTTTGAATCAACAAGCACGTAGGGCCGGACAGGTTACACCGCGGGCATTGCACACGGTCACATGACGACAGCAACACCACGCTGTACACAGTTTGATAACTGCACCATCTCTACCCACATTGACGGCAGACCCAGCATGGGAAAAATAGGATCACCATCTGGGTTTGAAATAAAATTCCCAGAAGTGGCCCAGTTAAACAATTCACACACACAAGAGCCCCACTGTGGACTGCCAGGCAGAGCCCATGCGCTGACAGGGGGCCACAGGCTGCCCGACAGGTCATGTGCCTGCCAGGCGCGCAGGCCTGTGAATGCTTGGACAGAGTCAAAATAAGCAAATTTCTACTTGGCCATGATCAACAGCCCATACATTTAGGACACTGGAATCTGAAAGAAGGAAAGGGCAAGATAGAGAGTCGTTTGAACTAGGAACCAATCCCCGACAGAGTGGTGGGGGGGAGGGGGGAGTTCCTGCCCGCAGCTGCGTACAAGCCACCAAGCCGCAGGCAGACATAAGTGCACAGCAGGACGTGCACAGCAGCATTTGAATTTTGTTCCTGGCCCCCAGCGCTGCCGTTGCCGGCATGCGTGCTCTCACGCAGCACGCATGCCCGCAGTGGCTGCACATGGTCAAACTGACTGGCCAGTGAACAAAGTGTTCTGAGACACAGAGCAGCATACTGACCACGGTGCCCTGAACTAGGCTAACCACCCACAATGACGCCCAAGATGTGATGCTCCCACAAAGCTGGAGGGCCCCAACAATGCCTGCTATCTCTCACCCATTTCAGCGGAACCCCCTTCGTCAAAGCTCAACAGAGCCGCACTGCCGTGCGGTGCGTCCACCCTTGCCCCACCGCTGGCTCTCCCTAGTGCTGCAGCAGCGTGCTGCGCAGCGCAGGGGGCCAGTGCAGGACGTGCAGAGTGTGAACATTACGAGCGCTCGCGCGAAGGAGAGCTTGCCCTCATGTCGCCCGCGGAGCACGGGGCATGAGTTGCGGCACTGGTTGCGACAGGCGCAGACGTCGCCGTGGCAGAGCGCGACCCGGCGGGCGGTGCCTACGTGCGCTGGTCGGCCGCGGCAGCGTCCATGGCGTCGAAGTCGGGGAAGAAATGCATATCAAAGAGGTCGCAGGACGAGTCTGGCGGCGCCTGCGCGCGATGACGAGCGTCAGACTGGCCTGGCAGGTGCGGCCACAGGCAGGGCTTGCGCGCACACAGGCGCAGGCAGCTGCGCATGCCGCGCCGCACTGTGCAGCAGCGGGCCCAGCGCAGTGTGGCCGCTAGCCAGCTTGAGCTGGGCGCTCGCCCGAGCAGGCCACGCGGTGGGGGTGCACGCCAGCTGCGCACGGATTGGCGCAGCGCTCTCCCCCGGAACAACAGGCGCTTGCAGGTGTGGCGGGCGCGCGCCTGCAGCATGGCCAGCGCGTTGCGGAGGTCGGGCCCGAGCGGCGCCGCGGTATTCTCTGACGCGTTGCTGCCAACGGTGGCAGCCACGGCGCCCGGCCCCACTCCTGCTGTCGGCCGCGGCATCGGCCACCCGCCGCCGCTGCCCGCGCCTCCGTCGGCCCCGGACGCGCCCCAGCCAGCCGTGTCACAGCGCGGCCGCGCCGCGCCCAGAAATGCGCCCTGCATCTCGAACGCCGCCGCCGCACTGAAGGGGCTCACGATCGAGCCGGGCAGCGCCGCGGCCGGTGTCAGGCTGGGCGCCATCGGCGCCGCGAACGCGGACTCGCCATACATGCCGTACGGGGAGCCGGTGGCCCCGCCGCCCGCCCAGGCCAGCTCGTGGCCGGCGAGGGCGACGCCGCAGGAGCCGGCGGGTGCGCTGCTGTAGGTGTGGGTGGGCGCCTGCGCGCGCTCCGGTCGCGGGTAGGCCTGGACGGGCGGGGTCGCGGGACCGCGCAACAGAGGCGCCTGGCGCCCGCCGAGGGCGCCGGGGGCGCTGCCGCGGGTGGACAGGCAGGGCGGGCCAGAGCCGGCCAGGCCGGGGCCGGGCCTGCCGCGTGCAGCGGCCACAGCTGCCCAGTTGTGCGCAGCAGCGGCTTGCTCACACGGCAGCGCCGGCCGTGGGCCAGGCCTGTGCAAGCTGCCCAGCTTGGACCAGTCCTGCAGCGGCGGCAGCTCCAGCGACGCCAGGCAGGACGGGGCGGAGCTGCGGCCGACGCTCGGGGACAGCGCAGAGTCGCTGCTGTGCAGGCCCGATGCGACCAGGCTGCCCGGCGCAGACCGGTCCCGCAGCGGCGCCAGCAGTGTCGGCGCCGCGCTGGACGCGGCAGCGCCGCTGCTGGCGTCCGGGGCCAGGCTGAAGGGGCCCGAGGAGCTGCCCGCCCAGGGCGGCACGCCCCAGGCGCCCTGCGGGCCCGCGCCCAGGCCGCCAGTCAGCGCGCCTGGGCAGCTCTTGGGCGCCAAAATGGCCGCGCAGCTGCCAGCACTGCCCATGCTCTGCTGCAGGCCCTTTGCGGCGAGCGGCGGGCACGCGCACGGCGCCGCGCGCCCGGCCTCAGCACCGCTGCCCTGCCCCGTCTGCTCCTGCAGACAGGCTCCAGGTCCCTGACCACAATCAGTTCTCCCTCTGGCGCCTGAAGGTGAGGCGGGTCACCGGGTCATCGCGCACCCGGCCGGCTGGGAGCAGTGCGCTAAGGTCGGACTGCGAGCGCGCCAGACGCGGCAGCTGCAGCTGCTGGCACGCCGGGTGCCAGGAGCGCTTGGTGACCGGGCAGGCACAGTCGCCGTCGCTCAGAGCCTGCGCCTCTCGCTTGAGCGAGCTGTGCCAGCGGTTCTTCACCGCATTGTCCGTCCTGCAAGCACGTACAGGCTCAGGTTGCGCCCGAGCGCGCACGCAGAGGGCGCGCGGGTCCAGCTGCGGTGCTCGGCGACGCACCTGCCAGGCAGGAGCTTGGCAATGTCGGCCCAGCGGTTGCCATATGCCTGGTGGCCCTGCGGCGCGGGCATGCCTCTGGTGTGCCTCTGGGTGCGTGCATCAGGGCACACAGGCCCCCTTTCTTTCCTTCAAGACGAATGCAGACCAACGGCCGCTTGGGTTATCACCCACCTTGATGAGCATCGCGTCCTCCTCCACGCTGAAGGCAACCTTCTTCACGTCCGGGGAGAGCTGGTTGTACCTGGGGCCGGCACAGCCCCGGCTCAGTAAACTCGACAATGCGCCTTCATGCGTATACTCAGATTTGGCTCAGCGAGGGCTGTGCTATGCTACGGCATACTACTCCGCACCAGCGCAGCCTGCAGTTCTTCCCCACGCGCCCGCCGCCCAGTGTCTTCGCCACATCAGACCACGAAAACCCCGGACTCTTGCAGCCTCCAAGCTCGTGCAAGATCTCACACAGGCGCTGGTCCTCCTGCACACGGACGCAGGCATATTAGCACTACTGAATCGTGCACATTGAGCCGTATTTTCGTTCAAACACTTGTCACAGCATGCCTTCCATTGCTCTATGGGCTGGGCAGCGTGCAGCAAGAGCAAAGGCAAGCAGACTGCTGACCTTCGGATGCCAAGGCCCCTTCATCAAAGCGCCGCGGTGATATGCAAGGTACTGCCACTGCGAGGTACCTACCTACCCTTCACGTACTGGCCAGTGTGCACATGGCCCTAGGGGTTAAGCTGACACGTCAGATCACAACGGAAGGTCCCCCCATCATGGGCCATGGGTCCCACCTGTTCTCAGGGCACTTCCTTGTATCAGGCAGCCAGGGGTTGGTGTGGGCACAGAGACCCAGCCGGTTGGGCAGTCAAGCACTTTGAGAGAAAGGCAGCAAGCCAGGCTGCCTTGCTGGGCAGCAATGGCCGCGCTGTTCACCACTCTTCCTACCCCATCGAACAAGCCGGTCCGCACCAGCTATGGGTGCCTCCTGCTGGTGAGCCTTGGCTTGCGAGCTCGGGTAGTCGAGTCTACTTGCTTTTGCATGCATGTGCAGAGCGCCACTAAACAGCAGCCCCTGCTTACTTGAGACACATCTGACAGCAACGTGAAGATGGAGCTGTCAGGACCGAGCTGTCACGACAGCCACCTGGCTTATGTAGTCTCAAACGTAGTGGCGCCATATAAACCTGTGCATGCAGCCCATTGCGCACTGCCTGTCAGGGCAACTGCAACATTGTGCGCGCTTGCACGGGTGTCTGATGACCCCAATTGATCTGCAGCCATGTGTATTGTTACATCCAGGATTAGACCAGGTCACTACACAGTCTTGTTGTGGCATCAAAATAATGTAGAGGAGCATATCACAGAACTTGAAGCATGCATTCCTGCAGTCCACAGAAAAAAGCACAGATCGGGGGAAAAAGGAGTCACCCACTGCCCCAAGCTAAATGATAGCCTGACAGGCCCCACAAAGGCGCCAGGCAGTGAGACAGTGCGCTCACGCTGCAACAAGGGACGCGCGCGAAGCGGCCGGCACGACACGAGGCTCCGACGGAAGCCCTGGTCGCAGGGCTTCCTGTGGCCGCAGGAAGCACGGACCGCACTACAAACGCAGGCAAGAGAACCAGTGCCCCAGCATGCACCAGCATCGGGGCATCAGTGCGCCCGCTCATGCTCCCCGTATTTGCACGCCACACAGAAGTCTTGCAAGGATAGCAGTCAAGCCGGTTGGGCATATGCACCATGCATGCGCCAGCACCGCTGAGAACAGCATGTCATACTGAGGTTCTAGCCTGCGCCCCAGGGCTCTTCAAGTGCAGCGTGCATAATTGCTCCACATCATGACTCCAGCGCGGGCGAGCCCGCTCTCAAGAGCCAGCGGCCGCAAGCTGACCGGGGTCTTGCAACGAGCGCGGGCTCATAGAGGAGCAGCGCCCCAGTCAAGAGCCGGCACCAGCAATCAGCGCGAGCCCCCAAGCCCCGGCACTTAGGCCAGGTTAGCGCAATTTGCGGGTACTGCACACAGGTCAAATCATTATGCTAAGCAACGTCGCTTATGAGTCTACTACAGGATCTTGCGAGCTAGGACCCAGGGTGGGAAGCAACCTCGCGGAACCCTGCATGCGCTCGGCAGCAGCGCGCCGCCGCGCTGCTGCCGATCGGAGCCTGGCTACTGCCCGCTGGGTCGGGCGCTGTGGGCGGGGCCCCTTGGCTGGCACAGTGCCCATGAAGCACAACATGTTGGGAGGATGTAAAACCCACCCGCCAACAGCCTGATGAGGGCCTACTTTGCACGCTGCCCTCTACTACAGGTTCATAGTCTCCACTGGCACAAGACTGACCGAAGGGTACCCACAAGACGGAAGCAGCGGCCGCTTGTGCTGCCGGGACTCTGCACTCCACATTGCCCAGGACAGAGCACGACGCAACGGTCTCGGGCGCGCAGCGCAGCAGAGCGCCCAAGGCAGCAGTCCACCAATCCGGAAGTGCGCTGCTCAGCAGCTATCCTGTGGCATGTGCAGCGCGCACCTGCTGCCGTGTGCTTACTAACTCGGGCCCAATGACCAACCCCATGCTGATTAGCGGGTATGCTTAACGCGCTTTGCGGCCGCGCATGCGACCAGCCTCTCAGAAACCCCGCGACACCCTTCTGATCAGACGCCGGCTTGATTTGCCACCGCATGGCGCAGCTAAGGCACCCGGTTTGCCCCTGTCCTGGCACGCCACAGCTTTCTATGGCGGTGCAGCTGGCATGTGCGCCCACGCAGTGCTGTAAATTTTCCAGCAGCACCCACCCTGGCGCTGACGGCATCAAACGCGCCGTCCACGCCTGGTGAGCAGTGCGATACGTTCCTGGGGTCTGGTCATGCGCCCGTGCCCAGGTGAGCGCTACGCCGCGAAGCCCCTTTGCTCCCAAACGAAAGCTGTCGCGCGCGCCCTGCGCCGACGGGTCAAGGCAGGCCGGGCACAGCCCGGGATGCCTCGGCCTGCGCGCCGCAGCCCGCCGAGCGCTCGCGGCGCAACCTGCCGCGGCGGCCCTCAGGCCGGGCAGTCCTTGGCCGCAGGCGCGGCGCGCATGCCGCGCAGGGCGGCCTCAATCTCCGCAAACGGCGGCCGGCACGCGTGCTCGCGGTGCAGGCAGCGCGCAACCAGCTCGCCAAACTCCGGCGGCTCCGTCGGCGGCACCTGCGCGGCCGACGGCGAACATGTGCGGCTCCTGTTCTGCTGGTGCGCTGGTCCATGCAGGCACCGCCCTCTGGCACCTAGCACGCGGCCGGCGGCGCCCATCTGCGTCCTCTGTTCCGTTGGCGGCTTTCCGACGGTGAACTTCATGCGGGGCTCCGCCCCCTCGCGCGCTCAGCAGCATTGGTGGGCCCTGGGCCCGGCGTGCAAGGCGCACGCACAGATCCTGCTGGCCTGTGCGCGGCACAGCCAGCGACGCCAGGGCGAGTCACTGGAAGAAGGGCACTTCATGAGCGCGGCGGGCCACTTGCAGCGCACGGCAATCTTAGTGCTCTCAATGGCCGCTGCACTGACGGCCTAGCCGCGGACGAGCATGCCACGCCGCGGCGCGGCGGGAAGGCAGGGCAGGCGGCGCGGGGGCGACCTGCAGCGAGCGGCCCTCGATGGCCACGGCGTTGATGACCTGGCCGTAATTGAGCGCGGCCCATGCGCGGCAGCCGGCCAGCATCTCCCACACCAGCACCGCCCACGAGTACACGTCCCCGGCCTACGGCCGCGCGCGCCGCGGCCGTCAGCACTGCCTGTAAACTCGTGGTGGCGGCGACCATTGAGGCAGGGCATGTATAACACTCTTGAGCTCGCTGGCTGTGAGCGATGCTGACAGCACACGATGCAGGTACATTTATAGAGTGCAGCTCGCATATGCTGCACTTGCCCGATGCTGGGCGGGAGCCCTGCAGACTGTAATCCACAGCGTCTGGGGCGGCAGGCGGCACCGGGACGAGCAGGTCGGCGGCGAGCAGCTCCGGCGGCATGTGCGTGATGGTGCCGTACGTGTGCGTGGTGAAGCGCGTGCGCACATTCAGGTCGCGCGCGAGGCCAAAATCTGCGCGGCACGCCGCCAGCGTCGGTCACCTTGGAGCACCAGCGAAGGCGTGCACGGGGCGGCGCAGGTGCGGCCTAGGCTTGCAGGCTGTGCGGCCGGGCTTGCTGCATATGTGAACGAGGACGTAGCTGCCGCAGGGCAAAATGGGGACACCCAAGGCGCACGCGCACTCACCGGACACCAGCGCCTTGAAGCCGTCCCGGCGATCGCTCGCCGTCTTGAGCAGAACGTTGCCTGCGCCGCAGGAAACCAGAGTTACTTGCCACGCACTTAACATGTGCCACGCACTTGCAGCACACGTGTTGGTATGTATTGCTGTTTCAGTTTCTGTTCCACCAATAAAACAATCTTGCGTGTGTACTCCGATGCAGCGGTGCCACAGGCCACCCCCTGTGCCGAAAGTCGGTCGCATCACGCAGCAATGCAGGGGCGTTCCGCTCCGCGCGCAGACGCGCAGCACACACCACGCACGAACTACATACTGCACAGGTCTCTGAACAACCCTAGCATCAATCTGGCAACGCCTGCCACTCGCCCGCGCAGCGCCGTTTGCCGCGCCGCGCCCGGCGCCCCGCCGATCAGCAATACGCTGTTCCCTGCAAGTACATATAACGGCCCCAAAGCGCTGCTTGCACGCACCGCCCGTGAGGTCGCCGTGCATGATGCTCTTGGAGTGCAGGTAGGCCATGGCGCCGGCCACGTCGGCCGCGGTGGCCATGATGCGGCGCATGTCCGGCGCGCCCGCCACCGCGCTCGGCACGGTGCGGAACAGGCCTCTGTCCACCGCGTCCTGCGCACGGTGAAGCCCTACTGAGGGCTGCACTCAGGGTTTGCACCTTCTGCCTTGGCGTGCGCTCTGCTCTTTTACAGAACGCTGCCTCGCAGCAGCAGTGCGCCTGTGTGCGTCCAAGCGTATGCGCGAGGAACATGCGTCAGGGACACACCACGCACTGGGCTCACAAAAGCTGCAAGCGCGCCACCAGGCGCATGCCCGCCGCACAGCCTGCGCAGCACATCGCCTGCCAGGCCCTGGCGAGGCAGACCCCAAGGGTTCAAAACAGGGCGGCGGGTCACGCACCCCCAGCGTGCCCCGGTTGCAGAACTCGAGCAGCAGCCACAGCTCGTCGCGCGACACCGCCTTGATCGGACCCGCGGGCCCCCCGCGGCAGCAGGAAGGCCCGTCCCCCAGCACAGCCAGGTCGCCCGCGCTCGCCGGCGTGGTCGCGTGCGCGAGCAGGCGCACAATGTTCGGGTGCGCGAGCTCCGCCGTCAGCGCCGCCTCGACGGGCTGGCCTGCGCGCATGTCATCAGCTCGCCCTGAGACTCTGCCACACTGCTTTCCCGCTCGCTCTGGCACTGCCGCCGACATCTGCCTCTATATGCAAGCTTTCGGCACCGGAGGCACGTCAAACAGGGCAGCCCCGCAGGCGCGCGTGCGCCTGCAACATGCTCGCAGCAGGGCGCATCACAGTGACAGGCCCAGCTCGGTGCGACGCAGCGCGCCGACGCTCTGCTTGACAAGCAAGGCTCGCGCCGACACGCAGGGCGCCGCCAGTGTCCGTGCATGCTCTGCGCCGCGCCCAACCAGCATTACCGGCTCGGGCTCAGGACGAGCGCACCATTGATCATGCGCACGCGCGACACGTCCTGGATGACCTTCACCGCCACCTCCTGGCCTTTGTACTTGCCGCGGTACACGCGGCCATACCTGCGCGCGCTCCAGACACGCCCATAGGTGGCGTGGGTGCCACCCGCCTGCCCTGGGTAACTGTCCCGCTTCGGCCCACCCAGCAGCAGCCCCGGGCGCCACTGCTCCGACTCTAACCGCACCAGCAATGCAACCCTTCCAGGGAGTGGTGCAGCTCTTCTGGAGAGGCAGGTGTTCTGCGCTAGGAAATGGGCGGCTGTCGTATTTGTCAGCTGGCCGCACCCACCTGTGCCCAACGCAAGCAGTGCCATGACCGCCCGCAAGGCACTACGCACCCACCGATGACACCCATCACACAAGGCGGCTGCGCCGTGTTCACGCCACGTATGGCAAGACCTCAGGTCTGCCGCCTGGCAGTTGGTGGCACTGGATGCGTGTGCTAGTCCTCTGAGCAGGGGCCGCACGCGCCAGCGCCCAGCAAGGGCCCCATCCGCAAGCCGGCGAGCGGCACGACGCGCCGGCCCGCAGTCGCCACGCGCGTGTCGAGCGCCGGGGCCTCCTCGCGCTTGATCTGCGGCGGGGCGCCCGGTCAGCGCTGATCCCGCCCATGTGTAGTAGTCAAGACCTGCATCGCCTGGGCGTGCAAGACATTGCCGGCGATGCAGCGCCAGCGTCTGCCGAGCAAGCAGAGCCGCAGGCACGCACTGACAGCGCTGCCGCACCGGCAGCGCTGCCGCACCAGCGCGCCTGCAACGGCCGGCGCTGCTGCAGCTGTCAAGCATGCGCAAGAGAGGCCGAAAGCTGGCGACCTCGATGAGCGCACGCGCGCTTGTTCGGCCAGCAGAGACTCGAGGGCTTGCAGCAGGAGCGCGGGCCGGCGGCAGGGCCACCTGCACGAAGAAGAGGCCGCCCATGTCGCCAACGCCGGAGCACGCGCGCACGTCCGACGGCACCCCCACCGGCAGCGTGTTCTTGTCCACCTCGTGCGTCGTGGCGGGCCTGCGGCACCAAGCCCTTCTTCTGATCACAACGCCCCCGATGGCGCGCGGCATGCAGGCGCGCCATCCGCCACGGCCCCCAGCACTCTGCCCTGGCGGGGCCCTTGCAGGTTTGCGGGCGCAAGCGCGTTGCTTTCATAAGCACATCTCAGCACTGTGCTGGCTCGTAATTACGCTAGAATGTCTAGCGCATAGGCAACGCCGGGCGCGCACCGGAAGCTCATGGTGTAGATGGGCGCGGTGGGCGGCGTGGTGCCCACGGCGTACAGGCAGGGCACCGTGAACTGCTCGCCACTCTCCACGAACGGCGCGTACGCCTCCCAGGGCGCCTGCCCGGGCCGCCCACCCCCTCAGCCACACTCGCGCCTACATTTGTATGTGCTCATGCAGGGCGCGGCGCGCATGGCTGGCACAGCGAGGCTTCCACGGCATGCGAGCCCCCTGCTGGCACACACACCAGACGACATGAGCAGCAGGGCCGGCTGCAAATGCGTGTTGGCACAGCCCACAGCGGCTGCACGCAAGCACCTCGCGGCCCCAAAAAAGAAGTAGCGAGGGGGCAGGCAAGCCGCGGCGCACCCCGCCGGCCCGCATGGGCTGCCACAGGTCCCAGAAGGCCGTCTGCAGCGCCCTGCACCGCGACACGCCTGGCGCCGCGCCACGCAGGCAAGCTCAGACGCGCCCGGTCGCAGCGCTGCGGGGCGAGGCGCCGCCGCGCGCGCGCTGACCTGAGCATGTCCTCGACTGGCGAGCCGTGCTCATAAAGACACTGCCAGGGCAACCCCGGCCCTGTGTCGCGAGCGCTCCACAGAGCGGTGCAATTCCAGCGCCCCGCACATGCGGGCGCCCGAGCAGCGCGGCCTGACATCGTCGCACTGTCACGCGCAAGCGCCCGGCTGCCATGATGGACATGCACTCAGCAGGCCAGCCCAACCCGGCTGCAGCACCCGCGCGCAGGCGCGGGCCCCGCCCGCCGGCTGCGCCGCGCACCGGTCATCTTGATGGCGGCCTCGTTGATGTGCTGCACCGCCCAGCGCGGCCCGTCCGCGCGCACAAATATGTATGCCTGCGTGTAGCAGTCCAGCGCGCGCAACAGGCGCGCCGCGTGGCTGCGCTGGTACGTTGCCGCCCAGGACGCCTCCACCTCGCGCGCGGCCAGCTCGGCCTGGTGCCGCGCGGGCGGCAACCTGCTCAGCAGCGCTCTTCTGGGCAGGCCCGACTCCCCAATGCGCCTCCACTGTAAGCATAGCGAGCTTGGTCTAGGTTTGCGGGCCCTATACCACCCACGCCGCGTGCACGCTCGCACGTGGCAAGCTGCCCTCTGCTCGCTCCAGGGGGTTGGAGCTTAGACAGGCAGGCCAAACATATCAGCCGTATGCGCCCGTTGGCGCCAGGCTGCTACGCCCCTCGCCGTCAGCTTCAGCTTCAGCAACACGGCCGCTCAGTGCAGGCCGGCATAACCCTAACCCTATGTCCAGGCCGTCTCACCCCTAGACCTAGGTCCACGCCTCACAAACCTAGACATATGTCCAGGCCGTCGCGGGCGCCAGGCTGCTTGGAGACCGAAGTTTGTGCGCCGCGCAAACCGCATGACCGAGAGCATGTGTGGCAATCAAGCACAGCCCGGCTGCAGGCGCGCACCATGTTCGCCAAGGCTGCGGCGCGCTCTGCGTCGAACTTGCGCGGCTTGTTGTCTGCGACGCACCTGCCGGTTGGCCGTGTGCAGGTTCAGCATGGTGTGGTGGCAGACAGAGTGGACGCCGGCTCTGGACTTGTACACCAGCGAATTCAAGGCGGGGCTCCGCGCTGCGCCTCCTCCGCAGCCATCACGCTGCCCTTGTCGCCGCTGAGGCAAGGTTGACGCATAAGTTGCACGAGGAGCCGAGGGCGGGGCATGCGCGCGGGCGCGCACAGCGTGCCGATGCGGTGGTTGTTGGCGGCAATGAGCGGCGCGCCGCAGTAGAAGCGCAGCTGCCCGCCCTGCGTCCAGCAGTGGTCCCGCATCCTGCGCGCGCGCCGCACCCAATTGCGCCGCAGGGCGGGCGGCGGCGCGCGCGAGAGA
>JAABUH010001527.1_pt1 | contig 25214 bp, 24 predicted proteins | sample 5559121 | NCBI WGS metagenome assembly JAABUH01 (sample SAMN10711871, study PRJNA513364) | rock metagenome | isolation source: Antarctica rocks | place: Antarctica: Victoria Land, Battleship Promontory nord | collected 2015-12-28
CAATAAGCTTTGCATGAGCACTGAAAGTGAGAATCTAATCACATTTGTCACTTTCTTCGATGTCTACAAATATAGAGTAATGCTCTTTGAATTAATCAATGAATTGACATTCTTTCAGCACTATATCAACGACGTGTTGTTCAACTGTCTGCATAAATTCTGTCAGATCTATCTGAATGTCATTCTCATCTACAGTAAGATCTTGAAGAAACATAGAACTCATGTGAAAGAGATGCTAGACAAGCTTCGTGAAATCGATCTGCAGATAAACATTGACAAGTGCGAATTCAAGATTCAGAAGATCTCGTTTCTAAAACTACTGATATTCATCAATGATCTACGAATGAACTCTCGAAAAGTAGATGTGATTCGAAGCTGAAAAGTGTCTTGATCGTTGACTCATGTACAGATCTTCATTGACTTCTGCAATTTCTATCAATGATTCATAAAGAACTTCTCGAAGATTGCTCAATCTATGATAAAGCTGATTCAAAAAGATTATTCATTTGAATGAACAGAGATCTGTCAAACAATCTTTGAGAAACTGAAGCAACAGATGACAACAGCTTTCGTTCTGAAGCATTTTGATTCGATCAGAGAAGCTATTCTGAAAATGAACTTCTCAAACTACGTCAACGACGAAGTATTGTCTCAGTATGACGATGAAAACATTCTACATTCAATGATTTTCTATAACAAGAACATGATTTCTGCAGAATGCAACTACAAGATCTACGACAAAGAGCTTTTGACTATTATTCAATGCTTGAAGCACTGACGTCTCAAATTAAAATGTACTGATATTTCAATCAAGATCTTCATCAATCATCTGAATTTGAAGTACTTCATGATCATCAAGAAACTAATCAGACAACAGATTAGATGAGCTGAGAAGTTATTCAAATATAACTTCAAAATCATATATCAGTCAGAAAAGCAGAATCTGAAAGCAGACGCGCTGATCAGAATGTCAGACGTCAAGTCAGTTGAATCAAATGATGATTGAAAGCTATATCAGCATCAGATGCTATTATCAGCAAGCACATTTGAACTGCAATCAATAGAAGATGATCAAGATCTGACTCAGACCTTACTCATATTTGACTCAGATTCGAAACAGAAATCAAAAGTTAATGAAGATTCAATCAAAGAGATGATTTCTATTCAGAATCAAATTATAGTCGAAAATCGAACGAATCAACAATGTATCAATATTCAAACAGTCATAGAACAGAATAGAAGAACTTGTCAAGATATGAGTCTAGACAATTGCAGAGTACTGAACGAAGTACTCTGAAAGAATGATAGACTGTGAGTTTCTCAGTCAATGATCACTCAATTGATAAGAGAAGCACATGATCTTTTGATCAATGATCATTCTGACATGAATTGAACGTTAGACTTGTTAAGACGATTCTATTGCTGATTGAAGATGAGAACGACAATCAAACGCTACATTTGAAACTGTTACGTTTGTCGTAGATCAAAAGCATCAAAAGATCGAATCAACGAACTACTGAAGTCATTGTCTATATTTGAACAATGATGACAAGACATATCATTGAATTTCATTATCAATTTATTGAAAAGTGATGAAAGCAACGCGATTCTGACAGTGATAAATCGATTGTTTAAAGAACGTCACTATATACTCTGTTGATCAGATGACGAAGAGACTTTCGCTGAACAAACAGTTAAGCTGCTGCTGATATGAGTCTTCAGAACTCATGAGCTATCAAGATCAATAGTGTTCGATAGAGATTTGCAATTCATATCGATTGTCTGAAAGTCTTTATGTCTGAGACTCGACATTAAGATGAAACTATTCATTGACTATTACTCACAGATCAACGATCAAATGAGAAGAGCGAATCAGAATGTAGAATGATATTTACGAAGCTACTGCTCATACATGCAGAATGACTGATTCGTCTGACTATCTATGACTGAATTCGTTGATAACAATGCTATTTCATCATCAATTAAACAATCAGCGTTCTTTCTGAATAAGAACTTTCACTCTCATATGAGCTTTGATTTGAATTCAACTGAATATGAGATCATTCAAGCTAGAATTCAAGCGAGCAAAGCAGAGAATATATTCGAACATATGAAATGATCATTAGCGTTGATCAAGCAAACATTAGTAAGAGTCAGAGTCACAATGAAGAAACAGATTGACAAGCATTGAAAGAAAATAATTTACAAGATAGATGAAATGATGTTTCTGAATTCTAGAAACATTACGATCGCAAGATCATCAAAGAAGCTGAACGATAAAATGCTAGAATCTTTCAAGATTCTGACTGAGATCGAACATGCATATCGACTGAAACTGTCATCGACAATGAAGATTCATTCAAAGTTCATCTCGAATCTACTACGACTAAATTCAAAAGACTCTCTGAAAGAACAACGAAATGAGTCGTCTGATTTTATAGTGATAAATGACGAAGACGAATGAAAAGTGAAGAACATACTGAACTTCAGACATTACAGAAGACGACTGCAATATCGTGTCAATTGAAAAGACTATGACGTCGATCTACATTGATACAATGTTGATGAAAATAAGTTCAAAGACTGCTTGAAGATTGTAAATGACTTTCATCAGAAGTATTCGAACAAGTCAAGTTAGAAATCGACTCAACAAGAATTGATCAATCGAACTGCAGCAATGAGAACATTACTAGATGAAAAGAGAGAGTAATGTTGCAAGCATGCATCTCTGTTACCTTTGATTAGCCTGATTAGCCTGATTAGCCTAACATAGACTAGTATAAAGCTGTGAGTAGAGCTGTTGTTGACACGCTAGCGATCTAGCGTGCCTTCGTGAGTAAAACTCACGTCGTGTTGCATCTTCTTTCTACTTCAGCTTTGAACTTCTAGTTAGAATACACTCATATGATTCGCTTTATGCAAACTCATAACACAAAAGACTATTCTTTTATGTCATTGAATTAAGTCAATATTTCATCATCATAAATCTGTCATGACTTAATCATCACGTCATTGATGTCAATTTTGAACACAATATTCTCATTTTATCTTTCTTCTTTTGTCTTAATTATTATTGTCAATTTCTCATCAAGATTTATGATTTTAATCAACAAGAAGAAAATTTCTCGTTTGAAGTTAACAAAGTAGCTTTTTTCAGTCTCGCTCTCAATTCACTCACAAGAAGCAACTCAGTTCATGAATCACTCACAAGAAGCAATTCAGTCTACAGATTGCTCACAAAAAGCAATTCAACACTCAGTTCACTTGCAAGAAGTAATTTAGTTTCTCATTCATTTGAAAGAAGCAATTTAGTTTTCAGTTCGCTTGCAAAAAGCAATTTAATCTTTCATTCATTTGAAAGAAGTAATTCAGTTTTCAGTTCGCTCATAAGAAGTAATTCAGTTTCTTATCTGCTCACAAGAAGTAATATAATCTCTTGTTCACTCACAAGAAATCAACTAATATTCAGCTCATTCATAAGAAATAAACTTCGTTCAATCTTGTTTCTTGTTTGAAACAAGAAACTTCTAATCATATTCTTTAAGTTATTTAAAAAGAATACTCATCAAAAATTAAGTGTCAAAATTCTTTCTTCTTTAGAACTTCTGTTGTTTTTCAAGCAGATCAATTCAATTGATCTTTTATACAACTTAACATAATCAAGTTAAGAGCTTGAAGCTTTGATCATGCTGCTCATGTCAAAGACATTAAAGTGTTTAGCATCATTTTAAAGAAAATCAATGTTTTCTTAAATCTTGAATCAATCTCATCTTCTAGTCTAGACTCTGATAAGTTAAAATCGCGTCATGCAACTTTAACTGTTTGTTCAAAGAACAGTTCAACTTTTGCTCAGTTTTCATCTTGTCTTCAAAACAGTATGTATGATAAGAATCATTGTTTAAATCTTCATTAAATGAAAAAGAAATTTTATTTGACTGCATTCACGACACAAGAAGATCTTGAAGTCTATTAACAAAGTAAGAACGTTGATTCAGTCACAATTTTATCATTCAAATATTTCAAGTTTTTAAACATCTTCTTCAAGAAGAATGTTGATATCTTGTCTTTGCATTAAGCTCATGATCATGTCATACATCTTAAAGAAGATGCTCAATCTTCAGTCTTCGCTTTGTATGACATGAGTCGTGACAAAATTTTAGAACTTCGTTGTTATCTGAATGAAAATCTGAGCAAAGATTTCATTCAAATCAGTTGCTTTCAGATGATTATTTCTGTTCTCTTCATTAAGAAACTTAAAGAAGAACTTTGCTTCTGCATGAACTATTAAGATCTGAATGCTATCACAGTCAAGAATCAATATTCTTTGTCTTTGATCTCAGAAACGCTGAATCATTTAAGTTGAGTTAAAATCTTTATCAAGTTGAATATCATTTTTGCGTTCAATCAACTTTAAATTAAAGAAGAAAATGAAGCTTTCATCATTTTTTGCACTCAATTTGAATTATTCAAGTATCTAGTTATGTTTTTCAATTTATATAATGAGTTTGTCTCATTTCAGAAGTACATCAACAATATTCTTCATGAACATTTAAATAAGTTCTGTACAGCTTATCTGAATGACATCTTAATTTATTTCAACAATGAACTTGAGCACAAGATTCATGTCAAGCTCATTTTGCAAAAGCTGCAAGAAGCAGATTTTCAAATGAATATAATCAAATGTGAGTTTCACATCACTTAAGTTTCATATTTAGAATTGATAATCATCATCAAAGAGATCAAAATAAACTTTTCTAAAATAAACATTATTGTCAACTAACTTATCTTAATCAACGTTAAAGACATTCAAAGTTTTCTAGATTTCATGAACTTTTATAAAAGATTCATCTATGACTATAGTAGAATAACTATCTCGCTTACTCATCTCATCAGAAAAGATGTACTCTTTATCTGATTTTAGAAATGTCAGATTGCATTTAACACTTTTAAGAAAATCTTCACTTTCAAGATTATTCTTCATCATTATAATTCAGATCACAAGATTGTGATAAAAATCAATGCTTCAAACTATGTGTTCAAAGACATTCTCTTTTAGTATGATGAGAACAAGATTTTTCATTCAATCACTTACTTTTTAAAGAAGCATAACTCAATTGAGTGTAACTATGAGATTTACAATAAAAAACTCATGATTATTGTTTATGCTTTCAAGAAATGATGATTAGAGCTCAAAGACTTTATTTATTCTGTTGAGATGATTACAAATCATAAAAATCTTGAGTATTTCATGTCAATTAAACAGTTAAGTCGTCATTAAGCTCATTGAAGTTAGTTTCTGTTTAAATTCAACTATTGCATTGCTTATCATCTTGACAAGATCAATGATAAGTTGAATGCTTTGACACATTGCTCAAAAGATTCTTTTAAAAAGAAAAATACATTTGATTCTTGACATCAATATCAACATCAAACAATTCTGAAAACTTATGTTTTAAATCTTAATATTATTAAAAATCGATCAGCGATGAAACTCATCTGTACGCGATGCTGACTACGAATCTACTGTCTAGCTACAGTAGAGTCTAGAGATTATCAAAAGTTTGAACGACATCGAGATGCTGCGTGATGATGAAGCGCTGTGCGTTGATCGTGTGCAGAGTTTTCGCGATCGCGCAGACTTTGATAATCTCAATGCACATGCTACAAAAGCAATCTGCATGCAGATGAGAAAGTCAAATAGAACGCAGAACTACGAGGAAAATTGCTTATGAAAATTATTCGATTCAGCATCTTGTTGTCATGATGACAAGAACTGAAACAGAACACTCTTGCATTTGATCTGTTGAAGATGATTAGCAGAAAGAACTTAAATCATGAACATTCTTTAGATCTACATGCTAACTATGTATAGATCTTGTTAAGACTGCGTGTCTGTTACTACGACATGAGCAACTCACGAGTCTCGTTAAGTTCAACATGAACAAACTTGAGAGTCTCATTAATATCATTTAACAGATGTTCAGACACAGACATTCTATACGTAGATGATACGCTGACGAGAAGACTTCATTAAGAGAAGAGAAACACAAGCGAGTTAATAGAGAATGATCAAACTACGCTGTCTGATTAGAAGTGTAGCATATAAACATCTTTGCAAGACATGATCAATCTGCATGAGAAAGATTTCTACAGATAACACGAAACAGATGAGTTGCACGCTTTACAAGCGAAGCGAGCGTCTGCGAAGCGTGATATACAATGACGACAACTGTCGATCTTGAGAATCTCATTTCTTCACTGAACTCTGACTCTTGAATGTCTTGATGATAGAATCAATCTCTAATCAAAGACATTATCTGTATAGTTTGAAAGAACAGTAGCGCATGTCAATGTGATTAAAGAAGAAATCAACTGCGATATGCATGCATATTGCAGACGAAACATCTGCGATTCATGCTTAAGAAGTAAACTGTCGAAATCTGAGCAGTGAAAGATCTCGTCTGTCTTAAACTGTGAATCTGTCGCGAGAAAACTCTCTGAGTAATCTCTCGAGCCTAAGAGGAAAATCAGCATAGAGATCATGCTCTATGTATGTTGCATGCAACGTATACAACATATTTTCGATAGACTATGATAAATGACAGAGTGTGCAAGATTATCAGAGTGCTACAGAAGATCATTGAGAAATTTATTCTTTTGACAAAGTCATCAAATCAAGCAAGAGACTTTTGAAATCAAAGCTGCTTCGAAGTAGTAATGAAATCAAGACGACTGCGAATCATATGAAAAACACAAGACACATCAGAAGCGTGAAATGAATATCTGAAATACAATGATCATAAAAACAAGATCATTCAACAAACGAAATGCACACACTTCAGATCACAAATGCATGAACTGTGTGAAACACTCAAATCGATATGACGCTTTGCAAAATGAGTTAGAATCGAAAGTCAACTATCTAAAAAGCTTTCTCAGTTTTCGTCACTGAAGTGAAGCGACATCGATCATATGACAACGACGTTCGAGGAAAAAATCGAGATTCTGCGAGAAAAGTTCTTTTTCTCATCTTCTCAAGCGAATGTCAACAACATCGCAGAGTCATTCATATCTCTGACAGTCTCATTCAATTCACGCATCACAGAAGATGAAGTGAAGCAGACAATCAGACGAGTGAAAGCAGACAAAGCATTAGATGCTTCAGATATTTCAAACAGAGTGCTTCAAGCGAATCTTGCAGAACTGATCTCAGTATTGACGAGTTTATTCAATGCATGCGTAATACATAAGTATCATTCAAAGCAGTTCAAAAAGACTCAGACAATAGTACTACGCAAATCAAAGAAAAGCGATTATATCGATTCAAAGACGTATCGACTCATTGCTTTGCTCAATATCATGAGCAAAGCACTGAAGTCGATCATGATCAAAAGATTGAATGACATAGTTAAGACTCATCACATGCTATCAAATGCTCAAATGAAAGCGAAATGCAAGTGATTCGTGATCTCGACGTTAGATCTACTAATAGATCAAGTTCACACAGTGTGAGACTGTGAAATCAAATATGTGATCTTCATGCTAAGCTTAGACGTTGTCGAAGCGTTCAATCAAGTCTCACACGTCAGACTTCTGCACACGCTGAAAATGAAAAGAACATCGAGCTACATAATTGAATGAACACGCAGCTTTCTAAAGAATCGAGAGACATCGCTAACATTCAATGAACAAACGAGCGACATACGCGAGATAAACGCAGACATATCGCAAAGATCTTTCATTTCATCGATTCTCTTTCTATTCTTCAACGCAAGTTTAATTGAAAAATGCGAAGCACTGAGAATTAAAATCGAAGTGCTCAACTTCGTAGATGATATTAACATTCTAGTCTACGACAGATTCACTGAAGAAATTTGCAGAACATTGAGCAAAGCACACGATGTCTGTGAGAAATGAACTCGCACTCATGACGCAACGTTTGCATCAGAAAAGTATGAGTTCACACATTTCACTAAAAAATCGAAAAAGTTCGACATGATGATTAACATATAAATAAAAAACTCAGTTATCAAATCGAAATCAGACGTACGAGTTTTAGAGATGCAACTGAACATGAAACTGCAATGAGACGCGCATCTTAGACAAATAAAGATGAATCACGTCACAAGAATGCTGACACTTAGTCATCTTGAAGTCTTTACATGAAAAGCTATCTTCACAAAAGCAAGACAAGTATACTCAGCGATAGTGAGATCAGAAATTGCATTCGAAGCGTCAGTCTGACATCAGCGTGACAAGAAAGATGAACTGTTGAGCAAAGAACGCAGACTAGAAACACTTCAGAATCAGACTCTGTGTCACGTTGCAGAAGTGTTTAAAAGAGTAAGCATTGAAACTCTAGAGACAGAAACATACACAAGTTCGTTACATGTTCATCTGAACATGCTACAGAACAAGATCACGCTACACAGTCGAGTCAACGATCGAACGCAAGAGATCAGACAAGCATGCAAACTAATACGCGCTCGTTTGACGAGAGTTAATCGCGTCATTTCTCGCTTACTCGTCATCAAGAAAGTAGTGCTTCTGAACAACTTAATTCGAGAAGACACAAGAATACAGATGAGATGCAGATGATTACTTCTCTTTGCGACAGCTTCAATAAGCAATAGCATCGCAATAGCGCAGTATCACAAAGATCAATGAAATCAACAATGAGAAAAGTACAGAGAATGTGTCACAGATGTCAACACAATCTCAGCACAAAGATCGCATCTGAGCAATAAGATGAGAAAGATGCGTGATGATCTTCAGAAAGCAGAAAGCATTCTTGCAATGCACATCAGAATTGAACGCATAGATTTGAATGCTTATCTGCACTTTAGAAATGTTTCAGACATGAATAACTTGCGATGCAACTGCAAATGAAGTCATCAGATGACGAAGCATGTACTTATGCATTGTTTGAACTGATTGCATCTGCGATCAAGAATGCTACAAGATGCTGACTTCTTGAACTATTGAATAATCATTGTCATCACGAAGAGTCTCAGAGCAGTAGCGAAGATGATGATGAAAATGAAGCTCTTGAAGCAATTTAAAGTGACTAGAACACTCATTCTTTAACGTGCAATCAACGCGAACAAATTTGATACATAGTTTTAAAACTCACTGTTTCAACTACGTGAAGCAGTCGTATAGACTGCGAGTGATTTTCTACTTCAGAGAGTTTTGTTCACTTGATACAAGTAGCATAAAGTTTCTCATGAGTCGATTTAATCAATGTCACAAAAGTGTATGAATTTATTATTATTATTAGTATTATTAAAAATCTCATCTTTGATGTCTTTAACATCAAAGTCATGAAGTTTCAGTCACAAATCATCATTTTACATTCAGTTCAATTACATTTATTTTTAATTATTTCAGCACTTTTGCAAATTCTAGTTTTCATGAATCTAGAAATTGAAGAATTCAACATTAAAGATGTCAAGTTTCAGCTAAATCAAGACATTCTGAATCTTGATGAAGATTTTGCTGACATTTTCACTCAGATATTGTGAAAGTAAGTTGAAATCAATGACAAATTTGCAGCTCAGATAATTGAAGCACTTTGCAATGAAGCATGACATCACAACAAAATTTCTTTAGTCAAGTGTGAAAAATATGAAAATCATCTGTACTTTCAAGAAAGAAAGTACATGCTCAACTTAAATAAACTACATCTTCATATCATTCAGCTTACTCATGATAATATCATTAATGATCACTCAGAAAGAGCAAAAAGCTATGAACTGATCAGTTGAGTTTACTGATGATCAAATATTTATAAGTATATTCAACACTTCATATGAAACTGTCACATGTACACATGTTTTAAACTCTTTAAATAATGAACTCAAGAATGATTGTATTCTCTTTTAATTCTTGAATGTTGTTGATGTAATGTTTTCATGAACTATGTAAATTCTTTATCATTTAATATTTTTATAAATATCACATATAAATATGTTTTAATCTTCATTGATCATTTTATCAAAATGAGACATTTAGTCTTTATCACTTCTATGAAAGTTGAAGAAGTTATCAACTGCTTTTATGCTTATGTTTGAAAACATCATGATTTACTTAAGTTCTTCATGTCTGATTGAGATACACAATTCATCTTTGATGTTTGAAAGCATATATGTAAAATGCTGAAGATAAATACTAAGTTATCAACAATGTATCACTTTGAAATCAATGATCAAATCAAGAAAGTCAATGCTGTCATGAAGCATTATTTTCAAGTCTTTGTTAATTACATGCAGAATGACTAAATTAAATAACTTTCTGAAGTTGAATTCATCATTAATAACATATCATTATTAATCACTTTAGCATCATTCTTCTTGATCAATTTAAGTCAGAATTCACGTTTAAACTTTAAGTCTTCTGAGTCTTTGCTTAAAAAAATTACATTTTAAGCTTGAAACAAGTTAATCAATGTCAAAGAGTTCATCAAGAAGATGAAGAAACTAACTGAGCATTTACATGATGAGATGCTTATAGTTCAGATCATTTATGAATTCAATGTTAATTTCTTTCATCATTCTTGTTCTAAATACTTCATTGAAGATGAAGTTTGATTGAATGCTCATAATCTCAGCATCACTCATCTTACTGTCAAGTTAAATGATCATAATGTTGATCTCTTCAAGATCAAGCATGTCTTCAAGAATAATTCTCTGATCATTGAGTTAAATCTTTCAGCATTCATGAAGATTCATTCAATCTTTCATGTCATTCTTTTGAGTCATATCACAAGTGACTTTCTTTCAAGTTAACATCAGAAATCTCAAGAACTTATTATCATCAAGAATGATGAAAGATTCTGATATGTAAACAGCATATTAAACTTTAAGCATGATAAATGCTATAATTCATCTTTGCTCAAGTATTACATCAATTGAAAAGATTACTTTTTTACTTAAGAATCTTTTCATCTTCTGAATAATTGTAAGCAAACACTTGATGAATATTATTTCATCAACTCTGTCATTGAAGAATTACATGTACTGTCATGTGTGATGTCTTAATATCAATGTCAAGAACTTTAAGTTCAATCTTCATCATTTTGACTCAGCTCAAATTTGACTCAGATTTTGTTTAAATTTAATTCAGACATTTTGTTTAAATCTGACTCAGATGTGACTCAAATGTATTTTAGTTTCATTTGTACATCATCATATTAAATTGCATTTCATCTCTTTCTTGTTTAAATCTGACTCAAATTTTGTTTAGATTTGACTTAAACATCTCATTTAAATTTGACTCAAATGTGACTTAAATGTGTTTTAATTTCACTGTGCATCATTACATTAAAATACATTTCATTTCATTTCATTCTTTAAACATCTTACTCAGATTTGACTTAAATGTGACTCAGATTTATTTCAGTCTCATCTGTGCATCATCATGTTAAAATGCATTTCATCTCATCTCGTTCTTCAGATATCTTGCTCAAATCTGACTCAAATGTTGTCGTGAAACTGCTTGCATCATTCTCACAAGATAGTTAGTAAGAAGAAAGAGATTGAAGTCTGAGTCAATGATAGAAAAGTTGAGAAGTGTTTCTCGAATGTACATATAAATGTCATTGCGACTTGTAGATAAAGACAGAAGACATACACGTTTTACAGTATCTTTCTACTAGCATGATCATTGCACATGTTTATTGTTTGCTTTCTCTGTTGCTTTGATACGACTTTCTATATCACATCTGTACTCTATTTCTTAACAATGTGACTTAAATTTATTTTAGCTTCATCTGTGCTTCATCACATTAAAATGCATTCACATCAATTTTCATTTCATTTCAATCTTCATCTTCAATTCTTTCTCATCTCATCTCATTTCTTCTCATCATTTTGCAAAAGCTCAGTCTTGAAGAGAAAAGTTACTGTCATGATGTCAGATCATCAATTTGATTTAGAACATAAATTGTTGATATTTTAAATAATTTCAATTCATTGAATCTGTTTTGCAATTCAATGAATCAAGTCATTAATTTAATCATCATAATTTTAATTTAGTTTCAGCAATTTTGTTTTAATCATCTTAGTCATATGCATGAACTTTTGCAATCTTAAGTTAATAAAACTACTGTCTAGTCTTGATTCTGCTCAATTCATGTATATAAAAGTTGAGCTTTTATTCTTTTCTTTTGCTCTTTGTTTTTCATCTTGTACATTATTTAATGTATTGTCTTGTATTTAGATTTTATCAAAGTAATAATAATATCAGTCTTTTATATTGATAGTATTTCTAGTCTAGCTCAGTCTTTGACACTTAATATTGTTGAGAATCTCGCTCTTGATGTCTTTAACATCAAAGTCATGAAGCTTCAAATATAAATCATCACTTTAGATTCAGTTCAGTTACATTTATTCTCAGTTATCTCAGCATCTTTGCAAATTCTAGCTTTCATGAATTTAGAAATTGAAGAATTCAACGTTGAAAACATCAAGTCTCAGCTAAATCAAGACACTCTAAATCTTGATGAAGATTCTGCTGACATTCTCACTCAGACATTGTGAAAGCAAGTCAAAATCAATGACAAATTCGTAATTTAAATAATCAAAATGCTTTGCAATAAAACATAACATTACAACAAGATTTCTTTAGTTGAGTGTGAAAAACATGAGAATCATCTGTACTTTGAAGAAAGAAAGTATGTGCTCAACTTAAATAAACTATGTCTTCATATCATTCAGCTCACTCATGATAATGTTGTTGATGATCATTCAGAAAGAGCAAAAAGCTATGAATTAATCAGTTGAATTTACTGATGATCAAACATTTATAAGTATGTTCAATGCTTCATACAAAACTGTCACATATGCACATGTTTCAAGCTCTTTAAACAATGAACTCAAGAATGATTGCATTTTCTTTCAATTTTCAAACGTTGTTGATGTAATATCTTCATGAACTATGTAAATTCTTTATCGCTCAATATCTTCATAAGTATCATATATAAATATATTTTAATCTTCATTGATTGTTTTATCAAAATGAAACATTTAGTTCTCATCACTGTTATGAAAGTTGAAAAAGCTATCAACTGCTTTTATGCTTATGTTTGAAAACATCATGATTTACTCAAGTTCTTCATGTTTAATTGAGATATACAATTCATCTTCAATGTCTGAAAGCATATGTGTAAAATGCTGAAGATAAACATTAAGTTATCAACAACATATTACTCTGAAATCAATGATCAAATCAAGAGAATCAATGCTATCATAAAGCATTATCTTTGAGTCTTCGTCAATTACATGCAGAATGATTGAGTTAAGTGACTTTTGAAAGTTGAATTTATCATCAATAACACATCATTATTAATCACTTTAACATCACTCTTCTTGATCAATTTGAGTCAAAACTCATGTTTAAACTTCAAGTTTTTTGAATTTTTGCCTAAAAATCTTACATCTCAAGCTCAAGACAAGTTAATCAATGTTAAAAAGTTCATAAAAAAAACGAAGAAACTAACTGAGCATTTATGTGATGAGATGCTTATAGCTCAAATCATTTACAAATTCAATGTTAATTTCTTTCATCATTCTTGTTTTAAATACTTTGTTGAAGATGAAGTCTGATTGAATGTTTATAATCTCAGCATCACTCATCTTGCTGTCAAGTTAAATGATCATAACATTGATCTCTTCAAGATCAAATGTATTTTCAAGAATAATTTTCTGATCATTGAGTTAAATCTTTTAACATTCATGAAGATTTATTTAATCTTTTATATCATTCTTTTGAATCATATTGCAAGTAATTTTCTTTCAAATCAATGTCAGAAATTTCAAGAACTTATTATCATCAAAAATGATGAAAAATTCTGATATGTAAACAGCATACTAAACTTCAAGCATGATAAATGTTATAATTCATCTTTGTTTAATGTCATAATGTCAGATCATTAACTCAATTTAAAACATAAATCATTAATATCTTCAATAATCTTAATTCATTGAACTAGTTCAATGAATCAAGTCATCAATCTAGTTCAATGAATCAAGTCATCAATCTAATCATCATCATTTTAATTTAGTTTCAGCAATTCTGTTTTAATCATTTCAGTCGTGTGCATGAATTTCTGCAATCTTAAGTCAATAAAACTACTGTCATTATTTTATTCATCAAAGTCAAGAACATTTCTGCATTAATTAGTAACTTTTTGAATTCAAAGATCATCATTTCTGTAACTGTTGTTTCAACAGTATTTAGATCTGTTGTTGAGTTCAAGTTGCTTAATTCAACTCAGATTGAGTTACAGTGTTGAGTTGAGTTGAGAAAAGTCAACTCAACTTAATCAAGTTGAGTTCAACTCTCGATTTAACTCGATCAACTTGATGAGTTAACTTGAACTTGATGACATGTTTAAACATTTTACTTATTTGAAATAAGTACTAGTAGAATGAAATTATAAAACTTTAAAATGTGTATGTATGAATGATCTTTATTCACATGTCAAAAAGAAATCTATATGTATGTAAAGAAATGTCTTCAACTTCTCTATCGTTGACTCAAACCTCAGTCACTGTTTCTAACTAAACTGCTTGAAAAATGCGTAAGTAATTTCATGAAAACAGTAGATTGCAAAATGAATTGCAAAATGAATTGCAAAACTATCTACGTAAGCTTTCTATTGATGTCTTCTTGTCTTCTTTGCTCAGACAATGCATTCAATTTAGCTTTACTCTTAAATGATGATTTTTTCTTGAAATTAATCATCTTAAAGCTACGTTTACGTGTTACAGCAGAACTCAGCTTCAAAGAAGAAGTCATCTTGCGCTATTCTTTTTTCAATGCTAAAGATGATGATCTAGATTCTTCATTCGATTTAGAGACTGCAACGAATTTTATCAAATTTCTTTGATTCATTATCTTTTGTAATCATTGATCATTCTTCTTCAATCTGTTTCTCTCAATCAAGTGTGATGTAACTCGATCAAAATGAGCAGACGCTGAAAATCAAGCATTCGAAAGTGAAGTTGTCATAGATCTTGCTGTATTAGATAACGTAAATAACGAAGATTCTTTGAAGTTTGAGAATCTAGATTGCGAAGATGATATGAAAAGATCAACATCAATTGTATCATTATTCTTCAGCTCTGATATTGTTAATTAAATGTTTGATGATGAACAATATAACATTACTTATCACGCTCGTTATCATCAACATCATCATTTGATGATGCATCGCTGATATACTCTAAATCTTCATTAACGTCGATGATGAAGACTAAATCTTTGTTCTTTTCTTGTTTCTGTGCATCGAAAGCTCTTTTCTCTTTGATAAGCTCATGAGACTTGAATTCTGCTTTCAACTTCACAGCATCTGCATGCTTAATCATCATGATATTTGATATGATGTTGATAACAAGAGAGCTGCGATGATAAGATAATACATCTCGTTTCAAATTGAAAACTCGTTCAACATCTGTCGAGATAGCTGAAATTGCTAAAATATCTCGAGTCATTCTGCTTAAAGAAACAAAGTTTCTAAAATGATTTCTTCAGAACTTAATGAAATTGATGTCTTGAACAATGTCTAAAACTTATTAGAATTTGATATTTCAAACTATGTGACTGCGAAATCAATTGCAAAATCGATTGCAAAATCGATTGCAAAATTGATTGCAAAGAAATTATGAGACAACATTAATTGTGCAACGAACGAAACAAAGAGAAGAAAAACTAACTCTGATTCAAATATCGTTTCGCTTCGTTAGTTGAAACAAGTGATGACAAATTGTGACGTCTGAAATTTCGTCTAGCGACTATATCTGCAATGAAAGATGATTGTTGCAAGACTCTTTCTTGAAGTTGATCTTGCAATGTAGTTGAGTCGAAAGCGTAGTGTCTAGCATAATAATCTATAAACTTTCGTTTGTATCTTTGTTTATAGTCGCTGTCTTGTCATGTAGATTGCTCGTATAGATTTAGTTTCTGATGAGAATCTATAATATTTTCAAGATTGTACATTAGCTTTCGATCATGATTGACATCTGCGTAATATTCGAATAATTTGATTCGAGCTTGCGTTAAGACTTTCAAAAGTGAACGCTTTCAAGAACGCTACTTTCTCTTCAGAGCTGTCATATGATCTTTGATATGAAAGAACAAAACATCATAAACGATGTAAATTGCATTGATGCTGAGTTCGTGATTGTGTTCAAGTAAATCAGTGAATATCGCGAATGATTTGAGTAGTTCTACAAGATATTGAACATGTGTTCATTCTTCATTATTGAAAGATAGCTTTTGAAGAGTAGTATTTTCATTTTCGTGAGTAGAAATATAACTCTTGATGAAGACTTGAAGACGAAGTGCTCTCAAAAGCATGAGACAGATGAAATTTCAGCGAGTTTTAATGTCTTGTATCATCTTGATACAAAGTTCGAAATTGCGTTGAGACTTGTGAAAGTTCTCTATTCTCTGAGAACTTTCGTTCATATAAACAGAAAGCTTTCGAATCTAATTAAAGATTACTATAATGTCATGAATAAGAGTGTACTCTGTATTTTCGATCGCGATTGCAAAATCGATTGCAAAATCGATAATGAAAATAATAGCAGAGCAAACTAACACTAAGTATTTACTTTTAGATGTTTGAACGTCTCAATTCGAAAGTCTTTAAAGTCGCTTTACGCTGTCAGAACATCGCGGGCAAAAGACTCGTATCGGCAAAACTATTGAGTCGAACTCGATTGAGAAACAAGAATCTGCTAGTCTCAGATGCTCTCTGCCCTCGCAAAGATTGCGCTCTCTCGTGAATTGCACTTCATTTCTGGCTTACAACCACAAAGATATTCTTCTCAATTTACCGTCGATCGAATCTTGAACAGTGAACATAAGTACAGGACATGACATCTCTCACTACGCTGTACCTACTCTCCTCCTTCGAATCTCTTCATCCTCTATTCTCAATCGCAGCGTCGCGCAATTTCTTTTCGCTTTTCGTTCTTGTCTGTACAACACATCTCGTTCGCTATCGTTCTTTTCTATGATCGCAAAATTGTCATCAGAGTTCACAGCTACTTTATCATGCTCTGTCTGTTCTTCGCAATAGCAGTCATTCATTATGCAAACACGACGGAAAACTGTCAGATTGCTTCTCAGCTTTTACACTCAACAGCGCAGAGAACTCGCAGAGCAGAGACGAACTTCTTCAAGATCTGTCGACAACACGAAGAAGAGTCTGACATCTGTGATAGTAAAGATCAAAAGATAGAATATTCTTAATCTTCTACGTGTCATGACTGTCGATACTAATGAAGACTCTAGACATTGTTACGAACTCGAAAAGCGCTCGAACATCTTTTTGAAAGAAGCAGAGTTGTCGAATCTCAAAGTCTTCTTGCTATGAATCATGAATAATTACAAGAGAATAGAGACAGCCTCAAGTCTGAAAAATTACTGACGAGTTCTACGAATGCACATTCTTGATAAGACTGGTCGAGTCTTCAGCGAGAGCGACAAGAGAGACATTCGCAATGTAAGAAATGTTTTGAGATCAGAAGAAACTTTGACTGATCGCTCGATCTCGCGCAGTATATCAAACATCTCGAGGTTCAGTTTCGTCTTCATACACTTTTCATGAAAAAACTCGTCGCAGATTGCGACGATCTGTATCTTTGACTCTATACTCACAGAATCATTGATGATTCGATATTTTCGAATGAGCGTCAGCGAGTTCAGCATTTCGCAGAAATACTTATGAGCGAATTCTTCGATTGTAGACTGTGCTCTCTCTTCGATATCAGAGTCAAGCTTGATCTTCTCAACATCAATGATCTCAGTTTGAGCGATACTACAACGATTGAAGATCACGATACGAACAGCAATCGTGAAGAGAACACTTTGATGATTGTCGATTCTGACTGCGGAGTTGATAGCAAGCTCATCAGACTTCATGATCATGACGATGAAGACTATAGCGATTCTAATATCGCTTATGACAGCGATAGCGACAACGACTCTAATACGACTTATGACGATGACGATGACAGCGACAGTGACTTGAGTTTGCGCAACAATGTTGACGAGAATTGCGACACAGATGATGAATGTACTGCAGAATTCGAAGAAACTCGATCGTTTCTGTATCAACATTTTACTATCTATATAGTCTTCAGCTCTATCCCCGAAAAATTCAACATGATCTTCACGAAGATCACATTGCTTCATACTAAAGACGAAGACAATCATTCTCGCATGTGAATATACTCGAGTCATCTAGATATCATGTCTATAGCTGATGTGTGTGCATATAGAAAAACGTTGATCATCGATGAAGAGAACGATCATTCATTGTTCTGTCTTCTCGATCATTTTCTATCTCTCGCGCTTATTGACAAGACTTTCGAAGCTGAGTCGATTCACGATATCAAAAATATATTTTGAATGAAAATGTCATCAGGCAAGCAAAGTCTCACGCTGAAATGAAAACGCGAGGTTTTAGATCTTTCTGTATTGCATGAGTTCATGCGTGACTTCGAGGAATTCGAGACATCATCTATCAAATCTCTTCGCGTCAACACATTTGCTCGCAATCTGAAGCGAACGAGGCGAAAGACTGAGCTTCAAGACAATCTCGATCAGAAGTATCTCAGACGTGATCTTCTGAATGTTGTGAACAGTACGTCTTTTCTTTCGTACCTGAACTCGAATTTTTTTTTATCAAGAAATGCTAATTTCGAGAACTTGAACAGAGAAGACTCTCGTCAGCGTACGAGATCAGCTATTCGATCATAAATTAGGCGCGACTGAATATTATCTTGATCAAGACGTTCAAGTTGACATCAAAGCCTGCTTCTTGAGACGTCTCTTCAATGAGATGGTGCAAAAGATGACTCGGCTCGCCAGTTTGACTGCTGATCTCAATGCTTCGACAGAATTATCGAAGGAGCAAAAAGCAGAGTTTCGTAATCATTCAAAGATCATTCGTCTCAGCAACAGAAATAAGACTCTCACTGCTCAGCTGAAATCGCAGAGCTACAAACTCATCAGTACGACGAAAGAAACGTCACTGTACAATCAAAAGATGAGAGCGCAAGCTCGATTGAATTCTTTCAAAGTCGAACTGCGACACTCTATGATCGAAAAGAATCGAAAGCGACATTTTCGAAAGATTGATACAATCGCCTTTGACTTACAGTTCTCTGCCTCTTCGAATCAAAAGAACTCAATGTCTAATGAATCTGCGACGCGTCGTAAATACAATATTTCTGAACGAGTCGAGATTGTGCGCTGAATATGTCAGTCAGCGATCGATCTCACAGATGAGAAAATATGAACTCGAAGAATTAAAGACATTGAAGCTCTGACGATCTTATGTCGTCGACAGAAAACTCAGCGTCGCGATCGATCAAAGCGAAGCGTCGAACAAGAAGAATCGAAAACGTCTGCAGATGATATGAAAGAGAATATCGTGAATTCATTTCTCACAAAGTGCAAGTCAAAGCAATGCATCTTTTGCCTGAGTGACGATCGCAAGCTTTACGAGAAGCGAACTTTTGAGTATAGTAAAGTAAACAAGATGCTGAATGAGATTGAGAAGCACTTGAAGACTTTCGCACCAGATGATAAAATTTCATGTTCGCATTCGCGATGCAAGACAGTCAAACTGATTCTGTCAAATGTCATGACTTTTAAGAATCATACTGCGAAAGTGCATAAGATAGTATTGCGTGAATAGACTCTACTTGCTCTTTCTATATTCTGTTTATTGTATTCGATCTCATCAATTTTGCATGTATTATCTGTGTACTGATGATTCAATGATTGATGAGTCATGCTTGATGAAATGAAACGATGAGACAATAACATCAGAGAAAGGGAAAACTGCGATGAGATGTCTTTGATTTACTCGACTCATAAGCTTCTAGGCACTCTCACACTGACAGCACATGAGACTGAAGTATAAACGGGCTTGGGAAATTATCGATCAGAATTATCATCGTGCCCTATGAATGATGAGAGACACATGCACAACAGCAAATTATAGTAGTCTGCATTTCACGCTCTGCAGATCTAAGAATGAACTCAGAGTCAATCTGTTTTCGCGATTCTCATGAGAATATCAGTCTTTCATCCGTAACAAAAAATAATAGAGTTTTTTTTGATATCAAGTACATTTTTATCTTGATGTTTTCTAGCAATCAAAAATAAAATGCAAGCAGTTCGATCAGCAGTGAAGCAATACAAATAGAAAGCCACTTCAGGCACATTCTCTGCTTCTACATGTACGAGGCCTCGATCAAAATTCTTTCGCACTCTTCGCAACACACCAAAATTGCATTGACTTGTAAAAATCATAGCGCTTTCGAATGTTCTCTGAAAATTACAAAATTCACACCTATAATTGAGCAACTTCTTGATCGCATCATAAACTAGTTTTTGTCGAAAACAAAAATCTGTAGCGTTTGCTGTTGCGCAGAAAATTCATCGACTTTCGAGTTTTTAATGTTCGCTTACTAAGGGATGCGAGAGAATTTTGACCGAGGCCTCGTACGAGGCAGGGGAAAGAATTCTCGCCCCCCTTCTCCATCCAAATAGTCGAGAATTCCCACACATCTTTTACTTTCTTCAATATTTAATCTACTACACTATCAAACACATCAAATTGAAGCTATTCAGAAGAGCTATGTCATCGCTCAGCAATCACGTCGCCAATACGGAATGACACATCTTCGTCAAGATCAAAGTTCACACCTATTATCATGATTTTCATCTATCGAAGCATCGAATAGCTGAAGATCTCGATATGAATCGTCGCGTCGTTCGAGACATTCTTTCAAAGCCTGTACGTCGTCAGATCAATTTCAGAGAAAGAAACAAGATCATAGATTCAGATGAGGTGCAAAAAATGATACGAAAGGCCTGTGAAAACTATACTACACGGATTTTTACATGGGAAAGTCTCGAAGCCGTATGCGATGTACACGTCTGTGCACGAACTATACGAAAAGCAATGAACGAGGCTGAATTTCACAAGTGCAAGATCTGTCATCATTCATTTATCAGTGCTGTTGAAGTCATCAAGCGTGTATTTTGGGTGAATACGAATCATAGAGACGAGCAACCCATCGAGTATTGATATGACTGACATTTCAGCGACGAGATGACTCTGACAACGAGTATGCAAGCCATCAAGATGATGATACGCACGATGAAAGACCGTCATAATTCTGACTGCAATTTCAATCAGTTTAGAAGTGATCGTGCGTCGTTTTCATGCTGAGATTCGATTGACTGATATTAAAAATCTTCTCTGATATTTCTGAAAGATCACGAGACCAAGAAAGAATTTACACAGAAGAATTACGCTCAGCAGATCATCGATTCGATGGTGAGTCTCTATTTCGATAAGACTATGAGACTTACAAACGCTACTCCAATTTTATACGAAGATGAAAACAGTGCACACGATTTAGCTGAAACGAAACCTCATAATCCTCCCTCAGAAGCTAAAAAACGTTGGAATATCATCTATATTGCGAGTTCTTCAAGCAGTCTCGATTTCAATGTCATTGAAAATATCTGAAGAATCATCAAAAGAAGTGAAATCGAATTGAAATTAGTGATATTAGAAAGCTTGTTTTGACTATGAAAGATCGAATGAAGCAAGCAAAAAAGCGAAACGACTATGCTACAAAGTATTAAATGTATAGCTATAGAATTGAACTAATGATGTATATAAAGAAGTCAGAAAATAGAGAGTTTCTCGACTATTTTGATGAGAGAGACGAGAATTCTTTCCCCTGCCTCGTACATGTAGAAGCAGGGAATGTGCCTGAAGTGACTCTCTAGAAATAGAACGATTATTAACATACTAGAAGAAATATGTTAGTTCAAATTCAAGAAAAAGAGAGTCATAAATCGACCGTTCCTCAAGACACAAATATAAAGTGTTTTGAGAACTGCTTTTGAATGCTGAATATTCAGAACGCCAAGTTAGAAGTGAGAATAGATCAACAAACATCTTACTTCGCCGCAGAAGAGTTCTTGATCTATTGAGTAATATTTATGACATGATTAGAGCTGTTCTGATCAGTACAAATGTGATAAAATAGACAATTAACCTTCTGTCGTCTAAACATAAACGATCAAACCGGATTTCAGTCACAGTTGTTCCACTCGTCCTTATCTTTAGGACTGCACTGCTTTCGGATGATTAAGTTATTTCCGCTCTCGCCAAAGAAAAATTGCGCGGATGCAATTCTATCCTTATCTTTATCCTTATCCGTGCCCCAACACTTGTTTATCATCTCATTTGCTGCGTTCAGAAGTGAATCACCTTCTGACGCCTTAATGGCGACCACAACGTCTTGAGAATCCTAGTTTGACGTGACTCGGTGAGAAAAATGAGGAAAGGGGTCTAGGGTTAAAGGGGTGTGCGGGGTGGGGAGAGTAAAGTATTTGGAGCACCTACCATATTGTTGTATCCTAGCGCGGCTATCTCTTTGTGATCATCCAATGTTGTTGGGGGCGAAGAACCGAGGCGGGGCTCTTGCCTCCCGCCGATAGTTGCAATGCTGGGCGAGGGCCGGCTCTCCCAATCATCGATTGCGGCTTGAACCTGCGAGCGCGTAACCGGCTTGATGATGAGGTTTACAGGGTCGCAGATTATACCGCTGAGACGCTTAGAAAGTAGGCTTTTGGCGGACATCGCTGAGGCCTAGGTTGTGTCAGTGTTAGTCAGCGGTGGGGAGGATGACCCATACCTGATGGCTGACGGATAGAACAATGAGAACGACAAGAGTGGATGGGAAGATCATTCCGACCAGCAGAAAATGGATGTAATATATAGACTTGGATTTTATTCACAGGGACGTAGGTGATTGCAGGAATGGAGTAAGTAGAAGTTGCGAGTTTGTAAGAATGATAAAGCTCGTTCTCACTGTGTTCTTATATAGGTTTATCGACTAGAATACGATTCATGAAATCCAGTTCTGCCCATTATTTGATCATGGCTCTAGTAGCTCCGTTTATTGGTCGTGTAACTCCGTTTGTGGTTCAGAGATTCCGTCTATGGCTGCTTTTGAGAATGAGGCCGGAAAAAACAGGAGCATCCTGAAGTGAAGCGAAGGGCTTCAAAAACGGCAACTAAGGGGGGCTCTTTTGGTAGCACCCGCTTCCTCATGTATAGGTAATGAGTGATATACTCACCTTCCTTCATTCCCCAAACCTCTTTCTACATCTTATCTGCTTTCAGTAGTTGCTCATGCTGGCTGCTTGCTCTTGAAAATCAGGGTCATCGTTTATCCTGTAACTATAGAGAACGTTTTGCAACAGAGATATGTAGAGTGAGAAGGGCCGAGTTGAGACGATTAAAGGTGGCAGAAACGGAGCAAGGGAGGGCATGGATCTGGAAGCCAGCAACAGGAGCAGGACATAGTGGTATTCTTGTCCTCAGATGTACTCCAGCCCTCAAACTCAGCACATACTTTTGCTTTGACCTCATTCAACTCCCATTCCTTTCCAAACGGTACACCATATAATGATAAACTGCCTCTGCCTTCTTCCAATCAATGTTAAAAGGATCTTAATCGTTCGCACGGCGTTCTAATGCAATTTCTAGCGTTATCACATGCTCAGAGACCGAGGAAACATCAGTAGTCCCAGTGGAGATAGAGCTGGCAGTTTCGTCTTCGCAACGGATACAAACTTAGTCGCCAAGAGCAAACTCTGATAGTGAGCGGCGGTCGTAATTATCTTCCCAAAGTTCTAGTGTATATCGTTGGCGTAAGCTAAAATAAGTACCTATGAGCAAGAAGTTTACACAAGCCATCACCTATACTTTTTCAAGTGAGCTGAAGACTGGCACTAGTTGTGATTTGAAAATTCAAAGGGGAGGATGAAAGGTGAATGCATGCGAATTCTCGACCATTAAGTATTATTAAGTAATTTTAGCGGCAGAAGCAAGCCAAACTTTGGTCTCAAAAGGAGGTCAAGAGGTCGGACATTGGAGGCGATATCTTACCGCGCAGTCAGGTGCTATTACATGGGACGCATCCCATACGGATACCAGATCATCCAGACCCACCTCGACGCATCCCACAGGAATACCAGACCGTTTGGGCTAACCATGTAAGTCCCTTCAAGTGTCTCTCTAAATCCCTACAAACACCTGCCAGGAGTCTCTCTCAAGATCTATGAGCATTCGCCAGTGATATTTGGGAAACTTAGCACGATGCATCTCCAGGGATTGGCGCCAAAGAGGTGAACTTTTCTTATTGCGTTCAGACTTAATCATAGAGAGCGAGAGGTAGATGGCAGAGAAAGCATCTTCTTTGTAGCTTTTGAAATACAGTACAATAATCTAGGATTACGCAAACCTAATGAAGTAAGCTTTTGTCTGCATATGGCTAGAACTGTATTGAGGGCAATAGGGATCATCTGCTCTGACAGGTACTTGTAGGGATCCAGAAAGACCTTTGGCAAGTGAGTGTCGGGAAAGGCAAGATATCGCCGTTGCTCCATTGCCGCTCAACGGCTGCGTAATTTCGATACTCTGGAAGACGTTTGAAGGTGCAGGCCGAATGGACTTCTTCGATTTCATCACTCGAGGAGATTTCTCTGAGGGATCTTGTCTTTCACTTGATAGCTTGTCTTTAGCAGTCCTACGTTTTGACATGGTCGAGGTTTCGCTACAAGGCTGGCAGGGTCCGGTGTAAAGCGGGTTCAGGTTGACTCGTAGAGGGGAACGAAGGGAGCAGACCTTCCTTTTATACCCAATGATCACGCTAGTGTTAGCCAGAACTCGGCCGTCTTACCTTAGGCAGCGTCAGGCTGTGCTGGTGTAGAACTGACCGGCTGCCAAAGGCCAATCACGGCTCGCGATATGGCCGGATTTCCTTGCATTATAGACGGAAACGCCTTTGGATCTGCTTGGTGAAGCGTCCGCGTTGAAAAAGGGGTCAAGATCCGTTGCAAGCCATCAAGCGCTCTTTGGGTTGAAGCTCATGTCGTCTGATCGGTGATTCCTACTGGTGGCCTTCACTTCAGGGGTAGACAGAAATAGCTTTGTGGCTGTGGTCAGTTTGTAAATCTCAGAATCTGTAAAAAGTCAAAACACACCATCGGCCCATCGTTCATGTTCCAACTACTAGCCAAGCATATGCGGTGTCCAAGTTACAGCTGATCTGAACAGCGCTTTTTCGATAAAGCAGTATATATCAGCGGCATAACGTGAG
>JAABUH010001529.1_pt1 | contig 25179 bp, 24 predicted proteins | sample 5559121 | NCBI WGS metagenome assembly JAABUH01 (sample SAMN10711871, study PRJNA513364) | rock metagenome | isolation source: Antarctica rocks | place: Antarctica: Victoria Land, Battleship Promontory nord | collected 2015-12-28
AGTTGAGGCAGGTGGCCACCGGAGATCTGGCCATCCTCGCTGGGAGGATTGAGGGAGCTGTCCAATCCCTGGCCGACCCGGCCCAGGTGGAGGAGTCCATGGCCACGGCCCGGACCGAGGCGGCCCGCCAGATTGCAGTCATGGAAGCGCAGGCCCAGGAGTCCCGTGGTAGGGCACGTAGGGCCGAGGACCGGATGGTGGAGGCGGAGGAGGTGACTGAGTCTGCCCTTGCCAGGGTTGAGGCATTGGAGGAGGAAAGGGATGCATTGACCACCCGGGTAGCCGAGGCCGAGAACGGGACCGAGGCCATGCGTAGGTTGGCCGTTGAGGAGGGCCGTCGGCTCAAGGCCGAGCATGAGGCCGAACTGGACCAGATCCGAGGCGAGGCCGCTGTCAGGGTGGCCGAAGCCGATGAGGTTCGAGGCAGGGCGCTCGGCCAGCTTGACCTGCTGGGGCAGGATCTTGAGATTGCCCAGGTGGAAGGAGCACAGATGGTCGAGACAGCGGTGGCCGGCCTGACCGAGCGACTGACCGAGAGACACCGGGCCGAGATGGAGGTCGCCCAGGCCCGGTACGAGGCCGAACTGACCCGGTGCGAGGCACAGTGTCACGTAGCCAATCAGATTGCCGTGGAGAGGCTGGCTGAGGTTGACCGGCTGGTGGTGCAGTTGGTCGCCGCCGAGCACCGGGTGGCCGGTGTCCAGGCGGGCGTGAAGGGGCGGGGTGGCGCCGAGGACGACCATGCTGAGACGTAGGAGGGCAGAGGACATGGAGGGGGACCTGGCCGCCAGGGAGAGGCTGGAGGCGGGACGAGTCAACCATGAGCCCGGAGGACCGGCGTTCGTTGGCATTTGGACGGGCGACCGCGGCAACGTTGCTGGCCGACCCGGATGGAGTGATGGCCAAGACCTGGCGCAACCTGGCCCGGCTACGTGGAATGCACCGGAATGGACATTCCGAGCCCTATTTCAGAGAGTGGGAGGAACTGCTTTCCGACGGTCTCGAGGCGACGGGCAGGATGCTGTCCACTTCCGAGCGGGCAAGCGACATGCGCTCGGCGGCTCCCTTTCCCAGGATTCTCACCGAGGAAGAGCGGCGGGCCGTCATCGAGGCCACCACGGAGGCGTACCGCCGGGCCGCCCAGGACCGGGAGTAACTGGCCGGGACGGTGGCGTGGCCCCCCTTTGGCCGCCGCGCACCGCTTCGTCCGAAGGACAACGCCATCGCCTGTCCGGTACTTCGCTCGTGGTGCAGAGAACGTGGCTGGGGGCTCAGCCCCCCGATCTTCAACTGAGAGGTTGGCCAGATGCCGGGAACGATGAGACACTGACAAGCTCCGATCTACGGTTAGCTCCGTCGCGGTCCAGTGCCTTCCTGCCAAATGCTTAGACCAGCTATCTGTGACGCTCGGTCACTTCGAACGCAAAGAGAAGTTCACCGGCGAGAACCGTCGCAACAAACCGAAGATCATCGGCGGTTTTCATGGGGACTTGTGAAGAAGACATTGAAAGCAATTCTTCCGTCAACATCTGAGAGACACGGTTATAGATGGACGAACCGCCAAAATGCTCGCCATCAGAGACGCCCTCCTTATTCTCATGGTTAGCCAACGAAGTTTACCTCCCACTCGACATACCCAATATATTAGATGGAGGTCGGTGATGTTGCGAATGCTCCCCATCGCCGACTGCGGCACTCTCACACTTCCTCTTGGTCGTGCGAGACCGTCGGGAGCCGGGGGGTGAACATCTCCGCGTCAAGGCGTACCGTCGCCCAGGCCGCCCAGGGCCAGGCCGCCCAGGGCCAGTCCGGAACGCCCGAGGAGTAACTGGCCGAGTCGGTTCGAGCCTCCTTCCCTCTGGTGGGGGGTTCACTTCGACTCCCCGTGGGCGGGTTGAGTTGGACTCCCCTGAGGGGCCGAGACCCTTTTGACAGGGATGGGAAGCTGTGACTAGCTGCTGATAACAGCATCGTCCACCCGTTGTCAGGGTGCCGTACGCACAATCTCGCTTACCTTGCACGCGAGCTGGCCCGGCTCGTGGAATTGGGTCGCGGACCGCTGCAAGCCACCAACCCTGTTGTCAGGCAGAATGTCGAAGACGGGGCCGCCGTCGGCTGCGCTTGCCTTGACCACCTGATGCGGCCCCAGCGAGTAACGCACCGTAGCGCTCCCGACGTTATGGCTGCCGAACGAAAAGAAGAACTCCAGCGTGTAATAGCCGGTGTTCGCTCGGTGATTGAAACCTGGTAACCGACAGTCGGCGCCCCTGCCGGTTGGGAGCAGGATGTGATGGCTACGTCGCCTGTCGAGGTACCAGACGTTCCGCAGCCGGTAGCGAGGACCGCCGCCACCGCCAGCACCGTCTTCGCGCGTTGGAGCCCATGACCTTTCAGCTAGGGCACCACGTTCACGAAGGCGTAAAGGGTCAGATGGGAAGCAGGGGAGGTGATGCGGCCCCCGGTTACGAAGCGGCGTTCGATGCGATAGCGCCCCGTGGCCACGTCAGGGATCGCCACCTTCACCGGACCACGCAACCCGATGGCCTGAATAGCCATGACCTCCGTCAGAGGGACCGTGCTCGGAGCGCGCCCGGCACCTGTTGGGGAGAACATGACGTGGGTGATGCGCCAGCTCCCATCATCCTGTTCGGCCTGGAAGTAGCTGTCGACGCCACCGAGTGGATGGGGCGCCCCGGGAGCCACAAGAGTGAGAGTTACCACGTCCCCGGAGCGAACCTCCGATTCGCTTACCAAAAGGCGGGCACCGGCGTCCGGCGGTTGGGAATCATCGGTGGCAGATCCCGGCATTCCCGAGGTTAGCTCCGGCCGACACGATACGCGAAGGTCGAAGAAGATATCTGGTCCATGGGCTGTACCCGACACGAAAGTCGAGCTTCGCCCGACCTGGCCCACCCATCCCCCCATGTCCACCCCGGATGTCAGACTGCCTGACGACGGACAGACCGCCGCCCCGGACGTGGAGTTCCGGGGCGACGTATGGAGACGACCGCTACAGGAGGTCGATGTGGCACAGGGTAGCAAGCCGGTACGACAGGGCAAGGCCGAGAAGGCGAGAGGCAAGCCCCGGCGGGGGCGGGGCGAGGGAGGCGTCTGGAAGCGGGCCGATGGCCGGTGGCAGGGCCGCCTGGATCTCGGCTGGGTGGCGGGGCAGCGCAAGCACAAGGACATCTACGGGCGCACCAGAGCCGAGGTGGCGAGCAAACTGCGGAAGCTGGCTACCGGGCAGGAGGAAGGACTGGCCCCGCCCGATGACAGGGAAACGGTGGGTGGGTGGCTCACCCATTGGACCGGCACCATCCTCACTACCCGCGTGGCAAATGGGACCCTTGCGCAGGCCACCGCTGACAGCTACACCACCCTGGCCACCAAGCATCTGGTCCCCGAGTTGGGCCGGGTCAAGTTGACCAGGCTGGCCCCCGAGGACGTGGACGGCCTCATCACGGCGAAGCGGGAGGCCGGCTACTCGGCCAATACCTGCCGGCTCATCCGCTCAACACTGCGCCGAGCGGTGCGTGACGCCGAACGGGCCGGCAAGGTGGGAAGGAACGTCGTGGCTCTCTCCGAGTCGGTGGCGGTGGGCAAGCGACCAGCCTCCTTTCTGGGAGAGGACCAGGCCCGTCAACTGCTGGAGGGCATCCGAGGAGACCGACTGGAAGCCCTGGTCCTGGTGCTTGGCTCGCTGGGGACAAGAAGGGGAGAGGCGCTGGCGCTGGCTTGGCAGGACATCGACCTGGGCCGGGGGACCTTGCGCATCGGGGCCAGCCTGTCCCGCCAACGAGCCAGGCCCGGAGCGCCGACCAAGACCGCGCTGGTCATCCACCGGCCCAAGAGCGAGGATTCCTGGCGCACCCTTCCCTTGCCGACTCCGTTGGTGGAGGCCCTGCGAGTCCACCGGGTGAGACAGAAGGCCGAGCGTTTGGCCGCCGGGCCGGCGTGGGTGGAGTCAGGCTTGGTCTTCACTTCCGAGGTCGGCACACCCATCGACCCCGACAACGCCCGGCGCCAGATAGGACGCCTGACCGAGCGGGCCGGCGTTGGACGGCGCCATCCCCATGAGCTTCGCCACTCGGCGGCCAGCATCCTCTTGGCCCAAGGGGTTCCCCTGGAGGTGGTGTCGGAGATCCTCGGTCACAGTTCCATCCGGGTCACCAAGGACGTTTACGGGCACCTGGACCAGCGTCAGAAAGCCCAGGCGGCCCGGGCCATGGAGCGGGCGCTGTGGGGCCAAGCCGACCGGTCCTGACGACCAACTTGGGGGGTTCTGGCGCCGTTAGTCCGTCAAATAGTCCGTCAACCGGGCTCCTCGGACTTATCCAGAACTGCAATACCCCTCTTGACCTGCACTTCTTCGTGGAGGCGAAGGGACTCGAACCCTCGAACCTCTTGACTGCCAGTCAAGCGCTCTACCAGCTGAGCTACGCCCCCGGGGTGATGGCCACCGTAGCAGGGCCGTTCGCAGGGAAGGGCCCACTGGCAGGGACGACGCGACGGGTGGTGAGTGTCTCTTGCGACGCGGCCAGTCTCCCGGCGAACGGTGCCCGCGGTGACCACCCGGACGATGGTGGCCGACGACCATGTGCTGGTTCGAGCTCAATTTTGAACAATCGCCGCCTACGAGCCGGCCATCCCGGTTACCATCGCCGGCGGTGGCAGAGGCCTACGACGTGCAGGCAGTCGAGCACAAATGGCAGCAGCGGTGGACCGACCAGGGCGCCTACCAGGTCGACGCTGACGACCCGCGCCCGGCGTACTACGTGCTGTGCATGTACCCCTACCCGAGTGGCCCGGCTCACCAGGGCCATGTGCGCAACTACACCTTTGGGGACCTGATCGTTCGCTACCGCACCATGCGGGGCAACGCCGTGCTGTCGCCTATTGGCTTCGACTCCTTTGGACTGCCGGCCGAGAACGCGGCCATGGCCGCCGGCACCCATCCCCGAGTGTTCACCGAGGCGCGCATCGCCGAGCTGACGGCCAGCCTGCGCCGGCTGGGCGCGGCCTATGACTGGCGCCGGGTGGTCCGCAGTCACGACCCCGAGTACATCCGCTGGAACCAGGTGATTTTCGAGGCGTTCCTGGAGGCGGGGCTGGCCTACCGGGCCAGCGCCCCGGTGAACTGGTGTCCCGGCTGTCGGACCGTCCTGGCCAACGAGCAGGTGCTGGCCGACGGCACCTGCGAGCGCTCGGGTGACCTGGTCGTCAAAAAATACCTGGAGCAGTGGTTCTATCGGATCACCACTTACGCCGAGGAGCTGCTGGCCGGCCTGGACGACCTCGACTGGCCCGAGCGGGTCAAGACCATGCAGCGAAATTGGATCGGGCGTTCCGAGGGCGTCGAGATGGACCTCGTCGTCGAGGGACGACCAGAGCTCTCGGTCAGTGTGTTCACGACCCGTCCGGACACCACCTTCGGCATGACCTACGCCGTCCTGGCGCCTGAGCACCCGTTGGTCGAGACACTGACCACCCCGGAGCAACGGGCGCAGGTGGCCGCCCTGGCCGACCAGACCGCTCATCGAAGCGAGATCGAGCGTCAGTCCACCGAGGGCGCCCTGGAGAAGCGGGGGGCCTTTACCGGTAGCTCAGTCGTGAATCCTTTCACTGGCCGGCCGGTGCCGCTGTACGTGGCCGATTATGTGCTGATGAGCTACGGCACCGGCGCAGTGATGGCCGTGCCGGCCGAGGACCAGCGGGACTGGGACTTCGCCGCCGCCCACCACCTCCCGGTGGTCCGCACCGTCGAGCCTCCGCCTGACTGGCAGGGCGAGGCATACACCGGCGAGGGAGCCAAGATCAACAGCGACTGGCTGGACGGGCTGGGCGTGGCCGACGCCAAGGCCCGGGCCACCGAATGGCTGGAGGAGCAGGGCATTGGCCGGCGCCAGGTCAACTACCGGCTCCGGGACTGGCTCATCAGCCGCCAGCGCTACTGGGGCTGCCCCATCCCGGTGGTCCACTGCCCGGATTGCGGGATCGTCCCGGTGCCGTCCGACCAGCTACCGGTGCTGGCTCCGGACGACGTCGAATTCACTCCCAAGGGTGAGTCTCCGCTGGCCGGGCACGAGGAATTCCGCCGGACCACCTGCCCCAGGTGTGGGGGACCGGCCGAGCGGGAGACCGACACCATGGACACGTTCGTGGACTCGTCCTGGTACTTTTTGCGGTTTTGTGATCCGTGGGCCACCGATCGTCCCTTCGATCCGGACCTGGCCGAGCACTGGATGCCGGTGGACCAGTACATCGGCGGCATCACCCACGCCATCTTGCACCTGCTCTACGCCCGCTTCTTCACCCGGGCCCTGGCCGATGTGGGCCTGTCCCCGGCGGAGTTGCGGGAACCGTTCGAGCGCTTGTTCACCCAGGGCATGATCCGTCTGGGCGGCCAGGCCATGTCCAAGTCGCGGGGGAACGTGGTGGCGCCATCGGTGTATTTCGACACGGTGGGGGCTGACGCGCTACGCCTTTTCCACCTGGCGGCAGGTCCTCCCGCGGACGACATGGATTGGACCAGCCAGACCGACGAGGTGATCGAGGGCAGGGCTCGATTCCTGACCAGGGTGTGGCGCCTCGGGACCGGGGAGGCCGGGGGCAGGGCCCAGGAGCGCGGGGCCGACCAGAACCGGGGGGCCACCGGGGCCGACCGGGGCCGGGTGGCCGACGAGGCCGACGAGGCCGACGAGGCCGACGAGGCCATGCTCCGGGCCACCCATCGCCTGATCGCCAAGGTGACCGACAGCATCGACCGATGGTCGTTCAACACCGCGGTGGCGGCCCTGGACGAGCACGTCAACGCCCTTTACCGCTACGTCCAGGCAGGCCCCCGGTGGGCGACCTTGGACCACTCGGTCGACACCTTGTTGGTGCTCCTGGCCCCCATGGCTCCCCATGTCACCGCCGAGCTGTGGGAGCAGCGCCGGGGCGGCGATGGCACTGCCGCCGACATCCATTCCGCTGACGTCCATGCCCAACCCTGGCCCCAGGCCGACCCGGATCTGGCCAGGGCGCTCACCACCACCTTGGTCATCCAGGTGAACGGCAAGGTGAGGGACCGGGTGGAGGTCGACCCGGACATCGACGAAGCAGAGGCCGAGCGCCTGGCCCTGGCTTCGCCCAAGGTGCTCGAGCTGCTGGGAGACAACCAGCCCGCCCGGATCGTGTCCCGCCCACCCCGCCTGGTGAACCTGGTCATCCGCTGAGCCGAACCTACCTGGCCTCGACGCTTCCCGGGCTCCGAACCCAGACTCCGCGGCGCAGCACATCACGGAACCAACGACCTACCCAGGTCCCTGCTCGCCCCTGAGGTAGCGCTCGAGCTCGTCGCCGATCTCGTCACCCGACGGGATCTGCCCCAGCCCCAAGCTTGCGCCCTCGGTGGTGTCCACCTGCTCTTCCAGTTGGCGCACCATGGCCGTGTGGGCGTCGCTCTGGCCAATGAGCTCGTCCACCTTCTGGCGGGTGAGCTCGGCGGCGCCCCACAGGTCGGTGGAGTCGACCTGAAGCCCAGCCACCAGGGCCAGGCTGTCGAGCAGGGCCGCGCTGGCCGCCGGGTACGGCATGCCGGCCACGTAGTGAGGGACCCGGGCCCACAGCCCCATAGCCGGGATACCGGCCTCGGCCAGTCCCAGCTCCATGGCCGACTCGATCCCGGCCGGGACGTCGAGGGTGCCTTCGATGGAGCCCATCAGACTGGCCAGGTCGGGCGAGGTGGCGGTGCTGATCAGGCGTACCGGGCGGGTGTGGGGAGCAGGTGACGGAAATGCGCCCAGGCCGACGGCCAGGCGCACGCCGAGCGATCCGGCCAGCTCGGCCACCGCATTGATGAAGGTCCGCCAACGCAGGTCAGGTTCGGGTCCCACCAGTACGGCCACTGCCTTGCCAGCGGCATCCTCGCCCACCCTCAGCTCGATCTGGGGCCAGGTCAGCCCGGTGTTGATCCCGTCCTTGACATGCATCACCGGCCTACGGGCTCGTTGGTCGATCAGCTCGTTGGTGTCGAAAACGGCAGCCACCTCGGTTGGGATGGTCCCGAGGAGGGTGGCGGTGGCGGTGGCCGCCCCCAGGCCGGCGTCCACCCATCCCTCCATGCACACGACCAGTACCGGGCTCTCGATGTCTGGATGGGGGAAACTCTGGTAAAGGGCCACTGCGGACACGCTAACCGACCGGGCCCGGCGGACCATCTCATCGAAGCTGAGGACACCGGCGACGGGCCCAGACCGGGCCCGCACTATGTTCGAGAGGGATGATTGATGTGGCTGCGGGCACCGGCCTGGTGCTGGGCCAGCGTCGCCACGACCTTCGTACCCGCCCGTTGGTCATGGGCATCCTCAACCGCACCCCTGACTCGTTCTACGACAAGGGCGCCTATTTCGACCTGGACACTCTGTTGGAGCGAGCCGAGGTCCTGGTGGACGAGGGGGCGGCCATCTTGGACGTGGGCGGGGTCAAGGCGGGGCCCGGGCCCGAGGTGAGCACCGAGGAGGAGCTCGATCGGGTGGTCCCGGCGATCGACGCCCTCTGCCGCCGCTTTGACGTGGCCGTCTCGGTGGATACCTGGCGAGCCGAGGTGGCGGCCGCCGCCTACCGGGTCGGGGCGGTGATGGGTAACGACATCAGCGGGTTCGCCGACCCTGAGTACCTGACGGTGGCGGCCGCGGCTGGCGCGGCGGTGGTGGCCACCCACATCCGCCTGGCCCCCCGGGTAGCTGATCCCGAGCCGGAATACGACGACGTAGTGGCAGAGGTGGGCGACTTCCTGGTCGAGCGGGCCAGCCGGGCCGAGGCAGCCGGCATACCCCCCGAGCAGACAGTGGTGGATGCCGGCCTCGACCTGGGCAAGACGGCCGAGCAGTCGGCGCTCCTGCTGCGGTGCTCCGACCGGCTGGCTGGGCTCGGGTACCCGCTCTTGGTGTCGGCGTCCAACAAGACATTCCTCGGCCATCTCTGTGGCACCGACATCCACCAGCGCGGCGATGCCTCGCTGGCCGCCGCCGCCCTGGGCGTGGCCCGGGGCGCTCGCATCGTACGGGCTCACGACGTGGCCGGCACCCGCCGGGTGTGCGCGGCAGTAGCTGGCGTCCTGGAGGCCCAGTGAGCCGGTCAGCCGGTGGCTCGGCGAGCCCGAGTGCGGAGGCCCAGTGACCCAGCCGGCCAGCGTCGCAGCGCCGGTGTACCTGGTGAAGGGGGACGATGCGTCGCTGGTCGACGAGGCGGCTCGCACCCTCATTCACCGCCTGGTCGGCGATGAGGATCCGGCCCTGGTGGTGGAGGACCGCCGAGGCCCCGACCTGGATGTGGGAGCCGTGCTGGATGCCTGCTCCACCCCACCGTTCCTGGCCAGCCGGAGGGTGGTGGTGATGCGAGACATCGGCCAGCTGCGGGCGGGCGACACCGATCAGGTGGTGACCTGGATGGCCCATCCCCTGGAGACCACCGCCCTGGTGCTGGTGTCAGGGGGAGGCCCGACGCCTCCCAAGTTGACCAGCGCCACCAACAAGGCCGGCGAGATCGTGGATGCCACCGTCCCCACCGCCAGGGAGCCGCGGGCCCGCTGGCTGGCCCAGCGCCTCCGAGGAGCGCCAGTCCAACTGGATGCCCGAGCCACCGCCCGCCTGAGCGACCACCTGGGCGACGACCTCGGCCGTCTGGCTGGCCTGTTGGACATGCTGAGCGCCGCCTACGGGGAAGGGGCGAGGCTAAGCACCGATGACCTGGAGCCGTTCCTCGGTGAGGCCGGCTCGGTGGCGCCCTGGGAGCTCACCGATACCATCGACCAGGGTGACACCGACGCTGCCCTCACCGTGTTGCACCGGATGGTGGAGGCCGGCCAGCGCCATCCCCTGGTCGTGATGGCCCTGCTGCATCGTCACTACGCAGCCATGCTGCGCCTGGATGGCTCAGGGGCCAGCTCGGCGGCCGAGGCGGCGCAGACCCTTGGGCTCAAGTCGCCGTTCGTGGCCGGCAAGGCGCTGACCCAGCTCCGCCGCCTGGGGTCAGAGGGAGTGGCCCAGGCGGTCAGGGCGCTGGCTGGCGCTGATCTGGATCTGAAAGGGGCAACCGGCTGGCCGCACGAGATGGTGCTGGAGGTGCTGGTGGCCCGGCTGGCCCGGCTGGCCCCCAGATCCCAGCGCCGGCCCCGGGCCGGATCCCGACGGTGATGTCGGCTCAGGCGCTGCGGGCCCGGCGCATCAGGCGGGACTTGCGATTGGCCGCCTGGTTGGGGTGGATGACGCCCTTGGCGGCTGCCTTGTCCAGGCGCTTGATCGCCATCCGCAGCGCCTCTCCGGAATTCTCGGCCCCTGTCTCGGCCGCCTGCACCGCAGTCTTGACCCGGGTCTTGAGCTCGGAACGGACGGCCTTGTTGCGCAACCGGCAACGCTCATTTTGCAGGTTGCGCTTGATCTGGCTCTTGATGTTGGCCACGGGTCTGGGGGCACCTCTTGGTAACTACGGACTGACGAATGGGGACGCAGCGACGTTAGCAGGGCCACCTTGAGCGTGATCCCGGGCGTGGAGGGCAACGAGCGCATACGCAATTTTTCGATCATCAGCCACGTGGACCATGGCAAGTCGACCCTTTCGGACCGCATCCTGGAGCTCACCGGAGCGGTCGACCCCCGGGACATGCGCGAGCAGTACCTGGACTCCATGGACATCGAGCGGGAGCGGGGCATCACCATCAAGGCTCAGAACGTGCGGGTGACCTGGCGGGACCACGTCCTGCACCTGATCGACACCCCCGGCCACGTCGACTTCGGCTACGAGGTGAGCCGCAGCCTGGCCGCCTGCGAGGGGGTGGTCCTGTTGGTGGACGCCTCCCAGGGCATCGAGGCCCAGACCCTGGCCAACTGCTACCTGGCCCTGGAGAGTGACCTGGCCATAGTGGCCGCCCTCAACAAGATCGACCTGCCGGCGGCCGAGCCCGAGCGCTACGCGGCCGAGATCCAAAATGTCCTCGGCATCCCCGCCACCGACATCCTGCACATCTCGGCCAAGACCGGCGCCGGGGTGGCCGAGCTGCTGGACGCAGTGGTGGCCCGCATCCCCCCACCGGTCGGCGATCCCGACGCCCCCCTGCGGGCCCTCATCTTCGATTCCTACTACGACAAGTACCGCGGCGTGGTGAGCGCCCTGCGGGTGGTGGACGGCACCCTGGCCACCGGGCAGCGCCTGCGCTTCATGCAGGCCGGGGCAACGCATGAGGCCGAGGAGATCGGGGTGCGCACCCCGGTCCCGGTCCCGGTGGACCGCCTGGGCCCGGGCGAGGTGGGCTACGTGGTGGCCGGGGTCAAGGACGTGGGGGAGGCTCGCTCGGGCGAGACCGTCACCGACGCCGCCCACCCGGCCGACGAGGCTCTGCGGGGCTACCAGGACCCCAAGCCCATGGTCTTTTGCGGGCTGTACCCCCTGGAGGGCCACGAGCTGGCCGAGCTGCGGGAGGCCCTGATCCGCCTGCGCCTCAACGACGCCAGCGTCACCTACGAGCCCGAGACGTCCGGGGCGCTGGGGTTCGGCTTTCGCTGCGGGTTCCTCGGGCTGTTGCACATGGAGATCGTCCGGGAGCGCCTGGAGCGGGAGTTCGGGCTGTCCCTGGTGGCCACCGCCCCCTCGGTGGCCTACCGGGCCCACCTGGTGGGCGGCCAGCTGGTCGAGGTGGACAATCCCAGCGCCATGCCCGCCCCCCACCAGCTGGAGGGGATCGACGAGCCCTGGCTGTCGGCCACCATCGTGGGCCCGGCCGAGTACACCGGCACCATCATGGACCTGTGCCAGGGTCGGCGGGCGGACATGGTGAAGATGGAGTACCTCTCCCCCGAACGGGTGGAGCTGGTGTACCGGATACCGCTGGCCGAGGTGGTGCTGGACTTCTTCGACCAGCTGAAGAGCCGGACCAGGGGCTACGCCAGCCTGGACTACGAGCCAGCCGACTACGCCCCCTCCAACCTGGTCAAGGTGGACGTGTTGTTGAACGGGGTGGCAGTGGACGCCCTGTCGGCCATTGTGCACCGCTCCGAGTCCGACCACTACGGGCGGCGCATGACGGCCAAGCTGGCCGAGCTCATCCCCCGCCAGCTGTTCGACGTGCCCATCCAGGCCGCCATCGGGGGCCGCATCGTGGCCCGGGAGACGGTCAAGGCCAGGCGCAAGGACGTCCTGGCCAAGTGCTACGGCGGCGACGTCACCCGCAAGAACAAGCTCCTCGACCGCCAGAAGGAAGGCAAGCGGCGCATGAAGCGCATCGGCCGGGTGGAGGTGCCCCAGGAGGCCTTCATCTCGGCCCTGCGGCTGGACGAATAGCCTGCGAAATCAGTCTGCGAAATATGGCCTCTCCCGCCGGGCCGTCCTTGCCCACTTGCGGCCTATCGCGGCCCCAGGGCGGGGCTCGGCCCAGCCTTGGCCGTGGCCGGGGCTCGGCTGGCGGAGCGGCGGCTCAGGACCAGGAAGGTCCCCACCGCCAGGCCCAGGTAGGCCAGGTAGACCACCACCTGCAACACGGTGGGGCGGCTGGCGTAGCCAAAGAAGCTGTGGAAGATGTCGCCCACCGCGCTGTCCTGGCTGAGCAGCGCGTCGGTGTTCCAGACCGGGTGACGCAGGAACGGTAGCCAGCCGAGCTCCTGGAGGTTCTGGATGGCATCCACCAGGATCCCGGCGGCGAAGACCATCAGCAGCGAGCCCACCACCTTGAAGAAGGCGCCGATGTTGATGCGGTGGCCCAGGCGGTAGATGACGAAGGCCAGGGCCAGGGAGACGACCAGGCCGGCCACCCCGCCGGCCAGAACGCTGCGGGCGTTGGAGGCGAAGACGATGGCCAGGGTGAACACCATGGTCTCCAAGCCCTCCCGCCCGACTGCCTGGAAGGCGAGCAGGCCGAGCCCGGTGCGGGCCCTCCCCGACAGGGCCGCCTCGGTACGGGCCCGCAGGTCACTGGACAGGGTCCGGGAGTGGCGGCGCATCCAAAAGGTCATGTAGGTGAGCACGCCGGCGGCCAGCAGATAGGTGCAGGTCTCGAAGATGGTCTGGACCCGGGTGCCGGCGTAGTCCCGGAGGGTGAGGAAGATGGCCACCCCCCCCACCAGGACCAGTCCCATGGCCGCCCCCACGCCGGCGAAGACATCCCGGAAGTGCTGGCGCTGGCCGATGCGGTCCAGGTAGGCGCACAGGATGGCCACGATCATGCTGGCCTCGATGCCTTCGCGCAGGAAGATCACGAACGTCGCTACCATCCGGCCCCCGTATCGTGCTCCCCCGGTGTTAGGCCCACCTAACAAAAGGTATCTGGTAAGGCTACCGCTGTCCAGAGCGGGGCGGGTTGTACCATCGACCCAGGATGGACGAGCGTCGGGGGGAGCTTTGGGAGCTGGCCGAGCCCGACCTGGACCTCACCGTAGTAGTGCCCTACTACAACCCTGGCCCCCGGCTCTGCCCCAATGTCGAGCAGCTGGTCGAGGTGCTGGCCTCGGTGGGCGTCAGCTTCGAGGTGATCACCGTGTCGGACGGCTCCACCGACGGCAGCACCGAGGCTATGGCGGCCCTGGCCCACGCGGCGGTGCGCCGGGTGACGCTCAACCGCAACTGGGGCAAGGGCCAGGCCCTGCGGGTGGGCCTGGCCATGGGCCGGGGCCGCTACCTCGGCTTCATCGATGCCGACGGTGACGTGGCGCCCGACGTACTGGCCCCCCTGGCCTCCATCATGCGCGCCTACCAGCCGGACATCATCCTCGGCAGCAAGCGCCATCCAATGTCGGTGGTCGACTACCCGGCCCTGCGCCGGTTCTACTCATGGGGATACCAGCAGCTGATCCGGGTGCTCTTTCGCCTCCGGGTGCGAGACACCCAGACGGGAGTCAAGCTCGTCCGTCGAGAGGTGCTGGCGGCCGTACTTCCCCGCATGGTGGAGAAGGGCTTTGCCTTCGACCTGGAGCTCTTTGTGGTGGCCCGTCACCTCGGCTATCAGCGCCTGTTCGAGGCCCCGGTCAGGCTGGGCGAGCGCTTCACCAGCACGATCTCTTCCGCGGCCGTGCTCCACATGCTGGTGGACACGCTGGCCATCTGGCGGCGGCTGCGAGCCGGCGTCTACGACGAGGTACCGGGACCGAGCAAGGATGGGACGGCCGGGGCCGGTGAGGCCGGGGCCGGTGGGGCCGGTGGGCCGAGTTCGGCCGGTCACGGGCCGGGACGCCGGGTAATGGGCGCCGGCTCGGGGCGCCCCGGTAGGATTCGCCTTACCCAGGTTCGCCGGTGTCGGGGTACCCCTGGGGCCAACCAATGATTGATGACCGCAAAGCTGCCATCCTCCGGGCCGTAGTCACGGAGTACATCCAGACGGCACAACCCGTTGGCTCGGCCCATGCTGCCCGGGCGTCGGAGATGAATGTCTCGCCGGCGACGGTGCGCCACGAGATGGCTGTTCTGGAGCACGAGGGCTACCTGCGCCAGCCTCACACCAGTGCCGGACGAGTGCCCACCGACAAGGGCTACAGATTGTTCGTCGACCAGCTGGCCCCTCCTGGCACCCTGGACCGCAGCCAGCGCCAGCACGTGCAGGACTTTTTCGCCCTGGCCCACGGCGAGCTGGAGGACATGCTCGACGCCACCTCCAAGCTCCTCTCCCGGCTCACCGACTACGCGGCGGTAGTGGTCGGGCCGGCTCATGAGGCGGCTACCGTCCGCTCGGCCCAGTTGGTCAGCCTCGGCCCCCGCCATGCTCTGCTGGTGGTGGTCCTGTCCAACGGCTCGGTGGAGAAGCGCCGGCTCGAGTTGGCAGAGGACATCGACGAGGAACGTCTGGCCGGTGCCAGCAGGCACCTGGCGGCCCACCTGCTGGGATACAGCCTGGCGGCCGGTACAGGAGTGCCCGTCGGGCCGGCCGGCGACCTGGCCACCGATACCCTCTTGGGGGCTGCCCTGGTAGCACTGTCCCGCCAGGGCAGCTCTGACGAGATCGAGCACGTATTCGTGGGTGGTGCCTCTCGAATGGCCAGCGCCTTCGACGCAGTCGAGACCGTTCGCTCGGTGCTCGGCATTCTCGAGCAGCAATACGTCGTAGTCACCTTGCTGCGCGGCGTCCTCGACCGGGGCCTGTCGGTGTCGATCGGCAGCGAGCACGGGGTGGCGTCGCTGGCTGAGTGCGCGGTGGTGGTGGCCCCCTACGGTGTGGCGGGGGAAGATCTCGGAACCGTCGGTGTGCTCGGTCCCACCCGGATGAACTACCCCCAGGCGCTGGCCGCGGTGGCGATGGTGAGCCGGCGGCTGGGCAGGCACCTGAGCGAGGGATAGAGGACCGCCTTGGCCACCGACTACTACGAGCTGCTGGGCGTGGGCCGCAACGCCACCGAGGACGAGATCAAGCGGGCCTACCGGGTGCTGGCCCGAGAGCTGCACCCCGACACCAGTGTTGGCGGTACCGGCGCCGAGGAGCGCTTCAAGGCGGTGAGCCAGGCCTACGAGACCCTGCGCGACCCTGAGCGACGCCGCCGCTACGACATGTTCGGCCCCGAGCGGGTGGCGGCGGCCGGGGCCGGACCAAGTGACGTGTTCGGTGGCGGGCTGGGCGACCTCTTCGATGCCTTCTTTGGCGGGGCTCAGGGTCCGTTCGCCGGCACCCGCCCCACCCGCCAGGGCCCGCTACGGGGGCCCGACGCCGAGGTGGTACTGGAGCTGAGCTTCGAGGAGGCAGTGTTTGGGGCCGACAAGGAGGTGAGCCCCCGCCTGGCAGTTACCTGCGCGACCTGCTCGGGCCACGGCGCCCGGCCGGGAACGACCCCCACCACTTGCACTGCCTGCGGTGGGGCCGGCGAGGTCCGTCGGGCCCGCCAGACAATCCTCGGCCAGATGGTCACAGCCAGCCCCTGCACCCGTTGCCGCGGCCTGGGTGAGGTGGTCAGCAGCCCCTGTCCCGACTGTAGGGGCGAGGGCCGAGTCACCGAGGCCCGTAATTACACCGTGGAGGTGCCGGCCGGGGTCGACCATGGCTCTACCCTGCGCCTCACCGGTCGGGGGCCGGCCGGTCCTCGTGGTGGTCCGGCCGGCGACCTCTATGTGCACCTGTCGGTCAAGGGCAACGACCGCTTCCGCCGAGCCGGCTACGACCTGGTGCACACCATGCATTTACCCGTCACCCAGGCCGCCCTGGGGATTCACCTGGACTTCGAGACCCTCGACGGATCAGAAGGTCTACTGGTACCGCCGGGGACCCAGACCGGGCGGACCTTCCGCCTGCGGGGCCGCGGTGTGCCTCACGTAGAATCGAGGGGTCGGGGTGACCTGCTGGTGGAGGTGGTGGTGGATGCTCCCACCGGCCTGAGTGCCGCTCAGGAGGAGCTCATGCGACAACTGGCCACCGAGCGGGGCGAGGAGGTAGCCCCACCCGAGGGCAATCTGCTCTCCAAGATCCGCTCGGCCTTCAGCAGCGGCGGCGGGTCGGAGCGTTAGTCCCGCCGCCATTCCCGATCCGCCCACCATTCCCGATCCGCCCACCATTCCCGATCTGCCCGCCATTCCCGATCCCGCCGGACCGGCCCCGGCTGCCGGCCCGGTCAGGCGGTTCTCGGCGGTGGCCACCCAAGCCAGCGCGGCTCACGTCTTCGTGGTCGATCTCGAGCAGCCGAGTCTCAACGACGGCGATGCCCACCACCTGACCCACGTCCTGCGGCTGGTGGGGGGCCAGGTGGTCACCGCCTCTGATGGGTCCGGCCGCTGGCGATCGTGCCGTTTCGAGCGCCCTCCTCGGGGCGCGCCCAACGTGACGCTGGAGCCGGATGGTCCGGTAATCGTCGAGCCCCGAGACGATCCGCCGATCACCGTGGCCTTTGCTCTGATCAAGGGCCAACGCCCGGAATGGGTCGTCCACAAGCTCACCGAGCTGGGCGTGGATGCGATCCTGCCCCTCATCTCTGAGCGCAGCGTGGTTCGTTGGGAGCCCAGTCGAGCCGAGCGGCACCTGAGCCGGCTGCGCCGAGTGGCCAAGGAGGCAGCCATGCAGTCCCGTCGGGCCTGGCTGCCCGACGTGCGCCAGGTCACCACCTTCGCTCAGTTGGCACTTACCGACGAGGCCGTGACTCGGGGGTGCCTGGCTTGCCCGGGTGGCGACCCTCCGTCGCTCGAGCGGCCCTTGGTGCTCGTGGGTCCCGAGGGCGGCTGGAGCCCCAGTGAGATGACCTGCGGGCTGCCGTCAATCGAGCTCGGCCGCACGGTGCTGCGAGCCGAGACGGCTGCCCTGGCCGCCGGGGTGTTGCTGGGATCCCTGCGTGGGGGTCTGGTCAAGCCTCGCCAGTGACAACTCGCGGGCCCCAGATAACAGCTCTAGGCGGTGATGTCGACCGGCGTTCCGACCGGGATTTCCTTCATCAGTCGGGCCATGTCGGCGTTGGCTACTCTCACGCAGCCGTGGCTGATGCTCTGACCGATGAGCGACGGTTGGTTGGTACCGTGAATGGCAATCTGTCCATTACCACCGTCGAAGCTGTTGTAGACGTTCGAGTACCCGGACACCCCAAAGGCTCCGGACCCGAACGGACCACTCAGGTAGCAGGCCGCGCTGGAAGCGGTGCCGCAGGGGATGGACTCAGTGACGTAGAAGCTGCCGGTCGGGGTGGGCGAGCCCGGACGACCGATCGCCACCGTGGCCTGATCGACCGGAGTCCCCCGGCTGAGCACCGTCATGTGGTGAGCCCCGAGCGAGATCACCATGCTGAGAGCGTCGTCGGTGAGCGTCACGTCGCTGGCCCTTATCCACCCGGTGGACCCATTGGGCCGGTGGGGCAGGCTGACCTGCAACCAGCCCGGCTGGGCCGCCCGCACCAGGAACACCAGGGGCTCCTTGGGGCTGTTGCGGTTGGATGGCTCCAGGATGCTGGGGTTGGCGAAGTTGAGGGCAGGGGTCAATCCCCCGGGCGCATCGAAGACCGGCACCGTAGGGACCGCAGCGGTGGCGACCTGGTTGGGCGGCGGCAGGGGCGGAGCGGTAACCGGCGTCGGGTGGTGGACATGGTGGCGAATGGCCGCTGGGTGGCTGCACGCCCCGGCCAGCAACCCAATCCCGACCAGAGATGCGATCAGTCCCCGTCGAGTCATGGGCGGACTCTACTGGCGGGGACACCGCAGGGCACGACGGGGCACGGCGGCGATCAGGGGGGCGGGAGCTCGAAGACCTGACCGGCGAAGATGAGGTCGGGATTGCCCGGGTCGGCGAGGCGAGAGCGATTGGCTTCGATCAGGCGAAGCCAGTAGCGATCGACCTCTGAGTCGGTAGGGCGGCGCCCCCAGGTACGGGCCAGGTTGGCCTCCGCCACCGACCAGAGATTGTCGCCCCGCCTGACCACCCAGGGCGCAGGCGACGGCCCGTGAACGCTGGGAGCGGCCGGATTGGCACCGGTCGCTGGGCCAGGGGTCGTCGGCGACGGGTCAGTACCGGTGCCTGGTGGGCCGAGCCTCGTGGTGGCGGGCGGGAGGGCGGTACTCGGAGGAGGGGCCGCGGTGGCGGGCGGGGCGGCGGTACTCTGAGGAGGGGCCGCGGCGGGCGGGGCGGCGGTACTCGGGGAAGTAGCGAACGGCCCGGCTGGCGGTAGGCGGGTCATCACCGCGCCAGACCCAGCGGCGAGCAGTGCGGATGTCACGGCCGGCACCCCCCACCCGGTGGGGCCCCCACGCCCGGTAGCAGCGCCGGCCTGGCTGGCCGCGCCCACCAGGCTCGCTGCGCTCACCGACAGACCGACGGCGCCGGTCAGCAGCCGGCGTACTCCCGGGAGGGTGACCGCGTCAGCCAGGCGCGTCAGGCGAACCAGGTCAAAACCGCGCAGAGCGACTCCTATGGCGCTGGTGGCCAACAGGTACCAGGTCAGGCCCATGGTCATCAGCCGGAGCCCGGCAAAGACGACGTCGCTGGCTGGACGGCCAGCAACCCAAGCCCCCCAGCGCGCCGGGTGGCCCAAGGGAGGCGACTGCAGAGCGCCTTGGCCGACCGCCTCCAGTCCGGCCAGGACGAGGAGCAAGAATGCCACCCAGGCAGCCAGCCCCAGTCGGTGTAGGCGCCTCTGAGTGTGGGACAACATGAGAATCAGTATAACCTCATCAAGTTCAGCAAAGCGCCCGGTGCAGTACCACCGGTCCAGCGTCGCCAGCCGCGGTGGCGGTGGCTCTAGCCCGGACGCGGGTCGTGTCGGAGATACCAGGGATCGATTGACCGAAGATCCGATGCACTTGGGCGTTGAGGGATACGCACACCTGGCGACCCACCACCCTGATCTCGACCGGACCGCTCAGTGACATGCCCCCCAGGCTCTGGGCAGCCACCGAAGCCAACGCGACCCGACGAGCAGTCTGGGGATCCAAGGCGATGTGGCCCTGATCGTAGAAATCAGGGTAGGACAGGGCGCCGGCGGCATCGGTGGCTGCCGAGGTCGCCGTATCCTCCAGTTGACGCTGTCCGAGGAACGTCGCAGCCGAGTCAACCGCGATAGCCGCCAGGATGACCAGGACCAGGATGCCGACCGGCACCAGGACGAGGACGCTCGCCTCCTCACCTCGCAAACACCGAGGGCGCAGTTGCCTGCCCGATGGCGGCCGAGGCACTGGGTTGCTCTCAGGCACTGGGTTGCTCTCAGGCACTGGGTTGCTCTCAGGCACTGGGTTGCTCTCAGGCACTGGGTTGCTCTCAGGCACTGGGTTGCTCTCAGGCACAGCTTGCCGTTCCCGGAAGCCCGTTGCGGTATGGATCGACCAGTGCCGACTGTCTGGCCGAGGCCATCAGACCGGCGCCAGCGCCGCCCAGAATGGGTACGGTCACCAAGGAACCCGATAGCGGACTACAGCGCTCACTCGGCCACAGCGAACCAAGGGACCTGCCATGGTGAGCGTCATCCGCCATTCATCGCGGCCTTCGGCGCGGATGGCGGCGATCGCCGCTTGGCGAGCCATCGAGTCTGCCTGACTGATCGACGGAGCCTGAACGTAAGCTCGAACCGCTTCTCTGGCCGCTCCGGCAGCCGCCATCTTGGCGTCGATGACACCCCAGGCATTGGCCACCACCAAGACCCCCAGCATGAAGATCAGCACGCCGAAGACCATGCCCTCGACTCCCCCGACTTGACCCTCCTCCCCCCGCCCCCTGTGCCCCTCCATCGGCAAACCGGCGTCTCGACTTTGGGTCTGCTCATCGCCGCCGCGGTTGGCAGGCCGGGGGCCGAACGGCCACCAGGGGCAGCCGCGACCGTCGGCTCTCGTCATCTCACTCGCTCTCGTCTGACCATCACGCCTCGGCTGATGACGTCGAGCCCAAGCGGTGAGGCGAGGGCCGTTGGCAGGAGGCTCCGGCTACGCACGTTGACCGTCAGCCTCACCTCCTCAGTGCTCACATCCCAACGAAAGCTGGCCCCTCCGCCGTACCTCCCAAGCTCTTCCCGAGCACCAGCCTCGGCGTCAGCCTCGGCCGACGGGCTGGCGGCAGCGTCGGAGCCCGCCACGATCCGGGCCGCATCGAATACTGCGGCAGACACCGCCGAACGGGCGTAGAGATCGAACAGGACCTGTACCGACACGAGCAGGAGCACCAAGAAGATGGTGACTCCTGCCAAAGTTCCCAATAGACCGGTACCGGCCTCGCCTACGAGGCGGCGCGGCGCCACGTCAGCGACCGATCTGGTTCACCTGGTTGTTGACGTGGTTGGTGGCGCCCTGGAGGGTCCCCTTGAAGGCAATCCACATGGCAGCACCGAGAAAGGCCATTATCAGCACCGCGATAGCGGCTGAGATAACCCCTTCGCCGGCTTCATCCGCCGCCCTGTCTGCCAGCCGAACTCGCAGGATCTGCTGCCAGACCCAGAATCGGAGACACGCGTCACTCATCTTTCCTCCTTTGGTTTGTGGTTCATGGTTGTGGTTCATGGTTGTGGTTCATGGTTGTGGTTCATGGTTGTGGTTCATGGTTGTGGTTCATGGTTGTGGTTCATGGTTGTGGTTCATGGTTGTGGTTCATGGTGGTAGTAGTCATCGGATCGATCTCAGCTCCCGGCGAACACGCGCAGTGCGGCGATGAAGGGAATGGCCAAGAAGATCACCCCTGGCACGAGGGTCGCCACAGTGACTGGGACCCATACCTGCTGTTCACGTCTCTCCATCGTCTCCACCTGGCGGCGCTGCACGTCACGCCGGATGGACCTGGCCTCCTCCGACACCAGCCGGCCCAGGTCGGACGTCTCGGAGTTGAGGACCAAGACCGCCACCAACCGATCGAGGGCCTCCACACCAGCCATGGCCGCCCACTCCCGCAGGGCGTCGGGAGCACTCATCCCCTGGCGCACTCGGGCGCACACGGTGACCAGATCGGTGGCGCACGCCCCGCGGCCCCGGCTGGCCATGCGGGACAGGGCGGACCCCAGCGAGTAGCCGGCAGATGCCAGCATGGCCAGTTGCTCGGCCACGACCGGCAGCTCGAGGAAGATCCGGCGCTGCCAACGGGCAGATGCCGAGGCAACCTGCTGCTCCAACACCAAGAAGGCCAACAGCGGGCTGGCCAATACCACCATCAAGGTGATCCCGACGGGCAGGTGAGCGACAGCTGCCACCGCCCCCCCAAGCGCCAGCCCGGCCAGGCTCCAGCCCAGCTGACGCACCCGGAAAGTCGTCACATCCATGTCAGAGTGGATTCGCGCCAAACGAGCGGCGAGCTCCTCGCTGACTCCGAACAACCGGGACAGACGCCCGCCGATCAACGAGGCCAGCGGTCCGACCACCTCTCCGAACGACTCGACAGAGAAGGGCCCAGCCCGCTGATCGGCGCCCCTGCCGACGGGATGATACGGCCGTAGCCGTTCGCTGAGCGGAGGACGAGAGAACCATCGAAGCTGGCTCAGCAAGAGGGTGGCACCTACCCACCCGGCCAGGGCGGCGGCTACGACCAAGCGGCTCATCGCGGTGACGTGGTCTCAGGCATCGAAGACCCTCTCCTCCTCCGGCAGTCGCAGCAGGCGCCCAGCCCATGCCCAGCAGGCGACGACCGAGGCAATCCCGGCCACCACCGCAGCTTGCCCAAGGGGTGTCTGATAGGCCGCCCGACCAGTACCTATCGACAGGCCAACCAAGGCCATGCCCGCCGGGACCACCAGGACGAACCGTCGGGCGAAGCGGACGCCGGCCTGCTTGGCGGCGGCATCCTTGCGACCTTGAAGGTCTTGGACTCTATCCTCACTGAGGGCAGCCAGCCGGCGGTCCAGGTCGCTGCCCCCGATCTCATGAGCCACGAGGAGGGTCTCGCATGTGGCGTCAGCTGTGGCATCGTCCAGGCGGCTCTCGAGCAGTGCCACCGTGCGAGCAAAGTCGGTGGAGAGATGCCACTCGCGCTCGGCCGCCTCGAAGACTGGACGAAGCTCGGTGGGACCTCGTCGACCCACTTCGAACAGCGCCTGGGGTACCGAGCGCCCGAGCGAGCCCGTCTGTAGGCGGATTTCCTCGATCATCCTGGGCCACGCGTCTCGTGCCTGGCGCTGTCTTTGGGCGAGCCGGGCCCGATGGCTGGCCACCGGAGCGGAGACGGCGAAAATGCCGACGGCAACGGCCGGCAGAGGGCCGCCGAAGATGGCATATGCGGCGGCCGCTCCCACGGTGAACAGCACGATCATCACCGCAGCCATCTCCGCCCGGCGGGATCCTTCAAGGTCCACCTGCTTCGTCCATCGCCGTACCAGGCTCTGGCGGCCGGAAACCACCGGCCCAGGTCCAATCCCGAGACCGCTCCAGCCCATGGCCAAAGCCGTGTAGAGCAGATAGACGCCGCAGGCGCCGGCGAGAGCAAGGATTGCCCCCATGGCCTCAGGTGTCCTGGTTCTCTCGGAGACTGGAGCGGCGATGGCGCACCAGTGGGCGGGGCGGAGGAGCGCCGAAAAGCTCGAGGGTGTCGTAGCCAGCAGCCTCGAGGGCCCGGGTGGCTCGATTGGGCAGGTTGCCGCTCCAAGCCAGCGGTTGGCCCGGACGGGCGCGGGCGAAGAGATCGGTGACAGTAAAGGCACTCGCCTCGGGACCAGCCTGGTGATCCTCCACCGCCAAGACCTCTGTCACCTCGACCCGCTCGCCGGTTCGCCGGGCCTGGACCACCAGGTCGACGGCTTCACTGACCAAGGTGTTGAGGGCTGAAAGGGGAAGGGACCTCACTGCCTCGTTGAGCTGGGCCAGAAAACGCAGCCTGCTCAGTGCCTGTCTTGCTGACCCGGCGTGGATGGTCGTGTAACCCGTGACTCCGGACGAAAGAGTCAGTAACAGCGGCAGGGCTTCTCTGTCTCGAACTTCGCCTACCACGGCCACGTCGGGGGCCATCCGCAGGAAACCGGCAACCAGCCGGCGCAGATCCACTTCGGGGCGGTCGGATCGTTGGGGTCGCGTCTGCATGTGTGCGACGTTGGGTAGCGGCAATCGTTGTACTAGTCGCCTTGTTGAACAGGGCACTCGGCTGGGGAGGCAGGATGACGGAGTGGTTCCGCTGACAGTTCTTCGGTGCCGGGTGCGGTCTTCGGCGAGCCGGGCTCGATCCTTGGTCTTCGACTCGAGCCAGTTAGGCCGCCCATGCGTCTGACCGAGCGACTGGTGCTCCGCCGCTGGGTCGAAACCGACCGAGACCCCTTCGCGCAGATGAACGCTGACCCCGAGGTCATGGCCTACTTCCCCGGCTTGCTCAGCCGCGAGGAGAGTGACTCGCTGGTCGACCGCATCGAGGCCGGCTTCGAGGCTCACGGCTTCGGGCTGTGGGCACTGGAAGTCGCGGTCAGTGGTGAGTTCATCGGCTTCACCGGTCTCGCCATTCCCGACTTCGACGCCGAGTTCACCCCGGCGGTCGAGGTCGGTTGGCGCCTGGTCCGGCCCGCATGGGGTAAGGGCTATGCAACGGAGGCAGGCCGCGCTGCACTCGAGGTTGCCTTCGATGAGCTGGGCCTTGTCGAGGTGGTCTCGTTCGCCAGTCAGGTCAATGTTCGTTCGCAGGCAGTCATGCGCCGTCTCGGCATGACGCATGACCCTGTCGACGACTTTCCGCACCCACGGCTCCCCATGGGCCATCCGCTCCGCCACCACGTGCTCTACCGGATCGTCCAGCCAGCGGCCAGATCCCGATCGCTGGGCTCGCCGCCATCTCCCCGGCCATGCAGCGGACCTGCCACCGATAAGAACCTGGGTTAGCACCGCCCCGATGCCCGCAGAGGCGGGGCCCGCGTCTTGTTCTGCGATCTGCTGGCGGGGGCCGTTCACACTTCCCGGACGAGCGTCGATGATCCACCCCGCTCTTTCGTTGCGGCGCCTCGGCGGTGCTCGAACTGGTCGGCGAAGAGGGGGGCCCCAGGGCCATTGAACACATGGAAGATCAAGGGGGGCACAGGCCGGGATGGCCCCGGAGCCGGCCACAGCAGCCCGGCCGCTTGCGAGAGGGTGCAGCCGGAGCGCCGACATAAGAAGTGGAACGTCCCAGCGACCCAGCCTCAGGGTGCGGTGGCATTCCCCAGCGGTGAATCAGGGTCTCTCGCGAAGGCTGGCCTGGAGGGGGCGAAGCGAGCCCACGAGATCGCTGGGGAGTTCCAGCGGCGAACCCAGGACGAGAAAGTAGCTGTCGGTCAGCTCCGGTCTGACGCCACGAGCCAGTCGGCTAACCTTACGGTTGACCTGGAGGTTGCAATGGAGAGGTTCGTAGGTGTCGAAGATGCCCGTGGGTCGCTCGGCCGGCTGGTGGAAGAGGTTGCCGCCGGGGGCGACATCGTGGCGCTGACCAAGCGGGGCAAGGCTTTGGCCGTGCTCGTGAGCAGGGACGAGTACTTGCAGATGAAGCTCGCTGCCAGCGACCGGGCCCGGGCCGAGCTGGGCGAGGCCCTCGGCTCGGTGCGCCGGGCGGTGCGGGAAGCCGGGCTGGACGTCGGGGTGATCAACGAGGCGATGGTGGCTGCCCGCCAGCTGTGATCGCCGTCGTGCTGGACACCAACACGCTGGTTTCAGGGCTCGGTTGGTCTGGCCCTCCGTCAGTGATCATCGAAGCGGTGCTGGCCGGCGAGCTACTACTGGTGTCCAGCCGGCCCCTGCTGACCGAGATGGAACGGGTACCGGCCTATCCGAAGCTGGCAGCAGCGTTTCCCGACGCGGCGAGGATCGTCGACCAGATGCGGACGGTAGCGGACCTGGTGGAACCGGCCT
>JAABUH010001530.1_pt1 | contig 25156 bp, 41 predicted proteins | sample 5559121 | NCBI WGS metagenome assembly JAABUH01 (sample SAMN10711871, study PRJNA513364) | rock metagenome | isolation source: Antarctica rocks | place: Antarctica: Victoria Land, Battleship Promontory nord | collected 2015-12-28
CCTGGGCGCGCGAAACGCGCTAGAGCCAGAGCGCTACGAGGACCGCCGCATGGCTCAGTGACGGGACGTGCACCGCGAGCGTGCCAGCAGCCCAGCGGGATGCACAGTGGCCTGGGCCCCACTGCTGCCATCAGACGCCGTTGGCGCGGGGCTGAAAGCTCCTGGTGGCATGGCTCCGATAACTGGCTACCTTGTTGGAGAGTAAAGCTGGATGGGAGGCCGTGTCTTCTTGTGCGTGATATGTCAGCTGGGGCAGCCTGTAACCCGTGCGCTTCGCTTCTCTGCGGAGCTCAGCTACCCTCGGGTGTGACTGCATTGAGGGCCATGCTGAAAGGAGGGCAGGCTCTGCTGTACCAAAATAGTGTTAAGCTGTGTTGCACGCTGTGCATGTGCGGTGTCTGCCTAGTGCAGGGTGCAGGCTTGCGGGCGGTTGTGCCATTTGTTCAAACACACATTTGTGCATGCTGTGCGGCCTGTCTGTCCCTGTGCCTCCTGATCGTGTTTTGGAGTCCTGCGAAGCATGCGGCGGGTCTGGAGCACATGCCCTGGTGCTGTGTTGCTCTGTATATTACATCGCTGCTGCAGCTGGAATTATCCCATCCTCACCTTGCAAGCTGGCTTTGTCAGAGGTCACTGATTGCAGGAGCTTGCCGCAGCGGGCGTCTCCTGTACTCTGCTCATGTACTCTGTCCCCGGAGCTCTTTGTATTCAGCTAGGGACGCGCCAGGCTGTAGCCGCTGCACAACACACGCGACGCCTGGTCGCAAAAATGCAGGTGGGAGGGGCAGGCAGAGGTCAGGTTGGGAGTTTATGGGAGCCATGTTTTGGCAAGCATGTGGGAGACGCTAAGTGCCTTTGTACAGGGCACAAGTTCTGTAATGTGTACAGGCTCTGTGTGCAAGCACACGCATGCTTTCTCCAAGCAGAAAGGCCAAGGCCTGCATGTCAGATTGGACCATGATGTGCAGAGGGTCTGTGCGTCACCGCTTGCACAGGTAAGTACCAGGTAGAGCACCTTTCTCTGCCCATCACAGGCTCAACATCGCAGCACTGATACATGACACCCAGCAAAACATAGCAGGAAGAGGGGCATGCGCAGGGCTTGTGCTCGCCTGTTCCTTAGATCGCAGTGGCCTGCTTATCTGCATCAAAAGCAGCAAACTGCTCAGAGAGCGACACATCCTTGTCAGAGGGGTGAAAAGGCAAAACTGCAGCACACCCGCAAGCAGGCATCACTGGCACACCAAGCGAGACACTACTGCAAATGACAGGCACCTCCCAAGCAGCATGCTGCAAAAGCACTTTCACACAGGCTCTGCTCACCAGTCTGCGTCCGCATGCGTGAGAGCCGGCCGCTCGCCTTGCTGATGCAGGCGCATGCAAGCAACCCTGCGAGCCTTGGCCCCTTGCCATGTCCCTGCACTGTACGCTGCACCTCAACTTTGCCGCTCTGCCTTTGGTGCTGTGCGGAGGGGCAACGCAACGGGATGCATGCATTGCAGGCAGATCGCCAACAGTCGCTTGTATGTGGCGGACAATGCGCCCACAAACCTCTTGCCCCTGCGCCATCGAGCGGCACCTGCATTTGCATGCCTGGCGCGCCCCTGCGAGACGCCAAAAAAGCACGCGCATCTCTGCAAAATTCTCGGCGCTCCACCAAGTCCGCATCACACACGGCCCTGCGCCTGCGCCGCCGCCGTGCAGCCTGCAGGCGCTGCCCTGCAGCGCACCGCCTCGCGCACACCCTGCAGCGCAGCTCCCCCTGCGTGTGCCTGCGCCTGCAGCCGGCCCGCACTGCCAGCCGCCCTCCTCCCCAGACCAGGCTGCATGTGCGCGCAGGGCGCCAGCAAACGGACTTGACCCTGCGGGTCTGCCGTCCCATTGCCTAGCACGCGACCAGCCCTGCGCCAACAATAACGTGCAAGTGCGCGCTCGTGCCGAGCAGCCACACAGCCCTGCTCTTCCATGCCGCCGAGCGCCGCGCCGCAGCCCTGCACTTGAGCGCAGGGCCTGTGCGCTCTGTCGAGCGACCAGCCGCCTGCCTGGCGCCCACCAAGTGCGGCCTCTCCGCCGCCGCCCTGCATGCCGCCGCCGCCGACGCTCCCGTACAGAGCGAGGCCCGAGCACGGGCTGCTGCACGGACTGGCGCACGCGATGCGGCTGAAGCAGCCTGCGCGCCGATGCTCGCATCCGCGCGGGGTGCACGCAGAGGCGCAGGCCAGCAGGCCGGCGACGGAGCAGCGCGCTCTGAACCTGGGGCCTGCGCGGCCCTGGCTGCCCGCCGCGAGCGGCGCCCTTGGACAGGACGGCACCGGCGAGGCGCCAGCGGCGGAGCAGCGCGCCCAGACCTGGATGCCTGCATCAGTCCAGGCTGCCCGCGTTGAACGCCTCCTCGGACAGGAACGTGGCCACAACCACGCGGCCGCCGAACTTGCGGCCGTTGAGCGCGGAGCGCGCAGACGCCGCCGCGGCGACCTCCTCGAACGCCACGATGACCTTGCCCAGGCCGGGCGGCGGCGGCTGGCCCTCCGGCGCCGGGCGCGGGATGAGCACCTGCTGTACCGCGCCAAACTGCGCGCGCGCGCGCGCCGCGCGTCAGTGCGCGGGCGCCCGGGCGCCGCGTCGCCGCGCGAGCGCTGCCGGCCAGCCCATCCGCTCTGACGCATGCAGCCGGATTAGCCCGCTAAAACAGGTGCACGCCCCTTGCTGGCCTTCACGCTGCTTGTATGCGCCTTCCCGCTGCTGCCCCGTGTCCGCATCCACACTCTGCTGCTGACAGGCCCAGCGCTTTTGGCACCAAGCTCAGCGCAATCGCTGGAGGTCGTCATGGGAGCAGGGCGCGGGGCGCGCCTTGCCGCACTCCTCGCGCATGTCCTCCAGGATGTCCGAGTACTCCTCGTCGCTGGCCAGCTCCTCGGCTGTGACCGCCTCCGTCATGGTGATGATGCGCGTCGCCGCCGGCGGCGGCGGGATACCCAGCGCGCCCGGCGACAGCCCGCCCGCCGCCACATAGCCCGGGATCCCCGGCCCGCCCGGGATCGACTGCGCGGCCAGCACACGCGGATTGACGCTGCGCCCAGGGGCTGCCCAGGCGGATGAAAGCGGTAAGATGCGAGGCGCCGCACCTCGGTGGCGCGGCGGACGGTGAGCGTGCGCTCGCCCATGCGCATGCCGTTGAGCCCCGCGCACGCGATGTCGGTCACCGATGGGTCCAGGTACACCACAAAGCCATACCTGCGCACACAGGGCCGTCACGCTGGCACCTGCCGTGCCTGAAAAGGTCCGTGTGCACACGCCGTATTGGCCCCACATCAACACAGTTTGCGCATCCACAGAACAGGCATGCCCTGCTCATGACCTGCCCACCGCACAGGCATAGCCTGCAGGGCGCTCATTACAACGCAAGCCTGTGCTACATGGGGGCATGTGCTACAAGGTCTTGAGATTAACAGCGCAGAAAGCCCCAGCGCTGTGTCGAGGCTATGGCAAGGTACCGCCCTTATAGCATCTGCTCCAGGCTCTTACCACCAGCACAGCTGCTATATGTCAGCCGAGGAAGAGCGGCACACGAGATCAGGCACGCCAAGTTATTAGACAGCCAACAGCCGCACAGCTCTGCATGCGCAGTCGCAGTGCAGAGAGCGGCCGCGCGGGGCGCGGCGGGCGGGCCGCGCGCACCCCTTGGACGTGCCCGTGTCGCGGTCCTTGACCAGGTCGAACGACTTGAGCGGCCCGAAGCTGCCCAGCAGCTCCTTGCACTGCTCGTCGGTCAGGTAGTAGGGCAGCCCGCCCACAAACACGCGCTCCGCGGAGTCCGCCATGGCGCCGCCCTGCCGGCAAGCCGCAGCGGCTCAGCCGGTTCAGGACGCAGTGCACCCACCACGCCACAGCGAGGTGCAGACCGTGTCAATTCACTTGCAGCGAGGCCTCAAGGGTGGGGAGACAGTCCCGAGCTCAGGTACCAACGTGATTAACATGACAATCACAAAGAAATCATAGAGTCAGCCAACCTGCATGCCGCCCGGCTGCAGCCCGATGGCCGCCAGGTTGAGGCCGGCTGCCGGCACGCTCGAGCCCAGATTGGCGGCGGCGGCGGGGTTGTAGTCGTTGGGCCGGCGCACGCGCACGCTGACGCCCTCGAACATGATGCCGTCCAGCGCCATTGCATTGCTCGTCTCCTCGACTGCAGCGGGCGCTCTGTCAAGAACAGAGCGCAACTCGACAAGGTGTAGCTTGACATCTGACTGTGCATGCTCTTGCCTCTCAGCCTGAAGGGACTGCATGCAGGCTGCAACACGCTGAACGAGCGGAGCAGCTTGCACGGTCTGCGACAAACAGGGTCCTGCTCAGGCCCCTTGACAGCCATGCTGCGCTGCCACACAGCCACTGCTGGTTCATGTACACAATGCCATAGGAATACAAACCTGCTCTTCACGTGCCAGCCGGCATCGCACCTGTGCGGAACTCAACAAACGCGAACTTCTTTTCGTAGTTGATGTACACGTTAACCACGCCCGGCCCTGCGCCACACAGGGCGCTCATCAGCACCAGCCCCTGCTGGTGCCAACTATTGCGGAGGCCCCACATACATCTGGCAGTGACCAGTCACCACGATATACTTGCAGTGCAGCCCCCCAGGCGGGCATGGCCTAGGTCACGCGCACCCCCAGAATGCATGTGCACGGGCTTGGCTGTGCGCCGCTCCCTTCTGACCGCGTGACCAAGACAGGCAGGCACTGTCTCGCCGCGCCTCGACCTGGAGCGCGCAGGGGAGCAGCCACAGCCTGGAAGCGGAGCGCCTCCCTATCCGGGCACGAGGCAGAGCAGAGAGTGCAGCCTCGCCTGGCCCCGCAGTGGTGCCGCCGATGGCGGCAAGCGCGTTGGAGAAGAACGTCGCCACATTCTGCTCCGTCGCGGTCGGCGGCAGCCCGCCGACATACACGCGCCGCGCGTGCCGCGTCGCCTGCTGCGAGGGCGCCGCCAGCGCTCCTGCGCAGCGCCGCGTCACGCCCGAACAGCTGCAGCTGGCTCCGCGAGCCTGAGTTCAGGCAGTGTTGGGCGAGGCTGATTGGTGGGCCGAGCAGGCGAGCAGGCAGGCTCGACCTTCCGACAGCCTGCCTCTGGTAAGCTCTGGAGCTCCTGTGGGGTGCGGACTTGTGAGTGCGTCGACGGTGCGCACCCAGGGCCGATGGGTCCGCGCCCGGCGGCGCGCTGAACGCCGGGCCCGGCAGCGCGGCCGCCTGGAGGCCTGTCATGCCGGGCACCACAAAGCCGGGCGCCATGCCCGGCACCACGCCGCCCGGCGGCGGCTGGTCGAAGCCTGCGCGGACGCATCACCACCGCGCTCAGGTGCATGCTTTTCCTGTCATTATTGTGCCGCACGGCCAGGTCACCCACTGTTGAACTGCGTGCAAGGCACCAGCACTGTACAAACCAGGCATGACAACGTGGTGCCGGACCTGACTTCCTCTCCCGCCGGCGAGGGGGCGGCGAGGGGGAACGGTCTTCAGACCGAGAGTGCCGTTTTGACTTCGACTTGTGCTCCTTCTTCTCCTTCTTCCTGCAGCCAAGCGCATGAAGCAAGTTTGAGCATGATGAGCGGAGTCGCTTTAGCAGGCGTGCCCGCCAGCGCGCTTGACTTTTTTTGTGCGGCTGCGTCATTTGTTCCCAGGCCTGCCCTGTACACTCACCTGTCTTTGTCGCGCGAGCGGGAGCGCTTGCGGTCCTTGTCGCGGTCGCGCCTGCGATCATCGCGACCGTCGTCCCGGTCCCCCATTGGCGCTATCGACGGGAACCTCGCAGCACCCCACCAGCTTATGCACACACAGGTCAGCTGAGCCCGTGCAGGCAAGGAGGCCACCTTGCTTGCTACCCTAAGCAAGCCCTGCTGCCCGCCCGTGCCTGCTCAGCGGCTGCAATCTAGCTGTTTTGTGGCTCGTACAGAGAGAGTACCTAAGGAAAAAGTTTCGACTGTGATTGGAGTGTAGCGCTGCAGCCTGCCCAGACCAGCACCTCTGACCTGTGCGCACTGCAAAGGACAGGGTGCATCACCGGCAACGGGCGCACAGGGCTGACACGACGAACGCCAATGCTGTGGTGCGGTTGAACATGCTTTGCAGCTGCTGGGCCTGGCTTGTCTGCTGCCGGCTATTGACAATGTGTCATTTGCATGCAGCCGCGGGGCGCCACGAGCGGGGTGCAGCACACCGCACTGCGGGTGGCGAGTGCGGCCCTTCCAGAGTTTGCACACAGCGGCGCCTGCGGGGCGGAGAGCCAAGGACGTGGCGCTGCGGAAAGTGCGTGGACGTCTGAGGTTCAATGCTCGCCACTTGATGACCTCAAGCTTGTTTCTCTGAGCAACGCGCTCTTGTCGTGCACGCAGGCGGCGCGCTCACGTGGCAGGCAGCGGGCATGCAGATGTCCGGTCGCCGCTGCTGCTGCGGGGGCTGCCGGCGCAAACGGGGAGGGCCTGGCAGGAGGGGCCGGTGACCCGCCGCTGCTGGCGCGCGTGGACGCGTTCCTGTCTGCGTTCTGGAAGTTCCTGCGGCCGCACACCATTCGCGGCACCATCCTGGGCTCTTGTGCGGTGACCGCACGCGCGCTCATCGAGTGCCCACTGGTGAGCCCCTCCTCTCAGCTGTCTCTTTGTCATGTTCAAGCAGGCAATTACGCGGGAAAGCGGCCACCGCTTGCTCGCCACCGCGAAGTGCAGACCGCGCGCGGGTCTTGGCACTGACATGCAGTCAGCTCGCAGGGTCAACCCCCCTCTGGCATGCCATGTGCTGGGAAATTGCTTTCCAGTCTGCTACTCACTTTGAAGAGTAAAAGCAGTCGATGGCAGCGCTGGGCCGTCACGGCGCAGACTGCAAAGGATGCATGCCCTGTGCAGAGCAGGCGATTTGGACCGTCAGGCAGGCGGTGTGCCAGCAGGCAGGCGGCGCATGGCTCACACAGGCGACCCGCCTGCGGCGGCCCAGGCGCTGGACTGGGGCCTGCTGCCGCGCGCGCTGCTGGGCGTGCTGGCGCTGCTGTGCGGCAACGGCTTTATCGTCGGCATCAACCAGGTGTACGACGTGGACATCGACACCGTCAACAAGCCGTTTCTGCCCATTGCCGCTGGCGCGGCCCTGCTCTGCCCACTGATTAGCAGCGCAGTGCGCTTAGGAGTGGTCGGTTGTGCGACCGTCCTGCTCAAGTGCTCTGTGCAGGACGTTGGCGTACGGCGGACAGGGTGAATGCATCAGAGGGTGCGCCTGTCACTGTAGGCTACCAAGATGATGTGGAGCGATGCACTGAGAGACAAGCTTATGCGTATAGCATGATCACAGCGAGCACATGCACAGGCCGTCAGCGCGGCAAGCAGGCCTCTCTGCTCAACAGCTCAGCGACACCGGCCTCGCGCTCGTCCTCCCCTCCCGGGCGGGTGCGGCGCGCCAGCCTGGCGCAGAGCGCGACCCGGCGGGCGCCGGCGCTGCGCAGGCGAGCTGTCGCCGGCGGCCGCCTGGGCGCTGTGCCTGGCGCTCGCGGCAGGCGGCCTGGCGCTGACGGCGGCCAACTTTGGGCGAGCGATCACCGGCCTGTATGCGTTCGGCCTGTTTCTGGGCACCATCTACAGCGTGCCGCCGCTGCGCCTGAAGCGCTTTGCCATCCCGGCCTTTATGATCATTGCCACCGTGCGCCCCTGGCGCCTGCCCAGTGACCCGCCCGCCTGCCCCAGATCTGCCCTGCACAGGAGTCGCTGGCGGCACCTGCGCTCCGCCTGTTGGCACGGTCGGAGTGCGATCCGTGCGTCACGTTCTGTGTCTGGCATCCAGGTATCTCTGCTCTCCTCAGAACTGCACAGGGCAGCCTTGGGCTGCCAGCCTCCTGGGTCACAGGCATTTGCCGGCGCAGGTGCGCGGCTTTCTGCTGAACTTTGGCGTCTACAGCGCGGCTCGGGCCGCGCTCGGGCTGCCCTTCCGCTGGAACCCCGCCATTGTGTGCGTCTCAGCGCCCTGCCCGCGCCTGCGGGCTCACGTCAGGGTACAGCGGCAGAGCTTGCGCACCGCTCTGTCAGGCCGCAGCCCGCCAAGTCGACGCATGCTCACAGCGAGGCTAGCCTTGTTGAAAGTGGTCCTTTGCTGCGAGGCTACAATACAAGCTTCCCACACAAGCTGCTCTTGACACGCACCAGCCTGCACGCCGATGCGATGCGCATGCCCGACCTGCATGAGAGCGCGCTGCCGCACGCGCAGGTTCATCACGTGCTTCGTGACCGTATTCGCCACGGTCATTGCGATCACGAAGGACCTGGCGGACGTGGAGGGCGACAAGCGCTTCGGCATCCAGACGTTTGCCACGCGGCTGGGCGTGCGCAATATCGCCTTCCTCGGTGCGGCCGCGGCCGCCTCTGCGTCGGGGCCGTGCGCGGCCCTGCCCTGTGCTCGTCTGGACATGGGGTCCTGGACAGGGCTGGTGTAGCATTTGCGCAGGGGCTGGCATGTGCCACACGTGCTTACCCTGGATGGTGCCTGGCTGTGCATGTGTGGGGAGCGTGCGACGCTCCTTTCTCATACCAAGCCTGCTCCAGTCTGTCCCGCAGAGAAGGAGTGTGGTTCGAGATGGCTTGATTCCTGACGGATGGAAATGCATGACTCCGAGTCGCTGCGCAGGCGCGGGGCTGCTGGCGGCCAACTATGTAGGCGCCGTGACGGCCGCGCTGCGCATGCCGGGCGCCTTCAACGCGCGCCTGATGGTCCCCGCGCACCTGCTGCTCGCGGCGGTGCTGGCGGCTGAGACCGCGCGCCTGGACCGCGCGCGGCACACGCCGCAGGCGGTGGCCGCGTTCTACCGCGGCGTCTGGAACCTGTTCTATGCAGGCGCGCCACTCCCAAGCCGCGCTGTCCGGCGCGCATGCAGTGGAGAATCTGCAGAGTCAGTCCGCTCGACCCCCTCAGCAGCAGGAGCCAGTTCTGCTGGTGGTGCAGGGACTGGCTGCAAGCACTCGTGGCTGCAAGCAGGGTTCCAACCTATGGCAGGTTGCCTCCTGTACAGCAACTGACGCATGCCATGCAGTCTACTTCTGCATGCAGAATGGCTGCTGCTGCACCGAGCATGCATGGCAGCTCCAGCACACATGAGCTTCCCGACCATGCCCTGCTCACCCTACTAACATAGATTGACTTGCGCCATGGCCCGTTGGGTGCTCGGGCAGCACGGGACCTCCCATGAGCCTGCATCTTACTTATGACTAGGTCGGCAATGCAGTGGGCGCGGTGTCTGACCCACGTAGTGTCACGGGTGTGCAGAGTACGCGCTGCTGCCCTTCATCTGAATCTCCAAGAGGGGGGCGAGCATGATGGGTGACTGCGTGACCGCATGTGGCCACTGCCGGCGCGTTGCTGAACACAGACCGGATGGAAGCAAGTTTGGGTTGTGCGGATGCGGCGGCGTCAAAGTGGCTCCTGCATGGCCTGAAATACCATATGACTGAGCATTGGTGTGGAAGAAGCCCGTCAATAGTCAATGCGGAGCTAAAGCCATAGGGATGTGCAATGCCCTTTGTGCACTACAAAGCGCTTCGTAATCCATGAACGGTCCTGGTCGCCTACTTTATGCAGGGTGCCATAATGACTGCAGCCCCGGCACAGGGCCCGCTGCTATGACACATGTCACTTCTGTTGCCCAGGCTTTAGTATGCTCCCGGACGCTCCCATGAACAAGGCTTACCCCATGTGCGGAGTTCCCTCGTGCACCCTAGCGCACATGCTGGCAGCCTGTACATGCTCAGCTCGATTGCTCGCTGGACACTAACAGTGTTGCTATTCAGTAGTTCTCTAAATGACGCGGTCAGGCGCACATAGCGCCCTGTCGCTCGACTCTCAGGAAGCCATTGCAAATGCCAAGTCAGCAGAGCGGAATGGTCAACAGGCAAAGCAAGTCAGGGCCAGACACAGCCCAGCATCGTAAGAATACGCACGCAAGCAGATCACTGCGCGCAGCACAAAGCCAGCAGCACACCCTCAGTGCTCCTCGCCTCACGCTGCGGCGACCGATGTGGGCACACCCGACCCCAGCCCGCGCTACCAGCCCTCGCCCGCCAGCATGGCGCCCTTGTAGGCGGCCGTGTTGGCGCGGTCGCGCGCGCGGAGCACCTGCCTCGACTTCACCGCCTCGGCGGCCGGGCTGCGGAACAGGCGCTTCTCGCGCTGCGTCAGCCGCTCGCCGGGCTCCGCGCGCGGCTCGAAGCCGAATACCTGCGGGGCGCGCGGCGCGCCGTCAGGCGCGTGCGCTGCGGCAGGCCGCGTACGGGCGCGCGCCGCGGCGCGCGAGCTGCCGTGCGGGCTGGGCGAGCGCCGGGGAGCAGCCACACATACGCACAGCCAGTCAGGCGGCCGGGCATTTGGCGCAAACCTGCACCGTCATGCCTGGGGCAGCAGCGAGCAGGTTTTCAGGGCAGGCTGTGCGGCAGGACCCACACCCGCAAAGATCTCGCACAGCAGCATGCGTGACCAGGGCAGAGACACATAGCCCTGGCCCCGGCGCTCAGTCCCAAGCGCGTGGCTGGCTCAGGCAGAGCAGCAGTCATCAAGCAGGCGCAGTTGAAAGCTGTGCTTGTGGCGAGACGCCACACAGCACGCCGTTCTCCACTTGCTCTTCTGGGCATACTGCGAGCGCAGCGGCGAAAAAAAAAACCGCCTGGCCGGTCGCGCGCGCGCGCCTGGTGCAGCAGCGGGTTGTGCAGCAGGTGCGGCTGGAAGCCCGCGCCGAGCAGCCGCCGCAGCGCGTCCAGCTGCGCGCGCCCCGCGCGCGTGCGGACCACCAGCGCGTCGCCATGGCGCAGCTTCACGCGCGTCTCGCCCGCATCCCCGTCCTGCGGCGTGGCGGCAAGCCCGCTCTCGGCGGAGGTCGGCAAGCTGATGGTGCTTACCGAGAGAGCAGCGCGTCACTCGGCAGCCAAAGCGTCCTGCTGCGCGCGCTCCGCGCTGCTGCCGGACACTGCCACGCTGCTAGCTGTGCGGCCCCGCATCTCTCGCCATTCGTCGGCATTCGACGGCATGGCTGCCACAGTGCTTGTAATCTGAGGTGCACCACTGTGTTTCCAGCTTGATGCATGCGTGGGGCATGAGCGGCGTGCGCCACGCATGCACAGTACTCCTGAGCCTGCTCCATGCTGAGCGCGAGCACGCACCTCGACCGCCAGGCACAGTCCGCGGAATGTGGCCTTCAGCGACGCGCGCTCGCGGCGCGAGCGCCGGCTGGCGTCGCCGCGGTTGGTCGCCAGGTCGCGCATGCGCGCGACCACGTCGTCCATGCCGGCGCCGCGCGCGCTCGCGTCCTCGCCCGCGAGCGGCGGCGTCTCGGGGCCCGGGCTGGCCGCGTCGTCGTCCCCTGCAGCGCTGCAGGCCTGTCAGCACGGGCGGCCCCACCGCTGGCAGGCCGGGCGTCACGCAGCAGCGCAGCTGCCGCCATCCCCAGCAGCGCAGAGCTGCGCCGCACGGATCCGTCACACTTGCACTCCCTGCGCCGCACTCCCTGCGCTGCTGCCTCGACGCCCGCACGCGAGCGCCAATAGGCAGACCAAGCCTGCATCTCGGCAGCCCCGGACCGCACCGCTCATGTCGGCGGACGCCAGGCCAGCCGCGTGGTACAGCAGCGCGATGGCCTCGCCGGCGGCGCCGCGCACGTCCACGTCGCCGCTGTGCAGCCCGGCCTCCAGGCCGGCGAGCGCGCGCTCCACCCAGGCGGCGCCCATGCGGCCATCCGGCAGCGCGCTCGCCACCAGCGCCCAGCCGCGCAGCGCCGCGGCCGCCACCGCCGCCGCGCCTGCCGCGCCGCGATGGAGGCGTCAGCGGGTCTCCCCCGACACACGTGCAGCGCAGGAGGTGCTGGGGCCAAGAGACCTGGTGCGACTCGAGTTCTGATGCGACTCGAGTTCAGTGTCCAGCCCGCAAGCAAGCACCCCTGCACCCCCGGCCAGCGCAACAGGGTATGGCAGGGTGTGGTCCCGCGCCGCACCATCGCGCCACAGGCCTGCCAGCAGCGCGAGTACGCCGTCCACGTCATCCGGCTCCTCCGCGGCGACGAACGCAAGCATGGCCAGCGCCTCGGCCGCCGCCGCGCGCGTGCCCGCCGCCTTGCCGCCCGCCGTGGCCTTTGTCAGCGCGGGCCGCGCCTCGCTAAACACCCTGTCCCCCCGGGACAGACTTGTCAGAGCCGGCCGCGCCTCGCTGAACTCCCGGCCCCCCGGACAAATTTGCCAGCCCGCTGCACCTCGTGCACGCTGCACACCCCCAGCTCACTGGCGCCTATTGTCTTGTGCGGTCATAGCGGGTGCCCGTGGACGCCGCCGCCAGGCAGCGCTGTCGGTTGAACAAATCTGGTGATGGTGCTGCAGAATCATGTCACTGGTCTGTACACTGTTCGTAAGTACACATCTGGCGCACCGCTCACTGTCGTCCCCGGCGCCAAGCGTGATGGCCAGCAGCGCAAGCGCGCGTGCTGCCAGTGCAGCCTCCACCGCGCCGCCGCTTCGTACGCTCCTCACGAAGAGGAGCAGCAGCGTATCCCGCCTGCGACCGCCACACGGCGTCACTGCCATCCCGGGCAGCAGCTCAGCAGCTGCGCCGTGTGCCGCTCGTGCTGGGGGCAACAGCGCCAGCTGACACTGCTCACCAACATGTGCGGCAACAGACAGAAAGGACTGCCCACGTAGCCCTCCAGGCAGGAGCAAAGGCTTGAGCGTGCCAGACGGTGCCGACATCCAAGCCGCGCGCACCTATCCAAGGCGTCCTCCGCCAAGTATGTGGACTCCAGGTGCGCGGCCGTCGCTTCAAGAGCGCGCTCCCTTGTGCTAGCCCTGCTGCCACAGGACTACCGTTAGGCCGGCCTGCGCCTGCACGCTGCACGCTTCACAGCCCTGAAACAGCGCCTGGGGCCGACTGGGTCCAAGCCCACATCTTGCTTCACTGAAAGCTTTGACACACGTTTACAGAGCGCATACTAGTCAGCACGCATGTGCGGCGCGTGGAACTGCTTGTGCTTTGCGGGACTGCTTTGGTTCACAGCAAGCGGGGCTGCGCGCTCTACTGCTCTTGAGGTGGGGCATGCATGGGCGCAGCAACGCACCGCTTCTCATACAGGGCGTCAATGAGTCGCTCCAGCGGATGCTCGTCGGCGAGGTCCTCCTCGCCAAAGTCATCCCTCAGGCTGGCGAGCGTGGAGGCTGACACGGAGGACGCAGAGTCCCCCTCCGCGCTCTCCGTGTCCGCGCGGCCGCGCCTGCTGGATGGGCCCTTCTCTGCACCAGCGCGCGCAGGCACCCCGTTCAGCAGATGAAGATCGTGTATATTCCGAACAAACGCCTGCATGTACAGCGTCGGCTGTGCAGCCAGACTGACAGGTAGTGCTGTGCTGCTTGATAGCCAAGCGTGCGCACTCTTTGCCATAGCGGCGCCTGCCGCTGTGCGGCGGCGCAACGCTCGAAGCGCACTCCCTGCTGCAGCAAGTTATAGGTAAGGCCAAGTAGAGGCTGCAGCAGAGCAGATGGTTGGCAACACCTCAGTCCTGAGCTTAGTGCGTCTCTGGCAGTGTGTAAAAAGTGCCATCGTCGAGTTGTTTTGGGCACAGAGAGTCAGGGTCAGCTGCAGCATCAGCCAGGGGCTCTTGCTGGGGCCCACAGCAAACTTTAGGAAACTTTGTGCCTACACACAGCGAGAGAAGAGTGCTTGCCGGCGACAGTGAGGCCAGGGAAAACAATTATTATAACAATTGTTGCTAAGGCTACATACCCATGAACTCGGGCTCTCACGTGTGGTGCAGACCATGCTGCTCTCAGGACGGCACAGCCAGCTCCTAAGAATGCACCTCAACATGATGCGTAGCCCAGCGCATTGCAGTTCTTAGCTCCCGTTGCCAACGGGAGCACATCTGCCAGTAACACTCGCACTCTCTGACCTATGCGGCTTGATAGCAGCAAATTGTCATCGGGTCATCAGGCGAGTTTCGAGACGCCCACAGACCGAACAGCGCTTCAGAGGCGGGGGCTGACCCGCCTGGTGCCCCTCAGAGCCATGAATGAAGCAGGAAAGCAGGCTCCGCACAACCATCACGGACTTCAGCTGCACTGCTGAGGGGGAGCCAGCGACTGTTAAACATTCAAACCCTCTAATATCCAACACAAGACGTATCACATGACGTGCTGCCGCCTCGCCTCTCTCATATGCCGCATACTAGCTGCCGCCCGGCATGCATGCAGAAGCAATACAATTCCAAGTTCTCGCATGATCGTGGCATGCTGTTCACACTTCTGCGGGTGTGTCTCACCCGGACGCCGCGCGGCGTCAGGCCAGCCCAGCAGAGCCGCCTTTCACAGCGAGGTGGTGGGCTGAATCCCATGGGCTGAATCCCAGCCCGCATGCATGCATTCAACGGCTGGCCATATCCTGTGCACGGGCGCTGTCCCTCATGCAGAGGCACACGGCAAAGACGTGGGGCCTCTGCGGGCTCGCAAGCGCGCTGCGGCTCGACGCCCACGCCTCCTCACTTAAGTCAGGCCCGACCCCAGCCTACCCGGCACTATTCCAAGGGAGCGGGCGCACCGCCGCGCCGCCGCGCCTCCTGCCCCGCGGCGAACTCGGCGGGCGACACCAGTGAGCCGAACAGCCAGTCCATGTACACGAAGTAGTGCCCGTAGTTGTGCCGGTAGGTCGTGTGGTGGATGGTGTGGTAGCCCGCGCCCATGACCGGCATGCACCTGCCGGCATCGCCACAGCGGTTGGCTTCTGGCTTGCACGGCATGCACTGCAAAGCTGCGGCGCCACCCGCCATTTAAAAATCCATAACATGGGCTGGCATCATCACAGGGATCCGCGCTGATGCAGGGATGCCTAGACGTGCAAAGCTGCCGCCACGCCATATGCGAAGAAGAGCAAAGTACCAGACATGGACTGCAAGCTGTGCCGTCGCTGCACGGCTCCGGCGCATGAGCAGCACAAATTCTAGGCATGAGCAGGCCGCAACCTGCCATCAATGTTGTCGTGTATGTTGGCCGTCCAGATGCCCGTTGCGAAGAGCAGCAGCTCGTGCGTCAGCAAATGCATTGGCACGATGAAGAGCATGTAGCAGTAGGGGATCGCCTGCAAAGCCGGTGGCCAGCGCGGCGTGGGTGCGCTACGCACGACCGGTCATGCGCACTGCAGCCACGCACCAAAACTCCTGACCACTTTGATGTTGATATCAGCCAATGCAGCAATTGCCAGCACTGCGGGTAGTGCTGCATGTAGGCGCATGCGCTCATGCGGCTGTGCAGCGACCCTGGCTGGCCTGCGCGGCAGGGCGGGCCGTCCAGGCAGCATGCCCGCACGAACATACGGAACACACCACGCCGCCCGGCCCGCTCGCACCTGCAGGATGCCGTCCAGCGCGTTGAACGCCAGGCCCGCAAACGGCGACAGCGTGTGCTCCTTGTTGTACTTGTGGTGCGTGTGGTGCAGCAGCCTGCACGCAGGAGCCGGCCACCCGCTTCTCACCCAGCTGGGCAGCACGAGCGGACTGACGGCACAGTTTAAGCAAGGGCCGCCATGCTGGAGCCTGCACGCCGGTGGGTAAGCAGGACGACAAGCAACACCCAGCTCACATGCATCAGCCTCTCTTGTTATTTTCTAGCAATACAAAGTGTTTTCTGCACACGTGTCGCGTGACAGTGTGTGTGTCCATCCATACGGAGACATGGAATGTGACCGGCAGCGCTCCGTGATGCGCTACTTGTGATGCAATGCGCTCATCAAAGGCGCCAACACTGGGGCGCGGGCGGGCCCGCCCGGGCGCGCCTGTAGCCGAGACGGACGTCGTGCAGACCGCGGTGCATCCAGTACACGCCAAGCTCCACGCATGCCATGTACACGGCAAAGTAGGCCAGGTACCGCGGCGCGCCCACGTCCGCGATGCGCGAGTACACGCGCGTCCAGCCCGCCTCCACCACCGCCTCCGTCACCGCCGGCAGCGCCGCGTACAGCGGCATCGAGCCCATGGCCACCTGGGCGCAGCGGGGTTTCATGACGCGGGCGTCCCTGGCTCGGCGCCACCATGACCCGGACGCGCCTCGGCCCAGCAACAGCATCCAAAAGCTCATCCCCATGTTCCCACCCGCGCTCCCAGCATCCACACGTTTACATTGCAGAAGGCCGATGCACCCATGATGCAACTCGCACGGTGTGTTATGGAGCAGGGTCTTGAGGCGGAGAGTAACACGCTTCGGTGCATGCGTGTGCATCCATTTGGACATGCCTTGATCTGCTCCACCACGTCGGGCACGCCCGGCATCGCGCCGGGCGCGAACAGCGCCGATCCGAAGCACCAGTAGATGTAGTACGACCAGACGCCGCCCACCGCAAAGTACAAGGCCAGCACCGCCACGTAGTTCCGCAGCCAGGAGTGCACCATGCGCGGCAGGCGTGCCCTGCACGCGAGCACCCCAGCAGGGCGCTCGGTGCGCTGCCTCGCCTGCGTGACACGCGCAGCCAGGAGGAACAGCACGCCTGGAACACAGCGCTGCACTTTCGGGGTCAGCAAAGGACAAAAGCTAGTCAGGCCACAGTGCTGGCGAAGGCAACGCTCCGGAGGGGCGACCAGCACTAGGTCGCGACCACAGGCGGCCACCGGCACCTGATCTGCGGGGGCACCCAGAACAGGACCACGTCGTTCTTCCAGTCGTTCTCCTCCGCCAGCTCGGCCAGCGTCTGCGCCGCGCTCTTGCTGCCGCGCGGCGCACGCACGGCAGGGCGCCTGGCCGCTGCGGCGCAAGCCGCAGCCTCCCTGCGCACACGTGTTTCCCCTGTCACAGTGCTGAGCTTGCGTGACGGGTCCGCAAAGGAGCCGCTGCTGCGCGCAGGCGTGCACCCCCGTGCAGCGCGCGCACCCGCTCGAGAAGTTTTCGCTCACGCCCGCCGCGCTGCCCAGGCACACGAGGCCTTCCGCTGACGCCCTGTGCACCTGCCAGCAGACACCGCGCACACCTTTGACGCCGAAAAGCGGCTGCGTTTTAAGAGGCGTGCTGCGTCTTTGCACGCACGCCCTGTCCTGAAGGAGGTTGCAAGCACCAAGAACTCAGCACACACTGAAGCGCTTGCCTGCCGGCGGAGGCACCTGTGCGCCCGAGCAACACATCAGAGGCACGCGGCCGCAGGTGTGGGGATGCGCACATTGGCTTGCGCCAGCACCGTCTCCACGCCCCCACGCGCGTGCAAAGCCAGCTGCGCAACAGCCAGGAGAATCAGGCCCTGCCAGCTGCGCATCGCAGCCCCGCCTGGCTTAACCTTTGTCGCACACTGCGCCGGCAGCAACTAAGCACCACCGGCAGGCCGGGCTCCCTGCTTTTGCTCTTGGTCCGCTGCAAGAAATATAAACCCCTTGCCCAAGACCTCGACAAGAAGCAGTGGCCCAGCCAATGCCGCGAAGTTTTGCTGGTCGAGCCGAAGCGCTCTTTAAAGGCAGGCCAGCAGCCCGCAGCAGCGGCCAAGGCGGTAGCTGCATAGGAGGTTGCTGGCCGCGCGGGCGCGCGCAGGTAGCGCTAAGCTGCCAGCTTAGGGGCTTGCGCATGCCGTGCCGCCGCTGCCAACGTGCTGGCAGGCCCGCACAGCTGGCGCAGGTGTCGGAAGTCAGCGGCATATGCGCACACTAGGCCGCGCGGCTGGGAAAGCTCAGTGTGGGACGCCGCGCTGCCAGAGGCGCAGGCGCCGCCCTGCAGCGTCCCACCCGGCTGCGCGAGCGGCCTGAGGGAAGGTGCTCCGCACGGCACCCCTTACAAGTTTGGAAAGGCACCCAGCGCCAGGACACAGCGACAGCCTGCACACGCGCTCCTCTGACCGTGCGTGGCTGCAGCCGCGCTGGAGGGTCAAGTGCAGTCTGTTTGACAGAGCTCAAGATGTGTGCGCCAGAGTCGCACACCTAGTGTGCGTCCATGTTATAAGCAGGAAGCTGCGTGTTACAGGATGGGAGACTATGCAGCGCCTTGGGAGGCATGCCTGCTCCCGCTCGACAAGCAGGTCATGGACGGGCGGCTCAGTCAAGGTGAGTTCTTCCCGCCGTGACGCCCGTTCTCTTGCAAGTGAAAAGGGGGCTGGTCTCGTGCTCAGTGCACTGCGTCATCGCGGCGCAGCCGCTGCCTGTGCTGCAGCTGCTTGTCTAGTTTTCAACTTTGACGATGCGGGCGAGTTTGCCAGCTGGTGGTCTATATGGTCTCCACCCCGCCCCTGCAGGCCTGCTGTGCACCTCGGAGCTGCTGCGTACGGCGTCGGCGGCGGCGCTGACCGTGGCGTGGAGCCAGCCGCGGCGGATGCTGGCCGCGTCCACGTCCGCGCTGGACGTCGCGTGGCGCCAGCCCCGCCGCGTGCTCGACGCGTCCAACACCGCGCTGGACGCCGCGTGCGACGTGGCGTGGCGCGCGCCCGCGCGCCGCATCTGCGAGGCGTCCAACGCGGCGATGAAGGTCGCGCGGCAGCAGCCGCAGCGCGTGCTGCAGGCGTCCAACGCGGCGCTCGGCTGGGGCTTTGGGCTGTTGCCTCTGCAGGCGCGTCCTGGCCTGGGGTCGAAGCTTCTGGCAAGTTGTGTTTGAGTTGCGCACAACGCACAAATGCGTGTGCCAGCAGCTTTAGGGCGCGCCGCGCGTGTCCAGTGTAGCGCTGGGCCGAGTCCAAAGGCTCCTGCTGTTGGCACTGTCCAGCGCAGAGTACATTCTGTTGTTTGGCGTCTCAGCAGTGCACACTGGATTGAGTGCATGGGCCAACAGGTTGCAGCAGGTGCTGCACGTTTTGTTATGTTGCGTTAGGAAGGGGTTCTGTGCCGCTGCAGGCATGCACGCACAGCAAATATTTCACAGCGTATAAACCTTGCCATCCAAGCGTTCATGTTGCTTGCTTATTGCTGCCCTAGGTTTTTTTGGGTGGGGCGGGTGCGTCAGGCTGGGTGGCAGTCTGCCCATCTGAGGTGTCGAGCGAGCGGCAGCCTAGTTTGTGCTTGGCTAATTTTGCGATGCAAAAGCTTTGCAGGGCCTGGGTATAGGCTGGTGTGGTGCATGTCTGCCGGCTGACCTGTGTGCCGGGCGCAGACGGTGCTGCCTTTCGCGCGGAGGAGCGAAGCTGCACAGGAGGAGTACATGCGGGTTGAGGTGAAGCTGGCAAACGGGGCGGACATGCGCCTGGACCTGGTGCGCGCTCCTCACGCTGGCTGCAGCCGCGCGCCTCGCGCGAGGACAGACCACCGTGGCCGACAGGGAGCTGACAGCAGCATGCGTGCATGCCTGTTGCGCTGGGCGGCAACGAGCTGGGTCTGCTGGAGTCGCCGAGAGCTAATATGATATGGGGCCTTTCTGGCCTTCTGGCGCGGGCAGGAGGGCGCTCTTCCTGGAGTCTTAGCAGGAGTGATGCCATTTAGTGTCTGCGTAACTGCAGCGCGGACTGTGCTGCGCGGGCAAGGCCATGACCGAGCATGCATGCGCGCGCACCGGGCGCAGGCGGAGGGCACGAGCGTGGAGGCGATGCAGGAGCAGGTGGCGCGCGCGACGAGCGTGCCCGCCAGGCGCCAGTTCCTGGTGGTCGCGGAGGAGCGCGCGCGCGGCGCCTCGCTCGGCCACCTGGCCAAGCGTGTGCAGGCGCGGCGGGCTGGCCCGCGCAGCATTGTGCATGTCGCCAAGGAGTGCGGGTGGATGGCATGCGGGTGATTGCAGTACCTATTGGCTACCTCTCTTTATATGTTTTCACAATCACATTAAATGACTCTCCTATGTCAGCCTCCCCCCTTAGTGAGAGCAAGCGCGTAAGGTGTAAAGAAGGGCATGTCTCACGCATGGGCACCTGCTTTTTCGCCCATAACACTGCACGCAGGAATTGCTCATGGTGGATAAGTCTGTGCTGCCAGATGCGTAACATCTTTGGGATGTGTCTATTGGGAGAAACGCTGCAGCTTGGCTGGAAGCACACTGACACTGCTGAGTGTCCGCGCAGTTAAACTTATCTGCGCCCAAGGACCTGCGCTCGTCGCTGATCCAGTGGATCAACTTTGTCTTTCTACCAGAGGCTGTGAACCGGTGCGCGCTACGCTTGACATGCGTGTGTAGACATGCTTGAGTTTCATGTAGGGTGGACCCAATGTGCCTGTTGTGTGTCCATTGCTCAATTAGGTCAACTTCCCTGACTGCGTCAGAGCAGCAGCAAGCACTGCCGTCGGCCGAGCACCTGCTGCGCATGCCACATGACAGTCCCCGGGCCTCGAGCTGCTCGGCAGTGGCGGCATGTCCCTTGCGTGAATTGCTTGCACGGCACGCGGCCAGGCGCGGCACACAGGCTGTGAGCGAGCTCCGCTGGCACTGACTGGGGCTGCGTGGCAGGGAGCTGTACGGCCGAGGCGTCATTGGGCTCGTGAAGTCCAGCCACTGGTACCAGCAGCTGCAGGAGTCGCAGCAGCTCAGCCTGCCCGCGGTCGGCGACGCCGTACGCGTACAGGCGCGATGCACGACCGCGTCCTGGAGACACCTAGATTTCTAGGTGAAATTACCCTGCATTGACTCACTGCGTAAGCTGGTGAATAGGTCATCCCCGCAGGGGTGCCCTGCGCGCCTGCACGCGGGCGAGGCGTGTCGCGCGCATGTCTGACACATGCCGTGCGGCTGCGCGGACGCGCGCAGATCGAGACGCTGGCGGGGCAGGTGCTGGCGGCGGAGGTGGACAGCAGCGCGAGCCTGGCCGCCATGCGCGCGGGCATCCAGCGCGAGACCGGCGTGCTCGCTGAGCAGCAGCGCTTCATCATCCTGGGTGCGCCTTTGATGCGGGCCGAACTGGCTGGCGCGGGGGGGGTGTGCTGGCACACTGTTGGCAGCCGGTCGCACATTCAGCTACAGGAAACGTGCGCTCAGGCACTTGAGGCTTGTAGAGTAGCGACGTGGCAGGCGCGGGGTCATTAGTATGCACTGTTTCACACGTCATTTCCACCGACAACAAGGAGCCGCTCAGCTTGACAATACCCTGTGTGCTGCACAGCAGCCGTAGTTGCTGCTGCAGTGCCAGGCATAAGCAGCGGCATTGCAAGCACGTAGGGCAGTATTCCTGCACAGTGTGCCGGGGGCAGCAGACCGACAGCGCTGGTGGAGGTGACTTGTCAGGCTATGCAGCATATGGTGACACAAACCCACCTTTTCACACACATTGCAATTATGTTGACATGTTGGCTGCATTCGCGTGCAGAGCGCAATGGCCCAAGCGCGCTGACGGCGGTGACCAACACGCTGCTGCGGCGCTCGCTGCGCGCGACGCGCACGCTGGCGGGCGCGGCCAGCTGGGCGGCCACACGGATGCTGGGCGCGCAGCGCCCCGACAATGGCTTCACCATCCAGGTCAAGACGCACGGCGGGCAGTGCTTCTCGCTTGATGTGGTACGCCCCACCGTCCACCTCGTGCACTAACCAGGATGTTTTGTTTTTCTCCTGCAGTGTTGAGGGTGGCAGTGTTTGCAATATTTCGCAAAGCACAGGCGTTGAGCTGATATGCGCGGGCATCGTCAGCCAACCCGGCTGTCATAAGCGAGCAGTTTGTTGCGCTGCTTTCTGTGGTCTAAACTTGTTCTCGGCGGGCCGTCCGTGCAGACGGGCGACATGACGCTGGATGAGCTGCGCGCATTGCTGGAGGAAGCCGCACGGCCAGCCAGGGCCGCTGCCGCCGCCGACGGCTTGGCGGGCGTGGCTGTGCTGGCCGCCGCCGCCACAGACGCGGCGCTCGGCATGCAGGTAGGTCAATGGGCTTTGCGCCTGGGAAGCAACGTACAGGCACCCAGCAAGCTTTGCTGACATGCTGGTGCGTACTCGGTCAATCCGAGATTTGGTGTTGGTGTTGGTGCTGGTGCATGTGTGTTATTATGCTTACAGTAACATGCACCTGTTGCCTGCTTCACTCCATCTGCTATATGCCGATTATCTCCGATCAGCTTGTCTTGCTTCTTGCTCAGGAGCTGCTGCAAAGAGCAGCGCCTGAGCGCAATACACACCTACACGGCAGGGTGCTCTTGGTGCCACTGTCTGGGCTGACATACTTGGCACTCTACAGGCTGTTCATGCGATCATGTTTCCGGAGCTGCCGCCACCGCCACCTGTGCAGCCACCTTCTGTACGGGTGTGCGCTATCTGAGCGCCCAGGAGCATTGGTAGAGGTAGGCAGCCTTTCATCGCTACAGGCGGTGGTCGCGGCCTCTCCTGAGACTGCACAAGCTGGGCGCGCTGTGCTGGACATGTAATCACGTACACAAGGTATTGCCTGGTCATCCCCAGACGTTTGGTGGGGCTCCATGTGCTTTTCAGTCAAGGTTTGGGTTTGCCATTGATTAATATGCGTCTTGCCTTGCTTCAGGGCGCATGTCCGTACCCTGCTTGTGTGCAGTGTGCCTTGGATCTGGCTGCGCTGGACTGTACAGTATTGTTTGCCTGCTCGGCGGCTGGGCGCAGCTGTGTGCTCGCAGCCTGGGCAGGCGCAGCGGAGAATGTACCGCTGTGCTGCATCTGTTAGTTAGGCATAGGCAAGGTTGAGCGTGAGTTATGTGCACACACCAGGCAGTTGTTCGATCCCTGTGGTCACTTAGTTTCAAAGTCGCTGAAGTGCTGCAAGGTAGGTGCTGCTGCTCTCGCGCGTGTCTCTTATGCAGATACTGTGCAAGAATCTTGCAGTCCTGCATGCGTAGTAGCTAGGTCTGCATTGCTTGATTTGCAGCTGTGGAGTCCAGGTGTGTTTTGTCAGCCATTAGCTAGGAGTAGCTGCGTGTACGCTGCGCACATGCTATAATCATTGCGCATGGTTTGGAACTGCAGCACTACTACTTACCTTGCGGTGTTAGGCATGGTGTCTGCGCTTGCGGACGACAAGAGTGTTAGGTGTGCTTGCTGGTATTGTCTTCGAAGCCGCCCCTGTCTGTAACATGGGATTGACATTGTGTAAAAGGCCATGATGCACAACAAAATCATGTTTCAACCTGGCACAACAACCCCACCACACGGCTACCTGTGCATGCTAGGTATGAACTACGTGCAACCATGCAAGCTCACGTGCAATGCAGGAGCACACCACCGACGACATGCGCCACCCCAAAACAGGCCTCACTGTGCAAGCTCTGTGATCCTTGCACCCTCCTCCGACGTCGCCGGCCTGCACGACAGTGCAGCTCATAAGCCATCATCGTGCCGGCCTCCTCAGCAGTCTCAGTCACTGAGGCCAGGGTATACAAAGTGTACGGTGTGCAGAGGGGCGCACTGTACAAAGGCAGTGGCGCCGTCGTTATACCGCGAGGCCGCAAACGCGCCGACGACCAGCGCAAGCACCAGCAGCGCAGGTATGAAGGCGGACGCACCCCGTCCAATCAGCTGCAGCACACACCCCGCCTTGACCAGAGCTTATGCTTGCATTCCAGAGGCCAGTGCAGCAGGCAGGCCTGGGCATATTGCCTCCACCTCCAGTGCACAGAGAGCGTGTCAGTCGCAGACAGACTGCTTGCCCACACGGCAGTCAGGTTACGGACGCACCTCAAATCTCTCACTCTCCCAAAAGTCCTGAGGCGGCTCTGGCAGCGGCGTGCCATCGCTGATATACACCTCGCTCCCAAGCGAGCGCGTCACCCGGACTTTGCCCTGAACCCAGCACAGTGTCTTCCATACTTTCGCTCACTGCATGCTCACGCCTCGCTGCTTGCACACAGCCTGCTGGACAGGAGCACTGGCAGCGTCAGCGCAAGCACCACCTTTCCTGCTGCTTCAGTCTTCTTTGTCTCCTCTGCTGTGCAGCACGTTCGGCTCTGCAGGCGCCGCTGCATCCTGCGGTGTGCAGGCACGGCCACGCATCTGGGCAGTGCTGCTCTGCCGTACAAGCAGGGCATTGCGCAGCCCACTGCCCTCACTGTGGGAGGCGGCGCCATACTGTTAAGCGCAGAGGGGCTCAGCCAAAGATGGAGCAATGAGGCAGGTGAGGAGTCCTCGATGAGTACTGTGTGCCCACTGAGTCCTAGGATCCGACTTGGTGCTTAGGACTTGCTCATTGGAATGCAATTCCATTCCGTGCGTCAGCCTTACAACAAGTCCTTCACATGCCTGTCCTCCTACACATGCGCCCTGCTGCACATGCCGTAGTACTGCAGGGTGCTCTGCATGTCCTTCGTGTCATGTCTTGAGCAAGGCATACTGTGCGTCACGGCACTGTACAGCCACCACCCAACCAATTGCGGGACGTCGTGCACAAGCTGAATCCTGTGGGACAGCGCCAGCAAAACCACTTCAACCAGTATCACGCAGATCCAGCGCTACGCTACCTCCTGTACTACATGCAAAAGCACGACTGAGTGCTTCGAGACACCCACCACATATGTACTGCTTGCGATGGTCAAAAAATGCTCATACCAATGTAATTCAATACTTTGTGCCAGCCCGGCAGAGCCTGCCATAAAAGCGCTGTCACGATACCAATATCGTAGCAACCCATGTGCTTGCTTCCACCGTGGGTTAACAACCGCATGGAAGCTGATCACGTCAGCCCCTGGCGCTGCTCACCAGCTGGGGCGGCTGAGCGCTTCCCTGGCAAGCAGGAAGTGTCAAATTGATCACGGGGCCGTGAAGTGTTCCAACGTTGCTCCGTAACAGCGTACCAAGCGCTAGGCGGCGCCAACCTAGAGGCTCCAGTAGCTTACGGGGTGCATGACGCGGTCCAGCGCGGTGTCGCCGTGCTCGCGCATCATGTCCAGCTCCTCCGTCAGCATCTTCACGCGGCTGTCGCTGCGCGGGTGCGTGCATTGTACCTGCCGCACCGCGCTCTCACGCCTGTGAGCCGTCATGCAGCACACCGTGGGGAGATGTGACGCAGCACACGGCTTCACGCACTGCTCGTCCTTGATGTGCTGCCGCCTCTGCGTGACAACGGTGTGCCACAAAGGCATGCCCAACACAGGTAGCTCAGCGGCGCAAGCACCTGCGTCCAGCAGAAAGCGCGCCAAATCAGTCAGGGCTGAGCGCGCGCCTGCAGCACCATCTTCGCAGTGTCGGAGCCGGCCAGGCCGGCCATCTTGCCGCCGACCTCCATCTGGCCCAGGCGCCGGAACGTCTCGGGCGCCTTGTCTGGGTTGTACCCCGCCAACGCCATCAGCTTCAGGCCGATCAGGT
>JAABUH010001531.1_pt1 | contig 25143 bp, 20 predicted proteins | sample 5559121 | NCBI WGS metagenome assembly JAABUH01 (sample SAMN10711871, study PRJNA513364) | rock metagenome | isolation source: Antarctica rocks | place: Antarctica: Victoria Land, Battleship Promontory nord | collected 2015-12-28
GCCTAAGGCATACCCGGGGGGGTATGCAAGAGGGACGGCACCAATCATGCGATCGGCGGTCAGCGGTGGGGGAACAGCCGGCGCAGAAACGAGGGTCCGTCGGGTGTCTCGGTGGCGTGTCCTGGGCAGCGTCGGGCGGCCGGGACGCCCCGCATCACCTGGTCGACGTGCTGGTACGCCCAGCTCCTGGAGCAGGTCACCCGCGGTTGGGCTCCCGACGGCACACCGGCGGTCGGTGTGCAGGAGCCGAACGTTATGCGAGGAGAACCGATGAACCACGGCTGCGCCTGCACCTGGGTACGCACCCGTTGGGCGGCCGTGCTCGCGGCCCTGACCTGGCTTGTCGTCGGGTGCGGCGCAACCGGCTCGCCGGTGGACACCACCACCACCGTCGCGCCCACGTCCACGACCACAGCAACGACAACAGCCACGACAGCGTCGGCGACATCTACGGCGCCTACCTCTACCTCGGTTTCACTGCCGGGCGGCCTGCTGGTTACCGACCCGCCGCACAACGCGGTCCAACCGTTCCCTGCCGCGGGACGCTGCCATGCACGGCAAGCGGCCAACGGCGTACTACCGGACCCCGCCTGCACCCCGGGGGCCGTCGACCCTCACGTCACCGACGCCACGCTGGAGAGCACGGTATGCCGACGCGGCGGCTACACCTCCACCGTCCGGCCACCCACGAGCGTCACCAACAGTGAGAAACGTCTGGCTCAGACCGCCTACGGGCAGAGCGACGGGCCCTCGGCGTACGAACTCGACCACCTGGTGTCGCTTGAGTTGGGGGGCACTCCCAACAGTGCGGCGAACCTCTGGCCCGAGCCGGGATCCTCCCCGAACGCTAAGGACAAACTCGAGAGCGCACTGCACGACCTCCTCTGCGCGCACCGCATCACCCTCATCGCCGCCCAGCACATGATCGCCACCGACTGGATCACCGCCTACCGGCAGATCCTCGGCACCCCACCACCGGGTTGAGGCCTGAACTCAGCGAGCAATAGCGACTATCGCGCGAGCAGATCCACCGCTGTGGGCAAGCTCGAACGGCTTCGAGACGACTACAACGGCGGGCACACCCCTTCGAACCCGTGCAAGGCTCCCTGCCCAGCGGGACCCACACCCGGCACCTAAGCCCACCGGGGAGGGGGAGCAGCCCACCCCTGAGACGAGGAAGGCGCTTGCGGTGGTGGATTCCCGTGGCGAGAGGTAAACAATCGGGCCTAGGAGTATCGCAACACGGGTGAGCTCTTCATCGGGGCACGGGCTCCGGCTGCGGGATCAGTTCTTCCTCGTGGGCGGCCGCATCGCGAGCCAGCGCGATGGTGGCGATCAGCATCACCACCACGGCGAGGGCGAGGGCGAGGGCTCCGGCACCGCCCACGGCCAGGTGCTCGCCGAGCACGGTCATCCCGATCGTCACCGCGATCAGGGGCTCGAGCACGATCATGGTGGGCACCGAAGCCTGCAGCGCGCCGGCGTGGAAGGCCGACTGCTGCAGCACGGTCGCGGCGAGCGCAACCACCGCGAGCACGTAGGGGGTGGGCACGCTGAGCAGGTGCGGCAAGCCACCGTGGGCCAGCCGCAGCACTGACGCCTTGGTGAGCACCGCGACTACCCCGAACAGGATTGCCACCGCCACCGCCAGCAACACCGCGCGCGTGCGTCCGAGGGTCCGGGCCGCACCCAGCACACAGCCCACCACCACTGGCAGGGCGACCGCGGCCACCAACCCCCAGGACAGTCCGGGCGGGCGGGCATACCCGGGTCGTGGATTGCCCATCACGACGAAGACGGCGATGGCCACGGTGAGCAGCACGGCCCAGACCCATTCGCTACGGGTCACCCTGCGGTGCGCCAGCCGGGCACTGAGCGGCAGCGCGAACAGCAGCGAGGACACCAGAACCGGCTGCACCAGCAGCAACGACCCCCTGCTCAGCGCTAACGCCTGCAACACGTAACCACCGATCGCCACCCCCGTGCCCGCCCACCACAACGGACGGCGGACCAGCGCCGTAGCCATGGCGCCGCTCACGCCGTGCTCGTTGGGGACACCCATGGTGGAGCGCTGCCGAACCACGATGCCCACCGCGATGAACAGCGCCGACGCCACGGCGAGCAGCACCGCCATCAGCTCTCGTGACACCCGCGTCCCGCCTTCCCTGCGTAGGGAGGAGTATGCGCCGACCCACTGTTCGCGGCGCTACTCGACTAGGAACTCCCGGGTGATGCCGGTGAACGCGGTCGTGGTTCCCGCACGGTTGCGGGCGTGCCCGGAGTAGGGGTGCCGTTAAGAATCGTGTCGTGAGCCCCAATCGACACCTGTTTACGCAGGTCAGGACCTCGATCGTTGCTGATCGTTTCGCTCGTCTCATCGGTATAGCGTGCAGCCAATGCGGCGCTGATCTGCAGAAACACGCCGAGGTTGTGCCTGGTGACGCGATTCTTAACGGCACCCCAACAACCGGGAGAAGGTCCGGCACTGGTCGCCATCGAGCTCGGCCCTCCCGAGGACCTGATTGGCGGTAGCTGCCTCCGACACGCACCCGCGATCTCCCCCTACTTGATGTAGGTACGGGAGAGTATGAGTCTATGACTGAGGCGTTGCCAGCATTGGTGCAGTGCGGCGCTGAGGCCGCGATGACGAGCATGTTCAACAGCGCCGTGCGCGGGACGGATCCGCAGGGCCAGGTGGCGTCGATGCCGATGCTCGGGCAGTGAGCACCGTCAGCGATGCCCCGCCTGACAAGACCGGGTACGGAAAAGGTGGTCGACGAGCCGGGCGACCAGCGCGCGGTGCTGCCGTCGTGCGCCAGGTTCGGGGGCGGCTGACGAGTTGGCTGGCTCGGCCGTTGGCCTCGCTTCACCTCGTTGTGGGTTTGCTGGTGTTGCTCACCGGGCTCGGGCTGGTGATGGTGTTGTCCGCGTCGAGCGTGGAGGCGTACGCCCTCGACGGTTCGGCGTACAGCCTGTTCACCAGGCAGGTTATTTTCGCCGTCGCCGGGCTGGTGTTGTTCTACGTTGCGTTGCGTCTTCCGGTGCGGATCATGCGGCGATGTGCGCTGCCCGCGTTGGTCACCTGTGTGGTGCTGCTGGCGTTGGTGCTCGTTCCTGGTGTCGGACATCTGGTGAACGGTGCGCGCGCCTGGTTCGTGCTCGGTCCGGTGTCGCTGCAGCCCTCGGAGCCCACCAAGATCATCTTCGCGGTGTGGGGTGCGCATCTGCTGGCCATCAAGCGTGGGCAGCTGCACACGCTGCGCCACATGCTCATCCCGCTGATTCCCGCCGCCCTGCTGATCGTGGGCCTGATCGTGGTGGAGCCAGATCTCGGCAACACCATCACCTTGGGCCTGGTCATCATGGGGTTGCTGTGGTTCGCCGGTGCCCCGGTGAAGCTGTTCCTCGCACTGGTGCTGGCCGCCGGGGGCGGGGCGTTGGTGCTGGCGCTGTCGGTGAGTTACCGCTCGGCGCGCATCGCATCCTTCTTGAATCCCTCGGCGGACCCGCAGGGCGCCGGATACCAGGCGATGCAGGCGACGTACGCGCTGGCCGATGGTGGTCTGTGGGGAGTTGGTCTGGGCCAGAGCCGGGCGAAATGGAGCTACCTTCCGGAAGCGCAGAACGACTTCATCTTCGCCATCATCGGCGAAGAGCTGGGCTTTATCGGCGCAGCGCTGGTGCTCGTGCTGTTCGGTATCTTGGCCTATCTGGGGCTGCGAATCGCGAGCCGCTCCGCTGATCCATTTCTCCGGCTGGTCACCGCAACGGTGACCGTGTGGTTGGTGGGGCAGGCCATCATCAATATCGGTTATGTCGTCGGTCTGCTTCCCGTCACCGGGGTGACCCTCCCGCTGATCTCTTCGGGCGGTACGTCGACGGCGGTGACGATGTTCGTCTTTGGGCTGCTGGCCAACGCGGCCCGCCACGAGCCGCAGGCGATCGCCGCGATGCGCACCGGTGGGCAGGGTAGGTTCGCGAAGCTGCTCCGGCTGCCCCCTCCCGAGCCGTATGTCCTGCGGCCAACGCCGCGGGTGGTCCGCGAGCAACCTCCGCGCCGCATGCCGGAGCAACGTCGCGGGCAGGGTCGCCAGCCGGCACGAGGGCCGCGCCCACGCAGCGCCGGGCCTGTTCGCCGCCTTCGCGACCGGTAGCGGGCGGCGGCGCGCCCGGCGTTCACGCGGTCACTCTGTTGCCTGTGGTGGTTGGCGAGCACTACCTCCGGTCCTCGGGGCACGTGGGTGTCACTCCGGTGATCCGCTCGCTGCAACCCCCCGGCCGCCACAGTGGTTGCACCCCCCGCGTGGCGCCCTGACTGGGGTTCGTCACGAAGTCCACATCGTTGGGGGAATGGGGATCTCGAGCGGGTGGAAAAAGTCCACGCCTACAGCGTGTAGGGGTGTGTCGGCGGAGTGGTGCTGCTGGTCACACTGTGGATCCGCGACAGTCCTACAGTATGTAGGGGTAGTGTGAAGCCTTCCGCAGCGCGTGATAGGGGAGGTGCCCCAAGTGAACGGCGAAGCGGGTCGGCATGCCCTCCCCGTGACGCGCCGCCACGTCGATGACGCCGACCAGGCGCAGCGCAGCAGTGAACGGCGCGTTCCACCTATCAGCGCACGCTCACCGCGGAGCGCACTTGCGACCTGGGCACGTCGAGTGCTCCTGACGATCGGTGTGGTCGTGCCACTGATGGCCGCGCTCATCGGCGTTGAGTGGGTGATCACCCCGTCCGTCGCCGACGCGCAGCAGCGGGTACATGCATTTGCGGTCAGTCATCACTCGGCCGATCTCGATCAGCCCGTACCCGCAAAGTATGCCGCCGCCTTGGTCGCGACCGAGGACGGCAGGTTCTACAGCCATCCTGGGATCGACGTTCCCGGAGTCGCCCGCCGCGCGGTGGGGGTGTTCCGCCAGGGTGGCGGGCAAGGCGGCAGCACCCTGGACCAGCAACTCGCCGGCATGCTGTATGGCGGCAGCCGGGAAGTCAGGAACGACATCGCCGCGCAGGCCGTTCTCGGCGTCAAACTCGACGCTACCTACTCCAAGGCGCAGATCCTGCAGATGTACGCCCAGATGCTCTATTTCGGGCAAGGTTTCTACGGCCTGCACGATGCCTCCTGCGGCTACTTCAACACCCCACCCCGAAATTTGACGTGGTCGCAGGCTTCCCTGCTCGTCGCGCTGCCCGAAGCGCCGAGCAACTATGACCTCGACACCGATCCGCAGGTAGCCGCGCAGCTCCAAGCCCACGTCCTCAATCGCCTGGTCGCCGCCGGCGCTCTGACCCGGGCGGAAGCCGACCAGATCACGCCGAACTCGTGGCAGCTGGCCACCAGAGCCACTACGGGTACGTCCTCCGGTTGTTGACCGCATGACCGCAACAGCGGCGGACATGTTCGCCCGGGCCGGTACAAGACGACGGACAACTCCCTGGGCGTACAGCCTTGCCAGACCTACAGACTGTAGGATCGCTGGCGGGACGACGGCCCTGACGACGACAATTGCGGGAAGTGAGGGCGGGATGGCTGCAGAGCAACCCCGATTCATGTGGGGACACGGCGAGTGCACCGCCGCGCGGGCCATGAGTCGAGGCCGGGGCCGATTGCGGAGAGCGAAGTGACAGCCCGGCACCCGGATCGCACACCAGCTCCCGGCAGGCCGGCCTGCCGCAGACACGCGGTGCCGGTGCGCCGTGCGGTACTACCGCAAGGCACTTACTCGATCCCCCCGGACTGTGTAGACCATGGTTGACGGTCCGCGGCGTCCCGACGGCGGGCGCGGCAGTGGCGTACCACCCCATGGGGGCGTACCACCCCATGGCGCGGAATGGGAAACCCGCAACCCTCCCCGAGGCGCAGCGCGGCTTCTAGGATCGGAGCCCTCCCGTCGCGCCAGAGGGAAACCACGGGAACCGCGGGCCGCGGGAGGCCGGGAGACCAGGCCTCGGTCCCGGTCCTCCACCCAGCGATCGGGCGCCGTCCGGGGCTCGCACCGGCGGAGGTACGGGCACAGTGGTACGCGAGCGCGCTGGCCGGTGATCCTGCCCCGGGTGGCGGCCACCCTCGCCTCGGTCATGGTCCTGGTGATCACCGGTGTCGCCTGGTCGACGCTGAATACGCTGACTCAGGGGTTGACGACGTCCAACGCCTTGGCCGGAACCAGCGGCTCGGGAACCAAGGACGGCTCGGTGAACATCCTGCTGATCGGACTGGACTCCCGCAAGGATCAGAACGGCAACCCGCTGCCGCAGGCCATCCTCGACCAGCTGCACGCCGGGGACAGCTCCGCCGGCGGCTACAACACCAACACCCTGATCCTGATGCACATCCCGAAAGACGGCAGCACGGTGACGGCGTTCTCCATCCCGCGCGACGACTACGTGCCCGTCCGGGGCATTCCGGGCAACGACCACGTCAAGATCAAGGAGGCATACGGGCTGAAGAAGGCCGCCACCGAGGACGCCCTGGCCAAGTCCGGGGTCACCGACCCACACACGCTGGAAATCCAGGGCCGCGAGGCCGGGCGGGCCGAGACCCTGCAGACGGTGCAGGACTTTCTCGGCGTCACGATCGACCACTTCGCCGAGGTGAACCTCGCCGGGTTCTACGACCTGGCTTCCGCGCTGGGAGGCGTGCAGGTCTGCCTGAATCACCCGGTGAACGACAGCTACTCCGGTGCCGACTTCCCTGCCGGTCCACAGACCTTGGACGGTGCCCAAGCGTTGGCCTTCGTCCGCCAACGCCACGGCCTGGCCAACGGTGACCTCGACCGCACCCACCGCCAGCAGGCGTTCCTCTCCTCCGTCACGCACAAGCTGGCCAGCGCCGGCACCTTCACCAACCTCGGCAAGCTGCAGAGCCTGATCGACGTGGCGAAGAAGGATGTGGTCATCTCCGCGGGCTGGGACATCACCACCTTCGTCCAACAGGCGCAGAACCTGACCGGGGGCAACGTGACCTTCGCAACGCTGCCCATCGAGCGGTACGACACCGTGGACGGACAAGCCGTGAACATCGTCGACCAAGCCAAGGTCCAACAGCAGGTGCGGATCGCCTTCGGTCTACAAGCGCCCTCACCGGCCACGACCACCGCGCCGCCGGCTGCTGCGCCCGTCACCGTGAACGTGCTCAACGGCGACGGGCGCCCCGGCTTGGCCACCACGGTGTCCAACGCCTTGGTCGGCGGGGGCCTCACGGCGGGAACCGTCGGGAACAGCACGCAACACGCCACCGCCGTCTCCTACGGCAGCGGTGCGCAGGGCCAAGCTGAGGCCATTGCCGGCCTGTTCGGGGCGCCCGCCGCTACCCCGGACACTGCCCTGCCCACCGCCACGGTCACCATCGTGCTCGGCACGGGCTTCACCCCCGCAGCTGATCTGGCGCAGCAGGCCACGACACTGAAAGCACCAACCCCACCACCGGCCGCACCACCGACCAGCACCGCCCCACCCGCGCCCGGACCGCAAGGCCTCCCCGTGGACGGCGGCGGCGTGCCCTGCGTCGACTAGCGATCGCGGCTGTATCGAACCGGCGGATCACTGTCCAGACGAGGGTGCCTGCCTACCGGCGCGCTGCACGATCTGGGTTGATGCCTCGGCGATGGGGCGGGCCGGGATCACCCTGGGCGTGCGTTTTACCGGGGCGGGGCGGCGGGAGGCGTCGGAGATGCGGAGCAGGATGGCCACCAGCATGTAGTTGGCCAGCAACGACGAACCGCCGTAGGACACGAACGGGGTGGTGATTCCGGTCAGTGGGATGAGTTTGGTGACGCCGCCGACCACCACGAACACCTGCCAGGCGATGGTGAAGGCCAGACCACCGGCCAGCAGCTTGCCGAAGGTGTCCCGCACGGCCAGGGCGGTGCGCATGCCCCGAATGACCAGGATGGCGAACACCATGAGCACGGCGGTGATCCCGATGAGGCCGAGCTCCTCGCCGATCGCGGCCACGATGAAGTCGGTCTTGGCGAACGGCACCATATCGGGGCGTCCCGCGCCGAGCCCGGTGCCCCCCACACCCCCGGTGGCCAGCCCGAACAGCGACTGCGAGAGCTGGTAACCGGTCGTGGAATACGTGGCAAACGGGTCGAACCAGGTTTGCACCCGCACCTGCACGTGGGTGAACAGGTGGTAGGCGACGAAGGCCCCGCCGACGAACAAGACTGTTCCGATGAGCAGCCAGCTCACCCGTTCGGTGGCGATGTAGAGCATCACCAGCACGGTGCCGAAGATCAGCAGCGCAAACCCGAGGTCCTTATCGAACACCAGGACGCCGATGGAGACACCCCACGCGAGCAGCATGGGGGCGAGGTCACGAGCCCGGGGCAGGTCCATGCCGAAGATGTGCTTGCCGGCGGTGTCGAACAAGTCGCGCTTGGCGACGAGGAACGAGGCGGAGAAGATCAGCAGCAGGATCTTGGCGAACTCACCGGGCTGGATGGAGAACCCGGCCAGCAGAATCCAGTTCTTGCCCCCGTTGACCTCGCTGAACCGGGCCGGCAACACCGCGGGGATGATCAGCAGCACCAGTCCGGCCAGTCCGCACGTGTACCCGTAGCGGGCGAGGCTGCGGTGGTCGCGCAGGAACCACAGCACCCCGAGGAACAGGACCACGCCGATGGCGGTCCACATCACCTGGTGCGAGGCGTCCCCGGACGGGATCGGTTCCCCGGCCTGCACCGCCTTGGCCGTTGCGGCGAGGTCCAGGCGGTGGATCATCACCAGGCCCAGCCCGTTGAGCAACGCCACGCACGGCAGGATCAGCGGATCGGCGTAGGGCGCGAGCTTGCGGACCGCCACGTGGGCCACGGTGAACAGTGCCAGGTACGCGCCGCCGTACCCGAGCAGGTCGGGGGAGAGCTGCTGGTTCTGGTTGACTTCCACCAGTACCAGCGCCGCGGTGGTGATCAGGGCGGCGAAGACCAACATGAGCAGCTCGGCTCCGCGCCGGGTACGGACCGGGGGGCTGGGCCCGATCCCCCCAGGCGGAGTCGGCGGTCGCGCGGTGGAGGCCATCAGCTCTCGGCTCCGCCTTGCGCCGGCGAACTGCGGAGACCGGGCAAGGTCGAGCCAGCCGGGCGGCTTCTCATCGGCGAGGCCGCCGACGGGTTGGGCCGATCTCAGGGATCGTCTCGGCCGGCATTTCCATCGTGGCTGCTCAGATACCGAGGAGTTGGCTGACCATGTGCAGGAAGGCGATCGTCGCGTCTCCCGCCGCGAGTGTGGTGACCGCGGCGGGGACGGTGCCGGCGAGGGCGAGTGTCGGACGGGACTGGGCGGCGGGGCCTTGCAGTGCTCGGACTCGTTCGAGGACGGCGTGATGGTGAAACGCAAGCAGGGGCGATCCGGTAGCGGGTGTGGTGAGGAGCGCGACCTTAGCCAGGGATGCGGCGGTGTGCTGTCGGCTGCCGATGGCGGCGGCCGCGGTTTCGTCGGCCCAACGTTCGACGAGGAAGGCGACCGCGTCACGGGTAGGTCGCAGCAGCGGGTTGACCGCGGCGGCGAGGTCCGCGATGGCGCGGTAGCGGTGATGCTGATGGTGCAGGTGCGCGCGTTCATGGGCGAGCACCACAGTTCGGTCCTCGGGGCTGGTCGCGCGCAGCAGGCCGGTACTGATGAGAATGTGCCCAGGACGACCGGGGACCGCGAGGGCGTGGGGGGTCGCGTCGGCAATGATGGCGAGTTCCCCGCCGGCGTGGCTGAGATCGCACACGGCCCGCAGGTCTTGTTCGGTGTGGCGGCGCACCCGCGCGGTCCGTCCCGCGCGCAGGCCACCCGCCACCAGGACCAGCATGGCGAGGGCGGCCACGAGGGTCGGGACCGGATCGCCAGTGGGTGGCCCTTCCCCGACGGCTGGGCTGCGCGCGATCAACGTGAGGGCCAGCAGAGTCAGGCCCCAGGTACTGGCCGCCGCCGCGATGGCGGCGCTGGCGGTCAGTACGCGAGTCGCGAGCGCGGGTGCGAGGCGGGTGGCCAACAGCGGAGTGGCGATCGGCAGAGCCAGCGACAGCAGCAACGGCAGATAGACGCTGATGCGCACTGGTCACTCCCCATCCTGGATTCAGTGAGAGTCGTCGCGGTGGATCGATCGGGTCGGGTCTCCGGTCGAGAGAACCCGACCGGGGATCACTCGTGGTCTGTGCTGATCAGATGACGCAAAGCCTGTTCATCGGCGGCACTGAGGCCGTGCACAAAGCGTTGCAGCACCGCGACGTGGTCTTTGCCTCGACCCATCACCGCGTGCATCCGTTCGGCGGCGAGCTCGGCTTGTCCGCGTGTCGGTTGGTAGGTGTGGGCCCTGCCGGCCTTCTCCCGGCTCACCAGCCCCTTGTCGAGGAGGCGGATCAGGATGGTCTGCACCGTGTTATAGGCGATGGGAGTACCCAAGCCCTCCTGCACATCGGCGGGAGTCAACGGACGCTCGGCGGCCCACAGCGTGGCGAGAACCTCGCTTTCGAGTTCCCCACGCCCACGGCGGTCACGTCCGTCACGACGATCCTTGACGGATATCACAGTTGGCCCCTCTCTCCGCACCCGACGGTGGTCCCACATATTGTAGGCGCTCGTCAGGGCGTTCCCCGAGAGACGGGCGATCTTCGGGTAGGTTCTCACCGCCTGCCTCACGTTGGTGCTTGGTCAACGGTCCATATCGCCCGACACGCGAAGCGCCCTACAGGCTGTAGGACTGGCAGGTACTCTTGGCGCGTGCCCCCATCCGTGGTAGCTGTTCTCGTCCCCGAGTGCCGGAGATGACCCCCATGCGTTCCTCCTTGGTCCGACTCGGCGGCTGTTGTGTGATCGCCGGTGTGCTGGTGGCAGGGCTGATGTTCCCGGTGGTCGGGAGCATCGGTTTGCTGTCCAACAAGACCAGCGACACCGTGGCCAGCGTCTCCACCGAGCTCGCCCAGGGGCAGGTACCGCAAATGAGCACCATGCTCGATGCCGCGGGGAACCCGATCGCCTACCTCTACGACCCGAACGGTCACCGCACCGTGGTCACTGCGGACAAGATCTCCCAGGCCATGAAGCTGGCCATCGTCTCCATCGAGGACAAACGCTTCTACCAGCACCAGGGCGTGGACTGGCGGGGCACGTTCCGCGCCCTGCTGACCAACTCCTCCTCGGGGTCGAATCAACAGGGCGCGTCCACGCTGGATCAGCAGTACGTGAAGAACTACGAGCTGTTGGTGGTCGCGCAGAACGACGCAGAACGCCAGGCGGCCACCGACCCCACCTATGCGCGCAAGCTCAAGGAAATCCGGATCGCCCTGACGCTGGACAAGGAGCTGGGTAAGCAGGAGATCCTCACCCGCTACCTCAACCTCGTCCCGTTCGGCTCCGGCGCCTACGGCATCCAGAGTGCCGCACAGACCTACTTCGGCATCGACGCCAAAGACCTCAACGTGGCGCAGTCGGCCATGCTCGCCGGGATGGTGCAGTCCAGCTCGGTCACCCCCTACACCAATCCCGAGGCGGTGTTGGCTCGCCGCAACGTCGTGCTGGACACCATGCAGGCCAACGGCGTGCTCAACGCCACCGACACGGCCAATGCCAAAGCCGCGCCGCTGGGAGTGCTGCCGCAACCCAAGACGGTGCCCAACGGTTGCGTGGGCGCCGCCGGGGCGCAGAGCACCGGCTTCTTCTGCTCCTACGTGCTGAAGTACCTCGCCGACGCCGGCATCAGCCCGGATGAGGTCAACAAGGGCGGCTACACCATCAAGACCACGCTGGACCCGAAGGTGCAGGCCTCAGCGAAGGCGGCCACCAACAAGTACGCCCCCGCCGATCTGAACAACATCGCCAGCGTGATGGACATCGTGGCGCCGGGCCAAACCTCGCACAAGGTGCTGGCCATGGCCGACAGCCGCACCTACGGTTACGACGCCGGGGCGAAGGAGACCTCGCTGCTGCAGACCGCGAAGCTGGAGAGCGACGGCGCCGGGTCCATCTTCAAGATCTTCACCACCGCCGCCGCCATGGAACAAGGCTTGGGCATCAACGCCATCCTGGACACCCCGCAAACGGTGCGCATCAGTGGCTTCGGCACCGGTGGCTGCAACGACGGCAGCAATGACTACTGCGTGAAGAACTACAACGGCAGCTACAACTCGCAGTACTCAGTGACCCAGGCGCTCGCGGAGTCCCCGAACACCGCCTTCGTGAAGCTGATCGCCTCCACCGGCGTGACACTCACGGTGGACATGGCCGTCAAGCTCGGCCTGCGCTCCTACGCCACCCAGCCCAGCGAGGACCCGGGCCTGAGCATCGCCGAGAAGTTCAAGAAGCAGAACCTGGCCTCGTTCACCCTCGGCCCGGAGGCCGTGGACCCGGTGGAGCTGTCCAACGTGGCCGCCACCCTGTCCTCGGGCGGCATGTGGTGCCCCCCGACCCCCATCGACTCGATCACCGACGCCAACGGCAAGCCGGTGAGGGTGAATACCCCCCCGTGCGAGCAGGTCGTGCCGCCCGGTCTGGCGAACACCCTCGCCAACGCGCTGAGTCAAGATCACCTACCGGGCGGGACCGCCTCGGGCGCGGCCAGCACCGTGGGCTGGACCATGCCGATGTCGAGCAAGACCGGCACCACCGAACGCGAGTACTCCTCGGCGTTCCTGGGCTTCACCAACACACTCGCCGCCGCGAATCTCGTGTTCGACGACTCCAATCAGCCCGGTGGGATCTGCCACGACCCGCTGCGCAGCTGCTCGACGGCCAACCTCACCGGTGGTCAGGAACCCGCCAGGACCTGGTTCGCCACGATGAAACCGATCATCGACAGCTTCGGCCCGGTATCCCTACCGCCCACGGACCCGAACTATCTCACCGGCGTTGGCAAGAACGTGGTGCCCGACGTCGTCGGGATCGCGGCCGCCGACGCCACCCGACTGCTCTCTGACAACGGTTTCTACGTCACCCAGACCAGCCAGGCCAACGGCAGCACCCAGGGCACCGTGGTGAGCCAAAGCATCACCGGTCCCGCCGCGCCCGGCTCCACCATCGTTCTGTCTGTCAGCACCGGCCACGCCCCGGGCACGTCCACCGGCCCTCGAACCTCAGGCTCCCCCCGGGGGCAGCAGACCATTGGGGTCCCGATACCTGGGGTGGCGCCCATCGTGGTCCCGCCCGGGGGCTGACATTCCCGCAATCCCACCCCCGGGGTAGTGCGTCCCGGAAGGGGCATCGACGGTGCTGCGCCGCTGGCACCTACGCGCTGTAGGCTCTGTGGGGCACCCAGGTGAAGCGGATCGACTCCGCCGCCGTACCACCCCACCCACGGCGTCGACGCCACCGGAGGCAACGATGCAGCTCAAGCCGAGCGCGGAGGCCGGCTCACGGCGCCGGGCAGGGTGGCTGACCCCGAATGTGCGGGTGCTGTGCGGGGTGAGTTTCCTCCAGGACGCCGCCAGCGAGCTGCTGTACCCCATCCTGCCGATCTTCCTCACCGTCACCCTCGGAGCACCTGTCGCCGTTGTCGGAGCGGTGGAAGGCGCCGCGGAAGGGGTCGCGTCGTTGACCAAGCTCGTCGCCGGACGCTTCGCCGATCGCGGCAGCAAGAAACCGCTCATCGCGATCGGTTACGGGCTGGCGGCGGTCGGCAAAGTGATTCTTGCCCTAGCCGGGACGTGGCCGGTGGTGCTGGCCGCTCGCTGCGTGGACCGGCTCGGCAAAGGAGTGCGGGGGGCACCCCGCGACGCGCTGCTCATGGTGGGCGCCGCACCGGCCTATCGAGGCCGGATCTTCGGGGTGCACCGTGCGGTCGACACGGCCGGTGCTGTCGTCGGCCCCGCAGTCGGCCTGGGACTCTACGAGCTGTTCGACCATCAGATCCGCCCGCTCCTGATCGTCGCGGTCATCCCGGCGGTGTTCTCGGTGCTGTTGGTCCGCGCGGTCCGCGAAACGCACCACCCCGACCCGCATGTGCAGGCACCTGCTGAGCGGTCACCGATGCCGGCGCGTGGGGCAGCACCGACGGCGTTGCCCCGACGCCTCCGCGCCCTGATCGGGGTACTTACTTTGTTCTCGTTGGTCAACTTTCCCGATGCGTTGCTGCTGTTGCGCGCCCACGACCTGGGCCTATCCACCGCCGGGGTCATCGCCGCCTACATCGTCTACAACCTCGTTTACGCCGGGTTGGCCTATCCGGCCGGTGCGCTGTCCGACCGGGTGCCTCGCCACCTGGTCTTCGCCGCGGGTCTGGTGTTCTTCGCCGTCGGCTACCTGGGGCTTGGTCTCATCGACTCACCGGGCTGGGTGTTCGTGCTGCTCCCGCTCTACGGCGGGTTCGCCGCCGCCACCGACGGTGTGGGCAAGGCGTGGGTTGCCAGCCTGGCCCCACCCGGGCGACAAGGTGGCGCCCAAGGCCTCTACCAAGGCCTCACCGGCGCTGCGATACTCGTCGCCGGTATCTGGGCCGGGCTGGCCTGGAACACCTCAGGACAGCTGCCCCTGCTGATTTCCGGTGCCCTCGCCCTCGCCGTTGCCCTCGCCCTGGCCGTGGCCGGCCGGCAGCTCACCCCACGCGCCTGAGGGCGAGGACTACATCAGCCCCGCCGACGGGGGCTACTTCTCCACACTTCCCGGCCTACGCGACGACATCGATTCCGATGGTCGAGCACTGCTGAGCTGACCACAGCGCGAGCCACACTCAAGGAGAACCTCCACAGTGACCACTTCCACAGCCCACCTACACACTGTAGGCGTAGGCTGGCGGGTCGACGCGTCCAGTGGAGGTGACAGGTGAACAGCAGGGCTGAGCGGACAGTGCCGTCTGTGAGTCGCTCGCAGGGGCGGCACGAGGATGCCAGTGGTGTGTTGCTCGCCGGTTTGTCGGTCGGGTTGATCCTCATCGCGATTCTGTTGGCTCTGGTGGACCGCTGGGCACCGGGGGTTTTCGTCACCGACGAGCGGGTCGAACTCATCATCGTCGGGATGTTGCTCGGCTGCGGGGTCGCCGCCGTCCGTCACTACCGGCATCCACGGGGCCGCCGGAGTCCACCCGGGCAGCGGTGATCAGCCAGCACCGCGCCACCCGGCCCAGGCCCCCGCATCGGCAGCCCCGCAGGCGAGCCAGGACCTGGTTGCGTCGTCTCGTCGTCGCCGCCGTCGTCTTGGTGGCCCTTGCCGGTGTCATCTTCGGTGGGTTATGGGTGCTGACCCCGTCGGTCGGTGACGCCGAGGCGCGGGCGAGCGCCTTCGCCCAGAGCCACCAATCCAACGATTTCAACCAGCCGATACCCGCGAAGTATGCGACCGCGCTGATCGCCACCGAGGATAGCCGCTTCTACAGCCACCACGGCATCGACAGCCTCGGCGTCGCGCGCGCCGGGCTCGGGATCTTCGGTGCCCAGGACACCGGCGGCAGCACCCTGGACCAACAGCTCGCCAAGAACCTGTACAGCAACGGGCAGCGCTCCACGACCGACATCATCGAGCAGGTGGTCCTCGGCGCCAAGCTCGACGCCGCCTACTCCAAGGCGCAGATCCTCGAGATGTACGCCCAGGTCGCCTACTTCGGGCACGGTTTCTACGGGCTGCACGACGCCGCCTGCGGCTACTTCAACACCCCACCCCAAAATCTGAGCTGGTCGCAAGCCTCGCTGCTCGCCGGCCTGCCCCAAGCCCCGAGCAACTACGACCCCCTGGCCACCCCCCAGACCGCCGGCGAGCGTCAGCAACACGTGCTGGACCGCCTCGCCGCGGTCGGCGCCCTCACCCACACCCAGGCCGACCAGCTCACCCCGCAGTCCTGGCACCTCGTCACCGGGAACGTCACCCCTGCACCGGGTTGCGGACCCCACGGGTGATCACCGTTTCCGCTGTTCGCTCGCAAGCCCTCGGTTGGGCCGGACGCAAGTACCTGGCCCGCCGCACCCGCCACGGTCTGGACCTGTCTAAGCTCGGGTTCCTGCCGGGTGCTGCGTTGATGCCGCTGCACCGCACCGGTGTGGACCCCGTCGCCGACCTCGCCCGGCTGCGGCGCACCGCGCCGATCGCCAAGCTGCCCCTCGGCTTCGGGTTCACCGTGTGGCTGGTGTCCGGCTACGACGAAGCGAAGGCGGTCCTCGGCACCATCGAGGGGTTCAGCAACGACTTCACCCATCTCGTCGGCACTGCCGGTGCCACCGCCGCGGACCATCCCGGTGGGCTGGGGTTCGCCGACCCGCCCGGCCACACCCGGCTGCGGCGGCTGCTGACCCCGGAGTTCACGATGCGCCGGCTGCAACGGCTGACCCCCAGAATCGAGTCGATCGTCGCCGCGCAACTCGACACGCTGGGCACCCGCACCGGACGGGTCGACCTCTGGCCGGACTTCGCCCTACCCATCCCCGCCCTGGTCATCTGCGAACTGCTGGGCATCCCCTCGGAAGACCGGGCCGATTTCCAGCGGCTGGGCACCGCACGCTTCGACCTCCTCGCCGGTGCCGGCCCGTCCCTTGGGGCGCTGTCGGAATCCCTCGCCTACCTGCGCGGGGTGGTGAAACACCAACGCAGCCACCCAGGCGACGGCCTGCTGGGCATGCTCATCACCGAACACGGCGAGGACATCACCGACGAGGAACTCGCCGGACTCGCCGACGGCCTGCTGACCGGCGGCCTGGAGACCACCGCGAGCATGCTCGCCCTGGGCGCGCTACTCCTGCTGCAAGACGAGCACGCCCGGGAGCGCCTGCTGTGCGATGAGACCGCAGCGGCGCCGGTGGTGGAGGAGTTGCTCCGCTACCTCAGCGTCGTCCAGGTGGCCTTCCCGCGCTTCGCCACCCAAGACATGCACATTGGTGGTGTCCAGATAGCGGCCGGTGACCTCGTGGTGTGCTCGCTGAGCGGCGCCGACCGCGACCAAACACTCGGACCGGGCATGGAGCACTTCGACCCGGTGCGCGACCCGACCGCGCACCTCGCCTTCGGGTACGGCATCCACCGCTGCCTCGGCGCCGAGCTGGCGCGCATCGAACTGCGCATCGCCTACCCGGCCCTGCTGCGCCGCTACCCCGACATCGCCCTGGCCGCCGCACCCGAGGAACTCTCGTTCCGCACGACCTCCCTCGTCTTCGGGCTCGACTCGCTGCCCGTCACCCTCGGCCACGCCCACAACCCCGCCCGCCGTTCGACCCGCACGCACACCGCTGGAGGCAACCCATGATCGAAGTCCGCGACGTCACGAAACGCTACGGCGACAAAGTCGCCGTGCGGGACCTGACGTTCACCGTGCAACCCGGCGTGGTCACCGGCTTCCTGGGGCCCAACGGTGCCGGCAAGTCCACCACCATGCGGATCATCGCCGGACTCGACGCCCCCACCCACGGGTCGGTCACCGTCAACGGCCACCGCTACGCCGACGCCACCGCACCGATGGCCGAGCTCGGCATCCTGCTGGAAGCCAAAGCGGTGCACACCAGCCGCTCGGCGTTTCACCACCTGCTGGCCGTGGCCCAGACCAACGGCATCCCCCGCAGCCGGGTTGATGAGGTGATCGAGCTCGTCGGGCTGCGCGAAGTCGCCAAGAAACGGGCCGGCGGTTTCTCCCTCGGCATGGGCCAACGCCTCGGTGTCGCCTCAGCGCTGCTGGGCAACCCGCAGACCGTCATCCTCGACGAACCGGTCAACGGGCTGGACCCCGAAGGCATCCTCTGGGTCCGCAACCTGCTCAAACAACTCACCACCGAGGGACGCACCGTGTTCGTGTCCTCGCACCTGATGAGCGAGATGGCGCTGACCGCCGAGCACCTCATCGTCGTCGGCCGCGGCGAGTTGATCGCCGACACCAGTGTCGCCGCGTTCGTCGCCCAGGCCTCCAGCAACGTGGTCACCGTGTGGTCCCCCCAGGCCTACGAGCTTCGTGAGGCGTTGGTGGGGCCGGACGTGACGGTCACCAGCAGCCAGCCGGGTGAGCTGGAGGTGCACGGGCTGACCGCCAAACAGATCGGCGACATCGCCTTCGACAACCGGGTGCGGGTGCACCAACTCTCGATGCGGGAAGCCTCGTTGGAAGAGGCCTTCATGGAACTCACCCGCGACGCCGTGGAGTACCACGCCCACACCAGCGGTGAGGCCCCCACCACCGAGCAGCTGAGCAGCGCCGTCACGACAGGAGAGCGACGATGACCACCACCGCCCCCACCCCGGTGGACGCCGGGCTCCCCGGGATGCGCGTCACCCAGTCCCGGGTCATTCGTTCCGAATGGACCAAGTTCCGCTCCCTGCGCTCGACCAACATCACCCTCACCGTGGCGATCGTGCTGACCATCGGGATCGGCGCCCTGATCTCCGCGGTCACCGCCGCCCGCTACGGGGACATGCCCGCCAACCGGCGAGCGCATTTCAACGCCATCATCACCAGCCTCAACGGGGTCCGCATCTCCCAGCTCGCCGTCGGCGTCCTCGGCGTGCTGCTCATCACCGGGGAGTACGCCACCGGGATGATCCGCTCCTCGCTGACCGCGGTACCCAAACGATTGCCCGTGCTCTGGGCCAAGATGGCCGTGTTCACCGGCGTCGTCGGCATCACCTCGGTGATCTCCACGATCGTCGCGTTCTTCCTCGGCCAAGCCCTGATGACCAGCAAACACCTCAACGCCTCCATCACCGCCCCCGGCGCCCCGCGCATGGTGCTCGGCGCGGGCATCTACCTGCTGCTCATCGGCCTCATCGGCATGGCCCTGGGATGCCTGCTCCGCAACACCGCCGCCGGCATCTCCGCCCTCGTCGCCCTGTTCTTCGTCATCCCCCCGATCCTCGACCTGCTCCCCACCAGCTGGTCGGACACCCTCGGCCCCTACCTACCCTCCACCGCCGGAGAAGCCTTCTGGGGCAACCCCGACACCACGCACCTCTCACCCTGGGCCGGCCTCGCCGTCCTGATCGGCTGGACAGCCATCCTGGTCGCGCTCGCCGCCACCCGCCTCACACACCACGACGCCTGACACCACACGAGTCGCGGTGATCCCCCACCACCTCGAGGTCGGTGACCGTCGTGTGCTGGCCCGATCCGCCGACTCACTTGCTCGAGCCTGAGCCACCAGCAGGCGACGATAAGCGCAGCGGAGGCGCATCACCGCGGGTCAACTAACCGACCATGCTGCTGGTGGAATCCACCAGCACAGGTGCCCCAGACTGATGTAGCGATCTTCGAACTCGGCCAGCGTGACGGCCGCATCATGGGTTCGTGCGATCTCCCGGCTGGCTCGGCCCATGCGGCGGCGCAGTGGCGCCTCGGCAAGCAACGCCAGCCCGTGGCGGCTCACGGCGTCGACATCCCCGGGGCGGTAAAGGAAACCGTTGATTCCTGGGTGCACCAAGTGCGGCAGGGCCATTGCGTCGGCGGCGATGATCGGTAAGCCACTGGCCATCGCCTCCAGCGTGGCCAGGCTCTGCAACTCTGCGACCCCGGGCATGACGAAGACATCGGCAGCGGCGTAGACGCGGGGCAGGTCATCGTCGGGGACAAACCCGAGGAAGTGCACGTGCTCGGCCACCCCGAGTTGATCGGCCAACACCGCCAGATTGTGCTGCTGGGTGCCGGTGCCGACCAGCACGATCTGGGCGTCGACGAGGTCCCGAATGGCGGGAAGCGCGCCCACCAAGTCCTGCAGGCGTTTTTCCTCATCGAGGCGTCCCACGAACAACAACGTGGCCCGGTCGGGCAGTCCGAACGCGGCGAGGAGGCCGGTGTCCGCGCGAGTGTGGAAACGGTCCAGATCAATACCGCACGAAATCGCCTGGATAGGGGGCTTTAGACCCTTGTCGCGAATAAGGTCAGCCGCGATCGGAGTGGGAGTTGTCACCCACTCGGCGCGGTTGAACATCCGCGCGAAATCCCACCAGGCGACAGCGCAGACCAGACGCCGCGCAATGGTCGGTATATGGCCGTAGGCGAGGAGGTTGTCGGGCATGAAATGGTTGGTGGCCACCAGCGGAAGCCGCTGTCTATGCGCCGCGCGCAGCAGTGACCGGCCGATCGGAAAGTGGCCCTGCACATGGACGACGGAAGGCACCACATCGTCCAGCACCGCGCGGACACGGGTACTCACCGGTGGTGGTAGGCAGACCCGAAAGGTGGGGTGGACGAGGGTGGGAACCGAGGGGAGCCGGTACACCGTGACACCGTCTTCGATGTGGGTGCTCGCGGCGCCGTCGGCGCTGGGGCAGATCACATGAACATCGTGGCCGCGGGCGGCGAGACCCGTGGCCAGGCGGAAGGTGAAGTAGGCGGCGCCGTTGACGTCGGGGTGGTAGGTGTCCGTGCCGATGAGGACCCTCAGCGGTCCCCTCGGCGAGGTCGGCTGCATCGCCCGGTCGGTGGCGCTCGTGGGGCCTGGCCCGGCGTCGCCGGAGGGCGGATGGGATCGGTCCACCTCGGAGCGCCCGGGCACGTGGGCGGGGGAGCGGGCGAGCACGGCGATCCCGACGGTGATGAGGACCGCGCCGAGGGAAACGGCGAGGGTTTGTCCCGGGCTTGTCGGAACAGGTTCGTGCAGCAGCAGTATCCCGCCGGTGGCGGCGACGACGGGGTCCACGACGGTCACGGTGGCCAACGCGGCGGCGAAGCCACCAGCACGGTAGGCACTTTGGGTGAGCAGAAACCCGAGCGGAGCGAGCAGCGCGATGCCCGCACCAGCGAGCAGCATCGGCTCGGCCGCCCCGGGCTGGCCATCAATATGCATCAACACCCGAGCCAGCGCCGACGTGGAGCCGAACGCGATCCCCGCTCCGATCGCGAGGAACAATGATCGCAGCGACCCGCTCACGAGCCGGGCGGCTGCGGTCGCGGCCGCCGCCAGGGCACCCGCGGTCACCAGGAGGGCGGCGACCGGCTCCTCGCCGACCGTGCCGGTCCCGACCCCGACCGGGAGAGCGCCCAACAACGCACCGAGGCCGGCCAACACGATCAACGCGGACATCAGCTCCCGCAATTGCACCCGGTGATGGCGTAGTGCCGCGGCCAAGGGAACCGCGAACAGCAGACCGGTCACCCCCAGCGGCTGCACCAGTGTCAAGGGTCCGCGGGAGAGGGCGAGCAGATGCAAGCTCGCCCCCACGCCGGTCGCGGCGATCCCTGCCAACCACAAGGGCCGGTGGGCCAGCTGCCACAGCAGCCGCGGGTCGGCGAGCCCCCTAGTCGTTGCGCGGGCGGCTTCATGGTGTTGCAACGCCGCGGCGACGGCATAACAGAATGCACCGGCCAGCGCCGCAAGTACCGACTGGAAGATCACGGTGCACACCATCCGCTCTCAAGGTTCAGAGGCACGGAAGTCCAGTAATCCGAGCGTCATCCTACAGACTGTAGGGTCTTCTACCCTACACCGTGTAGGGTCACCCGAAGGGGCACGTGCAGATCAACCTGGCAACGTCCACGGTCGGCAGCCGATTACGTGGCATCGGTGTCGAAGGGCGGTCGCTCACCCACCGCCAATGTTGCCTCGGCACTGGTCGGGTTCAGCCCCGGCTTGGCGCGATCGGGCATGGGTTGCCCGGGCGCGCTGGGCCGGCCCCGGCTGGCGCGATCGTGCGCTTCCCCATCCATCGCCAGCGGCGCGAATAAGGAGTCGTCTCCGTCCAAGAGATGCTTGGTGATGGCGGATCGCGGGTTGAAGCCACGCAATCGCTGCAGCTCGGCTAGCGGCGCCCGCAACTCGTCGAACTCCGGCCCCAGCTCATCCTTGAGCTGCTCACGCGCGCCGGTCGCATACTCCCGCACCTGTTTGATGGTGTGCGCCAGCCACACTGCAGCAGAAGGCAGGCGTTCAGGGCCCAGGATGAACAGTGCAGCGATGCCCAGGACGAACAACTCCGACGTGCCAATACCGAACATGGTTCCAACCTTCGGGTGCGGAAGCAGATGCCAGGTCGCCTGCCTAGTCGAAACGGTCCCACGGACAACCTACAAGCTGTCGGTAGAGTCGGGACTGTGGAAATTGGAACGAGGAGATCACCGATGGCCTCCATGAGGCACCTCCGCGGAGTGTTTCAGAGGTCGCTTGAGGTGAACCTTCCGGCGGTGGGGCAACAACGCCCAGCTCCGCCGATGAACGGCCGACGGCCGAAGCACCATCACGGCACTGGTGCGGGGCCGTTGCGGTGACCGACTCCGCCTATCCGCGCCCCCAAACGCGGCCTCCCGAGCGGCGAAAGAAGCCAACGAGGTGGCGCAGGATACGACGCAGCATCTATGCGCTGGTCGCGTTGGGGATCATCGGCCCGATCGTGGCCTTTATGGTGGCCTACGTGGTCATCAAGCTGCCGCAGCCTTCGGACTTGAAGACCAACCAGGTCGCGACCCTCTTCGCCCAGGACGGCAAGACCCAGGTGGCGCGCATCGTTCCGCCCGAGGGCAATCGCACCGACGTCACCATCGCCGACATCCCCACGCACGTGCGATACGCGGTGCTCTCGGCCGAGGACCGCACCTTCTACTCCAACCCCGGCTTCTCGGTGTCCGGCACGGCACGCGCGACATGGAACGACCTGACCGGCGGCGCCACACAGGGTGGGTCCACCATCACCCAGCAGTATGTGAAGAACGCGCTCACCGGTAACGGCCAGACGCTGACCCGCAAGCTCAAAGAGCTGGTGATCTCCACCAAGCTGTCGCGCCAGACGTCCAAGGACGACATCCTGACCGCCTACCTCAACACCATCTACTTCGGGCGCGGCGCCTACGGCATCTCCGCCGCGTCCAAGGCCTACTTCAACAAACCGGTGAAGGACCTGACGGTCGCCGAGGGCGCCGTCCTCGCCTCCTCCATCCGCAGCCCCACCGCGCTCGACCCGACCGAGCACCCCCAGGCGGCCCAGCGGCGCTGGAGCGACGTGCTCGACGGGATGGTGACCCAGAACTAGAACTGGCTGTCACCGAGTGACCGGACGGCACAGGTGTATTCGAAGGTGATCCCGCCCGCCGACCCCGACGTCTCCACGGGAGTCACCGGGCCCAACGGCCTGATCGTGAACCAGGTCAAGGCCGAGTTGGTGGCGTCCGGGATCAGCGAGCAGCAGCTGGCCACCGAAGGCCTGCAGATCACCACGACCATCGACCCTAAGGCCCAGCAGTCCGCGGTCGACGCCGCGCAGAAGAACCTCCAGGATCAGCCGAAGAACCTCCGCAGTGCCGTCGTGTCGGTCGATCCGCACAACGGCGCCGTGCGCGCCTACTACGGCGGGGACAGCGGCACCGGCTTCGACTACGCGCAGTCCACGAGTCTGCAGCCCGGGTCATCGTTCAAGGTATTCGAACTCGCCGCCGCCCTGAAGAAGGGCATCCCGCTGAGCAAGACCTACGACGGCTCGTCCCCGCGGACCATCGCCGGGATGAAGATCTCCAACTCCGACGGCGAGTCGTGCGGGCGTTGCTCGCTGGCCACCGCGCTGAAGATGTCGCTAAACACAGTGTTCTACCAGCTGACCGTGGACGTGGGCCCGCAACTGGTCGCCGACACCGCTCACGCCGCCGGGATTCCGCCGCAGTTCCCCGACAGCAAGAAGACGCTGGTGGGTGACAACGGCGAGCCCCCCAATGCCGGCATCGGGCTCGGTGCCTACAACGTGCGTCCGATCGACATGGCCGGCGCCTACGCCACCTTCGCCACCAGCGGCCTTCAGCACGACGCATACTTCGTCCAGAAGGTGGTCACCTCCGATGGCACCGTGCTGCTGGACCGGGGTGCCCCGGCGGGCAAGCAGACTATCGACCCTGCCGTGGCCAAGAACGTGACCGCCGCCATGGAGCCGATCGCCGGATACTCCCGCAGCCACAACCTTGCGGGCGGCCGGGAGTCCGCGGCGAAGACCGGCACCTCGCAGCTCGGTGACGTCACCAGCAGCAACAACAACCGCGACGCGTGGATGGTCGGGTTCACCCCGTCGTTGTCCACCGCCGTGTGGATCGGCACCGACAACAACGAGTCCATCAAGACCAGCGGCGGCGGCATCATCTACGGCTCTGGACTGCCCGCGGACATCTGGAAGTCCACCATGGACGGTGCCCTGCAGGGCACGCCCAAGGAAGCGTTCCCGGACGCGCCGGGGATCAGCGGAGGCTCGGGTGGCGTGCCCCCGGAGACGACCTACGTCGCACCGCGACGGACAACCACCTACTACCAACCCACGCCGACCACCACGCCACAACAGCCAACGACCGAAGCACCGACCACCACCGAGCCGGTCCCGACAACGACTCCGCCACCAACAACGACGACCCCACGAACGGCGGCAACGACAACCACGACAACCACGACAACCACCAGGCCGCCGCCGGCGAAGTGCTTCCCCGGTACCGGTCTGCCGCTGGGCTGCGCGCCCTAGACGGACACTGCTGCAACGGCCCGGCGCCGCCGATCGTCACTGTGCTGACCGCTGGCTAGCCTCGCCACCCGAGACGAGTTCGCCACGACCCGAGTTGATCAACTACTGCGTCATCGTCACCGGCTGGCGACCAGGCGCGGGTCGACAGCCGTGGGGCGCGGAGAACGGCCGGACGTCAGGGCAACGATCAGCGTGAGCAACAGCGGACCGAGGATCCAGCCGGCGAGCACATCGCTGAGCCAGTGGTAACCGCCGTATACGAGGGCTAACCCGACCAGGGCGGGCACACCCACGGACAGCGCGATCCGCCACCGGGTCCTGGCGGGGGACACCAGCTTCGCGGCCAGCCCCCAGACCACGACGGCGGTGGTGGTGTGCCCGGACGGCCACGATCCACCGTCCCCGGGTAGGTGACCACTCGGTCCCGGCAGGGCGACGGCGCTCTTGAGGGAGAGGACTGTGGCGGTGAGGACCGCCACGGCGACCACTGCGATGAACAAGGGCCGCCACGTCCGGCGGTGGAACCCCACCACCAACGCGAGGCCGATCAGGGCGGGAACCATGAAGAACGGGTTACCGAGCCAGGTGAGCCAGCTTGCCACCGTTTGCAGCGGTGTGATGCGCGTGCCCGCCAGGGTGTGCTCGAGGAGGTGATCGAGTCGGGCCACCGGTCCGTTGGTGAGAACCTGCTGGAGCAACACCGCCAAGGCGAGCAGCGCACCGCCTAGAGCGTGTCTGCTAATTGCGGACGCGGTGGTGGATGACGATCGCGGCCAGGGTGACGCCGCCGAGGTAGGTCAGTGCGTACTTGTCGTAGCGGGTGGCGACGCCGCGCCATTGCTTGAGCC
>JAABUH010001533.1_pt1 | contig 25105 bp, 29 predicted proteins | sample 5559121 | NCBI WGS metagenome assembly JAABUH01 (sample SAMN10711871, study PRJNA513364) | rock metagenome | isolation source: Antarctica rocks | place: Antarctica: Victoria Land, Battleship Promontory nord | collected 2015-12-28
CTCGCCCTGAGCACCGACGACCTGCTCACCGTGCGCGCCTTCGGGCGCACGTCGGCGCTGGAGTTACGCGACGCCCTCGTGCGCGCGGGCGTCCTCACCGACAGCCAAGCCGCCGCCCGGTTCGCCGACCTGAGGGGGGGCGCGGCCGAGGTGTAGGGCGGGCAATGCACCGCGGACGGCGTGCCACGGGACGGGCGTGACGCCAGGCCAGGGCGCGTTCCCCGGGCGCAAAGGTCACATCGGCGACCCGCGTCGAGTAACCTTGGCTGTCGGTCGCGCCGTTGCGCAGGAGCCTCGTCGTTAGCGCAAGGATTGTATAGGTATGCAGCTAGGCGGCACACCTGTCAACAGGTGAGGGCAGCGCTAAGGCCGGCGGACCGGACGTGTGGGTGAACTATCAGGGCAAGTGATAGGCGCGCATATCTCATTTTTCGCAGGATCACACATAGGTGATGCCGCGCCCAGAAGCGATGATCCACGTACTATCGTTAAACAACTTAACCGTTGCTTGTGTATGAGGTAGAACAAGATGTGGACCGAGAATGCACACCATGTCGGCACTGGTCCTGGTATATGTGCAACACGCGACTTGCTGCTACCAAGCCCTGGTCCGCGGCCACCGGTAGGCCGAAGACGCCTTCACGCGACATGGCCGCGCGTGTAGCCGTTGGTCACGGCGATCGACGCCTTGGGCCATTGCTGCATGCGTCCCCTCCACCGCGAGTAGATGATCGACGCGCGATAGGACGTGTTGGCCATCGGCGACAAGGGGGGCATCGCCGCTGGCGTGCCCGTGGCATGCCGCTCCGTGCCCCATCTCATCGTCGGAGCGATGGCGCTGGAGAGCTTCCTTGTCGGACAGGTTCTAGCCCGTGGGAGGGAAACGCTTGGCCTTCATCTTCGAGACCAGATCAGCGGACTCGTCGTGTGTTGACACGATCTGGCGGACGCGCAGCGAGCGCGCTGGCTCGTTTATTTCTCGTGCCGTGAGCCAGTGGGAGATGGTCGTGACGCGACGCGAGGACGGGACGACCCTCACGGTGCGCGGGCCGGAAACGAAAGCGACGCCGGCGCCCATCCCCGAGGACGCTGAGTTTGTTGGCATCACGTTCAGACTCGGTGCCTTCCTCCCCCATCTGCCCGTGCGCGCCTTGGTGGATGGGACGGTGACCCTGCCCGAAGCGACGCGGACATCCTTCTGGCTGCAGGGCTCGGCGTGGCGATTCCCCGACTATGCCAATGCGGACACGTTCGTCGAGAAGCTCGTCCGTCGCGGCCTGCTCGTGCGCGACCCCGTCGTGGAGGCCGCGTTACGCGGTCACCTGACGGACCTCTCGGCGCGCTCCGTGCAGCGTCGTGTCGTGCGCGCCACCGGGTTGACGCGGGGCGCCATCGGGCAAATCGACCGCGCCCGACGGGCGGTGGCGCTCTTAGAGTGCGGCGTTTCAATCCTCGACACCGTCGGCCAAGCCGGTTATGTCGATCAGCCCCACCTGACGAAGTCGTTGAGGCGCTTCATCGGACAAACACCCGCGCAGATCGTGCGTCAACGGCGCCCTGAGTAGCTGTCGTTTTTATACAAGACAGGGTCCTGTAGCCGCGTTATGATGCCCATGGTGGCGATGAACAGCAGAAGGAGGACACCATGAGGAAAGTCGTCGTAACCGAGTTCTTGTCGTTGGATGGCGTCATGGACGAGCCGGGCGCGTGGTCCGCCCCCTTCTGGGGTGACAACATCGCGGCGTTCAAACGCGGCGAACTCTTCGCGAGCGATGCGCAACTCCTGGGGCGCGTGACCTATCAGGGGTTCGCGGCCGCCTGGCCCTCCCAGGCGGATGAGCAGGGCTTCGCCGACAGGATGAACAGCCTCCCGAAGTACGTGGTGTCGACGACTCTGGACAAGGCTGAGTGGACCAACTCGCACCTGATCGCGGGGGATGTCGCGGAGGGCGTCTCCGCGCTGAAGCGGCAGCCCGGCCGGGATATCCTGGTCGCCGGCAGCGCCACGCTTGTCCAGGCGCTGATGCGGCATGGCCTCATCGATGAGTACCACCTGCTGGTCTATCCCCTGGTGCTGGGGGGAGGGAAGCGCCTCTTCACGGATGGGAACGCGACGACCTTGAGGCTGGTGGACACGACGACGTTCAACTCTGGCGTCGTCCTCCTCGTCTACCAGACGGCGCAGCGCGAGTGAAACGGGGTGCCCGGGCGGTCACGGGCCGCCGACCGGGGCGCCGTCAGGTCATGGGCTCGCCAGACCCGATGGTCGGAGAAGTCGCTATCATCCGCGTCGCTATCATCCGCGTCGCTATCATCCGCGTCGCTATCATCCGCGTCGCTATCATCCGCGTCGCTATCATCCGCGTCGCTATCATCCGCGTCGCTATCATCCGCGTCGCTATCGTCTGGGCACCCCGCCAGGAGGCATGGCGAGGTGTGGCCCGAGCAGGAGAGGAGGGGGATGCCCATGCCCGCGCGTGCGAGCGAGCGCCGTCACACACCGGACAAGGACGCCAAGGGCGGCTACGCGTCCGTGCATGGCCTCGACATGTATCACGAAATCCACGGCGCCGGCCGGCCGCTGGTGTTGCTCCACGGCGCGCTATCGACCGTCGGGACCGATTTCGGGAAGGTGCTGCCGACGTTTGCGCAGACCCGACAGGTCATCGCCGTCGAGCAGCAGGCCCACGGTCACACGGCCGACATTGACCGCCCGTTGACCTACGCGCGGATGGCGGAGGATACCGCCGCGCTCCTCCGACAGCGCCATATCGAGCAAGCCGACTTCTTCGGCTATAGCATGGGCGGCGGTATTGCCCTGCAGATCGCCCTGCGGCATCCCGCCCTGGTGCGCAAACTCGTGTTCGCGGGGGGCGCCTGCTACAACCCCGACGGCTTCTACCCCGAGGTGCGCGCGGGAGTCGAGGGCCTGACGCCCGAAGCCCTCGCCGGGTCCCCGTTCCACGCGGCCTATGTCAGGACGGGGCCGCATCCGGAGGACTGGGCCGCGCTGGTCGCCAAGATAAAGGATCTCGACCTCACGTTCGAGGGCTAGCCGCCTGGAGACATTCAGGCGATCACGGTGCCCACGCTGCTCATGATCGGGGATTCCGATGTCGTCCGTCCCGAGCACACGGCGCACATGTTCCGGCTGCTCGGCGGTGGCGTGGTCGGTGATGTCGTCGGTCTCCCGCAGTCACAGCTTGCGGTGCTCCCCGGCACCACGCACGCAACGCTCGTGGACCGTGCCGATTGGCTACTTTCGATGATCTCGATCTTCCTCGACGCGCCGATGCCGGGTACCACGCGCGTGTCATGACGCGGAGGCCGTCGCCACCATGGCGTGCGGCGAGGGGGATCCGCACAGGGCGCACGGACGCAGACGCGCGTAGGATTCCTGTGCACGCGACTGGGTGAGCAGACGCAGCGGCAATGGCTGCCGGTCGTCGGCCGGTGGGACGCGACGGCGTTCCAGTTGGGGCGTCGCTCTCTTCCGCCCCACTCCTTGCTTCTACCACATGACCAAGCCAGTGGAAGGTTGTTTCGTTAGCATGGCTACCGCGCAAGATATCGGCGCCCAGCGCTCGCGTAGCCCTGCTAATCAATCGTTGGGGATAGGCAACATGCATGATCAGTAGCCGATTAATGCGCTCTTGACCGACTGCCCCCCCATACAGATCCTTGCATACCGATGCATTCTTCGACGCATCCCCATCGACCACAGATGTTGCCCCATGCCGCACGCAAGCCCCGTTTTTGTAGCCGCTGTAAACGATATTCGATGCACTCCTTCGGGGCGGGGGTAACGATCGAGCCCAAGGATTACGAGTATTAGGCGCAAGGCCAACATCGGCGACCCGTAGTGAGTGACCTGGGCTGTCGGTAACACCTGCCACACAGGCGCCTCGTCGCTAGCGCGAGGATTGCATAAGTATGCAGGCCGGTGTCGCACCCGCCGCCCGGCGAGAGCCGCGGCGAGGACGGCGGACAGGACGTGTGGGGGGGCCGTCAGGGCGCGTGGTGGGCGCGCATGTCTCGCCTTTCGTCTCGCCTTTCGCGCGCCGTGTGTCGCTGTCGCCGCGGCAGATAGGCTTCGCGGCCACGACACCCATCAAGGGATGGCGCAGCACGTCCCCGAGCCGAGGATCATGCCGGGAGCGGCTGCGCCGAGGACAGGACCCGTGCGGGCCACCGCGATCTTAGCACGACAACGTTATGTATGCGCTCTCTCGTACACGCTCATGTGGCGCCAACTGGTGGCCGTGAAGGGCTCACCGTTCCATCCTCCCCACCGCTCGCGCAGCCGCAGGCCGGCGATGCGGGCCATGAGGTCAAACTCGGGCGGGGACGCCAGACGCAGCCTGATCGGCCTGAGCACAAGGCCGTTCCCGCTGATGTGGACGTGGTTCTCATCGAGGACCTGCGTGACGGGATCGTACCGGCAGACATCCAGCACGACCTGGTCGACGCCGACCGTCTCGGCGTCGACGAACTGATGCCCCGGCCGTGACGGTGCGACCGGCACGCGGCACTCGAGCACGAAGGCCCCGCCCGCGTCCAGGTGGCGCGCGGCGTTCTCGAAGCACCGCACCTGGGCGTCCTGGGTGAGCACGTTCCCGATCGTGTTGTACACGAGGTAGACCAAGCCGTAGGCGCGGCCGGTGGTGGCAGAGGACATGTCCCCGACGGTCACCTTGAGCGTCGCCCCGCCCGGCTTCTCGCGCAGCCGGTCGATCATGTGCTGCGACAACTCGATGCCGTCGACAGGGACGCCCGCAGCGCGCAGCGGGAGCGCGATACGGCCGGTGCCCACGGCGAATTCCAGCGCATCTCGACCGCCAGCTACCTGAGCGAGGAAGGCGACGGTCTGTTCTTCGTCGCCGCGCGTATCGACGGAGTCGTAGCGCTGCGATTCCTCGTATCCGAAGCTGTCGTGGGGGTCGAAGCCCTCCATGTCATCGTCCTTTTCAGTTAGCTGATCGCATGAATCTAACGAGGCTCCGCCTCAGGCGTCCGACGAGCGCCAATCGCATAGCGATTGTGTCGTGCGTTACACAAACGCCGTAGCTACGTGGAGGAGCAAGGGGCAGTCCTCCTCCCCCAGTCTATCCCGCCCGCGCTAACCTAACGTTGTCGTATTAGGCGGTTTATTTTATAGGTGTGACAATCATCGAAGGCAATCCGGTGATGGTTACACCTCAGCCCCCGCCACGTAGCGCTGGATCAGCGCCACGCGCGTCGGGAGGGCTGGCTCCAAGGGGATCACTCCTCGCGCATGATCTTGCGCCAGCCCCCAGTCCGGTTATGGGCAATGATGGCCCGAAACATAGCGACGAGCGCCTCCTCGTTGATCACCGCCCCCCGATAGAGGGCGACGGTCCGTCCCGTCTTGTTCGCGTGACCCGAGGTGATGAGGCCCTCGGGATCGGGGACGAGGGGGTCGTAGAGGAACACGTTCACGTGGTCCTTTGCCGCCAGGAGCGCACAGATGTTGCCCTGCAAGACGAAGTACGGACGGTTGGTGCGTTTGATGGTGTCCATCACCTTGGGATCGGCGGCGTGCGCCAGCGTGCGCACCGTGTGGCAGATGCTCTGCTGCCAGTCAGGGAGCGACTCGATGTACGCGTCAACGCGGGGATCGTGGGTCGTGTCTGCCATGGTCGATCCAGGAAATCGTCGCGTTACGACTGCGCCGGCCACCCGGTGCCAGGCGCCGGCGCCTCGGCTGTCAGAATCTGGCCTGTGCGTGCCCCACTGAACATGGTGGCGGGATCATACACGGCCACCATCATGCACAGCGTCCTCCGGTCCACGCCCCCCAGTGTGCAGGCAAAGCAGCCGCGGTCCAGCTCGATCGTCTGCAGCACCTCCCCCCCTTCGCGCACACGCACGCACCGCTTGTTGCCGACATCCCCATACCAGACGGCGCCCTCCGCGTCGAGGCAGAGGCCATCCGGGTGGTCGTCCCCGACCGCGGCCCACACCCGGCGGTTGGAGAGGCTGCCGTCGGCGGCGATGTCGAAGGCCGTGAGCTGATTGGCATAGGACTCGGCCAGGATCAGCGTGGCATTGTCGGGCGTCACCGCCATCCCGTTGGGGAAGGCGACCCCCTCCGCCACCGGCTGCGGCGTGCCGTCGGGGGTGAGTAGGGCGACGAGCCCGGGGCTGAAGGCGCCACCCGGAAAGTCAAAGCCGATGTTGTTGAGGTAGATGTTGCCCCGGCCGTCCACGACGATCTCGTTCCACGGATACCGTGAGAGACCACTCAGGTCAGCATGGGTCACCAGCGAACCATCCGCTTCCCGGCGCAGCAGGCGGCCATCGCCACCCGAGACGACGAGCAGACGCCCGTCCGGCAGCCAGTCGATACAGAAAGGGACAGACGGAACACGGGTGATGACCTCGCTCGTTCCCGCCAGATCGACGGCGATGACCGCCTGGGCGACCCAGTCGGAGCACCACAGGCGGCCGTCGTGCCACCGGGGCGACTCGCCGAGCCCAAGTCCGGTCATCAGAGTGTGCAGATTTGACATTGAAGACTCCTTAATCCTCAGCTTGCGCGTACCGCAGCGACCCAGGCGTGGTGAGCGTCTCTCCGGTCTCCAGTAGGGTCTTCAGGCCCGACAGGACCATCGGCCAGCCGCCGTAGAGCGCCTCGGGAGCGTCCGCGCGCAGCTGGTCGTGTGTGACCCGCAGTCGGCAGGAATCACCGACTGGCTCGATCTCCCAGGTGACCCGCGAGGTCCCTGCGGCGTTGACATCGTCGCTCCAGCGCGCCTGAAAGCTCTGCACGAGCCGGCGCGGCGGATCGACCTCCAGGTTCTCGCCGTCATAGAGCGCTGTGGGCGAGCGTGGATGGACGGCTTCATAGCGGGAGCCGGGCGTCCAGTCCGAGGTGATGCCGACCCCGAACCAGTACGTCTGCCGCAACGCGTTATCGGTGACCGCCGCCCAGAGGCGTTCCGGGGTCGTCTTGATGTAGATCTCGAACACCTTCTCCATGCCTTCCTCGCCTTCCTCCTCAAGTCTGCGCTTGAGCTCCGCGAGCCCTGCGGTCCAGGGCTCGGCGTACTTGCTGACCCAGCGGTCATGCACGAGCCGGATCGGGACGGGGTTCAGGAAGTGTAGCTTCTCGCGTCCGCGCCGCTGGGTGACCACTAGCCCTGCCTCCTCCAGCACCCGCAGATGCTTCATGACGCCGAAGCGGGTCATCGACACCCGCTGCTCGAGCGCGCTGAGCGTCTGTCCGTCCTGCCGGTACAGCGCATCGAGCAGGCTCCGGCGGGTAGGGTCCGCGAGGGCTTTGAAGACCGCATCCATGCCATCCATTATAAGTGACTATAAGGTCACTTGTCAAGGGCAGCGCGGCTGTATGACGGCAGCGGACACATGTACCGCGCCTATGTGAGAGTGAGCGGGGGGGGCGCTTGTCGCAGGGAGGTGCAGCCCGTGGCTGCCGCCCATCAGGATCGTCTATGCAAGAGATCGGCGCCCAGCATGCGCATAGCATCGCTAATTAACTGCGGAAGACGAGCGACAGACGCGCTCGATCGCAGCGCCGCGCGCTCTTGGTTGACTGTAAGGCTATGCACGGTCTTGTAAGTTCATGCACGCGCCGGCGCTCCCCGATCCACCACAAGGGTCGCCTCACGCCATGCGTAAAGGCCGTCGTTACCGTCCGTGTCGCCGCGATGCGTGGCGTTATCATACAGGGCAGGTATTACCTACGGCGAAAGAAGAGGGCATGGCACTCGACAGACACGCGCAGCATCGCCCGTGGGACAGGCGAGCTGCGGGAGGCGACACATGACCGACGCTCAGGCCCGCGCCCGCGTCTGGACGCTCTGCCTTGCCGCCCTCGTGCTCGCGGCCCTGACCGGCCCCGTCGCCGCCCTCCACACCCCACTGGCCCATGACTCATCGCCCGCCCTCCACGTCGTGGCCGCGCTCCTCGCCGCCGCCCTTGTCGGCGCGTATGTGGCCCTCGCCGTCCTGCTCATCGTCGCCGTCCTGCGCGTCGTCCGGCCCCGCTCGCCCGGCCGACGGTAGCCCCTGGGGGACCGAGGGCACGAGGAGACAGTCCCCCGCCTGACGCACCACGGCGCGCTGTCCTGGTCCCACAGGCCGCGACCCCTGGGACCACGGGGCACATTTTCGTGGTCCCACCCTGGGACCACACGGGCCGTTTTGTGGGACCACATGGGCCATTTGTGTGGGACCAACCGTGGTACTAGGACCAAAGTCGTGGTCCCCGCGTGGTCCCTCGTTTCACACAGGAAATCGGGCCTGTGGGACCACCGTGGTCCCAGCCCTTTATCCTGGGGTGGGGACCATAGTTGGTCCTAGCACCACGCCGCCGTGGGACCACCCGTGGTCCCACGCAAGGGATCAGGCCCCGATGCGCGGGGCTGGCCCCGCGCGCAGCGACGGGGCGGAGGGGAGGAGCCACCCCATCGCGCACACGGCCGATCGGGGATAGTGAGGGTGACGAGGCCATCCGTCGTCGCCGCCCCGCTTACCGGGTCCTGGGAGGGGACCGTCGCCGAGGCGGTGCACCGACCCGCCCCGCCCCTGTGCGCCTGGGCTGCTGCGCGTCAGGTCACCTGGTTTACACTGACGTTGTGATCCTCCTGAGACATCACAGCTAACGCACGATCCAGCGCGGGGGCGCAGTCGTTCAGGGGAGCGAGCGCGATTGCCCCTCAGACCGACGAGACCGGTCGCGACACCGTGACCACGCCATCGGCGGCGACAAGGGCACGGCGACAAGCTGAGGAAGACACCACTCGACACCTATCCGTCCCGCTCTAGAACCCCGTCGAGCGACCAGTGCGCGCGCCGCAGGATCGCGGCCTGCTCGGCCTGGATGGCAGCCTGCTCAATCTCTAATGCACGCGACCGCGCAACGAGGGCACGATAGCGCGTCGCGTCGTCTGTGGACGCGAAGGCGATGCCAGGTGGGGTGTCTGCGTCCGATCTCTTGTCCTCGTCCGGTGATTGCCCCTCAGAACCGTCGCTATCGTTGTTACCCATTCCCCCGCCCCTCGCACCTGCACATGGGGACAGTATCTCTATGTAGTCTTACGTCGCAGTCCGACACTCACTGTAGGGCAGCGGTGTGAATCAGAGGTTAACACACTGCGCGATTGCCCGTGATCGTCGTGACGACGCGCGCGTAGCGCCAGGGTTGCGGCGTTAGGAGATCAGGGTAGGGTGGCACCCACGTCTACACGAGAAAAGAGCACGGCCAGTTGCGGGTCGAACTGCGCGCCGGCGGCGCGGCGCAACTCGTCCAGCGCCTCGTCGCGCGTCATAGCAGTGCGGTAGGGGCGGCCGGTGCGCATAGTCTCGTAGGCGTCGACGAGGGTGACGACGCGCGAGGCCAGGGGGATGGCGTCGCCGCTGAGGCGGTCCGGGTAGCCGGCGCCGTCCCATCGCTCGTGATGGTAGCGGACGGCTAGGGCAACCGCGCGCAGCGCCGGGACGGCGCAGACGATGCGCTCGCCCGCGGAGGGGTGCCGGCGGATCGTGGCCCACTCGGCGTCGTCGAGCGGGCTGGGCTTGCGCAGCAGCGAGAGCGGGACGGCGATCTTGCCCACGTCGTGCAGCAGCGCGGCCCACTCCCACTCGATCAACGTGTGCGGCGGGACCTCCATGGCCTGGCCGAGGATGCGGGTGAGCCGGCGCACGGTGATGGCGTGGCGCGCTGTCCGATCGTCGTGCGCCGCCAGCGCCTGATACAGCGCGTCGACCGCGCCGTGCGTGGCCGCCAGGCGCGACGACGAGGCGGAGAGCGCCTGCTCGATGCGCGCGGCGTGCGCGCGCGCGAGGTACTCCCCGGCCTCCAGGGGATAGGCGGGGTCCTCGTAGAGGAGGAGCGCGCCGCGCGATCCGGGTGGCCCGTAGATCGGCGCGGCGATGACGCCGGCGCACGACCGCACTTCACCACGCTCGAAGACGGCCTGCGCGGGGGCGCGCCAGGGTAGCCGATTGCCGCGCACGCCGACAAGAACGCGCAATTTGCCCTCGGGGGTGTCGACGACGAGCCGCGCCCCGACTCCGGCCTCGGCCGCCTCGGCGATGATGGCCTGTACCCGCGGTTGGAGCGCCAGGTCTTGCTCCCAGGGGCTGTAATCAATCGTGGGCTGGTAAGTGTCTCTATCCTGCGACGGCGCTGCGCTGTGGGACACGTGCTGTATCCTTCCCGTACAGGCGCGGCAGCAGGGCTGATGCAAAGGCGCGCAGATCGACAGCGTTGATGTCGGCGGCCAAGTCGGCGTCGCCGGCCGCGAGTCCGAAACGGAGGGCCGTGCCGCGCGGGTCCTGCAGAAGATCTCGCGCGATTGACTTATCGACGATTGCCTCTCCAATAAGGCGCTCGTAGCCAGAATGGAGGGCACAATGTTTGGTCATTAGGATGCTGTCTCCTGAAATCTTTCAATCTTTCGGCAAGGGTGTTGTTAGAGATTCGCCGCCGGCTGACGCGAGGTTTGATATGTCTGGAATGGGCCTGGTCCGATGATGCCGGCTTGTGTCGTCGCCCGGACGGAGAACGGCCCCGGCCCGATGATACCCGCTCTGTCGTGGATGGCTGCGGGCGTGCCCGCGGCGGCGACGGCGGCGATGGTGAGAGCGGCAACGATGACGATGCGACGAATTGGGCTGTGCATCAGTTTCTTCCTCTCGCGTAATGCGCGATATTCGCGACAACTAACTAACATGGCTAGAGTACCACGCCGTACTTGCCCCGACCCTGCTACCATTTAGGCGTATGTAGACTCGCTGCGGGAGGTAGACATGAGCGCGCACCCCGTCTCGGCCTGGCCGTCCGCGAAGATCCGACCGCCGCGCCCACACGCGCTCGTGTCGCGCCCACGCCTGCTCAATCCGCTCCATGAGGCTGTCGCGCATGGGTGTGTCATTCTCGTCGTGGCGCCAGGTGGAACGGGCAAGACGGCGACGCTCGCCGATTGGGCGCATCGGTCTCACATCCCGGTGGCGTGGTACGCGCTTGACCCAGCGGATCGCGACGCAAGACGGCTCTGCGACGGCCTGTGTCGGGCGGTCGAACAGGCGCTACCCGGAACACCGGCGGGGGCTCAAACCGCGCTCAATGCAGGAGCAGCGGAACCCGACGTGGTGAGTCTGCTGCTGGGCGCACTGGAGGGAAAGCCCCTCGCGCTCGTGTTGGACGATGTTCATCACCTGGAGGATAGCCCTGAGGCCTTGGCTCTGCTAGAGCAGGCCCTGCGCTTTCGGCCGCTCACGCTGTCACTCATCCTCATCTCGCGCTCCGTTCCCCTGCTAGGCTTCGTCACCCTAGCCGCGCTCGATGTTGTCACCGGCGTCGGTCGCGAAGACTTGGCGTTTGATGCGGTCGAGACAGCCGCGTTGCTCACTGCTCACGGCATCGACGCCGCGAACGCGACCGAACTCGCTCACCATAGCGGCGGATGGGCGGCGGGGACATTGCTCCTGGCGCGTGCCGCGCCGGGAGGGGTGCGCTTCCTCCGCGCGCACGCCGATGTGCTCCTGGAGCACATGGGCCTGGAAATCCTCTCCGCGCTACCTGCGGACCTACGCGCGTTCCTACTCGAGAGCGCGGTCCTTGGCCCCATCACACCGGACGCTGCCGACGACATCCTCGCCCGGCGCGATAGCGCGTTGCGCTACGCCGATATCATGGCGCGCGGGCTCTTCATGGAGCGGGAGGCTGGGGTATTCAGATACCATGACCTCTTTGCCGAGTTCCTGGAGGCCCAGTTGCGCGTGCAGGACCCCACGCGCCTGCAGTCGATCCGGCGCGCCGCGGCCGCGTGGTGGAGCGCCCACGACGATCTCCCGCGTGCGCTCGGTTTGTTAGCCGTGGGAGAGGATTGGGAGGAATTGGCGGCGACCCTGGACCGCGAACGGATCACGCTCTGGTCGCGGGGCCTGGGCGGGACGGTGCTGCTCCATGTGGAGCGTTTACCCCTGGCGTATCATACCCCGCGCCTACTGGCGCTGTGCGGCTACATACGCTCACAACGTGGCGAACATGCCGCCGCACTGGCGCTCGCCGACGCGGGGATGGCGTGTGCGACGACCGATGAGGAATGGCTCAACCCGGCCACCCTCCGGGTCCAGGCTCTCGCCTACGCGGGGCGCGACGCCGATACCGTGCGCAGCGCGGACGCGGCGCTCGCGGTCGCCGACACGATTGGACAAGACGCGGCAGCCCTGCGCCTGCGGGAACTGCGCGGGATCACGCGACTGCGCATGGGCGACCTTGATGCGGGGGGCGCCGATCTCGACGCGATCCTCTCCATCTACCGTGCAGCCGGCGACGACGATGGTGTGGCGCGAACGCATTTCAACCTGGCCACGCAGCTCATCGGCGCGGGTCATGCGCGCGATGCCGACAGGCATCTCGTCCAGGCCGACACCCGGTATCGGCGCCTCAAAAACACCGTCGTCCGCGGTGAACTGCATAACAGCCACGCCTTGTATCACCTCCTGGTCGGCAACCCCGAGGCCGCCCGACGAGAGGCGGCCCAGGCGTGTAAGGCCGCCGAGGACGACGGCAATCCGTTACTTAGGAACGAGGCGTTGGTGACGCTGGCGGAGGCATGCCTGGCCGCGGGGGATACGGCGACGGCGGCCGTGCATGCAGACACGGCGGCGACGATGGCCGAGCGCGCCGACCACGACGATGTGCTGGCCACGGCGCTGCGCGCACGTATCGGTGTTGCCCTGGCGCGGCGCGATCGCGGCGGGACACGCCGCCTGATCGAGGAGGCGCGGCCGCTCGTGTCCGCGCGCGCCGACGACGCGCTGCTGGATCTGCTCGACGGCGCCCTGGCTATCCGCGCGCGCGCGCATCGGCGCGCCAACGACTTATTGGAGGCCGCCGCCGCTCGGCTCAACGAATTCAACCGGCCGCACGAGGCAGCGCGCGCTCATCTGTACCGCGCCGAGGCATTGCTCGCCCTGGGTGCGGTGCGCCGCGCGGAAGAGGCGCTCAATCACATGGCCACGCTGATCCTCCCGCTCGGGTGCGAGGGCTACCTCCGTCCGGTCGCCCGTGTCGCCCGCGAGGTCATGAGGAATAGACATGTGTTGCGTCATCTACAGCGCGATGCGCGCTTGCTGCTTGATCGCCTCGCCCCCGAGGCGCCGCTGCTTTCCCTGGTCCCAGCAGTGGCAGTAGAGCCGCCACTACCACTCCTCCAGCTGTCGCCCTTCGGCGCCGGGCGCATCCGCCTCGGTGACCGCGACATCGCACTATCCAGCGTGCGCGACAAGGCGTGCGAATTACTCTTCTTCGCCGGCCGAGCGGGACAGCCGCTCACGCGCGATGTGCTCCTTGATGCCTTATGGGAGGGTGACACGGCGGGTGGCTCCGCGCTCTGGAACGCCAGCCGTGACCTGCGCCGTGTGTTGGGCGAACGGAATTGGGGCCGATCGGGGGGAGCCTATACGCTCCGCGTGCCAGTGACAGATGATAGCCGACTGTTCAATGATGCAGCGCGTACCGCGTTGGGTAGCGGTGCTGCCGAGGAGCGACGGGACGCGGCTGAGCGGGCGCTCGATCTCATCGGCGATGGAGGCTACCTCGAGTGGTGCGAGAGCCTGTGGGCGCTCGCGGAGCGGCATAACGTCGGCCGCCAGGCCGTGACGATAGCGATCGCACTGGCCGATCTCTACACACGGGAGGGTCGGGTTCAGGATGCCATAGATATCTGCCGCCGCGCCGTCGTGTTCGATGAGTTCGACGAAGCGCCGCGCGTCGCGCTCCTGCGCTATCTGGCCCTGACCGGCCAGGTGGGGCTGGCGCGGCAAGAGGACAGAGCCTACCGACAACTCCTGCGCGAGGAATTGCAGGTCGAGCCTTCGGCCGACTTCATAGCGGTGGTCGGGGCGCTCGGGCGCCGTTCACGCGCTTGACGCGCACACGGGGATCGGGGGGCGTGGTCTCGGTCTCCATCGCGACGCGGATGTCGAGGGGCTTCGTGTTGTAGTAGTCGGCGAGTTTTGCGAGCGTGACCGGCGACGGTTGTTTCGCCCCGCGCTCCAGCTCGGAGAGGTACGCCGCAGAGAGAGACACCGCCTGTGCCACGTCCGACAGACGCAGGCGCCTCCGCGCGCGCATCAGGCGCAGAGCGGAGCAACGCAGTACCGCAGGGGAGCGCGGCGGTGTCTGGATGCGGCCGAGGAAATCGGGCCACCCCATCCAGCCGTCGCCCGCGTAGGCACTATCCGGGCTAATGGGAATATCGGCGGGACGTGCGCCGGTCGCCGCCCACGCTTCCCAGTCGCGCTTCGTGCGCAAGCCGAGTTCGCGCGCATAGAGCCGGGCGTCGCCGAACGACCGGAACCGTGGCGTCGTCGGTCCCTCGTGCAAGAAATCGGGCCACCCCATCCAGCCATCGTCCGCGTAGGCACAGTCGGGCCGTACTGGAATGTTGAGTTGCTGGCTGTTCGGCCGTGCCCACGCCTCCCAGTCGCGCTTCGTGCGCAGGCCAAGCCCGCGTGCATAGAGCCGCGCATCGGCGAAGGCAAGTTGGCCTTGTTTCCGTGGCATGGTTTGTCATTCCCCTCCACACACGACCGCTTCGCACTATCATCGGCCAGGCAAAACGAACAGGTCGATACGGGCGCGCAGGTGCTATTCGCGCATAGAATTGACCCAGGATTGACACAGGACGGACATGTTATCATCTCGGCATGATGCCGGCGTCCCGGCATCAGTGGAGCCCAATCGATCGGAGCAGACGATGTCCGCATTATCCCAGGAATCCACGACGGTAGAACAACGCAAACGCGAATGCGCATGTTATACCTGTGGGAGACCTGTCCATCCCAAACCGTTGGCCCTGATGCCGGGATCGCTGCGCGGCTATCTCCGGGTGGAACTCCGCGTCGATGAGGAAAATCTCCTCGCCCTTGATGAAGGTACGGGGGCGGTGCAAGTCATCCGTTACTTCAAATGCGCGGAGTGTCTTGGACCGGACGAGGTCAAACGAGTCGAGCGATCCGAGGCACTGTCACGCCTCATGGGCACGAAGAGCCTCCCTTATCGGAGCAGCGACATCCCGTAATCCCATGTCTGATGAGGGCGGGGCACCCTTCCGGCATACCGTCATTATCCCCACTCTACTCTTGCTGTCTCACGCGGCCGCGGGCAATAACGGCGCGCGCGTATCGCACCATGTCCATCAGGACAGCCCACTCCTCGGCGCTGTACTCACGCGACTCCAGAAGGACATCGCGCATAACTGGATCTTTGAGGGCCTCGCGCACCAAGGCGTCCTCGCTAAGATCTTCCGCAGGCGTTGGGCTATGGGCCGACACGTCGCTGTTCGCGAAAAAGAACGACACTTCTACGCCGAACACGCGCGCTAGAGCATGGAGCTTGTCGACGCCGGGCATTTTGACCAGCCCTTTTCGTAACTGGCTGAGATACTTCCCCGATAACACTCCGTCTGACGCCGCGCTCACCTCTGTATTGGTGAAAGAGCGGCCGGATGGGGAGCGGTGGGTGTCGAACAGGTAGTTCAACCGATCGGTGAAGATGGCCCCTGCCGGCATGTTCCCCTCATGGTGTTCAGACACCTCCGGAACCTCGGACATAAGCGTGGACCACCTCCTTCCCTCCTCCCCCTTGACACAACGGCAAACTCAACGCTATGCTAGCTATTAATCGCACGTTTCTGAATATACAGATATATGCGATTGAAGGTGTTGCTAGGTACGGTACCCCTATTGGTCATACAGTACCAACCGGGGACTCGTAACCGCAAGCGCCGCAGCGATGGATGAAGGAGGTGATCGAGTTGCATATGAGTGAGAAGCGAGCGTACGCCCTAGCGCAGCGCGTGGTGCGCACGCCGGGCTACCGCGTCCTGGAGGTACGTCGGGCCTGGTCCTCCGCCAGCGCGTGGCAGGTCGAGGCCGAAGATTGCCGCACGGGCGCGCGCCTGCTGCTCCTCTCGGAAGCCCAGTTCGACGTCCGCCTTACGGAGACGGAACAGCCTAGGACACGGGAGAGCGTCACAGCCCAACCAATCGCAGCCCACGCAGCCCCCTAGTCAAGCGCGCGGCCGCCCATCACAGCTAGCCGCGCGCCCAGGCCCACGCGACACACGTCAGACCCGGTCCTCGACCGGGGCAAGCTCTGTACCAGAGGACAGATCATCATGCTTCATGAGACCGTCGCCATCGTCACGTCCGCCCACTTCGCCCTGACGCACCCCGCGGCCCTCGCCGTCATCGCCGCCGGCACCGACCCCTTCGCCGGGCTCGCTCAGGCCCTCCTCGACGTGGCTAACACCGTCAAGATTCCCTTCGCCGCCATCGCCTTCATCATCGCCGGCGCGATGCAAGCTTTCCATAACCCTCGGGCGAGCGGCGCCTGGGTTACCGCCACCCTGGCCAGCGTGTTCATGTTCGGCGCGACCGGCGCCGCGTCGTATTTGCAGGCCAACATCCATTAGGCGGCTGTCGATCGCACGGGAGGGGGGAGCGCGCGCCCGCACGCGGGGGCCTCGCCCTCCCCTCACCCTCCTCACGTGTAGCGCCCGGAGCATGACCATGGCCCACGCCGACCGTCCCACGCCACCCGTCGCCGCCCCGTTCTCTCCGTCACCCCCGCGCGTCCGCGCCCTCGTCGGCCTGGTGTCCCGCGTGACGTACCCCTACCTGCTCGGCGGCGGCCTCGGCTACCTGCTGCTCACCGTCGTCAGCCATGACCTCGGCCTGCTGTTCGCCGGCGCCCTCCTCGTCCTCTACGGCGCGGCCCTCTCCAGGGCCGTCCAACGTCAGGGACCGCCAGGGAGAGGGGCAGCCGATGGCCCGGAATAGTCGGAGCGCCCTCTACATCAACGATCCCGTCAAGATCGTCGCCGGCGTCCTCACGATCCGGCAGGCCGTCTACGTCGCCGGGATCGTCCTGCTCACCTACACCCTCATCAACGCCACGAGCCACCTGCCCTACGGCCAGTCGGGGCTCGGCCAGGTCCACCTGCTGCTCATCGTCGGCGTGCCGGCCGGGCTCGGCCTGCTCGTGCTGACCTTCGCCGGCAGCGGCACGGTCGAACCCTACGCGCGCCAGATCGCCGGCTACCTGTGGCGCACCGCGCTCGCCACCCCGCGCCGCCTGGCCTACCGCACGACCCGGCGCGTCGCTGGCCGCCGCCACGCCCCCGCTGTTGACGCGCTGTCCGTTGTCGGTGGCGCCACGCTCGGGGCCGGGGCGATCCGCGTCGAGGCGACGGACGACGCCCCGTCGTCCGTCGCCAGCCCGGCTCTCGTCCCGGCCCCGAGCGTGGCGGTCACCCCGCTGATGGCCACGCCGCTGGCGCAGGCCCAACGCGCGCGCCTGCTCGCCTGGCTCGCCGCGCACCCCGGCGCCACCCACGAGGAGATCGCCGACGGGGCCGCCCTCACCCCGTCCGCCGTGCGCCCGCGCCGCCGCGAGTTGGAGGCCGCCGGCCTGGTCCGCAAGGTGGACACGGACGGCCGCACCCGCGCCGGCCGCCGCGCCGCCCGCTGGGCGGTGGTGGCCTATGAGTAGCCTGTCCACGCGGCGGCGCGCGTCCCCGTTCCGCTGGGCCGTGTGGGAGCGCCTGACCCGCGCGGTGCGGAGGGAGCGTGGGGCGCACCCGCCCCGCCCCGTGCGGACGACGCGCCCGCGTCCCGCGCGAGCGACGATCGCGGACGACGGCACGCGCACGGAGAAAGGTAAGGGGGCGTGCATCTGGCTCGAGCTCGACGGCATCCAGTTGTTCAGCCTGCCCGGCGACCTGCTCGACAAGTTCACCGGCGGCGCGGCCGCCGCCTTCACGCCCCCCGTGGGCTACGCGCTCCAGGTCAGCGTGCTCTCCACGCCGACCGCCGCCGAGGCCGCCGTCGCCCGCGCCTTCGCCGACGCGCGGCCCCCCACGCCCGCGCTGCGCGACCTCAACGGCCGCCTGCGCGCGTGGTGGGAGGAGTACCTCGCCGGCGAGTACGTCCCCACGCACCGCTTCCTGCTGGCCATCTCCGGCCCGGAGCGCGCGCCCCAGGGGACCACGCTGGCCCGTGTGGTGGGCGAGGTGGAGCGCACCCTGCACCGCCTCGGCGTCCCCGCCCGCCGCCTCGACGGCGACGCCGTGCGCGCGCTCTACGCCCAGTTCCCCGACCCACTGGCCGACCCCGAGGCGCGGGAAACGCTCGACGGGGTGTACACGCCCGGGCAGGGCGCGCGCTCCTGGGCCTGCACCGTCTACCTCCGCGTGCCCTCGACCCTCACCCAGCCCGGCTGGCCCGCCCCGCTGCTCGCCTTTCCCGCCCCGCTCCGGGTGTCCTACGCCATCGCGGGTCTGGACCCCGACAAGGAGCGCACGCGCTCCAAGAAGCGCGGCCGGGGCCTGGCCGATCTCGTCGTGGGCGCCGGCGCGCAGGGTCGCCAGGCCGACGGGGACATCGGCACCGCGCAGGCCGAGGCCCGCGCCGAGGCGCAGGCGATGCGCACCGGTGGCCTCGCCGTCGTGCGCGTCGGGATCTACGTGACCGTCTTCGCGCCCGACCAGGCCGCGCTCGCCGTGCGCGCCGACGCGCTGTGGGGCTTGCTGACGAGCGCCGGCGCGCTGGACGCCCAGGCCGCCCGCGCCCGCGGCGCGCAGGGACCGCTGCTCCGCGCGACGCGCCCGCTGGGCCGCGCCGACGCCCCCGCCTACACGACGTACCGCATGTACGCCGCGACCGTGGGCAACGCCTGGCCCGCCATCGTGCGCTCGCCGGGGACCGCCGCCGGCGTCCTGATCGGCCGCGCCGCCGATGACGGCGCGCTCGTCCGCCTCGACATCGGCGACCGCGGCATGAAGAACCGCTTGGTCGACGTGTTTGGCGGCTCGGGCCAAGGCAAGAGCTTCTTCGCACAGAAGCTGATGCTGTGGTTCCTGCTGTGGGACGCCTGGGCGACGGCCGTCGATACCGTGGGCGGTTACGAGACCCTGTGCGCCATCGCCGGCGGCCAGACCATCCGCCTGGGCGGCCCGCGCACCGCCGCCATCAACATTTGGGACGGCCCCCGCGCCACCGAGGAGGAGCTGGCCGCGCGCGTGCGCTTCGTCGTCCGGGCGCACGAGGTCCTGCTGGCCGAGAGCGGCCGGCCTATCACCGGGCGCATCCGCTCCGTCGTCGGCCAGGGCGTGCGCGCGATCTACACGGCCTGCCGCCCCGGCGAGACGCCGACGGAGCGCCGCCTGGTGGACTGGCTGGAGGACCAGGCCACGCGCCAGGAGGACCACGAGGATCGCCGCCTGTACAAGGACGTGGCCGCCGACCTCTACCCCTACGTGCGCGATGGCGAGCACGCCCCCCTGGTGGACCGGCCCACCTCGTTCGGCTTCGACACCCGGCTGCTGGCCTTCCACATCGACCCCAAGGAACTGCGGCCCGACACGCCGATCTACGCGTTCGTGATGTTCGCCATGACCGACATCGCCGACCGGCGCGACCGCCTGGCCCAGGAGTGGGGCCGCCGCTCCGGGCGCGGCACGGTGCAGCATCTCCTGGCGATTGACGAGGGCTGGAACATCCTGCGCCACGAGGCCGGGCAGGATTGGGTCAGCGGCATCGGACGCACCGGGCGGCACTCCGGCATGGTCCCCATGTTCGTGTCACAGAAGTTGTCCGACCTCACCGCCAACAAGGCGGCCGCCGCCTACTTCGACCAGACCTCGCTCCATTTCGTGTTCAACATGCACGACACCAACGACGAGTCGGGCATCGACCCACGCCTGTGGGTCGCGGGCAAGCTGCGCCTGACCGAGGGCGAGGCCGCCCGCATCGGCGACCTGGCCGGCAAGGAGGCCGCCGACAAAAAGCGCCTGGAGTACGCGCAGATGTTCATGATCCGCACGACCAAGACGGCCAGCCGCTCGGCGCGCGGCGTGGTCAACGTGCCCTCCGCGCCCGAGGAGGCGTGGCTGTTCGCCTCCGACCCTGACGACAAGGAGTACCGGGCACAGATGGTCCGCGCCGTCGCCGCCGACCCCGCGGCCCCGACGGGCGAGGAGGTGTATCAGGCCGTGTGCCTGCTCGCCGAGGGCGCCACCCCCGAGGAGGTCTATGCGGCCCGCCAGGCCCCCACGTCCGCACACGGCGACGCCGGCGACGGCGCCGACGAATGGGAGGCCACGCCCGCCGGGATAGCCGGGACAGGAGGTGCGGCATGGACCGCCGCCCGTTAAATAGCGCGCCGCCCACCGCGGCGTCTGGAGAGAGAGGAGATCGACCTATGGGACGGCGTATCCACCTGCGCCCCCTCCTGGCCCTGCGCCTACTCGGCGCGCTCGTGGGCCTCGTCGCCCTGGCGCTCAGCGTGGAAACGGTGCGCGGCGTCGCCCTGGTCGTCACGGTCCTGCGGACGATCCCCGTAGCGTCCCTCGCCTTCATCCCGCCGTCCGACCGTCCGGGCCTCGCGCTCCTCCTGGCGCTGTGCGCCGCCGCGGGGCTCGCGCTCGCGTACGGGACGGCGCGCCTGGCGCTGCTCTCCCGCGCCCTGCTCGTCGCCCCTGCGCCCTATCTGCACGCCCTCGACGCCGCGCACCGCCCACGGGAGGAGGCCCCATGCACCAGGTAATCGCCGCCCTCGTCGCCGCGCCCGACCTCACGACGCCGGCCTGGCGCGCGGTGGCGCACGCGCGCCCGCTCGTCGGACTCGCCCTCGTCGCCGTGGTGACGTGGCCGCCCCGCGCCCCCCTGGCCGGCCTGTGCGGGCTCGCCACGCGCTATCATGCCGCGCCGCTCGTCCCTGGCCGGCGACCGGCGCACGCGCATGAGGAGGAGGCCCCATGCGCCGACTAGCCCGCCCCGTCGCCGCCCTGGCCGTCCTCGTGCTGCTCGCCCGCGGGGTCATGGGCGCGGGCGGCGCGCGCGCGGCGTCGCCGCCGCCCACGCCCCCGCCGCCCCCCGCCCCGACCGCAACGCCGACGTACCACCCGACGCTCCAACTCTCCGCGACGGGGGGCGCGGCCGGCGCGGCGCTCATCGCCGTGGCCGACGGCTTCCCCCCCACCGGGCAGGTCACGCTCTACTGGGACGGCGCCTATCTCGCGCGCGGCACGACCGACGACGGGGGGTACCTCTCCCTGCGCACGGCCGTCCCCCATACCGCCGCCGACGGGCCGCATGAGGTGCGCGCCGTCGGCCCCGCCCACACCACCGCCGGCGCGGCCTTCACCGTGGCCACCCCGCCCGCGCCGGTGTACCACCCCCACGTCGCGCTCTCGCTCACCCACGCGCGGGCCGCGATGGGCACCGTGCTCACGGCCGACGTGTCCGGCTTTGCACCCACCCAGGACGTGACCCTCGCCTGGGATCGCGTCGGCGGGACGGTGATCGCCGCGCACGCCGCCGATGCCAACGGCGATACCTCGTTCGACATCGTGCTCGGCATCGATCCCACGCCCGGCGTCGGCACGCACCGCCTCTACGCGGCGGGCACGCACCCCACGCTCTCCAGCTCCGCCTCGTTCACGGTGGACCCGCCCCCGCCGCCGCCGCCCGCCTGCGGCGGCCTGGGCTTCACCGTCCCCGTCATCAATTGGGCCGTCTGCCTCGACCCCTTCGGCGCCCTCGGCTCCTGGCTCGCCCACGGGGCCACCGCCGGGGCCGACGCCATCGGCGCGCAGGTCGCCACCGACCTCACCACGCAGCAGGACTACACGCAGATCAGCGAACTGCACCCCGTCTTCACGACGATGCAGCAGCTCGCGCGCGACCTGTTCGCCGTCCTCTTCCTGGCGGGGGCGCTCACCTGGTACGCGCGCCGGCTGGGCCTGGGGCCGGGCGGCGAAGCGGCCACACAGATGGTCGAGGGCGGGCTGGGCCTCGCCCTCACCACCGCGCTCCCCTGGCTCATGCGCCTCTACATCGGCGCGGTCAACGCCGCCTCCGGGCAGATCCTGGCCGATCCCCACCACACGCAGGGCGCGGCCACCATCGGCCTGTTGGTGACGCGCCTCATCAGCGGTGATTTGGTGTCGGTCATCACCGTCAATCCCGTGTTCCTGGGCGTGATCGCGGGCTTCGTCGTCGCCTTCTTCGTCTTGTTGGTGCTCATCGCCATCACGCGCACCATCGGCACGATGTACGGCGCCGCGGTCTACCTGGCCGCCCCCGTGTGCGCGATCTGCATGGTCACGCCGCTCACGCGCGGGGTGGCCGTGGCCTGGGCGCGGCTCTGGTTCAGCCTCACGTTGTGGGGGGTGAGCTACGCCGTGGCGCTCGTGGCCGTGCGGGCGATGCTCGCGGTGTTCGCGCACACGGGCGGGCTGCAATCGCTCGCCGCGGCGCTCGCCGGCGCGCTCGTGCTCTACGGGGCGCCGCGCCTGGGCGACGCCGTGCTCGGCGGCGGGGCCTCGCGCGCCCTCGGCATCGGCCACGCCCCCCTCGCGTCCAACGCCGTCAACATGGCCACCAGCGCCGCCTTTGGTGGCGCGCTCGGCGCGCTCGGGGGCACACTGCGCACAGGAGACACGACGACGGGGGTACCTGCGACGCCCGGAGACCCGTCGATCGTCCAGATGCCCAACGCCAGCGTCACCGAGATCTCGGCCACCGCGTCCATCGCCGCGCCGATCAACGCCGAGTGGGGGTTGATCGAATGAAGCGGCCTCTACAGCACGCGGCGCGCGCGACGGGCCGGCGCTTGTACATCCTGGCCGTGCCCAAAACGGTGCGCCGCTCGACGGACGACCTGCGCGGCGTCGAGATGGCGCCGGCGCTCGGGCTCGTGCTGCGCCTCACCGCGCTCCTCGTGCTCGCGGGGACCGTCCTGGCCGTCCGCGCCGTCGGGCATCCCCTCCTGGGCCTCGCCCGCGATGCCCTGCTGCTTGTCGGGGCTGTCGTGATCCTGGCGCTCTCGGGCGCGCTCGCGCCGCAAGGGCGCTTGGTGGGGCGGCTCGTGCTGTCCTACGCCAAGCGGGAGGCCGGCCGTCGAGGATTGACGTGGCGGGGCCGGCTCTTCCGCGTCCTCGCCCGGCGCCTGGAACCCGTCACGTCGGACGCAACGAAGGAAAAGGGGAAGACCGATGGCCGCTAATCAGAACCAGAATCAGGCGCAAGACGATGCCCAACGACCACGCATGTCACTGGTCGCGGCAGTACCACAGCAGTGGCAGTATGCGCAGGAGTACAGCTGTTCATTAGACCGCTTGAATCAGCTAGGCAGGGACGGCTGGGAGTTGACCGGCCCCCCCGTCGTTGCGAACACAACTCTGGGGACATCGGGCAAACTCCTCTACGTGTTCAAGCGCCCGATACAGATGCCACCGCGATAAGCACAAAGGAGTCAACGACATGACCATGACGGATCGCTGCCACGACATCTTGCGGGCGCTCGCCGATGGGGAGGAGCGTCACGGCTACGCTATCATGTGCGCCGTCGAGGAGCACACCAACGGTCGGGTCGTCCTCGGCCCCGGCACGCTCTACCGCGCCATCGGGCGCCTGCTGGACGACGGCCTGATCGTGCAGACCGACCGGCGGCCCGATCCCGCGGTGGAGGACGAGCGCCGGCGCTACTACCGCATCACCCCGCGCGGCCTGGCTCTGCTCGACCGGCCGGGGACACCGCTGCCCCCACTCGCCCCGCCGCCGCCGTCCGAGGCGCACCCCCCCGGCCGCCAGTACGACCTCTTGCAGGCGCTTGCGGACGGCCAGGAGCGGCACGGGGACGCCCTCATGCACGCGCTCCGGGCGCTGCCGGGGGGCGCGCCTATCGGCCCAGCCACGCTCTACCACAGCATCCGCTCTCTGCTCACGGACGGCCTGATCGTGGAGATCGCTCCGTGGCCCGACCCGGCGCTGGACGACGAGCCGCGCGACTATTACCGCATCACGCCCCAGGGGGCGAAGGCCCTGCGCACGCCGGGGCGCGTGCCCCTGCCCCCGCGCACCGCCGCCCAGGAGCGCCAGTACGCCGTGCTCTGCGCCCTCACCGACGGGGAGGAGTGGCACACTTATGACCTCCGCTGCGCGCTCGCGCTCGCGGACACGGGCCGGGACGCGGGGGCAGGCCGCCGGGCGCGGGGAGCGGCCTGGGCAGGCACGGCCTGGGTCTACGCGACGCTCGCGGCCCTGCGCGCCGACGGGTTGGTGGTCGAGGCCGGGGCGCGGCCCGATCCCGCCGTCAACGCGGACACGCCCCGCGCGCACGACCGGATCACGCCGCGCGGGGAGGAGGCTCACCGGATGCTCGCCGCGCTGCCGCCGCACCAGCCCGCCCCCGCGCCCGTGTGGCGTGGCGCGGTGGCGTTCGGGGTGGCCTGGGGTACGGCCACGGGCGGCTTGCTGCTCCTGCTCGGCGCGGGCGGCGCGGGCTGGGCCACGGGCGCGGTGGCCACGGTCGTCACGACGGGCGCGGGGCTGCTGCGCCGCGACGCCGCGGCGTAACGGCGCACGACAGAGAGTCAGAGAGAAAGGAAGGACGCTCATGGCGAACGAACGCACGTCCCTGTATCTGCCCGTCGAGACCAAGCAGGCGCTCGCCGACTACCAGGAGCGCACCAAGGCCGAGAACATGTCGGCGGCGGCGGACGACCTGATCCAGCGCGGCCTCGTCGCCGCCTCGACGCACACCGTCGGCGCGCTGGCGGCGCCGGCCATCGAGGAGGCCGTCGCCCGCAAGGTGGAGGAGCTGCTGCGCGCCCTCGTCGCGCAGCCACTCACGGCCGCACTCGCGGCGATCCGCACCGAGGCGACGGTGGCCCGCCTGGAAGGCTTCGCGCACCTCGCCAACGACTACGGGCCGGAGGTCGCCGAGCGGATCGAGGCGGCGGCCGAGGAGCGCGCCCGGAGCGCGCCCGCGTCGGACACGTTGGTGCGGCTGAACATGCGCGTGGTCACTCAGACGGAGCAGGTGGCGTGATGGCGACGCCGACGCGGACGTTCGTGGAAGGGCGCTACGTGCCGGCCGGGCCGTGGGCCGCTCAGAAGATCGAGGATCAGGTGGACCACCTCAAAGGCAGCTTCCGCCCTGGCGAGGCGCGCGAGGAGCGGACGCTGTTCGACGCCCGCGGCGACGTGGCCGACCGCACGGCCGCGCGCGCCCTCCTGACGGCCGCGATCGGCCCCA